>UMES01054838.1_pt1 | contig 136992 bp, 152 predicted proteins | sample 1964791 | NCBI WGS metagenome assembly UMES01 (sample SAMEA4836024, study PRJEB28245) | human gut metagenome | biome: gut microbiome; material: fecal sample | place: Denmark | collected 2008
ATTTCTGGTATAATTTTAATACCACTATTATATTGTGTTACACTTTTTCGACATTTTGCAATTTTATCGGGCGGCTAAGAAGTAATTTTATTACGAGTATGAAAGCACGAAGTGCTTGAATACGAAGTAATAAAATTACTTCTTTTATAATATAATATATGTATTATTTCTGGTATAACTTTAATACCACTGAGGTATAATTTTAATACCCTTAAGGGTATTAAAATTATACCTATCTTTATTTTTATCCTTTATTTATTGTTATAATTAAATCATCTTCTACTTCTTGAGGAAATTCATAAAAATTATAATGATTAGAGCCATCTTTATCTGGAACTAAATAATGTGTATCAATCAATTCCTTTATAGAAGATAAATAAGTAGACCGCGATATATTACAAAATTTCATAACATCTATTTTAGATAATGCAAAAGTATATTGATCTTGGTTTTTTCCTAAATAAAACCAAATTTTAAAAGTATTAGGTTTTAACAAAGACATTGCTTTACTTGCTGCTTCAATATTAACTGGAGAATATAAATTATTACTGTCATGTAAAGCTTTCATAGTTGTAACCACCTTTTGATTTTCTCTAGTTTCCATTTTTCCTTCCTCTAAATAATTGTATTCCATTCTGGATTAAATAACTTTCTATAAAAAGATTCTCTATCAAATCTGTTCTTCCTTGAACATTTTTCTAAAATAATAAAATTATTCTCTGTTAAAAATCTCCTTTTATTGCAATAAGTTTGTATTCTATTCACTAAATCACTTGTTGAACCTACATATTTTATTTCTTTATTTAAAATAATAGCATATATATAATTTACTACTTCGTTTTCTTCTTCATTACTTTTTTTATCAAAAATAATTTTTTGTTGATAATTCTTGATAAATTTTTCACTTATTTTTAACATATTACAAATAGAAGCATCTGTCTGATTTAAAAGCCTTCTTTTTAACAATAAATATCCGATATAAGAAGAAGGATAATCTGTTATCTTATTTCTAACAAATTCTAAGTCTTCTTCATCAAATTCTAAAACTTCTTTAACTCTAATAAAACCAAAATCATCTCTTATTATCATTTCTTTATCTAATAATGAGTTATATTGTTTTGATAGTGTTTGTCTAGTTACACCTAACTCTTTAGATATCTTACTATAATTCACCTTTTCAAAATATCCTTGATGAATCAATAGATATAAATACATTATATTTGTTAAATTTTCCATTTTGTTAAACTCCTTTCATTTTTTTTTTTTTTTAAATTTTTGGAAGAAACTTAACAAACTTCGTCCTTTTAATAAAAATAAATAAGCACATATTTTTTTAACGATTCTGTTGAAAAAGTGTACATTTCGACATTTAATTTCGTCTTTCAACAAAACAGCTAAACCATTCTCGTCATAATATCCTCTTATCTTAAAATTCTCTCCCAAGAAAATCCTCTATTTTTTATAATGCGGCAATTCTCACCTTAAAGATCTTCATAGTCAGCTTCATCCGCGTCAAAATCTTCTTCTTCTTCTTTCTACTCTGGTTCGTACGAAAGGCATCTAATACAATTATTACCAATGTCTTTCATTAAAAAAATTTTCTCCTTGCCGCACTCTCCAGAAACAAGATATTTACACATTCTCCAACCTTCTCTTTTATTTTGTTTTATATCTATATGATTACAACAAAAATTGCTATATGTGTTTATAGTTCCGTCTGTATTCTCAACTGTTACCATATACCCTCCTCTAAAACCTAGCTACAGTCTCGTCTTTTCTTAAAATACCATACTCCGCCTTTTCGCCTTTTCCTATCTTAATCAATCTAATCCCAATCCGCTCATAACTATTACACACTTCCCGCCAGTGACGTAATATCCTATTCTCGCTTATACCCAATTCCGCACTTAATTCTTCTCTTGTCAATTCCGCCCTCTTTTCTCTTGTTTATATTAAATATTATAACATATTTTTTATACATTTTCAATACTCAACTACTCGCCGATAATTCTCATTGATTTTTTCATAAAAATATAATATAATATATATATTAAAAGAAAGGATTGTGATGCAGTTAATGACAATTAAACAAGTAAATGAAATTTGTGAAAAGATAGCAAAAGAAAATGGTTTTATCATTACTTGTCCTATTGTAGAGAATGGAAGATTAACTAAAACTCTTGGTCAGGTAAAATATGAAGACGGTTTCGGCATTAAGAAAATTGAGTTCTCTAAAAAATTTCTTCAGTTTGGAACAGAAGCTCAAATTATGGATACTATAAAACACGAATTAGCTCACGCTTTTGTTTATTGGACAACAGGTGAATTACACGGACATGATAAGATTTGGCAGGATATCGCGAAAAGACTTGGTGCTAATCCAAAGGCTATCGCGGAAGGTCAGTTTTACGAGGGATTACCTGAAAAAATAAATAAATATACTATTTATTGCAAGAAATGCGGAAAATTGATAGGAGCTAGAGATAAAGCTTGTGATATAACAAAATATCCAGAGTTATACTCTTCAAAATGCTGTAAATCTTTTATTAAAATACAACAAAATTGGTAAAAGGAGTATATTTTATATGACTGAAAAAGAAATGCTTAGCTTATGTAATTATATCGCGAAAGAAAGAAATAAAACAATTTACTGTCCAATCGTAATCAATCCTAATTTAGTTACTATGTTAGGTCGAGTTGTATTTGAACATACAAGTGATCTTACTATGAGAATTGAATCTATTGAATTTTCTGAAAAATTATTAAAATTTGGAACAAAAGAAGCAATTATTACTACGGCAATGCATGAATTGGCTCATGCTTTTGTAATATGGGATACTGGAAAACCTCATGGTCATGATATGTATTGGAAAGCGGAGATGCGAAGAATGGGAATTAAAAATCCTAAACGATTCGCAGAAGGGCAGATATGGAAACCTCATCGTGATCTGTATAAGTATGAAATCTATTGCAAAAAATGCGGTAAACTAGTAGCTCATGGAGATGTTTCTTCCTCTTTAACAAGAGGAGAAAGTGCTTTGGCTTCTGGTTGTTGTAACGCTCCTTTGAGAATCGTGCAAAATTGGAATTGATTTTTTAAAAAAAAATATACTATAATATAAATAAAAGAAAGGAATACTTTATGAGAGTAATAAATACTGGAAATGACTTTAAAATTTATGATGATAGTATGCAAATTTATACGCAACTCCCGCCGCAATCGTATCAAGTTTGTTTTAATCCCAATTCTGGTTTTTCTTTAGAAAAATATGCAGAAATTAAAGTAAATGAAAAAATTTATGGTGTCCATTTATCAAAAGTACAGAAAGTACTAAGATCTTACGCTAAATTTGACCGCAACTTAGGGGTTATATTAAGCGGAGATAAAGGAATTGGTAAATCTCTATTCTCAAAACTTCTTGCTATTGAAGGTATTAAAAAAGGTTATCCAGTTATTATTGTTAATAGCTATATACCTGGTATAGCAAGTTATCTTAACTCTATTGACCAAGAAGTGATAATTCTTTTTGATGAATTTGATAAGACTTTTTCCGGAAAACATGGCGGTGGAAATGAAAAAGCTCAAACAGAATTGCTAAGTTTGTTTGATGGAATAGCCATGGGTAAAAAACTTTTTGTTATTACTTGTAATCATTTAACAGGATTAAATGATTATTTAGTTAATAGACCAGGACGTTTTCATTATCACTTTCGCTTTGAATATCCGACCCCAGAGGAAATCCGTGAGTATATGGAAGATCATCTCTTGGAATCTCAATATAAAGAAATTGATAAAATAATTAGTTTTTCAGAAAAAATATATTTGAATTATGATTGTTTAAGAGCCATTGCTTTTGAATTACAAAACGAAGAAACTTTTGAAGAAGTTATTAAAGATTTGAATATTTTGCATCTTACTAACGATAAATATAATTTAACTATTCATTTTTCAAATGGAATTGTTGCGGAATGTCCCTATCGTCCAATAGATATGTTTGATAATAAGAGCAGATTCTATGAATTTGAAGATAGCGTTCTTAAGCTTGGCGTACTAATATGTAGTTTCAACCCAAAAGATGCTATTTACAACAAAGAACATGGCTGTATTATTCCAGGTAAATCTTTACAGTGTATTATTAAAAAAGAATTAAATGATCCAAAAGATAGACAAAGCTTAGAGCTTTACAATAAATATATTTCTGCAAAACCAGAGTATATGCTGATTAAAAAAATCCCTAGTGAAAGAATTCATTATGCACTTTAATTTAATTTTAACTTATATTATAATTAAGCAGTATAAAATACTGCTTAATTATAATAACCTTTTTTATCTTAATAAGAGAAATATACTTTATTATTTTTAAAATTTATGATATAATAAATATATCAAAAGAAGAAAGAGGCAATGTGTATGACAAACACAAAACTGATCGAAGCTACAATGAAAAAAATTGAAACTTTCTTTAAATTAGAAGGTTTTCCGCTAACTTTAGATTTAAAAGCAAATTTTAAAACAAAAGCAGAAAACTGGTATAATTACACTGAGATTACTGATGCTGAAACATTGGCGGCAGTTACACTTTCAGGAGATTTTAAGTCAGGTATTACAATAAAAGAAATTGAACAAATTAAAGAACTTTTCTTTCCGCATACTCCGCCAGAATATATCCCTTATGACGGAGACATGATGATGGAGGAAATAAAATGGGAAGGAGAAAATTAAAATGTTTTTCTTTTTAATGGGAATTGCTTGTATATTAGGAACAATTATGTTGTATCTTGGAGGGATTTATTGTCTTGGACTTATTATAAGTTGGGCTTTTGGTTTATCGCTTTGGGTAGCATCAGTTATATCTATAGTAATAGTTAGTTTTATAGTAGGTCTTTTCATGGCTTATGAAATGAAACATGCCTTACAAGTAGATGATAATTATGAAAAAACTGCGATTGAGGATGAAGATGATTTATTTTAAATAAAAGAATAATGCAATAAGAATTAAAGTTGTATAAATAGTTATATTTATATAACTTTATTTTTTTAAAAAAATATTATATAATATATTTATCAAAAGAAAGAAAGAGGGATTTATTTATGACAAAAGCAGAATGGTTAGAAAAAAATGGATTTTCCGCAGATGGATTCACCTATTGTATCTTTGGGGATGATACCTATAGTATTAAAGAAAAATTAAAACAATTAGGATGCAGATTCTCTCCTCTTTTAAAATGGCATAGTCCAGAGCCATTAGACTTACCCGCAGGATATGGAATGATTAGCTTCACTTTTGATGATATTTTAGAGTGGAATGAGAAATTTCAAAATGCTTTTTTCTTAGAAACCGCAAAAGAAAAAATCAACAAAGCATTTAAACACGCGGAAGGACCTAGCTTATCAGAATATATAGGTCAGATTGGCGAACGTTTATATGATCAAACCGCGATTTATAAGTCAACAAAAGGGTTTGAATCTAGGTATGGTTGGACTAACATTCATACTTTTGAAATTGGGCATAATGTCTTAGTTTGGTTCACTAAGAAAGAGTTGTCTCTTGAAAAAGGCTGTCCAATTTTATTAACAGGTACTATTAAAAAGCACGAAGAATTTAGAGATGTAAAAACAACTCAGATAACTCGATGTATCATTAAAGAGATTGGAGAGTAGTATGTTAATTACGGTATTTCCCTACGTATGCTTACCTATTGTTATTATAATCTATATTATAATAACAATGCTATTTAAAATATTTGACCTTAAAAAAAGAAATCAGATTTTACAAGAAGAATATGAAAAAGCTATATTACGAGAAAAGCAACTGCTACTGCTAACAATAAAACTAAAAAGGGGTTTTATTTCTAACTATTCTGTTAAATCCAATAAAGCTATTAATCCTGACAAAGATTTAGAAGATGCAGTTAAACTAGCTATGAAAGTTTCACACCCAGATAATGGAGGCAATCCCGCGAACTTTATAAGATTCCAAGAATTATATATTAGAATTAAGAATAAAAGAAGAGAATAATTCTCTTCTTTTATTTTTTTTAAAAAATATGATATAATAAATATATGAAAAGAAAGGAAGAGGGATTTAATAAATGGATAAAAAATTAGCAGAATCAATACTTTCTATTTTTAAAGACTGTATTTTTGATGGAGAGCTAACAGAATATAGCTTTGAAGAAAAAATTCTAAAACACCTTCCAGAAGATTTTGATTATGATTATCATTATGGAGCTACAAAAATTGTTTTTATCTTGCCTGATAAAAATTTTGTAATTAAGATTCCTTTTTCAGGATGCTACGTATATAAAGAGATTAAAACAAAAGCTGAGAAAGGGGCAAAATATAAATGGATTAGCAGTTATTCTAAATTTACAGGTGCACAGTCACCAATGAGGGCGGAAGGCGACGAATGGGACTATTGTCAAGTTGAATGTGACATTTATGCTTTAGCAGAAGAAGAGGCAGTAGAAGATTTTTTTGCAAAAACTGAATGTATTGGTTTTATTCACGACTACCCTATTTATGTGCAAGAAATTGCGAAAATTTATAAGGATATATACCCTTCTCGCGAAACCGAAAAAACAGAATATAAAAAAAAATATACTGAAAAAGATTATGAAAAAATTGATTCTCTTTGCTATGATCACAATTATGACTATTTTAATATGTATTGGTTATGTGATGCTTTTAAGTATTATGGAGAAATAAAAGGAGAAGAATTTTTGCAGTTTATTAAAAATGTCCGTGTAGAGGATTTACACAAGGCTAATATTGGGTATATAGGAGATAGACCTGTTATAATTGATTACTCTGGCTTTAATAATTAATGTTAGGTTTAAAAGGAGGGCGGATTATGGATTTGTTTCATATTATTTTATCTTTTTTAATAGGGATTTTTGGCGGCTTTGAGCTTTTTTATATTGTAAAATTTTATAAAGCAAGAGACTTGTATGATATGGAAAAATATTTAAAAAAACTTTTATTATTTTCTGTCTTATTATTAATTGTATCTATTGCTTGTATTATAATGTAGTCATTAGGAGGAGAAAATATGCGAGATAGAGAAATAGTTTGTGAGTACTATACATATGCAGGTGGACCTTGCTCTAAAAGAAAAACAAAAGTATGGTTTAGAAAAACATGTCAAAAATGCAAACAGTATAGGGCATTAAAAGGCGGAAAACCAGCTCGTCTTAATTTAAAAAAAGAGAAAAGAGAGAAATTTGAAAAAAATAGGAGGAATTGGCTATAATGATTACTTCTTTTAATGGAGAATACAGTTTTTTATCAAATTTTTATCCATGTCAAATAGAATATTATGGTGTAAAATATCCAACTTCTGAACACGCATTTCAAGCGGCAAAAACGCATAATATAATGCAAAAAGAAGCGATTAAAAAAGCTGATACACCAGGTAAAGCAAAACGATTAGGAAGGAAGGTAGAAATAAGAAGTGATTGGGAAGAAGTAAAAGATCAGGTTATGTATGAAATTATCTTAAACAAATTTAAAAATAAAGAAATGAAAGCTAAATTATTAGCGACCAATAATGAGCAATTAGTGGAGGGAAACTATTGGCATGATAATTATTGGGGCTCTTGTGTATGTTTAAAATGTTGGCAAAAGCCGAAAGAAAATAAACTTGGTAAAATTTTAATGAGAGTTAGAGAAGAATTAAAATAAGGTAGTGAATAAATGTTGTCGTCTCATTAGATTTTTGGAGAAAGCTCTACCTTAAATATAACCGATGGTGTGGGTATGAAGAAATAAAAGAATTAGATTTAAGACAGGCAGAAGTCTATATTAAAACTATGCCTGTCTTAGAGCCAATGATTGAAAGTGAGCTGCCTTTAAAGCTCGCTTTATTTTTTTAAAAAAATATGATATAATAAATATATCAAAAGAAAGAAAAAGAGAAAGAAAAAGTAGAGGAATTAAGCTCACTTTGTTTTTTAAAAAAAATATGATATAATAAAATAAAGAAAAGAGAAAAGAGGCGGAGAATAATGAGAGTTTATATCTATGCTATGGAAAATACTTATTGTGGATTATATGGTATGTACGATGTTGTTGTAGAAGAAATGGATGATGAAAAAGCCGCAAAACAAGCAAATGAAATTGGTAGAGAAATGTCCGATGATATTATGGTAACTTATGATTCCGATTTTCAGGATCTTGTTGAAGATGAAGATGCGTGGGAAGAGAATCTCTGCTGGGGATGTTTTAAAATTCGTGACGATGTGACTTTAACAACAAAAGAATTAAATGATGAAGCTTATGGCTATGGAGATCGTTTTTCTAAATTTATTGAAAAGTATTGTGAGCCAGAAGGACTTTAAGGAGGAATTTTATGAATCTAGCATATGGACTTTTTATGGCGGAAGCAGAAGGTTTTTTAAAAGAATCAACCGCAATAGACAAAGTAATTGAAGACTTGATTGGAATTAAGCAGTTAGGTTTAAATCCAGGAAACTATCTGGAAGAAGCTTTATCCAGTCATGGTTTAAGATCATATGATTTATCTTTGGAAGAAATTTATTGTATAAAAAGTAAAGTTGGCTTTTAAAATATTGAAAAGAAAGTTGAAAAGTTTAAAAATTTTTGGTATAATATATACATAAAGAAGAGATGAAAAGGAGAAAAGAGTATGACAGAAAAAATTACAAAAAAGGGCTACTTTGAAATGATTGAAGAGATCGTAAGAGCAAGCGATGATTCTCGTGTGGAAGATATCCTTAACTTCATTGAACACGAAAAAGAGCTGCTGGAAGCAAAAAGAGTTAAAGCTCAGGCAAAAGCAGAAAAAACTAGAAATGAGGGCGATGAGCTGAGAAAAGCGGTTCAGAGCTGTCTGACTGATGAATTTCAGATTATTTCTGATATTTTCGCACAGATTGATGGCGAAGATGTTACTCAGCCGAAGGTTACTGCTCGTCTGAACCAGCTGGTTAAAGCGGGTATTGCTGAAAAAGAGCAGGTTAAAACTGAAGATGGCAAGCGTATGGCTTATAGACTGGTTGATCAGGCTTGATAGCTGGTTTATAAAAAATATATTGGGTAAGAGGGACTTTGTCCCTCTTATTTGAGTGAGGAGAAAATATGAAATTTTGTGTAGACTATGTTAAAGATTTTCCTTATTTAAAAGAAGTAGATGAATTAAATATTTCTTTTAATAAGCGAGATTTATCTTTATTAGACTTTTTACTGTTACATAAAGATAAAAGGATAAATATAGAAATTAGAGATATTCAAGAATTTATAGATGATGATAGTATAAGCTTATTTAAAGCTTATTTAGAAAAGTATCCAGACTTAAATTTTTATTTAAAATTACCGGTTTCCGCGGATTTTGAGAGGTTTTATTCTATTGTTAAAGAATCAAAGCTTAATTTTTATTATGATAAATATATAAATTCATGGGATACACTTTATTCTTTTGTTAATATGGGCGTATCAGATGTATATATAACAGAAGAATTAGGTTTTGAATTAGACAAAGTTAGTTCTTTTTGTCACTCTAAAGGAGTAAAAGTAAGAGCTTTCCCTAATGTGTGTCAGAATAGTTGGGTGGGAGTTCCAGACATAAAAGGATTTTTTATTAGACCCGAAGATGTATCTTTATACGAACCATACATTGACACTCTTGAGTTTTACAAAAGCAAAAATTCTTTAGGGACTTTATATCGAGTGTATGCAAAAGAGAAGAAATGGTTTGGACAATTAAAAGAATTAATTCTTAGTTTTAATGAAGATCTTGATAGCAGGTGTATTTTGCCTATTTTTTCAGAAAAGAGAATTAGTTGCGGAAAGAAGTGCCTTAAAGGAGAAAGCTGTAGAATATGTGATAATATAAAAAAATTATCTGATGTATTAGAACGAGAAAAAATTATAATTAAACCTTTAGACAATAATTGATTTTTAATAAATTTTATTATATAATATATACATAAAGAATAAAGGAGAAAAAGATATGGCAAGAGGAGCAGCAGCTAAGGAAGAAATTGTTAATCGGCTTTTAAGCACATTTGAAGGAGCTTTTAAATTCGATAAAGAAATTCGTATTCCAATGATGGAGAATGGCGAGGAAGTCCAAATTAAAGTAACTTTGACCTGCTCAAAAGTTAATGTAGATCGCGGAAGTGATGCGGCTTTGCCTGGAGTATCGCAGACAAAAGATAAGCCAGCAGTAAGCTCTATTTCAAATGCAACAGATTCATCTTTAATTGAACCAACAGCAGAAGAGAAAGCCAATGTAAAGGCTCTAATGGAGAGATTAGGGCTTTAAAAGATAAAAGAAAGAGGTATCATTATGAGTCATGTATATAAGGTTAGCGAATGGCAAGGAGCTTCGGGTAAATGGTATTGTAATGATACTTCTGATTTAGCGGGGATAGCTGGTAAATGGTGGATTCCCGCGAGGCTATTAAAAATGTCTTTAGAAAAATACATTCTTCTTTTGAGGGATTCGTTTCATGCTACTATTGAAAGCTATAATGATAAAACTGACGTATTGATTTTTTATTGGGAAAATTATGCGGATTGTCATAAATACTTACTATGGATAAATTCTATGTCAAGAAAGATTAACTTTATTGTTTGAATTTTATAAAATATTATATCATAATAATGTTATAAAATATTTTTATAATATAGGACAAAAATCTTAAATTGATTTTTTGAAAAAATTATGATATAATAAATACATAAGAAATGAAAAAATAAAGAACCAACGTACCGATGATTACGTTGTAAAATAAGACAGTCGCAGAGGCAGGACGGGAGAGTAGCCAATTCAATGCGTAGAGGAGATTCGCACCTCTGAAGCCCAGTGATGCACTCCCTTTGCAGCGAAATCTGCAAAAGCTATCAACTACCCCACAGAAGAGCATTGGCTAGACTCAGTTGGGGATATGCGGGATTAGCTCAGTCAAGGTTAGAGCAGTCGCCTTATAAGCGATGTTTGTCCTGGGTTCGAATCCCAGATTCCGCATTGTAACAATGAAATAATTACTTTAAAATTCATTTTAGAGTAAGAGATCCTATGGTCTTATTATAAAGAATTTTCTTATTTGAAAATCTTTATTTGAAAATGATTCTTAATTATTTTTAAACTGTTCTTTATAGGGATCAAAAACTAAAAAGAAAGCGAGAAAACAATGAAAAATCTTACAAAAGTGTTAATAATTGGCGGAATGATGTTCAGTTTAAGTTTGCCAGTTTCCGCGGCAAACGTTGAATATCAAAATAAATTTAATTCAGAGCCAGTTCTTATTGCTGTTGATGAAAATAACGATTTTCAAATAGTAGATTCAGAAAATCAGAATGTACTTTTTTCATCTAAAAGAGTAGATGAAGAAGTATATACTACAGCAAATTTGAATATTCGAAATATTCCTTCTATCGACTCAGAGCGAATAATGGTATTAAAGTCAAATACTGAAGTGCATAGAATTGGAATAAGTGGAGAGTATGGTTGGGATATCATTGAAATAGATGGTAAACAATATTTTGCATGGAACGAATATTTAAGTACAGAGCAAGATTATATAGATTTATCTATAGAAGATAATGTAGTTGAGTATATATATGAATATACTAATTCTGCAAAAGAAATTATTGCTCAGAGAGAATCTGGTGGCGATTACAATGCTGTCAGTCCAACAGGAGAGTATATAGGAAGATACCAATTAACATATACTATGTTAAATGGAGATTATTCCGCAGAAAATCAAGAGCGAGTTGCAGAGCAATATGTAGCGGAAAGATACGGAAGCTGGGATGCGGCGTTAGCTTTTTGGGATGCTAATGGCTGGTATTAAATAGTAAGAGGGCAGTTGGTGCAATGGCAGCATAAAAGTCTCCAAAATTTTAGATTTAGGTTCGATTCCTAAACTGCCTGTTTTCTTTTGATTTTTTATAAAAATTATGATATAATATTTATATAAGAAATGAGAAAGAGGGAATAAAATATGAGCAAAGTTAAAACTTTTATTTGGGTTGACGATGAAAGACCTATTCCAAAAAATTTAATGTGGTTGGGTGAAGAAAAAGTTGTTTGTAGAACTTATAGACAAGCGATTAAAGCTTTAAAAACTTATTGTTATCAAGGTAATGTCTTTCTTAGTTTAGACCATGACTTAGGTCAAAAGAAAACAGGATATGACATTGCAAAATATATTGTAGAAAATAAAATTCCTTTATACGGTTTTGTTTGTCATTCAATGAATCCTGTTGGGAGGTCTAATATTGAAGATTTACTTTGTCATTATGGATATTTTTTAGGATGTAAATAAAAAAGTTATGACAAAAATCTTAAATTGATTTTTTGAAAAATTTATGATATAATAAATACATAAGAAATAAAGAAAAACATATGGCTTAGACTTTTTTAGCAAGAATGAATCCAAGGTTGTGCCAGAAAACAAGCTAGGAAATTTCGAGTTTAGGGCTTTGTACTTTAAAAGCCTAGGCGTTTAGAGATTGCGGAAAGTGCGTATTCCTCACTTAGTTAGCCTGTAAGTAATTAAATGAACTAAAAGATGTCTGCGTACTTAGAAGGAAAAAAATAAACTAGGTTAAACCTGGCTGAAAAAAATAGACCTAGATACCATGGTAGGGGTTAAAATTGTTCCTAAGTTTAAAACAATTTGATTTTTTAAAAAAATTATGCTATAATAAAGGTATATTTCAGATACCTCGTAGCGGAAAAATCTGACGTTAATGAACAAAACGAGAAAATTGTTCTAATCTTTGGTAATTTGTAGAGATGGTAAATTACTTGGGGTACTATTAAGGCTCCAGAAGCATCGTCTTCTAAAGGATAGCTGTCCAACTTAATAATGATGGGGAGTAACCCAGCGGCGAGGGTAGCGGTCTGTAAAACCGTGACAAAGAAACGTCGTAGGTTCGAGTCCTACCTCCCCAATTAAGATGGACACAGCAATGTTGCGTAATATTGGGGATATTAAGTGCAAAAATAATTCCATCTTGTTTTGGCTCTGTAGCCTAGTTGGTTATGGTACCACTCTGTCACAGTGGAATAACACGGGTTCGAGTCCCGTCAGAGTCGTTTGGCTAACAAAGCAAAAATGTATGATGACAACATACATTTTTTATGAACTTGTCATTCATATTTTTTATAAATTAAAGGTTGGATATTTGCCGGCACTTTAATTTTGGGGTTATAGTTCAGTCGGGATGAACGCTTGTTTTGCAAACAAGAGGTCGGGAGTTCGAGTCTCCCTAACTCCACGCTTTGTTTCCGTCTTTGCATTGCAAAGCCAAGTAACTGAAGAACGGAACGATAGGTTACTTAAATTTGATTTTTATAAAAAATTATTATATAATATATAAGTAATAAAAATAAAGAGACGCTAAAAGCAATTTCAAAAATTTGACTGTAAATCAAATCTCAAGGTGAGTACGCGTCTCGGATAATGCTCCTTGGTGTAGTGGTAGCACATCGCACTTTGACTGCGACGGCATGGGTTCGAATCCCGTAGGAGCCGCTCGGATTATTAGTTATCCAACAACGCACTAACTTCGGCGAACACGTTTGAAAAACTAATCGGCTGGCTTCAGGTCGTTAAATAAGCGTGGTGACACGTATAAAGCATGAAAATGCCTCCTTCTAAAGAGGAGTAATAGAAAGCCAATACTTACTAACGTTCCAACCTAAAGTTTTGGGGCATCCGCTGAGGACAATGGTTGGTCGGGCATCATGGGAAAGGTGCTATAAAATAAACTCAGAAATGAGTGGATAGTAAGGTTGTTTTATGGTGCAAGTTCCGCAAGAGCAAGTGCTGTATTTAATTAGTCATTTCTGACTTAAATCGAAAGATAGTTGGAATAGCTTAAAGTAAGTCGATAGCAAGACGAGCAGGGTTGCGATGAGTGGGCTGTACTCAAAAGGTATAGATGCTCAAATGTGTACCTCGTAATCCATAATATATGTACATGATTGCATTGGATATTTAATCAGGAAGAGTCTGATTTGGTTTTCTAATATATTATATGAAAATAAAACATTTACTTATACAGCAAAAGTGTACATGACTACATAGAGAAAAGCGACTTATTGTTCTGTAATATGGACACATATTGAACTCGCAAGGTGAGATATGAAAAAGTACAATTAGGTGCAACTCTAAGAGACTGCAATCTTTGAATCCCGCAAGGAAGAATGTGCTGAAAGGAAATTTATAATACTATGTAGTAAGAGTTTGCCAGGAGCCACTGAAACTGGTGTCGCTATTAGCTACGGATTAATCGTTCGTGTGATTACTTACTTCCAACGGTAAGCAAAGCTAATTATAATAGGTCAATAATCTCAGCCTAATAAAAAATTATTAAGGCGAGGAAACTCGCTTTTTAAATGCCGGTATAGCATAGTTGGCAATGCGATTGATTTATAATCAGTAAACCGGGGTTCGAATCCCTCTACCGGCTCGCAAATCCTTTATTAAATGCGGTGAACGGCATACACAGCAATAGAGTGTAGGGCACAGCGGAAAAGGTACCTGTACTGGCTCCGCCGGGGTAAAGGCTTGAACCTAGGCAAGATCGCACCCACAATTCACAGTTATGTCACTGTGACATATCCGAAAAGGAGAAATTAAATGAGTCGCCATGGTAGACGGCAAGTTCGCAATAGTCTACTACAATAAAGAGTATGTGGTGTAATGGTAGCACACGAGTTTTGGGAACTTGAGGCGGCGTTCAAATCGCACATATTCTACTAACACGTGCAAATTTTTCTCACGTGGCTAAATAAGCTCTAGTGATGAAATTGGTAAACACAATACAACACAACACAATATTTAAGCTGCTGTGGGTTCGAGTTTCACTTAGAATATTTTAAGGGTGAGTGGTGTAATGGTAGCCACGCCAGTCTTAGGAACTGGTGCCTCGTGCGTGCGGGTTCGAATCTCGCCTCGCCTATGAACAAGTTACAATATGATGGTAAGCAGTTCAGGAGCTTTAAACGGTGCTATCCATTAGGTTAATAACCTTGTTATAATTGTAAGTCTGAGTAGTGGTTAATTGAAAAGAAACTGCATTATAACAAAATAATTAAATATTTATAACCCGTGTGCGATTTGATTTTAATTTTATTTAACTAGCTAAATTTTATTAAGAAAAATTGGGTAATCGCTGAGACAAGGTTTGAGGAGTAGTAAGTCACTGTTTTATGAAAGTAGTAATAATGAGCTAGAAAAAATACTATAAGTAATTTAATAAGTACGAGCTAAAGTATATAACTATTAGGGTGGTTCGATTCCAGCCCCACGGGACTATGGTGCCGCAGTCACTTAATCCAGATTAAATCTGATGGGTGTTATGAAACGGTTAAATGGACTTTGAGAGACAGCCAAACCGCCGTAAGGAGTAGGCGGTATAAAACGAACTAAACCATCTTTCAAGAATCCAGGCTATGAAAAGAGTACAATTACTTGATCGAGACCTAAGCCCCATGGTACTAGAGGAGCATGCGTGAATGTCAGACCTTATTCAAATAAGTTAGGGCTAAAAAGTACCTGAAACGCTAGGCAAAAAATCTTAATTGATTTTTTAAAAAATATATGATATAATAAATACATGAAAACAAAGTATTAAAGATGCATTACAGCAATGAATTTCTGTATAGATAAAAGGAGTTTTTATAATAAGAGCATCTTGTAAATCAACGTTTTAATGCCCTGTAGTCCAATGGTAGAACGGCTGGCTGTGCGGGAGTAGCATAAGTAATGCATTTGAACTATGGTCAACAGTGATTAACTCATAATGTTAATTCTTTATATTTATAAAATAGAAAAGGAGAAAAATTATGAGTAATAATATTAAAGCTGTTACAGATTTTAGAAAGAGAAGAAAGGAAAACTTAGTAAAAGTATTAGGTTCTTGTTGTAGCTTATGTGGATATAATAAATGTGTTGGAGCTTTAGAGTTTCATCATATATATAAATCCAGAAGATAAAAAGTATCAATTATCCAGTGGAAATTGTCATAATATTGAAGAAGATTTAGAAGAAGTAAAAAAAAATGTCTTTTAGTCTGTTCAAATTGTCATAGAGAAATTCATACAACTAATTTGTATGAAGGAATTGATTTATGGAAATATCAAGTTTATAATGATAATTATGCGAATGAATTGATACAAGAAAATAAAAAAGAAGAACGAAAATGTTCTAATTGCGGAATAAAAATTAGTCGTTTTTCTAAAACTGGTTTATGTCCATCATGTGCTCAATTAAAAAGACGAATTATTGAAAGACCTGATAGAGAAGAATTAAAAAAATTAATTCGAGAGTTACCTTTTACTAAAATTGCAGAAAAATATAATTGTAGTGATAATACAATTAGAAAATGGTGCGATAAAGAAAATCTCCCTCGAAAAAAATCTGAGATTGATAAATACACTGATGAGCAATGGGAAAATATTTGAGTTCAAATCTCAACTTCTGATTAACCAGCGTGTTGTGGGTTCAATTCCCACCGGGGCAGTTTATAATGGGGTATCGCCAAGCGGTAAGGCATCGGACTTTGACTCCGAAATACGCTGGTTCAAATCCAGCTACCCCAGCTCAAATCTGAGAAATTGAAGAACCTCAGTCATAGATGACCTATGAAATTCTTCCAAGGTTGTTTCGTACTATCAGCCTTGTAAATCAATGGGAAGTATGAGTACGGGATGAAGGGCTTACACTTCGCCGTCCTTGTAAGCTAAGGACTTGACAGAGATGGTATCGAAAGCTAATTTCATTAAAAGCGTCATCTTTTAATGAAGTGGAAAAATAGATACATACAGCAATTATACTGCTCATATAGGGCACTTTCCTGCTAAGAAAGAATATTTCAGTATCTAGCTATTTTATCCTGTCTTTTTAAGCACACTATTTCTACAGGAACGGTTAATGAAAAGGCTGATAAAGGAGATTGAATATGTATATTTGTCCTACTTGTAAAAAAGGATTTGAAAAAGAAGAAAATCTTACAAAACATTTTCTTTCCTGTTGGAAAGAGCAACATCCATCTCATGTTTCTAAATCCGCCCCAAGGAGTGAGAATACTGAAACTAGAAAGGTAAATAAAGATATTATAAAGTTCTTTAATTCTTTTAAGGAGTGACAAGATGGCGGAAGTATTAGTAAAAACTCATTTAGTAGTAACAGATGTGCACGAAGAATATGATATCAACTGGTGCGGTAGGATTCTTGATGTAAGACCAAAGATTAAAAATAATATGCCTGTCTTTGTAGTAGTTAGTTCTAGAGGAAGAATGGAAGTTAATACTACTGACATGCAAAGAGTTGAAAGATGTGCTAAACTATTAACTGCTCCAAGAGGTAGACAAGCAGTTACGACAGATACGGCTCGTATCTTTATCGTAGAAGAAAATGAAAATGAAGTTTTGATGGGCGTTTTAACTCATAATCATGTTAAAAGTTATGCACCAATGTTTGATAAAGTTGATTTTGTTTAGAAAATGAGGGAGTGTAAACGGCTAAGGAGTCCGACCTGACTGTAAATCAGGTGGCATTTGCATCGAGTGGGTTCGATTCCCTCCACTCCCACGCTGTGGCGAAGGAACACACATAAAACTCCTTAACTGTGATAGACCTGGTTAAAAGCTAATGAAGTTAGTCCGCGAGGATGCGGTAGACTTGAATGTCAAGCTAATCATTAGATCAAAGGGAAAACTTTATATAAATGATCGTTGGTAATACCATTTATGTGAAAGATGCTTATAATACCAACTTAATAAGCATCAAGTGCGTTAAAGCTGATCGTACATATTATAACACTCTTTCGTCTAAAAGGAATAGGATATTACCCTCTCAAGGTAAAGATAACAGTTCGAGTCTGTTAAGAGTGATTAAAAAATCTTAATTGATTTTTTAAAAAATATATGATATAATAAATATATCAAAAGAAAAGAAACACACCATCGTCTAGCAGGTACAGGATAGAAGCCTTTCAAGCTTCAGACGCGAGTTCAAGTCTCGCTGGTGTGATTTTAAGACAGATACTGCAATTTTATTTTAAGAAGAGAACTTTTAATTCTTTTGGCTTAACAAATCTGTCTTGTAAATTAAAAATCTTAATTGATTTTTTAAAAAATATATGATATAATAAATATATCAAAAGAAGAAAGGAAATGATATTTATGTTTGATGATTTTGACTTAGGTACACAGTGTGAAGAATTTTATGATGAGTCCAAATATTGGGAATTCATTATGAACGAGGAGCCAATAGAAGAAGAGTAATAAGTTTTTTAGCTTTATAGTTAAGCAGTCTAAGACTAATTCTGAGAACCTGGGTTTGAATCCCAGTACAAATATGCGGCTCCGTGGTCTAAGGGTTAGGATACGACCCTTTCAAGGTCGTAATGCTGGGTTCAAGTCCCGCCGGGGTCATTTAAGACAGAAACAGCAAACAATTATATTATTTCAAGGAAAGAACTTTTAATTCTTATAAATCTAAAATAAACTGTCTTGTAAAAAAGGAGAAAATTTTTTATGACTGACAAAGAAAAATTACTTGGTGGAATCAAATTGATTCAATCTGCTTGTCACAATAGTCCTTTTATTGTAGAAGATTTTCTTGATGAGGATTTTACTGAATTAAAAAAACAGTATTCTTCCTTACCCGCTTCCAGAGTTTCTTTTATAATTGCGAATGGTTATGAAAGAGAACCAGTAGGTTTTGATTTTGATGAATTGGGAAATTTTCTCGGAAGATTTTAATATCGCGGGGTAGAGCAGCCTGGAAGCTCGCTTGGCTCATAACCAAGAGGTCGTGGGTTCGAATCCCACCCGCCGCAATTTTGTCTTTTATTTACAGATAAACCTAGGAAGTTATTAGTAAATAAGAACAAACGTTCTTCATGCGGAGATGAAGTGACTTTAGTGGTTTGAATAAGGAAACCGTTCCCGAATGTGGGTGAAAGTAAGATTCGTTAGTGCTTCTCTTATCTTTTGCTAATATAGCTAAAAAATAGAAGCGTGGTAAAAGCTGGGTGACGTCATATGAAACGCGGATACCAAACGCCGCGAGTGCAAGAAACCAGTGTTGCACATCTCTTTCTTTAAAATGTATTGTAAAAATTACATAGGTTTATTTTGTGCCTTTCTGTAAAAACAAAATATTAAATTCCTCTTTCTGAGCAAGGTAGCGACTATTTAGGTGGCGGTGGTGTAAGCATATAGCATAGGCTCTAAAAATAATTTGAAAAAAATAAAAAATTATGATATAATAAATATATCAAAAGAAAAGAAAAGAAAAAAGAAATATAAGCTTAAGTAGCTCAGTTGGTTAGAGCACATGTCTGATAAGCATGAGGTCGGTGGTTCAAGTCCATTCTTAAGCATCAAGTTTATAGGCTTACTTTTTAAAAACCTACGATAGTCAAAAGCATATGGGCAGACAATAGATATGCAATGCAATGCAATGCAATGCAAGTGAATTTTCTTGTCCGAGCGATTCGGTTAAATCGTGGAGGCAGAAGTGCCTGTTAAAAAGTACTGCGGACGTCCATTGTAATTAAAGTATCAAATAATTAAATAATTTTGCAGACTGATAAATTAAATCTTTTGTCTTTGAAAGTTGGATAGATATAACTTTCTATTAGCAAAGCCTTTAATGTCAATGCTTAATATAAGGTTTTATCCTCTTGGAGTAAAGAGCCTTTGAATCTATTCATTTTGGGTGTGTGACGGAAAGGTATACGTGGCGGACTTAAAATCCGCTGACTTAGAGTCATGTGAGTTCGAATCTCATCACGCCCACTGTTCATGAAACTGTTTTCCTTCCTTTAGGGTGTTAATTCCCTTATAATAAATTAACAAACTGAAGAGTTTAACACTCTTCATTTGGAGGTATGCTGCAACTGGCGAGACAGAGCGGACTTAAAATCCGCTACATTAGAAACACTGTGGGTTCGAATCCCACTACCTTCATTAAGCTCTTATGGCGGAATGGCATACGCAGTAGTCTCAAAAGCTACGGAGAAATCATTTGGGTTCGAGTCCCAATAGGAGCATTAAAACCTTCGTTATAAATATCTCAACAGGGTGTTTACCTTACGGTAGTATTTGCGGAGAGAGGATAGTTCAGCGTAAGAGATATACGAGACTATGTAAGTTATCGGCAAGTCAGTAGGTTTCTGCGAAGGTTACCTACACTAAGCGGGAATGGCGGAATGGCATACGCGTGAGTCTTAGGAACTCAATTTTGTGGGTTCGAGTCCCACTTCCCGTATCCTATGATATAAAATTAGACTAAAGAGTCATAGGTAATTAAATTATTTATTTTAGATGTTATTTTTCACTTTATCAAGAAGTCAAGAGAAGGTTTGGAATCCTTTGTAAGCAACTTGCATCTAGGCTTCAGTAAAGTTGAAAACACTTAAGCTTAAGTTTTAAAATTAAAAGATGGAATTTTTAGATGACATGTGGTTTGTTTGCTTTATTGCTTTATCCCAAAAGTAAAAAAGTAAAAAGTAAAACTAGTAAATGGAGTTTTTAGACTGTTTTTCTCGTATAGGAAGCATATAAAACGGTCACAGGGGAAGATGGCTTATATGGTAAAAGCGTAGGACTGAAAATCCTAAGATGTAGGATCATTACCTACTCTTCCCATCTGTGCGGTTGGCAGAGAGGCTGATTGCAGTGGATTGCTAATCCACGAACCGGGGAAACCGGTTCAGAGGTTCGAATCCTCTACCGCACGTTTGAAAATAATAAAAAATTATGATATAATTATTATATCAAAAGAAAAGGAGATTGATAATATGTTTACAGACCTGAATATGTATAATTATAAGTTTTATACTTCAAAAAATCTTGTTGTGGCGGTTACCACATACGCGGGAAAAATTGTTAAAGGGAAAGCAAAATGCAACCCAGAGGATACATTTGATCTGGAGAAAGGAAAAGCTCTTGCCGCAGTAAGATGCAATGCAAAAATTGCAAAGAAAAGGGTTAAGAGAGCTTCTGGTAAATTTGAAGAAGCAATCGAAAGATATAATAAAGCGTCAGAATATCTTGAAGAAATGACTGCTTATATTAACGATGCAGAAATTTTGGAGCAGAGAGCAGAAGATGAACTCGCTGAAGTGCTTTCAGATTTTAAATAATTAAATAAATAAAGGCTTACTTATCACACAGCAATCATACGATAATAGAGAATAGAATAGATAGTTTTATATTTTATATAAAACTTGAGAGAGAGTTTTAGTTTATTTGCTCTTAAAACTAAGTAACCAAAAGTAAGCCTTGTATATGCCGCAGTACCTTAGTGGGGAGGAGGCTCTGTCTTGAAAACAGCTGCTCCGAGAGGGGCTGTAGGTTCGAATCCTACCTGCGGCGTTCGAGATAGTTAAATATCTCAAAAGTAAAAAAAATGGGAAGGAGAAATATAAAGAATGAAAATACATAATGTAACCGATATTGATAAGTTTTTCAAAGTAGTTAACTCTTGTGAAGGTAAAGTAGAGTTAGTAACAGGGCAGGGTGACAGACTTAACTTAAAGTCTACATTAACACAATATGTAGCTTTGGCAAAAGTTTTTTCTGATGGAAAGATTCCTGAAATGGAATTAGTTTGTTATGAGAAATCTGATGTGACTAAATTTATGGAGTATATGTTAAATGCCTAGTAGAAGAAATAGAGCCTATTACCGCAAGCAAAGAATTAAACATATCAAAAGAAAAAAGAATATTAGTGAACATTGTTATGGGTATGACTGGTATCAAGTAGATGGAGCTTACTCAAAAGGTAAGATTCATTGCTCTTGTCCACTCTGCTCAGCAAAAACTAATAATAAAAGGCGGCATGGATATAATCATTCTAAAAATTGGAAACCTTCTGATTTAAAAAAAATTGAAGATATGGATTATCAAGAGCATGGTTTCCGCACATGTGAAGCGGATGTAACAGAAAGCTGGGACGATATAATTGTAAACGATGTTTCAGTAGATGGAATTCCTCTTGATGGTCATTATTTTGACAATGTAATAGATTTTTAGTTTCTTATTACTTTTTCCTTTCTCTTTTGGTTTAAAGTTTATAATCTTATTTTTAGGTTTTTTAAGAATTATAAATGAAAATTGAAAGGAGAACTTTAGATGGGATATTGTGTAATAAGAAATAACAATAAGTATATTTACAATTTAGTTGAGATAATTTGTGATCTTGAGTCTGATGTAGTAAGTATACCGACTACTTTTTCTCCAGGAAGTAAAGTTTTTGTTGTGGAGAGTTCTTCATATTATATGCTAAATGCATCAAAAGAGTGGAAGAAACTAGTAAAGACGGGAAGGAGTTAATGGTTCTATTGAAGAATTAAATAACAAAATTAAGACACTTTCAACAAATGTTTTATATAAACCAGATAGTAAAAATCTTAATTGAAATTTTAAAAAATTTATGATATAATAAATATATAATAAAGATAAAGACAAAAACAGCAATTTATAAGCATTTAATTGGGGATTAAAGAAGCTAAGTTATTTTGTCTTGTTCGCGGGATGTGGTCTAGTTTGGTAAGACGCTGGATTTGGGTTCCAGAAATCGCAGGTTCGAATCCTGTCATCCCGTTTGCGGAAGAGAGAAACGGTTTACTCGGTAGGCTCATAACCTAAAGACATCAGGTTCGACTCCTGTTTCCGCTACTGTGGCTGTGGCAGATAAGGTAATGCATTAGATTGTGACTCTAAATTATATGGGTTCAAATCCCATCAGTCACCTAGTAAGCTGCTATGAGGTTTACGAACACACTTAGTGTGGAGGAGAAATGCATAGGTCTTGCATAACAGACTGGCGTTATGTCGTTCAAGAAGAGATGGTGTATTAACGAACCTCACTTCGAATCTACGAGAAAGATTCAATAAAGATTAGTCGTTATATGCTTTTTAAGAGGAAAATAAGTTTGAGCGTCAAACTTGACTCACAATAACTTTTATGGCTTATGTTATTGTGGAAAGCCAAAAATTATAAAATGAAAAGGAAAATACTATGAAAGTATCTATAGTAGCATATTTAGATTATTTAATAGGTCGTCTTAGACATGGTCATTTAGAAGGAGTTCTATATATCCCAGATGAAGATGCGAAATTATTTAAAGATAATCCTGCAAAGTATTTAAAAAATCATCCTGATTATAAAGATTATTTAGACCTTATAGTAGATGATTTTGAAGTAGAAGATATGGGAGATATTGACATGGTATCTTTTAAAACTTTAGGTTTTTAGAGGATATAACTCAGTTGGAAGAGTATCAAACTTTTAATTTGAGAGTCGTGGGTTCAAGTCCCACTATCCTCACTAAGCGTTAATTGATTTTTTAAAAAAATTATGATATAATAAATATATATAAAAGCACATACAGCAAATTCTACTATGTAGATTACTGGTTCGAATCCAGTTTTGTGATGAAAGTTTACAAATAGCTTAATAGGTCAAGCAACATTAAATTGAGTGCTTTGCAATATCATAAATAAGGCTTCTTGATTAAGTGGTTAAGACATTATCATCTTACGGTGATGTTAGAGGTTCGACTCCTCTACCGTTCACTGATTTTGTCTGATTCTTGGCTGAATGTAGAAACTAAAAAATAATCCGCAAAAATCGCATTTTGAAAATTCTGGTATACTGTAAGTGTAAAGAAAAACAAAAAGGAGCAGAAAAATGTACGACGTACAGGATGTGGCAGAGTATATAATTACATACAGTGAAGTCAAAGATTATGGTATTTCTAATTTGAAACTTCAGAAAATTTTTTATCTGATTCAGGCGTATTTTCTGATACAGACAAAAAAGCCCTGCTTTTTAGAAGAAATAGAAGCATGGGATTTTGGACCGGTGATTCCAGAAGTATACAGAAAATATAAGCAGTTTGGTAGCACTGATATTCAAACTAGATGCCGGAATTTAGAGGAGATACAAAAAGAATTTAAAAAAGAAGACAGAAAAAGGATTGAAGAAGTAGTTGACAGATTTGCTGATTTTTCTGCAGCCGATTTAACGACTCTGACACAGAATCAGGCACCTTGGAATAATGCATTTGGAAGTGGCGAGAAGGTCATTCGGTGTGAAAATATTTTAGAATATTTTTCCTAAAACACAAAAAAGAAAAGGAGAAAAAAGATGAAAGAAACTACACATTGGAAATGCGAAGTATGCGGGATAGAATACAGAGACAAAAAGAAATGTGAGCAGTGTGAAACTGGACATAAGAAAAATGGAACGATTATTAACATGAGATATCTTCCATATACATCTGACCAGCCCAGGTATCCGGATATAATTACTGTTAAGTTTGAAGACGGGGAAGAAATAGTATATGTAACACCTACTTTGTAAGCAGGAGATGGCGGGTTCGAATCCCGTAGGAGCCGTTTGAGAATATTATTTCTCACTTATGGTTGGAAACCATAAAATATTACATATTATTATAGGTAGGAAGTTGCATGAATAATGCTCTTTTAAAGAGTGAATCCGGATTCTTTGCGAAAAAATCGACACTACCTATTAGATTGAAACGGGTCAGGTCCAATCGCTCGCTCGCCCGCTTAATAAAGGAGAAATATAATATAATATAATATAATATAATGTCTTGTGGAATTTATAAAATTACAAATAAAATAAATAATAAGATTTATATAGGACAAAGTGTAAATATTCAACAAAGATTTTATACTCATTGTTCAGATGCTTTAACTAAACAAGATAATAATTATTTTCATAATGCAATTAGAAAATATGGGAAAGAAAATTTTTACATAGAAATTATTGAAGAATGTTTAGAAGAAGAGTTAAACAATAAAGAAATTTATTGGATAAAATATTATAATGCAACAGATAAAAATATAGGGTATAACTCTTCTATTGGAGGAGAAGGTAATAGATATTTTTCTATAATAGAAATGCAAAAACTGTGGGATGAAGGAAAATCTTCTAAAGAAATTAGTGAAATTTTAAATTGTTCCAGAAAAACAGTTGCAGCCAATTTAAAGGGATATAAAGATTTTTCCCAAAAAAGCTCATACTATAGAGGAATGGCTTATGCAAATAATCCGCAGCATAAGAAAAAAGTATATCAGTACGATTTTGATGGAAATTTTATTCGTAGTTTTGATTCATTCTCTGAAGCAGGATTAGAAGTAAACGGAAATAAACAATCTGGTTCAATGATAAGAAAAAGCATTAAAAAGAAAACTTCTGCTTATGGTTTTCAATGGAGAGAAGAAAAACAAGAAAAAATTTCTGCTTATGATAAAAAGTGAGGTTGGTTGCCAGCTTATCTAAGACTTCGTGTGCTTGGGGACATATTCCCACTGGTTGTAAAAGCCTTCGCATTTAAAGTGATACTGAAAAATGTATTCCGCCAAGTCTTTAATCTAATTTACTCCATTAGCTTAATGGACAGAGCACTGGTCTACGAAACCAGAAATATAGGTTCGATTCCTATATGGAGTGTTTAATATCTCTGGCGTGAAAGGTAAGAATATAGGTACAGGCAAAATGGAACTGGAACTTAAAGATGAGGTAAGACGTCCTCGCCGAGTCAGAGATTCTATCCCTATAGCTCAATGGATAAGAGCATTTGCCTTCTAAGCAAAGTGTTGTTGGTTCGACTCCAACTAGGGATGCTTAAAAAAATAAATTGATTTTTTTAAAAAAATATGATATAATGATTATATCAAAAGAAAGAAAGAGGATTGAATATGTTAAAAAGAATGGCAAAAGGATGGACACTTGTAGCAACAAACGCACTGGAGTTTGGTGACACTGAAACAAGAGCAGAGAAGGCTAGGAGATTTCACAAAGCAGATTTACTGATTAAACATACTCCAAAGTTGAAACTTGAAGCTTTAATTGAAGAAGGCGTAAAAGCATATAATGACGCAGAAGAGAAAAATAAGAAAACCAAAACCAAAACTAGAACCAAAATTAAAAAGAATAACTTAGTAATTCAATAATTTATATAGACGGTTAAAATATCGTTATGTTTGGAACAAATAAACAAAATCCAAATTAAATGGGACTATAACTCAGTTGGGAGAGCATCTGTCTTGCAAGCAGAGGGTCGAGAGTTCGAATCTCTCTAGTTCCATCCGGTGAAGTCAAAAATACTTCAAGTGAGGTTGGCAACATCCCAAGAAAAAGAATTGTTGCATAAGCTGCGAATTTTATTTTTTAAATAAAGTTAAAATAAATTAAGATGCTAACAGCGATGAGTAGATAAAGTTGATTATAATAGCTAAAATATTTTTTAAGCATCTTGTTATTTGCACTATTCGTTTAAAGGCTAGGATATTTGGTTTCCAACCAGAGGATGTGGGTTCGATTCCCACATAGTGCTTAAAGGCTCACGTTCAGCAATGTTAATTTGTTACTGTTGATAATAGCGACACCAACAAAATAGAGTCTTGATTTTAATGATTATACTTATGAGACAATGATGACAAATAGACAACACAACAGCAATCATCAAATGTTGCTTTAATTATACTAAAGCTTAGTAAAAATACAGGTTGTCTAGTATCATTATCAATCCCTTTCCATAAAAGTCTGCGGATGTGCGAAAGCCGCAGACATATCCTTTAATCGTCTAATTGGTAAGACAAAGAATATAGGTTCGACTCCTATTTAAAGGTTTAAGAGACCAACAGCAGAAGAAAATTGTATGGTTATTATTTTTATTTAAGATTTAAGTTGAACAATGAGTCTCTTGTAACCAAAGCTTCCGCGGAAGCCGGTTATGCCCGCGTAGTCCAGTTGGTTAAGGCTAGAGTCTGCAACACTCTGATCGTTGGTTCGAATCCAACCGCGGGCTTTGAAATTTATAAAAAATTATTATATAATATTTATATAATAAAGAAAAGAAAAAAGGCTATGACAATAGCCGCCATTGAGAAAAGGAGATAATGATACATGAATACTTTTATGTCAAACTTACAGGATGCAACAAACTTTACAAGAACAGACAATGGAGCTTTGGCTCATAAGACTACCAAATCAGCAGTATATGATTTATTTGCTCTTGGAGGTGCTTTCCGCAGAAGAAGCGATGAAGATTGCATCCTTTTATTTAAAAACGCATTAGAGGAAGATGAAAGCCTTGCTTTAAAATGTTTATTTTATCTTGCGGATTGCCGCGGAGGTCAAGGAGAAAGACGCTTCTTTAGAGTTTGTTATAGATGGCTTGCGAAAACCTATCCAGAAGTAGCAAAAAGAAACCTGGAAAAAATTCCTGAATACCGCAGATGGGATGATGTTATTTATTCTCTTGTAGATACGCCGCTTGAGAATGATGCTTTAGCTTTTATCAAACATCAGCTAACTTTAGATCTACAGTGTAAAACACCAAGCCTGTTAGGTAAGTGGTTGCCATCTGAAAACGCATCTTCAAAAGAAACCAAAAGGATGGGTAATATCGTAAGAACTTATCTGAGGATGTCTCATAAAGAATATCGTAAGATTCTTTCTGAGTTAAGAACTAGAATCAACATTGTTGAAAAATTGATGTCAGCAAATAGATGGGATGAGATTGAGTTTGATAAGATTCCATCAAGAGCGGGATTGATTTACAAAAACGCTTTTGCTCGTAGAGACATTATTAAGCAGAAATATGAAGCTTTTGCTAAATCTGAAGATACAAAAGTAAATGCATCTGTATTGTATCCTTATGAAATTGTTTATAAAGCAGTTGAAGGCGGCTGTGGATATAATTATAATTTTAATAAGTTGTCTGATACAGATAGAGCCATTATTGAAAAATATTGGAAAAATCTTCCAGATTATCTTAATGGAGAGAAATGTAAAATGATGTGCGTTGTAGACACTTCTTTGTCTATGACAGGAGCAGAAGCCTCAGCACCACTTAATGTAGCTATTGGACTTGGCATGTATTGTGCGGAAAGAATTGGTGGTGCTTTTAAAGATCATTATATTAGTTTTTCTTCAAAGCCGCAGTTAATTAAGATTGAAGGTGTAGATTTCGTTGACAAGGTTCGTAGAATCTATAAAACAAATCTTTGCCAGAACACAAATATCGAAGCAACCTTTAAATTATTAAAAAATATTGCTTTAAAATCCAATCCAGAAGATATTCCAGAAACTATCGTAATTATCTCTGACATGCAAATTGATTCCATGAGTCATTGGTATTCTGACACGGCTGCAACTGAGATGGAAAAAATTAGAAAAGAATGGGAAGAAGAAGGATTAAAGTGTCCTAAACTGGTTTATTGGAATGTAAATGCAAAAAACAACACTATTTTAGATGATGGAGAGAATGTAACTTATGTATCTGGTATGTCACCAGTTATCTTTGAACAGGTTATCTCTGGAGTAACAGGTTATGACCTTATGTTAGAGAAGCTTGATTCAGAAAGATACAAAAACATTATCTAAGAAACTTTGAAACTTTGAAATTTTCAATAAGGAGTAACTAATTAGTTACTCCTTATTTTTTTATTTAGAAAAAAATATAAATAATCTGACTGGGCAGTAGACAGCTGATCTTTGAATTAAAAAAATGGTTTTGGAAAAAATTAAACCAAAAATGAGAATAAAGGAGAATCTTTACAAGATTCTCCTTTATCTTTTTACTCCTCCTTATTTAAAAGTTTTAAAACCTTATCTTTTAGATGAGCAGGTACATCATCTATTGTCTTTCTCCCTAGTCTTATTAAGTTTGCATAAATCTTATCCATTCATAGCCTCCATTGCTTCATAAATATCACATAAAGCCATTTGTGTTTCAATTAATTGCTGCTCTAAATCCGCGATTTTTTTAGGATAATCAATACCTGTTTCTGATGGTGGTACATAAGCAAAATAGAAATCAAGATTTTTTTCTATTGTTTCTCTATCTAAAGTAGTTCTAAATTGGTTGCAGTCGTATGTATAATAAAGCACTTTACCTTTTCCATCTGTAACCTCTTTTTCATTTCTGAAAATCATAACATCTGCATAATCTGTACCAGGTAACTTAAAATATCTAAATTCTGGTTGTCTATCGTATGATTCTAACATAATTATCTCCTTTCTTAATCTATTGGTCGTTTACACATACCATTTGGACTGATCCTAGAACCGGTATACATAGAGTAATCATCTGTAGGTTCAATTCGTAAAGAAAAAACACTAGAAGTTGCTAATGACACTATCTGATCGCTAGATAAACTAGGATTTAAATATTTAATAGTGGTAGCAAATCCAGTTTCAGAAGTTGCACCTGTCGCTTCTGGAATTACAGCCCCACTTTCTAAATAGAATTTCTGCTTACTAATATATCCTTGGATAAGATTAGATTTAGCTACAAATTGATGAGTATAATCTGCATTAAGAACTTCTATAGAATTATTTATAAGCTGATTTGGTCTAAAAATTTCTTCATAAAGATAGCCATCATCCGAAGATATAGTAGATAATTTAGCGTTTCCTATTATTTCTGAAATATTCATTTCTATACCGCCGATTAAAATAGGAGCACTTCCTCCATAAGGACTTGTTATACTTGGTCCCGTTGTCTTTAACTGACCGTCGGTGCTCAATATATTGTCACAAGACCCAGTTTTCCATGGCAATATCTGAACTTCATCCCCGTTTTTTACTATAAAAGGTTCTCCATCAACAGTGATTTCATAATAGTTTTGGTACTGTACTGGTTGTATATCTAAAATTTGTCTTGACCATACCGTTTCTGAGATATTTCCATTACTAATAGAAATTTGCTGTCCTATAGCAAAATACCTTATATAATTTTGCTGTATATAAAAAGTATTTTTGCTAACGCTGCTATCTACAATTTCACATGGTATCTTTAAAGAAGGAGGAGCAATAGCATCACTTTTGAAAATTTGAGAAAAATTCAAATTTGCATATTTAATAAGAAAATGTAATTGAACAAAAAATAGATCTGAAACGGTTTTTGCAGTATAGTAAGGATTTATTTTCTTACAATATGGTATTAAAGTACTTAAAGATGGTTTAACAGAAGTTAAATTTAAGCTAGAAGTATCTCCTGTAACAGGATTAAAACCGCTTGCACTATAAGGATATCCAGCTATTTCTACCATAGAATATTTACTATGAATCATGAAACCTTGATTTTTGCCTTCAGGATCAAAACATTCTAAAAGAGGTATATAATTAGAACGAGGTGTATCTGTGATAGAAATATACCAATAGCCATTATCTATCCAATATCTAACATACCAAGGCATATTTATTATTCCAACTTGTCCATTAGAACCATCTCTTGAGAAAGAATCTGAATTTTCAAGAGCTGTGATAATAATTTTTCCATTATCATTTAACTTCCAATTACATTCTATAGGTCTAAACATTGGTTCACTATTATAATCATTTCTTTTCTTTTCATATTGTGTTGAGAGCATACAAACCATATTTTCATTGTCATCTATTTTTATACCTTTTGAACTTTGAGAAACTGAATATAATGGAAATTTTGAAGTAAATATTTTTCCAGTTCGTTGCATTAAAAAAAATTTTTCAATATAAGCATTTAGATCTTGTTCATCTATATATTCTTCTATTTTCTTTACTCTATTATCAAGATTTTTTATTTTAATATTATTAGCATCATCTTTCTTACTATTCCAAGATGATAAAATATTATTTGTATCTGCCATTTATATTATCTATTCCTTTCTTAAAAATTTTTTATATAAACAAAATTATTTTCTTCTATAAAATTTATTAAAAATCTAATTTTAAAATTATTTTGTTTTGTCCAATAGAATAAAAATTGATTTTTCATTAAAATTATTATATAATATATTTATAATAAAAAAGAAGTGAGGAATAGATATGAATAAACATTATTGTTTTACAGATTTACATGGTTGCTATGATTTATGGAGCCAAATTAAAAATTATTGCGATGAAACAGATACATTATACTTCCTTGGAGATGCAATAGACCGCGGTCCAGATGGAGTAGTTCTTATGGAAGAACTTTTAAAAGATAAAAGAGTTATTTATTTAAAAGGAAACCACGAGCATATGGCGGCATCCTGTATTTCAGACTATCTTCATGGAGATACTGAATTTCTACTTTTTTGGTTTGCCGATGGCGGAAGACCTACCTGGGACTCTCTTTCTCTATGGAGTGATGATCCTTTAGCTGACCTTGTAAAAAAATTAAATAATTTACCAGAATATATAAATTATACGAATACGAAAGGTCAGAAAATTTTTCTATCTCACGCTGGAACAAATATAGATAAATCCAAAGAAGAAATGAAAGTAATCGAAAAAACTGAATTACCTTATATATGGGGTAGAAACCATATTTTTGAAGATTGGAATAAAACAAAGGAATATGAAAACTGGTATATCATTCATGGACATTCTCCAGTTCAATGGGTATCTTCTGTTTTAGGTCAGACCGCCAAAGCAGAAATTTTAACATACGCTGATGGTCATAAAATAGATTTAGACTTAAATTCTGTTAATTCAGGAAAAGCCGCCTTATTTGACTTAGATGAAATGAAAGTAGAAAAATATTTTTATGATAGAAAATTTATTCTTTAAATGAAAGGAGGAATTATATGGCTGTACAAAAAGAAAAAATAATGAAAAGACTTCAAGAGCATTTAGACTATGTAATCGACTTAGGCTATAATGAAGATAGAATTTTAGGTATTTTTCTTTATGGCTCTCAAAACTATGGTTTTGCGACAGAAACTAGTGATGTTGATAGTAAAGTATTTATTTTACCATCTTTTTCTGATTTGTGTTTAAACACTTCACTGCTTTCTAAAGAAATCCATTATAAAAATGGCGAACATATTGATTTAAAAGACTTTCGTTCTCTGCGGATTCAGCTAATGAGACAAAATATCAACTATACAGAGATTTTATTTACAGAATATTGTATTATAAATCCAAAATATAAAGATTTATTTCATAAATATTTTATCGCTTCAAGAGAATCTATTGCAAGATATGATGAACTTAGGGCAATACAATCCATTGGCGGTCAGTTAGTTTATACATTAAAACAGAATCCTACAGATAATAAAAAATTGCATAATGCAAAAAGATTGTTTTATTTCTTAGAACAATACGTTCAAAATAAACCTTACTTAGAATGTATTCAACCAAAAGAAGAGAACTTTACTATGCTTTGGAATTTAAAGTATGGTTTATTAAAAGTATGCTCAAATCCAGAAAAAAAATTATATCTCGCGGAAACTCTTATGTATGATGTAGATAGATTTGTAACAAGATATCGAAATAGAAAATCTCCAGAGCATGAAAACGCGGAAGCCGCTTTGGATATTGGTACTATTGAAATTTTAAGAAGCTCTTTTGATGGGGTTAAAAAAGAATTTATTTCAAAAAAAAATTTCTTTAGACAATTAACTCATGCAGAAGAGAGAGCTTATTATTCTATTATTGAAGAAATTGGCGGCGAGGGCAGTATAAGTATCGTTAAGCTGGTTGAAAAAAACAAAATTTCACGTTCTGTTTATAATAATCTTTTAAGTAAAATGAAAGAGAATAAAGTAGCAGATATTACTAGCATGGGCATGAAAGGCACTTATATTAAAATTACTCATCCTGAATTAAAAGCGGAAGCATTTGAATTTTAACAAAAAATATTATATAATATTTTTATAATAAATAAATAAACAAAAAGGAGATTGTTGATGAAAACTTTTATTTTTAACTGGCAGACAAATAAGAGGTATGATCCAAATGTAACTCGTAACACTAAGATTAAGGCGACTGATGCTAAAACCGCAACAGATGCCTTTATGAAAAATTTTGGCAATTTAAAAAAGAATACTATTAACTTTATTCAAGAGGTAGATGGATCAAATCAGCCTATTGGCGAAAAAATTGTACCAAACGATTAAAATAAATAAATAAATAAAATAATGAACATTGACAATTAAATATTATATTAAAGGAGAAAAACATGGGGAAATATAGGAAACGCAATTCTTTTTACTTTAGCTAAATATGCACCTGTTCTTACAACAATCGTAATTCTTGCTATTGTTATTGCCGCTATTGTGGGAATCAGTAAGACAATGTATAAAAAAGCTCCGCCTAACACAGCAATGGTAATTACAGGTCCGAGAGGATGTAGAACTGCTATTGGAAAAGGCTGTTTTGTAATTCCAATTATTCAAAGAGTAGATTACTTGTCTCTTGAAAACATTCAATCAGATTTTACATCAAGAGATGAAATCCCTACAAGCGATGCAATCAATATTCTTGTAGACGCAGTAGCAAACGTATCTATTTCTCAGGATTCAGAAAAACTAAAAATCGCAGCTTCAAAGTTTTTAGGTTATAGTCCTAATCAAATTAAAGAGATTATCACTCCTGTCTTTGAAGGTAATATTCGAGAAATCATTTCTCAAACAACTTTAAAAGAATTGATTCAAGGAGATAAGAAGGCTTTTGCTGAAAAGGTTATTGATAACGTCACTCCTAATCTTAATGATATGGGACTTGATTTAACAACTTTTAATATCCAGAACTTTAAAGACCGCAATGGAGTTATTGAAAACTTAGGTCTGGAAAATACTGTTCAGATTAGTAAAGATGCAGCTATTTCAAAAGCAAAAGCAGAAAAAGAGATCGCGGTTGCTAAGGCGGAAGCAGCTCAAGCAGCAAATGATGCAAAAGTAAAAGCTGATTTGGAAATCGCTAAGAAACAGAATGAACTTTCTATTCAGAAAGCTGAATTACAGAAAGAAGCTGATACAAAGAAAGCTGAAGCAGATGCAGCTTATCAGATTCAACAGGAAGAACAGCGTAAGACTATTGAAATTACAACAGCCAACGCTAACTTAGCTAGACAAGAGAAAGCAATCGAGTTAAAAGAGCGAGCAGTTGCAATCAAAGAGAAAACACTTGAAGCAGAAGTTAAGAAAGAGGCGGAAGCTCGTAAATACGCGGCTCAGCAGGACGCAGATGCTAAGCTTTATGAAATTCAGAAAGCTTCTGAAGCTGAATTATTCGAGAGACAGAAAAAAGCTGAAGCTGAAAAATTTGAAGCTGAACAGCAAGCGGAAGCAACCAAGGCTGCCGCAGAAGCTCAGAAGGTTGCAATGGAAAACGAAGCTGCTGGTATTAAAGCTAAAGGAGAGGCTGAAGCTGCTGCAGTTCAGGCTAAAGCTCTGGCGGAAGCTGAAGGTATTTTAAAGAAAGCTGAAGCTATGAAACAGTATGGTGAAGCTGCACAGATGGATATGCAATTACAGGCTGTCAAAACATTATTTGAACAGATGCCAGCTATCGCGGAAGCCGCAGGTAAAGCTTATACAAACGTAGATAAAATCTATATGTATGGCGGAGATAGCTCTAAGTTAACTGAGAATGTGATGAAAAACATTACTCAGGTATCAGAAGGATTGAGTGAGTCTATGGGGTTAGATCTTAAAGGTTTACTGTCAGGAATCCTTGGAGCTAAAATAGTAAAAGGCAAAGATGTTACCGTCAATATTGAGCCTACTATTGATGAAGCTAAATAAAACAATTATTTTAAATAAGTTATATAAAAGGTTACATTTTATAATGTAACCTTTATTTTTTTATAATTTTTTGATATAATTATATATATGAAAAAGAAAAAGCTTCTCTTTTTTATATCTTTATAAAGGCTAAATAAAAAAGCATCTTTTATTTTTTATAAAAATTATGATATAATAGATATATAAAGAAAAAGAAAGGGTTTGATAAGATATGAGATTTATTACTGAGAATTTTAAAAGCATTGATGAAATGATTAAAGTCTTAGATTCTCGCCCTAATAATCAAATAATGAGGAACTGCAATAGTTCAGAAAAACCTGAAAGAAAACCAACATGGTACGGAACGGAATCCTATGCAGAGGCGAGTTCTTTAATTAGAAAAGGATATACTGAAATTTTACCAGATATAAAAAAACAAGTGAAGGAACAAAGCAAAAGTTATAGTAATCTAATTACTATAAACAAAAGAGTTCCTACAAACGCTGTTATTGGATATGTGCCAAATATTCCAAATGCAATCAGGAATCTTCCTAATTCAATGATTACTATTAATAAAATTCCGAAAAAGAAAAAAACAATCTCAATTATTTATTCTATTGCTGGAAGTTGTGGTGAGTCACAAGATTTTTTTATAAGAGCTGGTGCTACATTGCTTACTGTAATTAAACTCCTTGAATCTCAAGGCACCTCAGTAGAATTATCAGTAGGTTTTATTGGAGCAATAACTGTGAATAAAAGTGAAGCAGTTTTTCCAATAGTAAAAGTAAAGAGTTATGGACAAGAATTAGACTTACAAAAACTTTGTTTTCCAATAGCACATCCGTCCATGCTTAGAAGATTTGGCTTTAAATACTTAGAAACTTGTCCAGATCTTAAAGAAACTCTTTTCGCTCTCTCATATGGAGCTCCAATTCAAGACTTAGATATAATCAAAAAAAATCTTAATTGTAAAAATAGTTCGGTTGTAGTTTTAAATAGTTATTGGATTAGAGAAAATGGATATGATGTTAAAAAGATTATTGAAAAATTACAAGATAGGCGAAGGAGTTGATTAGCGTATGGGATATCCAGTAAAATGTTATTTTTGTGGTGAAAGATTTGATCGTGATTTTGAGCCTTTTATTAAAGTAAATACAAAAAGGTATGCACATGAATGTTGTGCAACAAAAGCCAAGAAGAAAATGTTAGAAATTTCTGACGCTGCGATCACTTTTAAAAATGGTTCCTTTATTAGTATTGAAAAAGAGAAGAAAGAGGTAGATAAAACTATGCCAAGAGTAGAATCAAAAAATGCAAATTTAATGACAGATGCTATGACTCAAACTACTGCCCAGATGATTAAAGAAATGCAGAAGTTTATGATGTCTACTATTGCAAAAGCAAGTGAAGACGAAATTATGAATATTATTGTACCTAAAATTGATGCAAGAATTAAAGAAGTTTATGGTTTTCTTCCAGAGAAGCATGAAATTAAAACTCCAACTAAAACTCGCGAAATTGAAGGTACTTTACATGAGAAATTTGACGAGGTATTACAGATTGTTAATCTTGATATCCCAGTATATCTGACTGGCAAGGCAGGAACTGGTAAAAACGTTATTTGTAAACAAGTCGCGGAGGCTCTTGGTTTAGATTTTTATTTTACCAATGCTGTAACTCAAGAGTATAAACTGACTGGTTTTATTGATGCAAATGGTAAATATCAAGAAACTCAATTCTACAAAGCATTTACTAAAGGCGGAGTTTTCTTCCTTGATGAAATGGATGGTTCTATTCCAGAAGTTTTAATTATATTAAACGCGGCAATCGCTAATAGGTATTTTGATTTTCCTATTGGCAAAGTAGAAGCACATCCAAATTTTCGAATTATCGCGGCAGGTAATACATTAGGTACAGGTGCAGATAATAATTACACTGGACGCTATTGTCTTGATAGAGCTTCTCTTGATAGATTCGCCTTAATTAATATTGATTATTCTCCAAAAATTGAGAAGGCTATGGCTTTAAACAATATGGACTTAGTAAACTTTGCTCATGCTTTTAGAAAAGCAACTGATTCTATGGGAATTGAATGTTTATTTTCTTATAGAACCATTAACCGTATCGCAAAATTAGAGCAGGTATTTTCAAACTTAAAAGAGGTAATTCAGATTTCTCTTTTAAAAGGAATGGATGTTGATGACTTAAATATCATAAATAAAGAATTAGCAAAAGATAAAGAGCTTGAGGGTAATAAATATGTTAAAGCTATGAAAGCTAAGTAGTTTTCGTAGCCTCAATTCCTTAATATCATTAAAAATGGTCAGATATATTTACATAAATTGAAAAAATTAAAAAATTATGATATAATAAATACATAAAAAAAACAAAGAAATAAAAGAGGTAAATAAATGGGAAGATATGATGAATACGAAAATGATGGAAGAGCAGTAGCTCCTCGCCAGAGAGATTTTGTTTTAAATATGAATGAATTTGCTCATATTTTAAGCAAAACAGATGGTAATATCAAATGTGCAGTCGGACCTTTTCAGACTTCACTTTCTCAGCAGGAAACTCCAGTTATTTTCAATACTGTGAATAAACGTTTTGAAGAGTGCGGAGATTATGATAAAGCCAAGCAACTTTTTATTTCAGCCCCAGAAGGCTGGTATGTGGTATTAAAAAATCCAACAGCAGATGGACAGCATCCACAGGCAGGCAGACCAAATCAGTCTCCATCTAATCTTGAAATTGGTAAGAAAGTAAACATCTTCGGTCCAGAATCTTTTGCTCTTTATCCTGGACAGATGGCGAAAGTAATCCAAGGACACCGCCTTAGAAGTAATCAGTATCTTTTAGCTAGAGTTTATGATGCAGACGCCGCAAATAAAAATGAAGGCGTAGTTACAGATACAGATGGAAAAGAGCAGAAAACTTCAAATAAGTTCTTTCCAGGTCAAATGCTTGTTATTGAAGGAACAAAAGTATCTTTCTACATTCCACCAACAGGTATTGAAGTTATTCCTGTCGATGAAAAGAACTATATTAGAGATGCAGTTACTCTTGAAAGACTCGAATATTGTATTTTAAAAGATGAAAATGGAAATAAGAGGTATTTACATGGACCAGATGTAGTTTTTCCAAAACCAACAGAAACATTTGTTAAAACTTCACATGGCGGCTATTGTTTTAGAGCTATCGAGTTATCAAAAATTTCTGGTATCTATGTAAAAGTTATCGCAGAATACACTGAAAATGGAGTTACTCATCCAATCGGAGAAGAATTATTCATCACCGGAAATGAGCAGATGATTTATTATCCAAGACCAGAGCACGCAATTATTTCTTATGATGGAAAACATATGCATCACGCTATTGCTATCCCGGAAGGCGAAGGTCGGTATGTGATGAATCGTGAAACTGGTGAAATTAAGACTGTAGTTGGACCTAAGATGTATTTACCAGATCCGCGGAAAGAAATAGTTGTAAAAAGAAAATTAACTTCAAAAGAGTGCCAGTTATGGTATCCAGGTAACGTTGATGCTATTGAATACAATAAATCTTTAAATGAGAAATCTTTAGAGAAAAGTATTAAAAAGTCTGGTGGGGTTTCCGATACTATAAATCGCGTTTTTAAGTCAGCTTTTTCAGATGCAACTTCAATGGATTGTCTTGAAAGTAATGCTGGTATTAGTAGAGGAACTTCTTATACTAAACCTAGAACTATCACAATAGATAACAGATTTGATGGAGTTGTTACTATTGATGTTTGGACTGGATATGCAATCAATGTAACTTCTAAATCTGGCGTAAGAGAAGTGGTGGTCGGACCAAAAACAAGACTACTCAATTATGATGAAACTCTTGAAGTTTTAGAATTGTCAACAGGACGTCCTAAAACAACAGATAACTTAATTAAGACTGTTTTCTTACGGGTTGAGAATAATAAAATTTCTGATTTAATCAACGTTCAGACAAAAGATTTTGTTAATGTTCAAATTAAAGTATCTTACTGCGTAGACTTCTTGGAGAAGTATAAAGATAAATGGTTTTCTGTTGAGAACTATGTTAAGTATATGTGCGACCGCCAGAGAAGCTTACTAAAAAGAGAAGCAAAGAAATATAATATTGAAGATTTTTATACAAATGCTTCTGATATTGTTAGAAAAGTTTGCTTAGCTCTTCCAAATGAAAATGAAGAAAGAGGAGAATCAGAGGTCGGAAGAGAAGGACGCTTCTTTAAAGAAAATGGTATGCTTGTACATGATGTAGAAGTATTAAGCGTAGCTGTTGAACCGAATGTTGCTAGTATTCTTAATGAACATCAAGAAGAAATGATTCGCAAATGTCTTAAATTATCTGATGCGACAAGAAAAATGGAAGTCGTAACTAAGTTAGCCGCTTTTGAAAAAGAGGAAGCTAAGATTAAACACGATAACCAAATCCATAAACTTGAACTCAAGAAAACTCTTGAAATGGAAGAACTTAAAACAAAAGAAGAGTTAGATAGAAAAAACCAAGAGCTACTTAAGGCTAAGACACAAGCGGAATGTGATATGCAGATTCTTATTGATTCTATCACCGAAGCTAAATTGGAAAGAAGTAAAAAAGTAGATGCTGCTCAGTTAGAGTATGATAAAACTAAGGCTGACATTGAAAAAGCTAAGCAAGAAGCTTATGCAGAGACTGTCGGTAAAATTATGACAGCAATTAGCCCAGATTTAGTAGCTGCACTCACATCTACGTCAAACGCTTCTATGCTTGAAACTGTAACAAAATCAATGGCTCCATACGCAATCGCTCGAGGTAATGAATCTGTCGCAGAAGTAACAGATAGATTGTTAAGAGGAACCAATCTTGAGAAACTAATTGAAAACTTGGGTAAAGTAAAAGAGTAATTTATATTACTATAGTCTTAAAAAGAGGAATATAGTCTTAAAAAGAGAGATGATTTTTAAATCATCTCTCTTTCTTTTTTGTTAAAAAATCCTTACTCCACTGGGGCGTAGGCAGCCGATTCTTGATTTAAAAAGGGTCTTAGCTTTTTTTAAATCAAGAATTTAAAAAGGGTCTTAGCTTTTTTTAAATCAAGAATTTAAAAATTGATTTTTTTTAAAAAAAATGATATAATTTATATATAATAAAAAGAAGAAAGAAGGAAAATAAATGACTAAATACTTTACTAGAGAAAAGGATAACTTTGAATGTAGAATCGCAGGCGGATGTCCAGCAGAAGATTGGTTGTACGAAATTTATGGTAAATATCCAGGCGAAGGTTCAGTTTGTAAAAATTGCCCTTTTGAAGAAATTATTAATGAATTAGGAAAATACGAAGATATTAAGAGAAACTTAGAACAATTTTTCTTAGAAAATAAAGAAAAAGAAGAGGAAGACGCCAAATGAAAAGAGTTTGGGTATGTGGAGATATACATGGATCTTTTAAGCCAATCCGCGATTTTGAACTAAGAAATAAAACAAAATATTCTTTTTCAAGAGAGACAGATGCAATCATACTCCTTGGAGATGCGGGATTAAATTTCTTTTTTAATTATAGAGATATAAATGTAAAAAAGAAATTAGAAAAATATCCATTTACATATTTTATTATTCGCGGTAATCATGAAGAAAGACCTAGCTTATGTGCGGAAAAAGCTCCAAATGAATGGCACAAGGAGCGGTTTTGGGAGAATGAGGTCTGGGTAGAAAATGATTATCCGCATATAAAGTATGCTATGGATGACGTTTCCTTTTATCAAATAAAAGTTGACAGTACTATATATAAGACTCTTGTCTTGCCAGGGGCATATTCAGTAGACAAATATAAACGCTTATCTTCTGGATGGTCTTGGTTTGAAAATGAACAGTTATCAGAAAAAGAAAAAGAAAATGGTAAAAAGCTATTAGATAAGGAACATTGGCAATGTGATTTAGTATTATCACATACTTGCCCAACTATTTTTGAACCAACAGATTTGTTCTTATCTATTGTAGACCAATCTACCGTAGACAAATCTATGGAACGATATTTAGGAGAGATAGAGCGTAAATTAGATTATAAAGCTCATTTATGGGGACATTATCATCAATTCAGAGATTATCCTAGAGCTGATGGAAAAAAAAGATTGATGCTCTTTAATGATGCTCTTATTCAGCTAAATGAATATATTGAAAATTCTAATGATTCTATTGTAATTAAATACTAAAATAAAGTAAGTTAAAAAAACTTATTTTATTTTTTAAAAAAAATATGATATAATTATTATATCAAAAGGAAAGAAAGAAGGAAGGAAATGAAAACTTACACAAGGGATAATAAAACATATATTGAAACAAGGAGTAATACTCCTAATTCTAAACAGAAAAGAATTAGAAAAAAGAAAGAAGAAGAAAATAATAACAATAGTAGAATAATAGTAACGGTAGACGTTAATCGCAGTATTTTTTCTTTTTTAAGTATGATTTCATTTATGTCTTTACTAACCAACCTTTCAACAAAAGAAAAAATCCTAATAGGATTACCTTTCCTGCTGATGGGAATATCTTTTAAAATAATTAAATAAAAAGGAGAAATATATATGTTAAATAAAAATGGACAAAGAGAACTTTGCTATGTTGTAACTATTGATAAAATTGAGCCAATTACAGGTTCTGATAATTGTGAAGCCGCGGTTGTGGGCGGATGGCGTATTATGACCAGAAAAGGAACTTTTAAACCTGGTGATCTCGCAATTTATTTTGAGATTGATTCTAAAGTTCCAGAAACTGAAGTCTTTGCTTTTTTAGAGAAAAAACATTATAAGGTAAAAACACAGAAGTATACTTTTGGCGGAAAAGGTAACTTCGTATCTCAAGGTTTGCTTATGCATCCAAAAGATTTTGATTGGGATACTTATACGAATGAAGAAGGAGTTTATTGTATCTTTAATCCAAAAAAAGGAGCTTCTTATCCAGAAGGACATTTTTTGACAGCTGAACTAGGTGTAAAATATTCTGATGCAGATGATAATAAGCGAAAAGCAGCTTCCGCAGATAAGTATAAAAAAATGGCTCAGCGTAAACCAGAACTGTTTTCTAAGCCTTGGGCACGCTGGATGATGAATAGAAACTGGGGCAAAAAAGTAATGTTTTTCATCTTTGGAAAAGCTAAAGATAAGAAAGGCGGTTTCCCAGCTTGGGTTAAAAAGACTGATGAGGAAAGAATTCAGAATATGTCTTGGATTCTCGCTAACAAAGATGAATTATTTGCAACAGAAAAAATTGATGGAACTTCTACCACTTTTACCTTGAAAAAGGAAGCCTGGAAAAAAGATTATCGTGTCTGCTCTCGTAACGTATCTTTTGATGATCCAAGCAAGGCTTGCTATTATGATACTAACGTATATCTTGCCATGTCCAAAAGATACAATATGGAAAAAGTACTTGAAAAATTATTTGAAGATTTCAATGAAAAGTATAAGACCATCTCCTTTGTAACTGTGCAGGGAGAGACTTATGGTAAAGATATTCAAAAGAGAGATTATGACATGGATAACCATGACTTTATGGCTTTTAATCTTATTATTGGTTTTAAGGGAGGTCTTACAAAAAGATTCAATCCAAGAGAAATGACTGATATTTTAACAAAATACAATATTCCTTGTGTTCCTATTGTGAGCGAGCATTTTATTTTACCAGATACTGTAGATGAGCTGTTGAAAATTGCAACTGGAAAATCTGCTATTGATGGCGGAATGAGGGAAGGTCTTGTATTTCGTTCTTATGACGGAGCCAATAGCTTTAAAGCTGTAAGCAATGAATTCTTGCTTCGCTATCACTCTTAAGAGTATTAAATAAATTTTTCAATATTCCTATACTTTATATTTTATAAAGTATAGGAAACATTGTGGCGAAACTTTAAAATAATAAGATAAATAAAATAAAAAGGAAGGGAATAAATATGGAAAGCGTAAAAATTAAGTTAATTGACATTGATGAAATTAGAGAATTTGTTAATGAAGCTATGAAAGTCGATGGCGAAGTAGATGTTCATAAGGGAAGATATGTAATTGATGGAAAATCTATCATGGGAATGATGTCTATTGATGTGTTTTCTGGAATAGAAGTCTTTTTCCCTTCAACTGCCGCGGATTTTAAAGTATTTTTGACAAGGTTTACGTTTAAATAAACTTTATCATTATAAAACAATATAAAGATAGATTAAATAAAAGATCTATCTTTATATTTTTATAAAAATATGATATAATAAATATATAAAAAGAAAGAGAGTTGGTAATAATTATGTCAAGAAATAAAGAAATTACAAAAAGTGACTTTTATTGTGTAGAGTGTGGAAAAAGGGGTATTCCTATCGCTAGACGTATAGGGCAACAGAGAGAAGCTGGACATTTAAAAAATTTATTCTGCTTATATTGTGGAAAACAAATAAATCATGCTGAAATTAGACCTTTTGGTTCTTATAGATATGAGGACTTTCTTGAAGAGTTTGAACTTGGTAGATTTGTAGATGGGAAAAAGCTTCCAATAGCTGATTTAACAAGCTGTACTAAACAAGATTGCAAATATAATAAAAGCGGCAAATGTTGGAACTCTAAAAGAGATTATAATTGTGGTCATAGAATCTAACTAAAGGAGGTATATTATGGCTAACTTATATATTTTGTCAGGATGTCCAGGTTCAGGAAAAAGTACCTGGGTAAAGAATCATATCAATCCATATTTTGATAAGTATGTTTCAAGAGACGATATTAGATTTTCGTTAGTTAAAGAAGGCGAAGAATACTTCTCAAAAGAAAAAGAAGTATTTAAGCTCTTTATACATCAAATCAATCAGTATTTATTAGAAGAAAAAAATGTCTTTGCAGATGCTACTCATTTGAATAGAACTTCAAGAAATAAACTTTTAAGAAATATTTGCGGAAATCCGCATATAAATGTAATCTGGATGAAAACATCTCTTGAAGAGTGTCTAAAAAGAAATGAAAATAGAAAAGGTACTCGTTCTTATGTTCCGCCAGAAGTAATTAAAAATATGTATTTTAATTTAGAAAAACCTTCTTTTGAAGAAGGAATTGAAAAAATTTACATTGTTGATGCAAATGGAAAACTTTATCTTAAAATTAAAGCAGAATAGGAGAAGAAAATGTCTAATATTTTTATTACAAGTGATTTACATTTTAATCATAATAAAGATTTTATCTGGAAAAAGCGTGGTTTTTCTAATGTAAATGAAATGAATGAAGCTATTGTTAAAAATTGGAATGATACTGTGTCTGATGATGATATTGTTTATCTCTTAGGAGACGTGGCGATGGGCTCTGATCTTCAGGCTAATTTAAGACTAATCAACAGACTCAAAGGTAAGAAATATCTGGCTTATGGAAACCATGATACCGAAGCCCGCTTAAAAGCATTTAAAACTAATCACTTTTTTGAAGATATTCAAATGGGATACAGATTAAAATATAAAAAACATATGTTTATCTTAACCCATTATCCAACGATAACCGCGAATGGAGATGATCTTAGAGTAATCAATTTATACGGACATACTCACCAGAAGGATAATTTCTTTGAAGATAGACCTTATATGTATCATGTTGGCGTTGATTCACATAATTGTACGCCTGTATTATTAGAAACTATTGTTAAAGAAATTAAGATGAAGAAAGGATAATAATATGGAAGATATGATTATTTATGCAGGTGTTTTACTACTTTTAATTTTTTATATTATAATATGCTGGTTTATTTCTAAATAGTTATTTCTTAAAAACTAATAAAAACAAGTTAATTATTTAATTCGATTTTTAATATATATAAAAAATAACATTTTAAGGAGAGTAATATGGAAGATGCAGTTGGCTGTTTAGGCGTTGTAGCTTTAGCAATTTTATTAGTCGTTTTTTCACCTTTAATTAACTTTGTGCTTGCATTTTTTGTAGGCTGGTTAATTAAGATTACTTTTGGGGCAGTATTTTGTCAAGGATTAGCTTTGTTAGGAATTAATATTTCACCTGCAATGATACCTTTATTTTGTGGAACTATGGGAGTTATAAGTTCATTTTTTAAATCAGCCGTTAGCTTTAAAAAAGCTGATAAAAAAGCAAGTTGATTATTCAACTTGCTTTTTTTAATATTTTATGTTATAATAATAAAAATAATATTTTTAAGGAGAAATAATATGAAGGAAAAGCTTATATATTCTAATTACAATAAAGACATAGGACTTTCAACTGTCATTATAACCACTAAATATGGAAAGTTTTATGGTCAATCTCAGTTAAAAGAAGAAGATAAAAAAGAAGCTTCTCGTTATTTTGGGTGCGAATGTGCCTTAATAAAAGCTAGAATCAGATGTCAAAAGCAAATACTTAAAGATACAAAAAATAAAATAAAAGCTTTGAAAGATTGCTATTCTAATATTTCTCAGTCAAAAGCTTTTAATGAAAAATCTTATGAAGCTAAAGCTATGAGAAAACAAATTTATATTCTTGAAAGCAAAAGAAAAAGTATCTTAGTTGCAATTAACCTTTTAGAAAATAATTTATCCAATATCATTAATGAAAGAGAAGATCTTCTAAAAAAAGTAGATAAAATTAAAAAGAAAAAGAAAAATGGGTAGAAAATATCAATTTCTTTATTAAAATTTTAATATTATTTAGGACAATAAAAGTATTATCAAAAGGGAAAAACAACTTATGAAAAATTTTTTAAAAGGAGTTCTCTTTATTTCATTTTTACTCCCAGTTATAAATGAAATCATTACACTAATAAGTCAATTTAATCAATACCTATGTACAATTATTACTTATTGGACTTATCAGTTGCAACAAAATATACAATCATCAGATCAAAAGAATGATTCTGTAATTGGTTTTCAAATACCGAATATCTTAAATGAAGAAGATGATGAAGAAGGAGAATAATATGTATTTTTATGATACTTGTGCGTTATTAAATGAATTACATCATGCGTTTAATAACTATTTTTATATTAGCAATATTACTCTTAAAGAATTAGAAAACATAAAAATATCTGCATCTAAAGATTCTGAAATCAAATTTAGAGCTAGAAGATTGATTCAACTTTTAAACAAATATGATAATAGTTATTGTGTTATCAATTATAAAACTAAATGGGATTCTGAATTAAAAAAATATTTAGTTTTATCTGACAATAATGATAGTAGAATTATCTTAACCGCATTAAAGCAAAAAGACAAAAATTTAATTTTTGTTACTGAAGATTTATGCTGTAAACAACTCGCAAAATCGGTTGGCTTACAAGTAGAATACTTAGACCAAAAGCAAAATGACTACTGCGGATTTAGAGAAATTTGCTGTAATTCAGATGAAGAACTAGCAGATGCCTATAATAAAATTTATAATTCTTCAGAGTTTTTAAATGAGTTTTTAATTAACCAGTATCTTATTCTCAAAAATAAAGATGAAATTATTAGCAAATATAAAAGAGCTCAGGATAGATTTATAGAAGTTCCTTTTACAACTTTCAATAGCAATATGTTCGGAAAAATAAAGCCAAAAGACGCATATCAGCAGTTGGCTATGGATAGTTTGAACAGCAACAAAATTACCATGATAAGAGGTTCCGCGGGAACTGGTAAAAGCTACCTATCTTTTGGTTTCCTCTTTGATAAACTAGAAAAACATGAAATTGAAAAGATTATTATTTTCTGTAACACAGTGGCAACTGCGGGTTCGGCAAAGCTTGGTTTTTATCCTGGAAGTAAAGATGAAAAGCTTCTGGACTCTCAGATAGGAAATCTACTATCTAGTAAATTGGGAGACAAAATCGCCGCTGAAAAAATGATAGAGGAAGGAAAAATTGTTTTGCTTCCAATGTCAGATATTAGAGGTTATGACACTACTAATATGAAAGCGGGTATTTATATTTCTGAAGCACAGAATATGGATATAGAACTAATGAGACTTGCATTACAAAGAATTGGAGAAGATTCAATTTGTATTTTAGATGGAGACAGCGAAACTCAAGTCGATTCTTCTTTATATGCAGGAAATAATAATGGAATGAGAAGAGTATCAGAGATTTTCAAAGGAGAACCTATTTATGGTGAAGTCACTTTAAAAAATATTCATCGTAGCAGAATAGCTCAATTAGCTCAGTTAATGTAATAAATAAATTAAAAAGAAAGCTCTCTCATATGAGAGCTTTCTTTTTAATTATAAAGGAGAGATAAAGAGATATGACAGAAAAAGAATTTATTGAGTATATTGGCTCAAAAGCTACTCTAGATTATCAACAGAGCGGAATCTTAGCTTCTATCACTATTGCACAAGCTTGCTTAGAATCTGGCTATGGAACAACTGACTTAGCAATAAACGCAAATAATTTATTTGGAATGAAAACTACATTATCTGGCAATACTTGGAAAAGTGCTTGGGATGGTAAATCTAAATACACTAAAAGGACAAAAGAAGAATACAAACCTGGAATAATAACAACAATCACTGCGGACTTTAGAAAATATCCATCCATAGACAAAAGTGTAGAAGATCATTCTTTATATCTGTCTCAAGCTAAAAATGGTTCTAAATTACGGTACCCCGGACTTGTAGAAGAACAAAACTACAAAACCGCGATACAAATTATTAAAAATGGTGGATATGCTACTGATAATTCTTATGTACAAAAAATATGTAATCTTATTGAGAAATGGAATTTAACTAAATACGATATAAAAGGAGACATTAATATGGGATATACAAATAGTTCTTTAGTAACTTATACTAAATTAAGTCCTAATCATTCAGGAGCAAGAACTCATACTATTGATAGAATTACTCCTCACTGCGTTGTTGGTCAATTATCCGCAAGCGGAATCGCAGGATGTTTCACTAACCCTGGTGTACAAGCTTCATGTAATTATGGAATCGGTACTGAAGGCGGGGTAGCTTTAATTGTAGAGGAAAAAAATCGCTCATGGTGTAGTTCTAGTAATGCAAATGACCAAAGAGCAGTAACTATTGAATGTGCTTGTGATAGCAGTCAACCATATACTTTTAATAGCACAGTTTACAATAAGCTAGTAGAGTTATGCGTTGATATTTGTAGGAGAAATGGTAAAAATAAACTATTATGGATTAGTAACAAGGAAAAAGCATTAAATTACACTCCTGCTTCAAATGAGATGCTTTTAACCGTTCACCGCTGGTTTGCTAATAAGAGTTGTCCAGGAGATTGGATGTATTCAAGAATGGGAGAACTCGCGGAAAAAGTTACAAAAAAATTAAAAAAATCTACTACTTCATCTTCAACGCCAAAACACACTACATCTAACTCTACTTATCCAAAAGCACCTTTTGCTGTTCAAATCACAGGAACTATGAAGTACTTTGACTCAAAAGGAAAAAATCGTAAGGAATTAGGAGAAATTAAAAAAGGTACTTATACTGTTGTTGAGACAAGCGGAAAATGGGGTAAACTATTAAGTGGAGCAGGTTGGATTTATTTAAAAAATACAAACTGTATAGTAGGTGACACAACCTCTACAACTTCTGCGAATAAACGATATAAAGTCCAAGTTACAACAAGTAATCTAAAAATTCGAAAAGGTGCGGGAACATCTTATCCAATAGTTGGTCATATTACTGATAAGGGCATCTACACTATTGTTGAGACAAGCGGAAAATGGGGTAAACTATTAAGTGGAGCAGGTTGGATTTATTTAAGCTACACTAAAAAACTTTAAAAAATTTTTAAAATAAAGATAAGCGTTAGCTTATCTTTATTTTTTTGCTCTTTTTTTGTTAAAGCACTTGAGTTTCTTCAAAAAATATATTATAATATTATTATAATAATAAACAATATAGCTCAAGGAGAGGAAAATAATAATGAATAAAATGATGTCACATTTTAAAACTATATTAACTCATAAATGTTATGTATTTTTAAATTGTCAAAAAGCTGGATTGTTTTGGCAAGGAATTAAGCATGATATGTCAAAATTTTCTCCTACAGAATTTTTTGAATCAGTTAAATATTATACTGGAACAGATAGTCCAATAAATAAATGTAAAAAAGAAAACGGATATTCAAAAGCATGGTTGCACCATAAAGGCAGAAATCTGCATCATTATGAATATTGGATTGATAATGCGGATTGCGGAGGTAAACCAATTAAAATGCCATATAAATACGCATTAGAATTAGTTTGCGATTATATTGGTGCTGGAAAAGCCTATATGAAAGAGAATTTTAGTTATAATAATGAATATTCATGGTGGATGAAAAGAAAAGAAAATATTGTTATGCACCCAGATACTCTTTCTTTTGTTGACTTAATGTTAGCTACTATGGCTTTTGAAAATTCTAATGATTGTCTAAGAAAAGAAAGATCTCTTCAACTCTATGAAAGGTGTAATAAACAAAAGGAGTAAAAAATGGAAAAAATTGAGATTTATACTGATGGAAGTTGTAGAAAGAATCCAGGTCCTGGAGGATTTGGAGTAATTTGTTTTAATGAAAACAAAATTATTCAAGTAATTAAAAAACAAAATTCTAATATTACAACTAACAACAGAGAAGAACTAAAAGCTATTTTAACAGCTTTTAAATTATCCCAAACCAAATATAAAAATAAAATTTGTATTATTTATTCTGATTCCGCGTATTGTGTAAACATATGCAACGATTGGATTCATACATGGGCAAGGAATAGTTGGAAAAATAGTAAAAAGAAAAAAATTGAAAATATTGATTTAATAAAGGAATTATATAATTATATTAACATAGATTTTTTTAATTGTCAAGTCCGTAAATGTATAGGTCATAGCAATAATATTAAAAATGAACTTGCTGATGCTCTTGCTACTAATAACATTAAAAAATTTTCTAATCTGTTAAAAAATTATTATTATGATCCTGTTGAAAGATTATTATAGTTGATTTATTTTAAAAAATATATTATAATATATTAAGGAAAAGAAAAAAAGAAAAAATGTATTTAATATGGATATTAAAGATGATAAGGAGAAAATATGGGCAATTTATATAATGAGAAGTCAATAGAATCATTAAGCCCGCGGGAGTTTACACGACTTAGACCTGGGGTTTATTGTGGGTCCACGGAGTATTCAACCCAGCTATTGATTGAGATTGTATCTAATGCTATTGATGAGTTTCAAGCGGGAAATGGAAACATAATAAATGTAGATTATAAAGATGATGGCTCTTGTACAGTAGAAGATTTTGCTCAAGGCTTTCCAGTGAATATTATGAGAGAAGATGGGGAAAGCGTTTTGCAAGCTTCTTTTGATGTTTTAAATACTTCTGGTAAGTTTTCAGAAGATGGTGTGTATGAAGGCACAGCTTTAGGTTTAAATGGAATTGGAAGTAAATTAACAAATTTTCTTTCAAGTAATCTAAATGTTAAAACTTTTAGAGATGGTCATTTTGAATCTATCTATTTTGAAGATGGAATTTTTAAATCAAGAGAGACAGGATTGCAGAGAGATCATCATACTGGAACTATTGTTTCCTGGAAACCAGATAAACAATTTTTTAATCACGCGGAAATAGATGAGAAAAGAATAAAAGAATTATTTCATGTATTAGTTTGTTTATGTCCAGGATTGACAATTAACTTAACCCATAATGGAAAAGATGCTATTGAATATGTTTCAAAAAATGGTCTTGATGACTTAGTTTCAGATAAAGTTAAAGATACTGAAATTATTAACAATAGACTATGCATTAAACATAGTAATGGTAAAAATAAAATTGATTTAGTATTGACATATACAAAAAATTATTCAACTAATATGATTTCTTATGTTAATACAGGAGAAACAGATGCAGGACCGCATATTACACAGATTAAGTCTTTAATTACTAGAGAATTTAATAAATTCTTTAGAGAGAAAAAGTGGTTGAAAACTAAAGATGATAACTTAGAAGGATCTGCCATACAAGAGGGACTAATGGTAGCTTTTAATATTACAGCTCCAGGAGTATCCTATGACGCTCAGACTAAATCTAGGATTGTAAAGCTTGATATGACGCCTTTTACTGGTATTATTGCGGAAAATATTCAAGAGTGGCTTTTGTCAAATGAAAAAGAGATTAAAGTAATTTTTGATAAAGCAATCGCCGCGAAAAAGGCAAGTGAAGCCGCAAAAAAGGCAAGAGAACTTGCAAGAGAAAAAGAAAAGAAGAAAAAAGAAAAAGTTTTAAAATTTGATTCTAAACTCGCGGATTGTTATTCAAAGGATAGAATGAAGTGCGAAATATACGTGACTGAGGGTGATAGTGCTTCAGGTAATCTGAAAACTGCACGAAATAATGAATTCCAAGCGGTTATGCCTGTGAGAGGAAAAATTTTAAATTGTCAAAAAGCTACACTAACTCAAATTCAGAAAAATGCTGAAATTATGACTATGATTGATGCTTTTGGACTTAAAATTGATCCTAAAACTATGAAAGTAACTTACGATAAAGAAGATTTAAGATATGGTAAAATAATTATAATGTCAGACGCGGACGTCGATGGTATGTAACAGTGCCTGTTATACCTTTTCCTGCTCATCACAGGGGTTATTTGGACAATATAATAAAATGAGTTCCATTTGGAATTCATATATGTTATAAAAGAAGAATAGCTAACGGGGGAGCCTAAGTCAGAAGATATGGTAGTCCCGTGGGAAGGACGTAAAACATGAAAGCAATTTACAAATGGACTAATCTTCAAAATAATAAAATTTATATAGGTAAATCTGTAGATGTTGCAAGGAGATTAAGAAATTATAGAGATGAAGTTAAAAAAAATAAACAACGACCTATAATTTCTGCAATTAGAAAATACGGATTTGAAAATTTTAATTTTGAAATTGTTGAAATATGTGATTCTTTAACTAATCAAGAAATATTAGAAAGAGAGCAATGTTGGATTGATTTTTATAATTCTAAAGATAGAAATTTTGGGTATAATATATTAGATGCTGGGGATACTCCTGGAGAGGAATATTCAATAGGAAGCAGAAACAATAAAGCGAGATTAAATGAAGAAAAAGTTTTAAATATTAGAGAAATGATTTTTCTTCAAAATATTCCTCCTGCGGAAGTATATAAAATATATTCTACTGAAATTAGTTATGATGCTTTTTGTAAAGCTTATCGAGGAAATACTTGGAAAAATGTTGATACATCAATGATAAGAGATATATCTTCGGAAGTAAAACGAAAAGGAAATAAAAAAGCTAAATTAACTAAAGAGGATGTTAAAGAAATTAGAAGATTAGCAGAACAAGAAAATTTGAACATTAGTGAAATATATGATAAGTTTCTTGGTGTTTGTACGAGAGGAACAATTAAAAGAGTAGTAAATTACATAACATGGAAAAACGTTTAATCCTGTATCGACTAGTAGCGGATCGGCTACGTAGGATTGCTATTGATACGCAATTCGAAATGGGTATTCTACAAAATATTGGTAGTAAGAGATAGTCAGTACTTATAGAAATATAAGAGAGTATGGCACACATTAAAAATCTTTTTTATACTTTTATATGGAACTTTTGTCCAGAACTTATAAAGGATGGATATGTTTACGCGGGAGTTCCACCTTTATATAAAATTACTATTGGAAAAGAATATAAATACTTAAAAAATGATGAAGAATTAGAGGTATTTAAAAAAGCCAATACAGGAAAGAAGTATTTGGTTGGGCGTATGAAGGGATTAGGTGAAATGTCAGTAGACGAGACAGAAGAAACTCTAACAGATCCTGAGAAAAGAATTATCAGACAGATTACAGTTGAAGATGTTTCCGCAACAGATATTCTATTTAATCAGCTAATGGGTGCGGGAGTTACTGCAAGAAAAGCTTATATTAAAAGTCATAGCCAAGAAGCTACTTACAATGCAGAGTAATCTAATGATTATGAATACGAATAAGAAAGATACTTATGTAAAAGCATCTTTCTTATTTTATTATTAACAAATAGATAAAAGATAATTTATGTATAGAATTATGCTTTCTCTTTAAAAAGTTAATTAAACTTGGAAATAATAAAAAAATATGTTATAATAGTATTATAAGAATCAAATTATTAAATATAATGATTTTAAACAAAGATACAGGAGCGAGATTCAATGCATAGTATAAATGATGTAACAAATGAACTGAAGAAGAACTTTATAGAATACGCAGTCGCGGTAAACACAGATAGAGCGATCCCCGATGCCAAGTCAGGGTTGAAGCCTGTAGCAAAGCGTATTCTCTGGTCTTCTTATGAAGAAGGGCGTAGTTTTAATAAACCTCATATTAAAAGTGCTAGAATAGTAGGAGATGTTATGGGCAAGTATCATCCGCATGGGGACAGCTCAATCTACGGTGCTCTAGTCCGTCTCTCTCAAAACTGGGTATTGCGATACCCTCTTATTGACTGGCATGGTAACAACGGAAATATTGCAGGGGATGGACCTGCTGCATCTCGTTATACAGAAGCAAGATTAAGTAAAATTGCGGAAGATGGCTTATTATCTGGATTAAAAAAGAAAAATGTTGATTTTATTCAAAATTATGATGAAACTCTGGATGAACCAGTAACTTTACCAGCCATTTTTCCAAACTTACTGTGTAACCCAAATACTGGAATTGGAGTTGCCATCGCCTGTAACTGGCTTCCGCACAATCTTAAAGAAGTTGCACAAGCTATCTATGATTATATGGAAGGGAAAGAACCTTCTTTGCCAGGACCAGATTTTCCAACAGGTGGAATTATAATAAATAGTAAAGATATTCCGCAGATTATGAAAACTGGACATGGTTCTGTTAAAGTCCGCGGAAAATATAAAATTGAAAAAAATAACATTGTCTTTTATGAAATTCCTTATGGAACTACTATTGAAGGATTACTGACTGAAATAGGTGATGTTTGTGATTCAAAAGAGATAGAAGGAATTTCTGAAATCCGCGATGAAACAAACAAAAAAGGAATTAGACTTGTAATCGAGTGTAAAAAAGATTCGAACTTAGATTCAATAGCAAAAAAGCTTTATTCTAAAACAAACCTTCAAACAAGCATATCATATAATCAAGTCGCATTAGTTGATAAAGTACCAACTGAGTTAAATTTATCTGACTGCTGTAAGATATATATAGAACACAATATTGAATGTTTAAAAAAAGAATTAACCTTTGATTTAAAGAAAGCAAAAGATAGATTGCATATTATAGAAGGTCTTTTGATAGCTTTGGAAGATATTGATAATGTAATTTTTTTAATTAAAAAGTCAGAAAATTCAGAAGCCGCGAAAAATAAACTGATTGAAATTTATAAGCTGTCTGAAATTCAAGCTAAATCCATTTTGGCAATGAGATTATCTAGTTTAGCTCGTTTGGAAAAAATAACACTTGAGAATGAGAAAAAAGACTTGCTAATTAAAATTGCAGAATTGAAATTACATATTTCAAGTAGGGATTTACAATTATCTGATATTAAAACTAAGTTAGAATCATTAGTAAAAAAATATGGTGATAATAGAAGAACTGAGTTAATTCACCTTGACATTAAACCAGAAGAAAAAGAAGTTGCGGAAGTTGTTCCAGAGGATGTAGTCGTTATTATGACCCAAAATGGGGATATTAAAAGAATTCCTTTGAAATCTTTTAAAGTTCAAAAGAAAAATGGAAAAGGAGTCAAAAGCGAAAATGACGCCACATTAGATGTTATATCTACAAATACTATTGATACTCTTATGATTTTTACATCTAAAGGTAAAATGTATAGATTTTTAGTAGATAACGTGCCAACTGGAACTAATTTATCAAAAGGAATAAATATCAATACTTTAATAAATATAGAAAAAGATGAAAAAGTTATTGCTATTACTTCTTTGCACAGAAAGACAAAAGCAAAATATGTTATTTTCATAACTAAGCAAGGTTTAATTAAGAAAACTTCTTTAGAGGAATATACAAAAGTAAAAAGAAGTACAGGTATTGCTGCGATAAATTTAAAAAATAACGACTCTCTAGCTAACGTAACTTTCATAGAAAAAGAAGAAATGATAGTTATAACAAAGAATGGTATGGCTATCCATTTTCCTACAGATGAAATCAACCCTATTGGACGAGTTACTGCGGGTGTTAAAGCTATTAAGTTAGATGAGAATGATGAAGTTGTTGCGGGATTACCAATTAATAAGAAGGATGATTGTTTAGCTATTGTTACAACAAGAGGTCTAGGAAAGAAGATATCTTTAGAGGAATTGCCGCTTCAGCAAAGAGCGGGAAAGGGAGTTATCATTTATAAAACTACGGATACTTCTGGAGTGATTGTTGGCGGAGGTATGGTCGATGATTCAGATAATTTGTTAATTGTAGGAAAGCCAAAATCAATATGTATATCTACAAAAGATATTCCTAAGTTGAGCCGCACAAGCATAGGAAATATTATGTTAAAAAATAGTTTGATCTCTTCTATTGTTAAGTTATAAAACTTAACAATAGAAGAATAAAGGAGGTTTATATTGGTTTTTAGTAAGGAAAAAATTGAATCTTTATATCCAGGGGCAGGAGAATTGATGATTGAGCCTATGCTAATTCATTCTTCTACAAAAGAACAATTAAAGAGAGCTTGTTCAAGTGGAGAATATTTTGGTCAGCTTAAAAAAGATGGAGCTTTTTATCAGTTTGTTAAAAATGAAAATTGTTATTTATTTGGGCGGACAGTAAGTAAGAAGACTGGACTTCTAACAGAGAAGCATGATAATGTCCCTCATATAGTTAATGCTTTAGAGTGTTTGCCAGACAAGACTGTTTTAATTGGAGAAATTTATTATCCAGGAGGAAGTTCTAAAAATGTTACCCCCATTATGGGAAGTTTGGCTGGTAAAGCAATAGAAAGACAAAATGGTTCATATGGATTGATTCATTATTATATCCATGATATTTTAATATATAATGGCTATAACTTATTAAATACTGGCAGTTTAGTTAGATATAATATATTAAAAGAAGTCTGGAAAAAATATAATTTGAAAAAATATAATTTTCTTGAGCTTGCAGAGGTGTGGGAAAATAATTTATATGAAAGAGTTGGAAATGCCTTATCCGCAGGTGAAGAGGGAATGGTTTTAAAAAAGAAAAATGGGATATATCAGCCTGGAAAACGCCCAGACAGCAATTTAAAAGCGAAAAAGGTAGATTTTATAGATGCTATTATTATAGGATTCGAGGAGCCTACAAAAGAATACTATGGAAAAGAATTAGACTCTTGGGGTTTTTGCATTAATAAGAATGGTATTAGGATGCAAGGGACTTATAAAGAACTTCTTAAGATGGGAAAAGAAATAATTCCAGTGACAAAACCTTATTATTATAATTGGCATAATGCCAGAATAAAAATAGGGGCATATGATGATAAGGGAACTATTATTGATATAGGTACTATTCATTCTGGAATTTCTGATGAATTAAAAGAAGATATGTCTAAGAATCCAGAAAATTATCTTAATCATGTAGTAAAGATACAATGTATGGAACTAGATTCTAACGAAAAAACAATTAGACATGGCTTTTGGAAAGGTTTAAGAGAAGATAAAGATGCAAAAGACTGTACAGTAAGTAGCATTTTTTGATTTTTTAAAAAATTTTTGGTATAATATAAATATGAAAAATAAAGAAATAAAAGATTTAGCATTTAAAATAGTGAAGATGGAACAAGAACTTTCTAAGGGTAAAAATGTTCAAGAAAATATGAAGGAAATTCAAGAAATATCGAAAACGTTATCTTTAGAAGATATGTTAATGATAGATGATTATATAACCAAAAATAAATTATTGACAAATTAAAAAATTTTTGGTATAATATTTATATAAAATATAAGATGAAATCATCTAGTATAACAAAACAAAATAAAATATATTATGTTTAAATTAAAGGAGAAAGAAAATGGCAGCATTAAAAGAAAATTCAAGAAAAGTATTTGATTATGTAAAGAGTGTAGATGGACAGAATGTAACAGCGGCAGATATCGCAGAAGCAACTGGTCTTGAAGTAAGAAGCGTAAATGGTATCGTAACTTCTGCTTTCCAGAGAAAAGGTCTAATGGAAAGAGTTCCGTCAGAGATTGAGCTTGAAGATGGCACTCATAAAGCAGTTAAATTTATTCGCTTGACCGACGAAGGTCGTGCTTTCGATCCAGATGTAACAGAACAGGCTGAGTAATCATAAATTTTAAAAGGGTTAAGCTAATTATTAGTTTAACCCATTCTTTTTATTTAAGGAGGATACCAATATTGTTTATATAATATTCTTTTTATTTATTAGTATTATTTTTTTATTTTATGGGATATATTTAACAATAAAATCAAAAAATACTATTATATATAATAATAAAAAGGAAGAGGAAGAAAAAGAAGCCTTATTAAGAGAATTAAATTCTTTAGTTTTCCAGAAACGCAATTTGATAATGCAGATTAAAGGCAAGCAGAGAGAATTATCTTTGCTTACAGAGCAGCAATCTGATGCTTTTAAAACTTTTTGTCAAAAGAAAAATGATATATTAGACCAATTAAGTGATTTTAAAGAAAGTCAACTAAAAGAGTACAACAGTTATAAAGATAAAATTAAATATGCAAAAGAACAATATGTTTTAGAATTAGAAAAAGCGTATGAAGATATAGAATTAAAATATGACTTATATAAAGCTAAGACTGATAAAGAGAAAAAGGAAATTGATGAATCTTTACATAAAATAAAAGAATCACTGAGTGCTGGCGTACAGGCTCAACTCCGCGAAAGAGAAAAAGAAGAAGCGATTAACTTTTATAAATTAACTATTACAGATAATGAATTATCAGATATAATGGCATTAAATAAAATAAAAGTTTCTTTTCATCAACCTGTTGTTTTAAACAAAATTATTTGGTCAACTTATTTTCAAAAACAGACAACTGAAATGTGTAATAGAATATTAGGAACAGCAGCTAAATGCGGCATTTATAAAATTACAAATTTATTAACTAAACAATGTTATATTGGACAGAGTGTTAATATTCAAGATAGATTTAAGCAGCACGTTAAATGCGGATTGGGAATAGATGCTTCCGCAACAAACAAATTATATAAAGCAATGCAGCAAGATGGAGTCTGGAACTTTTCTTTTGAACTGATGGAAGAATGTTCAAGAACAGAATTGAACGAAAAAGAAAAATTTTGGATTCAAATGTATCAAAGTGATATTTATGGTTATAATAGCACTTCTGGAAATAAATAAAATGAGATTAAAGGAGAATAAATGGGACAAATTATTATTAACGAAAGAACTACTAAAGATCCAATTACATTAATTGGAGAAATGTCCGGAGTTTGTTATAACGCTCCTATAGATAATAAAGAGAAAAATTACAAAAGAGGTATTCATAACTTAAAAAGTGGGCATGGAAGAACTTGGGAATTTCCCGATGTGTATTTAACTTTAGATGGATATTCTGCAAGAGTCATTAGAGAATTGTATACGCATATTGGCGGGATGCCTACAAGGGTTCAGGCTTCCACTAGATATATAGACTACGCAAAAAATAATTTTAAATACATTACCCCGCATAGTATTAAAAAAGAAAAAGGTGCTAGTTTATTGTGGGATGAATTAATGGCTATTATAAATGAAACACTATTAACTTTAGAGCAAGTTTATAATATCCCACATGAGGACACTGCGAATGGACTTCCGCTTGGAATGACTACTGTTGTTTCTTGTAAAATTAACTTAAGAACTTTAATAGATATGTCCCATCAAAGAATGTGTACTTGTGCCTATTGGGAGTATCGTGAATTATTTAATGATTTAATTAAAGCTTTAAAACAATATTCTGAAGAATGGGAATATTTAGTTACAAATTATTTTTGTCCTAAATGTGAGTATCTTGGCTATTGCAATGAAGGCGAGAGAAGTTGCGGAAGAAAACCTCTTAAATAAAATATACTTATTTGAATTTTATTAAAATAAATGTTATAATTATTGTATAATAATAAAAGAGAAAGAAAGGTTATATAAAATTATGACAAAAAAAGAAAAATTTATAAATTTTATTCAATCAGAGATTTTTGAAAGAGAAGATATATATATGAGACAATGCGGTAAAGATTGGGAAGATATTAAAAATTTTTGGAGCCAGTTTTTAAACGATAAGAAAAACTCTAGCAATAGTGAAATGACAGAGAATGGCTCAAAGATTTTAAAATATATGCAATCTAATGAAGATAAATATAATAATCTTTTTACTTCAAAAGAAATTGGAGAGGGACTTTTTATGTCATCTCGTTCAGTTTCTGGTTCAATGAGAAAAATTATTGCAAATGGTTTTGTTGAAAAAGTTGGTAAAGATCCAGTAACTTATAGTTTAACTGATGAAGGAAGAAATAAACAGATAGATTAGTATAGATTGACAAAGTTTAAAATTTTTGATATAATAGTTATATAAAGATTTTGAATAAATAAATAAATAAATAAAGAGTAGGAGAACAAAAATATGCGTAAAGCAATTAATACAGAGCATATCGAGGGTAGAGTATACGAACATGAATTGACAATTAAAACAGTTCAAAATCAGCAGTCAAGTAATTATGGAAAAGAATTCATTTCAGGTACATTAAGTGTAGCTGTAGATGAAGAGGGTATGAATATTGTAGAAGTACACTTTACATACGTGACAAAAACAACAAAAGCTGGTAAGAAAAACGCTACTTATACAGCTTTGAAGAAAATTATTGATGAAGGAAAAGCATGGATTACAGATGGAAAAGATGAAGCAACAAAAGTAAAAATTGATACTGCTCTTGCTTTAAATGATTTCTATGTTAATGAAGACACTTTAGTATCACAGAAAGTGAATGAGGGTGGATTTGTTACTATTGTTAGTAATTTATGTAAAGAAAATGAAAGAAATACCTTTACAACAGATATGCTTATGACTTCCATGAATAGAGTGGAAGCAAATGAGGAAAAAGGTATTTTAAATGATTACTTAACAATCAGAGGGGCAATTTTTAATTTCAAAAATGATATTTTACCAGTGGAGTTTGTATTAAAAAATCCAGAAGGTATTAAGTACTTTGAAAATTTAGATTTTTCTTCTTCAGAACCTTTATTTACAAAAGTATGGGGAAGAATTAATTGCAGAACTATTGTAGTAGAGCAGAGAGAAGAATCAGCTTTTGGCGGAGAAGTAGCAGTAAAAAGCTATGAGAAGAAATCAAAAGAATGGGAGATTATTGGAGTATCTCTTGTGCCATATGATTTTGGAGATGAAAATGTTTTAACCGCGGAAGAAGTTACTCAGGCTATGCAGAATAGAGAGGTTCATCTTGCCGAGGTTAAGAAGAGAAGAGAGGAATATTTGGCTCAGAAAGCTGCTAATGGTAATTTTTCTTCTCCTAAAACTTCAACTGTTTCAGTAAGCAATGGCGGTTTTAATTTTTAATGATTGGGAGCTTAGCTCCCAATTTATTTAACTTAATAATGGCGAATAATAAATAATAAATTAAATAAAGAAAGTTAGAGGAAAGATAATTATGGGAATTGATTTACTTAACATTAAACCGCATCAAGTATCAAGAGATTTAAGAGGATACAGTGTATTCTTCTATGGAGAGCCTAAGAGTGGTGAATAGAGAGAGAATTTTTGCCACGATAATATGGGGAAATTGCGGGGATAGAATATAATCAATAAAGACTAAGTTATAATAGCGATATTATAATGGCAAGTAGTAATGTGCTTGGTATAGTAAAACGTTTATTGTAGTTCCAATCCGCAGCCAAGTGTCTCACGGAGACAAAGGTTCAACGACTAGGTTTTATAACCGTAGATTTTATAATCGAAATACCCGTAGGTATTTAGGAGGAATAATTATGGAAAAACAAGAAATTTGGAAAAAAATTTTAATTAACGGTCAAGAAACTTTTTATAGTGTATCTAATTATGGTAATGTGCGTAATGATTCAACTAAAACCTTATTAGGAGGATCAGTTACTAATAATGGTTATCGTATGGTGCATTTACGTTATCGAATAGATAAGAATTACTCAGTTCATAGATTGGTTATGAAAGCATTTAAACCTTGTGAAGAGATGGATGAATTGCAAGTTAATCATATAGATGGAAATAAATTAAATAATAATATAGATAATTTAGAGTGGTCAACAGCATTAGAGAATATGCGTCATAGTTACACTAGTAATTTACAACAACATGAAATGAAAGAATGTCATCAATATGATTTAAGTGGCAATTACATTCAGTCTTTTGTAAATGGTTATGAAGCTGCACAAAAGCTTAATTTGGATTACACTAGTATATGGAGATGTATAACAGAACAACAGCAGCATTATAAACAATATCAGTTTAAATCGTATAAAAAAGATAAGATCAACTGTTGGAGTAATTCAAACAAGAAAATAGTTTATGTATATGATAATAATGGTAATTTTATTGACTCTTATAATTCACAAAAAGAGTGTGCTAAAGCTTTTGGAGTTGCACCTTCATCTATTTGCCGATATTTAAAAGGTATTCGTAAATTAAAAGGTTTTGTTTTTTCTGATATTCCTTTATAAATATTTGAAGATATAGTCTGATGTATTATATTATATAATATATGAAAACGACGATCGCAACCAAGTTTCCCCGCCACCTGTTACTGGCTTTTGAAAAAGGATACAATGCGATTCCTGGAGCAATGGCTCAGCCAATTAACACCTGGGCGGAATTTAGAAAAGTACTGAGACAATTAAAAGATGAAAAAGTAAAAGAACAGTTCGAAACAGTTATTATAGACACGGCAGACATCGCATATGATTTATGCGAGAAGTATATTTGTGCTAATGCGAAAAGACCAGATGGCGGATTCGGAGTAGATTCTGTTAGTGATATCCCATTCGGGAAGGGGTATACTCAAGTCGCTAAAGAATATGATGAATGTTTACGTTCTATTATTCAAATGGATTACGGTTTAGTTTTAATTAGTCACTCAGTAGATAAAACTTTTAAAGATGAGCAAGGTCAAGAGTATAATCAGATCGTTCCTACCTTAGGAAATAAACCTAGAGCGATTGTATCTCGAATGTGCGATATTATAGGCTATTCTCGTAGTGTTCAAGATGAAGAAGGTAAAACTTCAACTAAGTTATTTATGCGTGGAACGCCAAGATATATTGCAGGCTCTCGTTTTAAATATACTCCAGATTACATTGATTTTAATTATCAAAGCTTAGTTGATGCTATTGGCATGGCTATTGATAAACAAATGGAAGAAGATGGAAGTGAGTATTTTACAGACGAAAGATCAAACTTATATAAAGACACAAGAGCAGAATTAGATTTTGATGAATTATTGAATAGTTTCAATACTATTGTAAATGATTTAATCATGCAAAAATCTAATGAGGAATTTAAAGAATATTGGCAGCCTAGAATCGTTCAAATTACAGATAGATATTTGGGAAAAGGTATGAAAGTTAGTCAATGTTCAAGAGATCAAGTTGAGGCTTTAGATTTGATTGTCACTGATTTAAAAGAATTAATAAAAAGTGTGGATTAGTCCACACTTTTTTGATATTTATTAAAAAATATGTTATAATATTTGTAGAAAGAAATAAGGAGTTTTAAATGAGCCATTTTGTAACGTGTATTTATTGTAAAAAACGTTTTGATAGAGATAAAATAGAAACAACTCAAATTTCTGCAAGAAGATATGCACATAAAGAATGTGCGGAAAAGAATCAAAAGGAAAAAAGTCAGGAAGAACAAGACTTAGAAAAATTAGAGCAATATATTATGAAATTGTTTGATGAACCTTATATTAACGCTAGAATTAAAAAACAAATTAAAGATTACAAAGCTATGTATAATTATACTTATAGTGGAATGTTAAAATCTTTGATTTGGTTTTATGAAATTAAAGGAAATTCAATAGAAAAAGCGAACGGCGGGATTGGTATTATCCCTTTTATATACAAGGATGCTTTACAATATTATTATAGCTTGTATTTAGCGAAATTATCAAATGAAAATAAGAATATTGAAGAATACAAACCTAAAATAAAATATATAGAAATTACCCCTCCTTCCGCGATTCGAAAGATGAAAAGGCTATTTAATTTAGACAGTAAGGAGGAAGAATGAAGTGGGAAAATATGTAGATATCCCATCTATTATTCAAGTTATTGGGGGAATTTATTTAAACCCTAATTTACTAGATGAAGATGGAAAATACTTTTTTAATGAAGAAGATTTTACAGAAGAATTTCATAAAATTCTTTTTGGGTCTATATATAATTTACATGAATTAGGTGCTAAAGAAATTTCTATCAATGCGATAGAAGATTATTTAGAGCAAAGACCAAAAAGCTATGCAGTTTATAAGGCTAATAAGGGACAAGAATATCTTCAAAAATTAAGTAAATCAGTACAATTAGCGGCTTTTGATTTCTATTATAATAGAATGAAAAAGATGACTCTGCTAAGAATGTATCAAAGTATAGGAATGGACTTATCATGGCTATATGATATAGATAACATCATGGATGTTAAAAAGAAACAAGCTCAAGAAGATTGGTTAGACAACTCATCTATTGAAGATATCGCAGAGATCATTGACAAAAAAATTACTGATATAAGATTAAAGTATGTAGATGATGCTTCTAATGGTGCGGAACTAGCAGGCAATGGGGCATTAGAACTGCTCGAACGCTTAAGAGAGACCCCTGAAGCAGGATATCCTTTATTCGGACCCTTGATAAATACTGTAACTAGAGGGGCTAGATTAAAGAAATTTTATTTGCGATCAGCCGCAACTGGAGTAGGAAAAACAAGAGCGATGATCGCAGACGCATGCTCTATTGCCTGCGATGAAATTTATGATTCTAAAGAAGAAAAATGGATTTCAAATGGAACTAAAGAACCAACAATCTTTATTTCAACAGAACAAGAGAAAGATGAAATTCAGACTATGATAATTGCTTTTTTATCTGATGTAGATGAAGAGCATATTATTTCTGGAGAATATTATGCTGGAGAATGGGAGCGTGTTATTTACGCGGCAAATCTTTTAAAGAGATGTCCATTATATATAGAACAATTACCAGATTTTTCTCTAAAAGATATTGAGAATACTATTAAACGTGGAGTTAGAGAATATGATGTTAAATATGTGTTCAACCCTTTTGTGGGTTTAAAGGACTGTGTAAAACTTTTCCAGCTTACCACTGGGGTTATCGTTTAAGATAGCTAACGGGGAACCCTAAGTAGAAATATATGGGAATCCCGTGGGAAACTTTGGACAGAAATAATCAAATTTATTTTGACTACTTTCATACACAAATAGAAAATTGTGTGGAAGGAGTTAAAAATGGCAATAGTTTACTGTTATACTAATCAAATCAATAATAAAAAATATATAGGACAAACAATTAACCCAGAGCAAAGAAAAAATCAGCATCGAAGTTCTGCTTTCAATCCTTCTGATAAAGATTATAAATCATTAATTCATAGAGCTTTTAGAAAATATGGTTATGAAAATTTTACTTATGAAGTATTAGCTGAAATTTATGACAATGATTTTGACTTACTTAATAAGCTAGAACAATATTATATTTTAAAATTTAACTCAAAAGTTCCTAATGGCTATAATGTTTTAGAAGGTGGAAAGAATTGTGCGAGACCGCATAAGGAAGAGACTAAAGAAAAAATGAGATGGTCTCATGCAGCTCTTACGAAAGAAGAAGTTATCTCTTTGCGAATTGCTTATAAAGAACAAAAAAGTCCAACTAAAATATTTAAAGAAAAATACGAAGGAAGAATAGAATGGCAATCTTTTTTAAATATCTGGACTGGAAAAAGGTATGCTACTGTAATGCCAGAAGTTTTTAAAACAAATGATGGTACGGGAAGAAAAACCAAACTTACTGTTGAAATTGTAAAAGCAATTAGGGAAGAAAGAGAAAAAACAGGGAAAAGCTATGATAAAATAGCAAAACAATATGGAATCTCAAAAGCAACTGTTGCAGATTTGATTAAAAGAAGAACTTGGAAAAATGTCTAAAGAACCTGTATCGACTATCCTCGGATCGGAGGAGTAGGACTACTATTGGTACGTAGTTCGAAATGGTTTCCTATGACTTTTGTCGTAGTAAGAGATAGTCAACGCCTCTTGAAAGAGAGGACTTACGTGCTTCGATTACATACATACAAGCATGAAAATTCTAAGTGAAGTTTCGTCTAAAACTGGAGTGAGAGGATTGAGAGAGGATAATATCCTTTTTATGATTTCAATCCGTTTAAAAGATATGTGTAACCAGTATGGTATTTTTATTATGACAGCAACTCAGTTAAATAGTAGTTATATAACAGCTCAGCAATATGACCAAAATCTTTTAAGAGGAGCTAAGTCTATTGCTGATAAAATTGATTGTGGTATGATTATGCTTGAAGTTGATAATGATGATCGTACGGCTTTAGAAAATGTTTTAGCTCAAGGCGGATTTGAGACTCCTCAAATTAAAATATCTATTTATAAAAATCGTAGGGGTAGATATAAAGGAATTTTATTGTGGTGTAAGGCGAATAGAAGTGTTTGTAAAATTGAACCAATGTTCGCAACAAATTATAATTACGAGTTAATTCCAATAGAAGATTTAAAAATAAAAGTTAAATCTAATAATAAAGAATCTGCATTTTAAAGCAAATCGAGAACATATCCTTATATTTTTATCTTTTAAAATTTTATATCTTAAAAAGAAGAGTAGTAATAAATTATGGGTAAGTTTGTAGATTTAACAGGTAAAAAATTTGGAAAATTAGCTGGTCTTAAAGAGAAGTCCTAAAAAAGTAAAAATATTTATTATGATTGTCAATGTGAATGTGGAAATCTTAGAACAGTTGATGGAACTTCCTTACGAACAGGGCATACAACTTCTTGTGGGTGTATTAATTATTCCATAGGAGAAAAAATATTGAAAATATATTAAAGAGTATAAACCAGTGGAATTAAAAAATAAAAGATTTGATTTTACTTACTAGAGATAATGATAATAAAATTATTTTATTAATTGAATTTGACGGTAGACAGCCTTATGATATCAATACAAAATATTATAGTGAGAAAAACAACACCAAAATGACATGGTAAAAAATCAATGGTGTCAAAATAATCATATTTCTTTAATAAGAATACTATATACAGAAAGAGATAAAGGAGTATAATATGTGGATTTATTGGAAAGAGCAATGTAAATATTGTAAAAATCAAGGTAAATGTGGATATGAAGAAAAAGTAAAAAAATATATAGAAGATTTATCTGCCGTTGAAAGTAAAGGTATTTATGGTACATTAAATTTTAAATGTGATTATAATGTAATTGATGAAGATTTATATTATAAAAATAATCCTGGAGAGAATCAGGGTCATTGTCAGGGATAAAAATATGGGACAGATGATATTAGTAGATGAGAATGAATATTATAAATTTAAAAGAGATGCAGAAATATGTAATTTATTAATTAAAAAATTAGATGAAGAATGTAAAATTCTATATTCAGATATTCCATATTGGTGTGACTATGGAACTAATGCGGATGTCGCATTTATTCAAATAGATACTATGTCACATGATATTAAAAAATATCAAAATAAAGGTTTAATTAATAGTATAAAAAATTTGTATAAGTTTTTAAAGGACAACAAATATGTATAAGTATGATAAAGATGAATTAAAAATAAATCTTTCAATAGAGCAGGTATTTGAATTAGTGGCGGAATTAGGCGGAGAGCCAAAAATGGAAAATGGTTTTTTTATTTCTAAAACAATATGTCATAATCATGCTGGAGAAGGCTCTTATAAATTATACTATTATGACAATACTAAACTTTTTAGATGTTATACTGATTGTGGGATTAGTTTTGATATATATGAACTTGTAAAAAAAATAAAAAACAACAACAAGGACTTAAAAGTTTACTATAGTAAAGAAGGAAAGACTTGTTATCGAGAATGGGAACTTTTTGATGCTGTTGAATTTGTTGCAATATATTATGGATATTCACCAAAAACATTTGATTTTCAAAAGATTCAAGAGAAATTAAAAGATTGGGAAGTTCTTAATAATTATGAGCAAATAAACAAAGATGAACAAGAGCAAAGAGTAGAATTAAGAATTTTTGATAATAAAATTTTACAGTATTTACCTCGTCCGCGAATAATAACTTGGGAACAAGAGGGAATAAAAAAGGAGGTAATGGATCATAGGGGCATCGCCTATGATCCTAAAAACCAAGGTATAGTAATTCCGCATTATGATATAAATAATCAATTAGTTGGAATAAGAGAAAGAACTTTAATTAAAGAAGAAGAAAATTTTGGAAAATATCGACCAGCTATTCTAAATGGAGTTATGTATAACCACCCTCTAGGCTTTAACTTATATAATCTTAACAATAGTAAAAATAATATAAAAATAATTAAAAAAGTTATTGTTTATGAAGGAGAAAAATCATCTCTTCTATACGCAAGTTTTTTTGGCGAAGAAAATGATATTAGTGTCGCAGTTTGCGGCAGCTCTTTAATTACCTACCAAGTCAAGCTATTGTTATCTTTAGGAGTCGAAGAAATAATTATTGCTTTTGATAAACAATTTAAAGAGATCGGGGATAAAGAATGGGAGAGATGGACAAAAAAACTTTATGATATTCATACAAAATATGGTGCATATGTTCAAATTAGCTATTTGTTTGATAAAAAAGACTTATTAGATTATAAAGATAGTCCAGTCGACAAAGGAAAGGAAACTTTTTTAAAATTATTTAAAAATAGAATTATGTTATAGCGATGTCCGATAGATTTGGGTACTTTTATATAGTTTATTAAAGAAAGATACTATAGTAAGCCATCTTATGAGTCATTAGAGAGTTCTTTGTCTTGGATGGAAATTATTATTAGAGAAAATAATATTAAAAAAAATAGCAATGCCGAAAATTAGATGTGAATTAGATAAATTAAAATGGAATAAAGTAAAAGAAATATTATTTAATGTATTTTAAAAATATAGATGTTGAAATTTTAGTTTATTATTTATAAGGAGAGTATTATGATTAAAATAATAAGAAAAGGAACAAGAAAAATTCAAGAATGTAAGGAATGTGGATGTTTATTTAGTTATGAAAAAGAAGATGTAACAACAAAATCAAACTGTTTGGGCATCATGCCAGTTTATTATGAAAAATATATTAATTGTCCTCAATGTAAAAAAAATATTACTTTGGAAGAAATTAAATGTCCTCAATGTGAAAAAAATATTACTTTGGAGGAAATTAAATGAAATACCAGTTAATTAAACCTGTTAATTTAAAATATTCCGCGATAGAGCAAATTTTAACAAATCGTGGAATCAAACATGAAGATATTAAACATTATTTGAATACTACTGATAATGACATTTATTCGCCTTTAGAGTTAGGAGAAAAGGTATTAAAAGAAGGCGTTGCTGTACTTTTAAAAGCAATTTATAATAATACAAAAACTTTAATCATAGTAGATTCTGACTGTGATGGTTTTACTAGCAGTGCTGTTTTAATTAACTTTTTATATGACCATTTTCCGCGATATACTCTTTCAAAAGTAGAGTGGTTAGTTCATAGCGGGAAACAGCATGGATTAAAGGATTGTAAAGATATAATTCTTGAAAAAGACTATTCTTTAGTCATTTGCCCAGATTCTTCAAGTAACAATTTTGAAGAACATAAAATGTTAAACGAGAAAGGGATAGATGTTTTAGTTCTAGACCATCATAAAGCTGATCATATAAGTGAAAATGCTATTGTTATAAATAATCAATTAAGTGACTATCCAAATAAACAGCTATCTGGTGTTGGTATAGTATGGCAATTTTGCAGATATATAGATTTAATTATGAAAACTAATTATGCCGAAGATTATGTAGATTTAGTTGCATTAGGTCTAATGGCAGATATGATGAGTATGACTTCTTTTGAGACTAGGCATTTAATTACAAAGGGATTTAAAAATGAAAATATCCAGAACCCTTTTATCGTATATATAGCAGATAGAAATAGTTATTCATTAGGAAAAAATATCACTCCTATGGGAGCTGCGTTTTACATTGCACCTTTTGTTAATGCTATTGCTAGAAGCGGTACTTTAGAAGAAAAACATATTGTTTTTAAATCAATGCTTAAATTTGAAGCTTCAAAAAAAATACCTTCTACAAAAAGGGGACATAAAGAAGGAGAAGAAGAGCCATTAGTGCTTCAAGCAATTAGAACTGCAATCAATGTTAAAAATCGACAGACAAAAGCTCAAGATGTAGGAATGACACTCTTAGAAGATAAAATTGAAAAGAAACATTTATTAGATCACAAAGTGCTATTGTTTTTACTTAAACCAGGGGAGATCAATTCTAATATAGCTGGATTAATTGCGAATAAATTTATGTCAAAGTATCAAAGACCTTGTTGCATTTTAACTCAAGTTGAAGATGAAAATAAGATTTTTTATCAAGGTTCTGCGAGAGGATATGAGAAAGGCGGAGTTGCTAATTTTAAAAAATTGTGTGAATCCGCACCAGGGGTAGAATTCGCGGAAGGACATCCAAACGCCTTTGGTTTGAGTCTATATCTAGGTCAAAAAGACTATGATGAAGAAGTTTGGGGTGAATCTATACTTTTGTTTTTAGATTATACAGATGAAGTTCTTAAATTCATGTCGTCTGAACCAATTTATTTAGTAGATTATATTTACGAAGGAAATCAAGTTAAAGTAGAAAATATTCTTGATATAGCTTCATTAGATTATCTTTGGGGAAAAGATATGGAAGAACCTTTAGTTGCGGTTAAAGGTTTAATAATTACAAAAGACATGATAACTTTAATGTCACCAGATAAAAAACCCACTTTAAAAATAACTTTACCAAATAATATTTCTTTAATTAAATTCAATTCTTCTCAAGAGGAATACGAAAAATTATCTTCAGAGGATGGATATGTAGCTATTGATTTGGTAGGTAAATGTAATAAGAATGAATGGCAAGGATATGTAAATCCTCAAATTTTTATTGAAGATTATGAAATTGTTGATTCTAGTCAATATTACTTTTAACTACCGGGCGGTCTACGCCCGACTCTGAGAACTGAAAGTGGTTTTGGATTTTTTTAGACCAAAAATTATTTTTTTGATTTTTCTTTAAAAAAATGTTATAATATAAGTAAAAGTATATATTTATAAGATAAGATAAGGAAAGGTAAAATATGATTTTAACAAAGAAACAAGAGGAAGGATTACATATTGCAATAGAAAGATATAAGAATAAGGAAAAATACACTGTCATTGGAGGTTACGCGGGAGTAGGCAAAAGTAGCTTAGTAAAATTTATAATTGAAGCTTTAAATATTGATATAAATAAAGTGTGTTATACTGCTTTTACTGGGAAAGCCGCAGAGGTTTTAAAGAAAAAAGGAAATCATAACGTTTGCACTTTACATAAACTTTTATATGACCATTTCCCAAAGCCAGAAGGCGGTTTCTTTAGAAAACCAAAAAAAGATATTCCATATTCAGTTGTAGTAGTTGATGAAATTTCCATGGCACCTAAATCATTGATGGAATTACTCGCATCTCATAAATGTCATATTATTTGCTTAGGAGATCCGTTTCAGCTCCCACCAATTAACAAAGATGAAGATAATCATTTATTAGACCATCCGCATATATTCTTAGATGAAATTATGCGGCAGGCGGAAGATTCTGAAATTATTCAACTATCTATGAAAATTAGAAAAAGAGAACCAATTTCTTTATTTAATGGAAATAATGTTAAAGTCTTATCAAAAGATACTTTAAATACAGGGATGCTTACTTGGGCGGATCAAATTTTGGTAGGAACAAATGCGACTCGTCAAAATATCAATAACCAGATGAGAGCTTTATTGGAGCGGGGATCACTCCCAGAAGATGGAGATAAAGTTATCTGTTTAAGAAATTATTGGGATGATATTAATGAAAATGGAGACTCATTAGTAAATGGAACTATTGGCTATTTAAAAAACCCTTTTGAAACTTTTTATACAATTCCGCGATTTATAAAAGCTGATAAACGTAAATTAGAGATGATTAGCTCAGATTTTATTATTGATAAAAATACTTCATTTAATTATGTTCTTGTAGATAAACAACTAATTTTAAATGGAGAAAGATGCTGTGATTGGAAAGTAGCTTATCAATTAGGGAAACTAAAAAATAAAATTGGAGATGTAGTTCCTAAAGAATTCGCATACGCGTACGCTATTACGGGACATAAGTCGCAAGGAAGTGAATGGGATAAAGTCTTAGTTATTGAGGAAGCTTTTCCTTTTGACAAGACAGAACATGCACGTTGGCTATACACTACAGTTACACGGGCAAGCGAAAAATTAGTTTTAATAAGGAATGAATAAAATATGACAATAACTTATTATGATAAGTATGCAATTATCCCAAAAAGATGTAATAAATGTAATAGGCTTTTTCTTTTTGAAGGATATAATCTTTTCTATAGAGAGCTTGGTAGGGACTCTATAGAAATGATTAAATGTAAAAGATGTATTGACAATAATAAAAAAAATATAATATAATATAATATATTTTAATAGTATAAATAATTTTATTTATTTAATTTAATAGAAATAGTATTATACAAATAAGCGGGGTTAATTAAAATGAACTATACAGGCTCTTTACATAATCATACCCAAATGTCTAATTTTCGTTTAAGAGATTGTATTATTAAAGAAGAAGATTTAATTAACAGAGCCATTGAATTAGGTCATTCTGTTGTTGCAATAACAGATCATGAGACTATTGCCTCTGCTGTTAAAATCTCTAAAATAAAAGACAAACTTAAAGACAAAATTAAAATTATTATGGGAAATGAAATTTATTTATGCAGAGACGGCTTAAATAAAGATAATTTTATAACTGAGGAAGATAAGTATTATCATTTTGTATTATTAGCAAAAGATAAAATAGGCTTTCAACAAATTTGTGAATTATCTACGCGAGCATGGTTAAGAAGCTACAAAAGTAGAGGCATGCGTAGAGTTCCAACCTATTATAGAGATATAATAGAAATTATCGGTGCTAATCCAGGTCATGTTGTTGCGAGTACTGCATGTTTGGGTGGATTTCTACCAACTAAATTACTTGAGTATAAGCAATCTAATGATGATAAATTATGGGAAAAAATTCTTAATTGGTGTAAACTAATGTGTCATACCTTTGGCGGAAAAGATTATTTTTATCTTGAGCTACAGCCTTCTGCTTCAGTAGAACAAACTTATGTTAATTCTAAACTTATAGATATATCAAGAGAATTAAATATAGATTATATAATAACTTGTGATACACATTATCTTAAAGCGGAAGATAGAGAAATACATAAAGCTTTCTTAAAAGCAAAAGAAGGAGAAAGAGAAGTAGATTCTTTTTACGCCACAACTTATTTAATGGATACAGAGGATTTAATCAAACATTTAAGTCTTACTTCTCAAGAGATAGAAAGAGGCTTTCATAACATCGAAAAAGTGAGAGATTTATGTGAAGACTTTGACATTAAAAAGCCTCTTAAAATTCCTACTTTGCAATGGAATGATTATTCTTCTATTGAAGTAACTGAAGAATGGATTGATCGTATACCATTCTTTAAAACTTTTTTAGATTCTGATTATATTGGGGATAAAGTACTAGTAAAAGCAATAATTCATGGTATATTAACTCACCCTGATTTACAAAATAAAGAAGCTTATAATGAAATAAATAGTAATCTCGAAACTACGTGGTTATCTTCTAATGTTAATAAAACGCATTGGTCAGCATATTATCTTAATCTTCAAAAAATTATAGATTTATGTTGGGAAGCGGGTTCCATAGTAGGTCCAGGAAGAGGCTCAGGGGTTGGTTTTATTTTGTTATATTGTTTAGGTATAACTCAAATTAACCCTTTAAGAGAAGAAACTAAATGTTATGCTTGGCGTTTCTTAAATCCAGAAAGAGTTTCTGTTCTGGACATAGATTTTGATATAGAGGGCGGACGTCGTCCACAGGTTTTAAATAAATTTAGAGAATTTTACGGTGAAGATAGGGTAGCAAATGTTCTAACCTTTAGAACGGAAAAATCAAAAGCAGCTATTCTTACCGCTGCGAGAGGGTTAGGATATGATAATGATATAGCAAGTTATTTGGCATCTTTGATTCCTTCTGATAGAGGACAGCTTAGAACTTTAAAAGAAGTTTTTTATGGAAATAAGGAAAAAGATTTTAAACCTAATACAATATTTGTTAATGAGATGACAAACAATTATCCCGATTTATGGGAAGTAGCTCAAGGAATTGAAGGACTCATATGCGGAACTGGTATTCATGCTGGCGGAGTAATTTTTGTAGATGAGCCTTTTACTAAATCTACTGCCTTAATGAGAGCACCGGATGGTACAATTACAACACAATTTGATCTCCATGATGCGGAGGAAGTAAGTCTAATAAAATATGACGCTTTATCTGTAGAAGCTATGGACAAAATTCACGCTTGTCTAAATCTACTAATTGAGGATAAAAAGATTATTAAAAAACCTACTTTAAGAGAGACATACGAAGAAGTTATAGGTGTATATAACATTGAAAGAGATGATTTAAAGATGTGGGAAATGGTGTGGAATCATAAAATCTTATCATTATTTCAGATGGAGCAACAAAGCGGAATTCAAGGGATTAAATTAGCTAAGCCAAGATCAGTCAACGATTTAAGTGTACTTAATTCTGTTATTCGTTTAATGGCTCCTGACAAAAATAGTAAAACCCCTCTTGAAATGTGGGCAATTTATAGAAAAGACATTAATGTGTGGATAAGAGAAATGGAAAGGTATGGTTTATCAAAAGAAGAGATAAAGTGGCTTTCTAATCACTCAGCAATTACTAATGGAATATGCGAATCTCAAGAAGGATTGATGTCTTTAGTACAAGAGCCAAGACTAGGAGGGAATTCTCTTACTTTTGCTGACAAGTGTCGTAAAGGTATTGCTAAAAAACAGGGAAAACTCTTTCAAGAATGTGAAGATATTTTTTACGAAAATATTAAAAAAAATAATTGTTCAGAGACTTTAGCACATTATGTTTGGGATGTTTTACTTAAGGTACAGAGAGGATATTCTTTTAATCGAAGTCACTGTTTAGCGTATTCTTTGGTTGCTTTACAAGAAATGAATTTGGCTTATAAATATCCAATTATATACTGGAATACAGCCTGTCTTATTGTAAATAGCGGGTCTATCGAAACATATAAAGAAAAAGATGATGAAATTGAATATGAAATAACAGATGAAAGTGAAGAAAAGAAGAAAGAAAAAACAACAGATTATGCTAAAATGGCTCAAGCTTTAGGGGAAATAATTGATAGAGGAATTAAGGTTTCCTTAGTTGATATAAATAAATCTGATTATAGTTTTAAACCAGATGCTGAAAATAACGAAATTCTTTTTGGAATGAAAGCATTGAGTAATGTAGGCACACCAATTATTGAGCAGATTTTTTCTGGTAGACCATATAAAAGTATTAAAGATTTTATGATAAGATGTCCTTTAAATAAATCTGCAATGATTTCTTTAATAAAGAGCGGAGCCTTTGATAAACTAGAATTAGAATGGGCAAAAGAATTAAATGTTGAGCCAAGAGTGCTTGTAATGATATATTATTTATCTGTTGTTAGCGAGCCAAAGAAAAGATTAACGCTACAAAACTTTAATGGTTTAATTCAAAAAGACTTAATTCCACCTTCTTTAGATAGTATGAAAAGATTATTTTTCTTTAATAAATATCTAAAGACTGAGAAAAAAGTTGGAAAATATTATGTCTTTGATGATGCTTGTGAAAAATTCTACAATCAAAGGTATGATATGGAAGATCTTGAAGTAATAAACGGATGCGTTTGTATTTTACAAAACAAATGGGATAAAAAGTATCAAAAAGGCATGGATAGAGCTAGAGACTGGCTTAAAGAAAATCAACAGACAGTATTAAAAGAATTTAATGAGGCTTTATTTCTTGACTCTTGGAATAAATATGCTAAAGGAAATATCTCAGCGTGGGAAATGGAAAGCTTATGTTTTTACTATCATCCGCATGAGTTAATAAATATTGATACTTCAAAATATGGAATTTCAGATTTCTCTAAATTACCCGAAGAGCCTGTTGTAGATTATTTTTTCAAAAGAAATGGAAAAGAAATTCCTATTTACAAAACTTATAAAATCATTGGTACTGTAATTAGTAAAAATGATGCTCGTTCTTCAATATCATTATTAACAACTTCTGGAGTTGTTAATGTAAAATTTACAAAAGATTATTTTGCTATGTTTGGAAGACAAATTTCTGAAAAACAAGAAGATGGAACTAAAAAAGTTATGGAAAAAGGCTGGTTTCAAAGAGGAACAAAAGTAATGTGTACTGGGTTTAGGCGTGGAGATACATTTCAGACTAAATCGTATAAACACACCCCTACCCATCAGCTCTACAAAATTATTGACGTTAATGGTTCAGATATGAAACTAGAGCATGTTAGATATGGTATGGAAGGAGAATAGAATGTCAAAATATAAAGTTCTTGCACTGTTCGGAAAGAGCGGTGCAGGAAAAGATACTATAAAAAAACGAATGTGTTGCAATCATTCAGAAATAAAAGAAATTATTAGTTGTACTACTAGACCGCCAAGAGAATACGAAAGAGATGGCGTAGATTATTATTTTTTATATCGTGAGGATTTTGACAGACGAATTCGCAATAAAGATATAATAGATGCAGTTTATTTTAAAAAATGGGTATATGGCACTTCTATCCAAGAGTTAGATAAAGATAAGATAAATGTAGGTGTTTTTAGTATCGCGGGAATTAGACAACTATTGATAGATGAAAGAATAGAGGTACTACCAGTTTTAATAGAAGTGCCAGGAAAAGAAAGATTAAAAAGAGCTTTAAGAAGAGAATATAATCCAGATTGTAAAGAAATTTGTCGAAGGTTCCTTGCTGATGAAAGAGATTTTTCAGACATTAATTTTGAATATGTAACTTTTTATAATGAATCTGATTATGCCCCTAGTATGTTTGACTCTTTTGAGCCTATTGTAGATTTTATGCATGGGCAATAACTAATAATGTTTAATAAATAAAAATTATGTATATTATAAACCTTAAAATAATAATATAATTAGGAGGATAATTATGAAAATTATTAAAAGAAATGGAGAAACTGTTGCATTTGATCAAAATAAAATTATTGATGCAGTGTTATCTGCTTTTAAAGAAGTAGACGGAGATGTATCAGACTATGCTTATATTAAAGCTGGTAATATAGCAGACTATATACTAGAAACTTGTAAAGAGCGTGAGAAGCAAAACCATTCTAATGATGAAAAAAATAACTCTTCTTATTTAACAGTAGAAGAAATTCAAGATTTAGTAGAAAATGGTCTTATGTCAACTAAACGAAAAGATGTTGCTAGAGCATATATTACATATAGATATAAAAAAAATATAAAAAGAAATCAAATGATGATTGCCAGTAAAATTAACGCGATAGATGTCCAAAATCAAAACGCAAATGTGGATGAGCGTTCTTTTGGAGGTCGTATGGGAGAAGCCAGTGATGCTTTAATGAAACAATATGCTTTAGATTATTGCGTTTCAAATCTTTCTAAAAAAAATCATATTAATAATGAAATTTATATCCATGATTTAGGATCCTACGCTGTAGGTATGCATAATTGTTTAAGTATCCCTTTTGATAAATTACTAGCAGAAGGTTTTAATACCAGACAAGTAGACATTCGCCCTGCAAGAAGTTTAAGTACAGCTTTTCAATTAGTCGCGGTAATTTTTCAACTTCAATCTTTACAGCAATTTGGAGGCGTTTCAGCGACTCATCTTGATTGGACTATGGTGCCATATGTAAGAAAAAGTTTCGTAAAACATTATCTAAATGGCTTATTTTATTGCGAGGATGACGGATGGGCAGGTTTTAAAATAGAGGATATGCCTGAAGGTGTTTTTAAAAGACTTCAAAATAATTATAAAACAAAGGCAGAAAAACAGACAGTCGGATCTAAAAAAGTAGATTCTCCTCATTGGATGGAAAAACAATCTATTGAAAGCGAATATTTTAAAGAATGTCCTAGAGCATATAGATATGCTTTAGATATGACTAAAAAAGAATGTGAACAAGCAGTAGAGGGATTGTATCATAATTTAAATTCTCTCCAAAGTAGAAGTGGGAATCAGTTGCCTTTTACAAGTATTAATTATGGAACTTGCACTTTACCAGAGGGAAGAATGATAATAAAAGCCTTATTACAAGGTTCTATTAATGGAGTAGGAAAACTACATAGAACTTCTATTTTTCCATGCGGAATTTTTCAATGTATGAAAGGCGTCAATCGAGCTCCTGAAGATCCTAATTATGATTTATATAGACTTGCATTAAAAAGTACTGCCACTCGATTATACCCAAACTACGCAAATGTAGATTGGACTGGTAATGCAGGGTATAATAAAGACGATCCTAGCACTTATTTCTCAACGATGGGATGTAGAACTGCAAATGGTTGGGATATTAATGGATTAAATCAACTTAAGGATGGAAGAGGTAATATTTGTCCTGTGACAATCATTATGCCTACTTTAGCAATGGAAGTTAAAGAAACTAGTTTAAAAAATTCAGAGCCTTTTACAGAATATTTAGAAGGATTAGCCATTGATAATTTCTTAACTCTTTTAGATAAAAAAATAGATGAAGCAAAAGATATGTTAATTGAACGCTTTGAGTGGATTTGCTCGCAATCTCCAGATTCCGCGAAATTTATGTATGAAAATGGAGTTATTGCAGGATACGTCCCAGAAGAGGGAATAAGAAGTGCTTTAAAGCATGGGACTCTTGCAATAGGTCAATTAGGCTTAGCGGAGACTTTACAATTATTAATTGGAAAAGATCACACTTCTCCAGAAGGTATGAAATTAGCAAAAAAGATTGAACAGCTATTTTCAGATAAATGCAATGAATTTAAGTGTAAATATCATCTTAATTTTGGAGTTTATTTTACTCCCGCAGAAAACTTATGCTATACTGCTATGAACAAATTTAAAGATAAGTATGGAGTAATAGAAAACGTAAGTGACAAAGATTTTTTCACAAATTCAATGCATGTGCCAGTATGGAAAGAAATGTCTCCTTTTGAAAAAATTGATATTGAATCTCAACTAACGGGGTATTCTTCTGCAGGTTGTATTACCTACGTTGAATTAGATGGTGGGATAAAAAATAATCTTGATGCACTTGAAACAATAGTAAATTATGCCATGGATCACGACATTCCTTATTTCGCAGTGAATGTTCCTAACGACACTTGCTTAGACTGCGGTTTTACTGGAGAATTTGATAATAATTGTCCTATTTGCCATAGCAAAAATTTTCAAAGATTAAGACGTGTAACAGGATATTTAACAGGAGATTATTCAACTGCATTTAATCCTGGAAAGCAAGCAGAAGTAAAAATGAGAGTTCGTCATCGTTAGGAGAAAAATAAATATGAAAATATCTGGAATTATAAAAAATGATGTCGTGAATGGAATAGGGGTATGTGTTTCTCTATTTGTTCAAGGATGTCCACATCACTGCAAGGGGTGCTTCAATCCTCAAACTTGGAGCTTTTCTGGTGGAAAAGAAATAGAAAATCTAACTAAAACAATAATAGAAGCTATTAATGCCAATGGAGTCATGCGAAATTTTTCTATCTTGGGCGGAGAACCTCTCTGCCCAGAGAATATTCCATTAGTTAAAAATATTATTCAAGAAGTAAGGAAAAAATATCCAAATATAAAAATTTTTTTATGGACTGGATATACTTTAAATCAGCTAGATATTAAAAATAATAAAGATTTAAAATATATATTATTAAATATAAACTATTTAATAGATGGACCTTTTATAGAAGAACAGAAAGATTATTCTCTCTGGCTAAGAGGCAGCCGCAATCAACGAATATTAAAAAAAGGAATTGACTTTTAAATAAAAATATATTATAATAAATAAGGAGTAAAAAAATGGGAGAAGTTAGTTTAGGAACTTTATACGATATTAACAAAAACCTTATGAAAAAAGAAAAAAAACTTTCTTATCCTGCTTTGACTAATAAATTAAAACAGGTAACTAAATTTTTTAAAAATAATAAAATGTATTTTATGCTACTTTGCAATGAAGCAAAGGATTACACTATTTTTAAAATAAACAATCATGCTTCCGCGGAAAAGGCAACAGAAGAATTAAAAGAGTGTTTACTCAATAGAGGGGAAGTTTTAGATATTAGTAAAGTAGACGAAATACAAGAAGCTTTTGAAATTTGGATTAAAATGAATAATGATGCATATTGCTATTATTTATTTCCATATGATGAAGCTATTATAGAGGTGTAATATGAAAATAATTGGAATATTAAGACCTTTTGATTTGGAACAAAGCTTTTACGTTTATGAAAATGGTAATAAAATTGATATGGCTTATCCTACAATAGACGAGGTAAATGAAATTATCTTTGCTTTTGTAGAAAAGTATAATATTACTCAGGTAGATTTGACTGGACCTAAGCAATATACAAAAGGCATTAGTAAAAAAATTAAAGAAGCAGAATTTTCTAAATATAATAAAAACTCAATTCAAATTAATTTAATTTAGGGAGAATTATAATGAGATATTTAACAAAAGTAGTAGAAACATATAGATTAAGTAATGAAAGAGAAGTAGAAGATTTTCTTAAAGAATTAAAAGCCGATCCGCATTTTACGGTAGCTAAATATAGTAGTACCAAAAAAGAGAAAAAATCAAAAGGCGAAATAATTGATGAATGGATTCGTTTTGAAGTTGTAAAACTTTTTAATAATGAACAAGAGCCAGATAGTGAGATTGATATTGAATATACTAAAAAAGGAGTTTTTTAATGGCAAATAAAGTAAAAATAAAACGTTTAAATGATTTAGCAAAAATTCCTACACGCGGAAGCGAATACGCCGCAGGTTATGATTTATACGCGGCGACCGCGTATGATATAGAAATTCCTCCTCATAAAACTGTAAAGATAGGTACTGGACTTGCTATTGAATTAGAGGAAAACACTTTTGGAGCCATTTTCGCGAGAAGCGGATTGGCTACAAAAAAAGGATTACGTCCAGCTAACTGTGTAGGTGCTTGTGACCCAGATTATCGGGGCGAATATATTGTAGCCGTTCATAATGATTCTGATAAAGCAATGGTAGTAGAGGCTGGAGAAAGAATAGCACAACTGATTATTATGCCTTTTATTCCAGCTACTTTTGAAGAGACTGACTCTCTCACAGATACCAGCAGAGGGGCAGGGGGCTTTGGTTCTACCGGTTCCAAATAAATATTAAGTAGAGTATATAATATATATATTATTATATACTCTATTTTTTTTGTTTAAATAAAATTTGACAGAGTTAGAATAATATGTTATAATTTAGATAGAAAAATAAAGGAGATTAAATATGAACATATTATCAATAGATGCAAGTTCCAAAAGTAGCGGATTTGCTATTTTTGAAAATAATAAACTAACTTATCATACTTGTATTACGGCTTCTTCAAAAGATGTTATCGCAAGAATAAAAAAAATGATAGAAGGACTAATTGAAATTTTAAAGAAATATTCTATAGATAAAATTATTTTGGAGGAAGTTAGACCAGAAAATGGATTGCAAAATATTCAAACTCATCGTGTTTTGATGTGGCTTCAAGCAGCGATAGCTTTTACTGTACATGATAATTTTCCACAAATAAAAATTGAATATTTATACCCAAGTGAATGGCGTTCTGCATGTGGAATCCGCACAGGAAAAGGAATCAAAAGAGAAGAATTAAAGCTTGAAGATATTCGATTTGTAGAAGAAAAATTTAATATTAAAGTAAATGATGATGAAGCAGATGCTATAGGAATAGGTTATGCATATATTCTTTTAAATAATAAGATTATTTGGGAATAAAAAAATATGGGAGCTAAATAGCTCCCATTATTTATATCTACGACTAAGGTAATCAGAGATTTCACAGATACATTGATAATTATAATCATGTTCTTCTAAGATGTCCATTAATGTTTCTATATGCTTTATCTCTTGCATGACATCTTCTATCATTTTATGCACGATCTTTCTATCTTCTACATTTCTTTTCCATTGTAATAGATGTTCTAAAACTTCGCTTTCCCAATCAGCATATTGTTTCATAGATTCTTTCACTAAAGAAATAATTTTTTCTTCAGATAAATCTTTATATAAATCCTCGTTTTCTTCCCAACGGTCAATACTTTTTGTTTTTAAGATTGGAAATTTTTTATATTTCTCAATATATTTATGTTTTAAAAGCTCAAGAGTTTCAGTCTCTTCTTGTGATTGGTGGTAATGTAAAGCCTTAAATCCAGGTAATTTTAATAAATCATATAAGTCTGTTTCAAATAAATGAAACATTACTCCTTCTAAGTTCTGCTCCATCATCTTAACCATCATGTCCTCATTTGTATTTTCTTCTATTGTTGCTTTCGGAGATATTGTTTCTGCCATAACATAGCCTCCTCATTAACATAATTTAACTACAGTTATATTAGTATTAGAATAAATAGCTCCTACGCCAGTATTTAATACAGTTAGAGTAGTAGTATTATCAATAGAAGCACAAGAAGGTAAAACTTTAATAACAGTTGAAAAAGACATTCCATTAAAGTCTGTTACTGCCGCGGAATTAGAACTACTTGTTGCTCCTTCTACATTAACTCCGTTCTTTTGTAATTGCATAGTAACAGTTCCCGCAGTTCCAGACTCTGCAGCGATAGCGTCTACACTGATTAGATAAACTCCTGGTTTCTTTAACTGAATTGAAGAAGAACCAGCAATGTAATTGATAGAACATCCATTTAAAATATTAATATTAGTAAATGGTAGAAGTTGTCCTGTTGTTAAAGTCTCATTTGCAGTAGATACAGCATTTAATACGCTTTTTTGATATGCTTTGTTTATTGTATATCCCATATTTTATATTTCCTTTCTTGGGCGGAGAATCTCCGCCCGTATTCTATTAAGATTAGTTACAGCCGCATCCGTTATATCCATTATAAATTCTGTTTCCTAATAAGGAAGCTTCATATGGAGAGCAAGTAATATAAGCTGGTTGTGGATAAGGTCTTAAAGTTCCAATCAAATTAGCACTTTGAGCCTGTTGACTTAATTGAAAATTTGCGGTCATAAGATCTCTATCTCTATCTGCTAATTTATCTCTTAAATCTTGCATTGTATTAGCATTGATTAACGCTCTTGTAGTATTTCCATCTTCACGAATTGCATTTACAATATCGCAAGTATTACGAGAGTTTTCATAGCGAACCGCGTCTATGTTGCGATTCGTTTCACAGCAGCATTGCTGATCCGCAAATTTTGCATCATTAATTGCAGATTGGATTCCTGCAAAACCTAAACTCATATTACTATTGACTCCGCCAAAACCTTGACAAAGCTCTCTACCAACAGTATTAAAACCATTTAACATAGTTGTATTTTGAGCGTAGAATCCATCACAAAGTCCATTAGATAATCCTTGTAATTGTCTTTGAACGTCGCTGTTGTTAAATCCTTCAAATAAATCTGCTCTTGTTAAAGCTCCTTGAACTGCGGCACTGTCTACTCCACTTCTATTACCAAAGAAGCCATTTCCGCCCCAAGCTAACAAGAAAAATAAGAAGAACACCCAAATCCAAGTGCCATTTCCGCCGAATCCAGTGCAATCTCCATCTTTTGCTAAAGCCATAGCATCAGCGATACTTAATCCATCATTCATCATTCCCATAATAAATCTCCTTTTTTATAATTTATAATTTGTTTTCCATAAAAGCCTTGTACGCTAAAATCTAAATTGTTGCTGAAACATTTTCCATGCTTCATCAAAATTAATTCCTCTTTGCTGGCATAAATTTTTTGCAATTTGCTCTATCTCTTCTGGTGTTTTTCCAGATACCATTTGTTCTGCTCTATTAAAAAGAGGATGATTTGCAAACTGCTTTTTTAGTTGTTCCAGATTGTTGCTGTTTAATTGAGTCATTATCTACATTCCTTTCTAATGTTTCCTTTTTAACCATTTCTTCTCTAATTGATGAGATGGCTTTTTCAAATTCAGTTTTAGTGACATAACTTTCTATTGGTGCTACATTTTCTACAAGAGAGTAAGTGTTTAAAGTAGCAGTTCCATCAAGATTTATCTGTTTAGTATAAATCTTTTTATTTCCTATGTCAGTAAAAATAAACAACGAACCATCTAAATCAATCTGTGCGGCACGGGCTTCCTCCATGGATACTACTGGTCTACCTTTTAAAAAACTTTGATTTTGAGAAACCATAGTATTATACGGAGTATTCATCTGTTGTTGTTGCTCTAATTGTGCCAGGCGTTGATATTGTTGATTATAAGGGTATTGGTAATAAGGACTGTTTTGCAGTTGTTGTAAATTTTGATACATTTTACTTTTCACTCCTTTCCCTTGCAATGGTATATGAAAAATGACTGGTAATAAATTTTATACTTTGCCCGAAATTTTCATTAAAATTTATTTAAAAAGTAAATTTGGCTCCTAAAGTAAGAAAATAAAAAGCACGTATAAAATTCTGTATAAAACAAAAAAATAGCCAAGAATAACAATAAATATTATTCTTGGCTAGCATTTTACTATCTTGAAAGGCATAATTGTCTTAATCTATAAGCTTTATTATTTTTTCCTTCTACCACTTGAAAATCTAAATTTTTGCTATCATCGGATTCTATAATTACTTTTAATTCTGCTGTACGAACATCAGAAACTGTTAAAGTATTTTTATCATTTTCCCAAGTTAGATTATATTGAAAAATAGTCATAGCATGGGTAATGGGATCTACAATAGTATAGGATAATTGAATTATCTTATTTTCATAATCTACCATATTTACAGGAATCTGTTTTACTTCCATAGGATGACCATTATACTCAGAAAAAATATAAAGACAATTTGCTAATTTTTTCGCGGCTGGGGTAATGGTCAATCTAATGACAGTACCATCTGAGATCTCATAATTAAGATTTCCGCTACTTGTCCATTCTTTTTCAGCCTTTAAAAAATCTTCTAAATTATCCAATCCTTGAGTACCTTGATACTGGTCGAATAACTTTACATTTATTGTATCTACTTTAAATTTAAAATCTTTAAAAGTGCCATCTTTTTGTTTAACTTTAAATGAACTGCTTGTTTCCGCCATCTAACACACTCCTTTCATTTATTACAAATAAAATCTACAATAGTATATTCATCAACATCCTGCTTAAATTTTAAAGAAGTAATTTTATTATCATAATCACTCTCCAAAATACCAGTTTTACCTATTTCAAAGATATGACCATTTATTTCTATCTCGTTTCTTACATTTGTTTGAATACCTACTTTTTTTAAATAACTTAAATTTCTATAGTTAGTCATAGTTCTAATTAATTCTATAATTTCTTGGTCTTTGGTAAAAGGTCCTCGTATCTGACCAAAGAATTTATTAACACTTGTATCACTCATATTTTAACTCCTTTAGTCTATTACAAACCAGATACCACCTTCAGGTAAATCATTTATCTTTGATTCTATATCTGCATCATTCTCTTTACCTACTACAATAGGAATATTAATTAAAGCAGAACCCGCGATGTAATACCATTCATTACTATCATAATCGAATCCATAATAGTCTTTTATTGTTTCATCAAACTCTATAACTGCAACTTTTCCTTTATCTGCATCTGAAAAACCATTTGGATATAAACGTTTTAAAGCCGCAGCAATCTGTTGTGTAGTTGCACTACTTGTCAATCCTAAGTCTGAGATTTTTATACGCGGACCTACTAATAATCCACCCTTATCTTTTACTGAACCTAAATCTAACCATCCTTGAATTCCATTATAAGTAACTGCTTGTCCAGATGAAATTAAACTTTGTCTGCGGGCGGGATCGCTATAAAGAATTAACAAATGATAATTTTCTTCATTTACCGCTATTCTCATAATATAATTTAATGGATTTCCAATTTCACTAGAAGTTCCATCATTATAAGTTACAGCGATTTTCTGAGTGCCATTTCCCTCTTGAGTTCCAGTGTTTACCGTTACATTAGAAATCCATTTTAATTTAGTAGATAAAACTACATCTGAAGCACCGCCTGTATAGCTAAGAGTGACAGTTCCATTTTCCGCTATTGAAATTCCATTAACAAATTGTAAAAATTTACCATAGTCATCATCATGTGTATAATTAATAGTAATCTTGCCTGTTACTCCATCTATATAGATATCTTCAATCATATTATAATCTCCTAAGTAAATAGGAGTTAATTCACCATTCGCATTAGCATCATAATTATAATAATCATATACTAGAACTTTTCTACTATTGGCGATATCATCTGCTTTTTTACTTAAGTTTTCATATTGGACTGAATCATCAGCAACCATTACTCTTAAGTTTTTTAAAGAGTCTCCTTTTATTCCTTTTGGAATTTTAATATCCCATTCTTCATAAAAAGGATGAGACTTATCATCAGCTCTTTCAACTAAATTATTATTAGTAAAATTAGCTGTGTCATTACTTCTATTATAATATGGACTAACTGAATTAGCTTTAAAGTCAACTACTAAATAAGGAAATTTAAAACCAATATATGCAGTAGTATCTTCTCCATTTGCATTTCTAACAGAGCAGTATCCCCATTGAATTTCATCATTATATTGGTCTTCTCCATCTACTTTACCTGGTAATAAATCTTTTCCGCTTAAGGTATAAGAGCCTTCACCTTTTCTATATTCAAAGCCTTCTTCAATTTGTTTATCTTTTATTATATCTAAAGTAGTAACTTCTAGCATCGGAGCTCTTCCCGCAGGTCCGACAATAGCACCTATATAAATAGCTCCCGCAGTTTTCGTATCAGTATAATTTAATCCTCTTCTAAAAACCTTTCCATTATCAGGATCATTTTTGTTCTCAGTATTGATTAAAACATATTCCCCAAAAGTAACTTCACTAAAGAGCGGACCTTGTTTAAAATCATTTTTCATTGCCTCGATAGACAAATAGCTCTTTACAATGATAAAAGAGACTCCTGGTTTACCTCCATAAAAACTTCCTAACATTCTAACCTCCTTAATACTGGAAATCCATTATGAAATAATCAGTTCCATCTAAATAAAAATCAGATTTTTTTAAAACAAAACCAATAGATTGAATCTTCATCCCATTATTTAATTCATATATTCCAGTTCTACCTATTCTAATTTGTTCCCTATTGATACACATAATCAATCCAGGCGGCCCTTGTACGCCGATTTTAGCTAGCTCTTCTAAATCAGAATAATTAAGATTAGAAGATAAATCTTCAATTATATTATGAATAGCATAAAAATCATTAACTTCAATATTCATAACTCTTCCAACTACATCCTCTTTCTCTTGATTAGCTTCTTTTAAATCTATTGAAGTTCTATCTAAATCAAAAACAATTTGATTATATGTTGAATTAGGAGAAATAATTACTTCGAAAGTTACTTTATTATTTTTTTCTCCCTCTACTAGCTTCGCCGCAACAAAAGACTCTATAGTCTGAGTTTCTTTGTTTGAAACATCACTATTCTTTAAAATTAAGTCAAAACTTTGTTCTCCAGAAGTTTTCTTATAAACAGTAAACTTTAAATAATAGCTAGTTTGATTATCTAAAACATTACTACCTTCTAATAAAAGTCCTTTGTTTTCAAAAACAAAAGAGTCATCTTCTTCCCCATTGCTGCTTTTAAAGTGGCTTTTTACGCTTACAATTTCACCTTGTTTGGTAATTTTGTATCTATCTATAGGTAATTGAGTTCTACGAAATTGACCTATTTGATACATAAGTTTTCTCCTTTCTTATTATTAAAATCTTTCTAAAGCTCTTGTACAAGATATCGACATTGTACTAGATATGTCTAATGGAAGAGAAATACTTTTTATCATATAGTCTCCGTAGATTCCACTTAGACTATCTCTTACTGTAATTCTAACATTAGGCTCTAAATAATAAATTGGTAATGCATCTATTGTAATACTTTCATTATAACTAGTATATTGATATAGAAGTTCTCGAACCATATTATACGCGGAATTAGATTTCCCTCCTGCGACAATCATATTAAAAATTCTATCTTCCAACTGTACATAATCTTGTCCTTTGTTATCACATTCTATTCTTAACTCTTCAACATTTTTATCAGCTAAATTTAATAATACTAAGTCGGGAATCTCTGGTTCAAAAATACAGTTTATCTTATCGTCATTAATAACTTTAGTTCTTCTTCCTATATTAGATACACTAAGTTCAGAAATTGACGCTGAAGAATCTATGAAATCTAAAAAATAGTCTATATCACTTGGCGTTTTTAGGTTTTCATCATAAAATTTCCCGTTCTCAATATCATAGAGCTTAGGCCACTCATTCAATAGTTCAGTATAATAATAATTAGAATCTGAACCCAAAGGCTCTCCATTAACACCAGATAAATATAACTCAGTCCGCCAATCAGAAGTAGTAATGGAAGTTAATTGATTTTCTATAGCAATATATTTTTCATCTCCATTTTCTGAAGTAGTCCACTTATATATTATGCCTGAATCTTTAGCCATGTAAAAAACATCTGCTTTACCTTCTTTTGGAAAATCAGAAAAAGTAGGAAAAGTAATAGGGCATTTAGCCTTTTTAATTTTATCATCTGGATCTTCATAGAAAAAACATTTATAAGTATTTCCAACTTTAGGCTTAGAATCAATAGCTAAATGATAACGAATAGGCATTGTATTTCCATTCTCATTTTCTTTCATACCCCATACTATAAAATCATTTTTTATCATTCCATATTGCGGGTTATTGGAATAAGAAGTAACTGAACAGCCATCATCAAAAGTATAAACAGACTTACCTTTACTCATATCAATTAAATAATTATCATTTGACATACTATTTAATTCAACTTTTGCTTGAGAATTGTTTAAATAATTTTTAATTTCTTGAAAAATAAAATTTCCTTCTACATCATAAAAATATTCATAATTCCCTAAAGTGTCTTTAATAGAGTCCAAAATATCACATACAGTACTTCCGGCATCTCCAATTAATTCTCCTGGATAAACAAAATCCGCGTATACATATCCTATATCTTCTCCATATTCATATATCTTATATTCTTGGACATCTTCTTTTGTAAGCTCATCTGCGTTAGTAGTAGGCAAATATTGAATAGTATTATTTTTCATTTTTTTTATTAAGTAGAAAGGAGAACTTCCTGTCCACTTCATAACTTTCTTAATGCGGGAATCAATATCGCTAATAATAATTTTACTTAATTGTTCTCCGCCAAAATGATTAACTACTTCTTGAATAATCTGATAAATTGTTGGATTACTTATTACTATATTGCCATTTTCATCAGTTGTCTCATATTCGTGAAAAGTTGTAGAAGCAGAAATAGTACCTCCACACTCTCCATTAAGTAAACACATTTTATCTTTCATCTGTAATGATATAGTTACGTCACTAGTAGAATGTGAAATAGATGAATTGATATTAACGAAAACGCCTTGTGGAAACCAGATTATTTTGTACTCTTGATATTTTTTTGTAGTATTTAAAATTCCTATTTCTAATTGAATCTTTTTATTTATAGAAATAAGATTATTTATATTAGTTAAGTCATTTTCAAAAGGACTTGCAACCATAGTTAAATTGCAAGTCCTTCTAATATTTGATTCCCCTTCTAAATTTAAGCTACCACTTATAGCTTTTCCTTGTATTTCTCTTATTGAATTTTCATAAAAATCTAATAGTACAATTTTTACAAATTGTTCTTTTATTCTTAATTTATCAATTTCTCTTAAAAAAGAAGAGTCTTTTAAATAAGGATATCTCATGTTACTGAATACTCTCCTTTCTCTACTTCACAAAAATAATCTATTAATGCATCTATTGGACAAAGAACATCTCCGTTATCATTAAATACATACCATTTGTCTCTAAAATAAATGAATCTATTATTGATTAACTGTCTCAATAGCAATATATACTTTTGAGTTACTGAATCTTTAACTATTCCTTTATTTGATGACAAAAATAACATTGGATTTTCATATTTATCACTATGTATCCCATAATTTTTTATTCTATAGACCCCATTTGGAATAGGATTTTTTATCTCATTAAAATCGTTTGCTTCAATGCCAGTTTCTATATATTGATTATCCAAATCCATAACTTCTAAATTCTCTCCAGTAAATTCAGTTAAGTGAAATCCACCAAAATAAAAACCTTGAATAATCGCATCATCACTATATAGCTGTAAAACTCCAGTCTCTCCAATTACGTGTCTAAATAAACTTTCATCTTCTGAATCTTGTACATAAATAACAACTCCTGGATTAGCTTCTACATTAATTCCATTTATAGAAACTAATTTTTGATAATATGTTTTAGTATCTTCAAAATATTTTGAGTAAACTTTGTTTATTAAAAGATCTTTTATACCAAAAGTACCAAATAATTGACCAATCTTTTGAGTATAATAAACTCTATCAACTTTTCTACGAGTATCTTCTTCTTTTGTATAAACGTAAACATAATCAATAGTAACATTACAATCAACAGGAAAAACTAATGAAGTTATATTAATACCATCATCTCTTAGTTCATAAAAACCGCGTTCTTTTACTATGATATTTTTTCCATTAATCGTCACTATATATCCTTGAACTAGATTATTTGATTTTTCATTTGGTAATGCAGGGCGGGGATTACTCCCATCTACAATTAAATAAGGCTTTGAATTAAATTCAACTTTCAAATAGCTTAAATATTGAGGAACATTTACTACACCTGTTTTACTAAATTCTGCATATTTTTCTGAAATTACAGAAAAAATATTAGTATTCTTTCTAAATTCTCCATATAGTTGACCAATTTTAGAAAAAGTACCTTCTATATATGATACTGTTTCTCCACTTAGTTGAATATTATATTTATTATAATTGACCAAATTGCTTTCATCTATTTCATATGCGTTCGCGGAAAATGAATATAACATTCTACCTAATGTTTGATTAGGGGTTAAAGTAACATCCATTAACTTAACTAATATATTTCCTTCTGTTGTTGACCTAAAAAGTTTAACAGAATCTTCATATAAAAAATCCAATACCTTATCTCGAAACTTCTTCTCATATATAAAATCTCTATAATCAGAAATATTCTGTTCACTGTTATATTCTTTATAAAGATTTTTACTTTCACCATAAATTTCATCTTTGCTAGTAAATAATTCTTGTTCATCGCAAAAGCTAGTTATCAATCCAGTGATAGGAAACTGACGATAATTCATATTGCCATTTCTTCTAATATATGGAAATTGAGAGCCTATGGTGTCCGTCTTAGTTTCTGAAATAGTATGTTGGAAAGAAGAAATCTGATTATCAAATTTTAATTTTAAATGTTTTCCGTTCGCACTTAAATAACTATCTTCAAGATTTAACATGATTGGACTATCAATTTGAATTATCGGACCTCGATCTCCACGCCCATTTGTTTTCTGAGCACAATACTTATACCAAATGCCGCTCTCAACAGTGTAATCGTACCAAGTTAAATCCAGTTTTTCACTCGCAACAATACTAATTGTATATATATCTTCCCAAACTTGAAAATTACTGCTACTGGAGGTTCTTCTGATTGTAACGTTTCCAAAAAAAGTTTCATCTTTTGTACTTAATATATGAATTTTAACTCGCCCTTCATCAAGATCATCTAATGCGGTTATAGTAGCATTTAACCTATCTATTCCATAACTAATAATAATGAAATTATACGATTGCGTAGAAGTATAATAATTATTTGTAGTGTAAGTAATATCTACTCTATACTGAGTCCCTTCTTCTAGTTGATAATTTAAAGTATAATTAATTTCATTAGGACTATATGGATTAGAATACAAAATCCCACTATCTATAACAGGCTTTGCTCCCTCTGTCTCACTATTATAAATTTGAATTTGATAGGTTTTTAAAAATTCTTTTTCAAGAGTAGAATTAGCAGAATAATACATTGAACCTACTATTGATGTAACTTGATTTGTAAAAATAATTTCTTGGTCTAATCCATTCTCGAATCCTACAATAGATAATTGTGGCTTCTCTATACCTTTAATAACACAAACCGTAGACCATTCAGAAAAATAACTTTCATTACTTGATAACCAACTAGCTATTTTATTGGTATCGCTTGGAAAACTAGTAGCATTTATACTAGTAAAACGAATTTGAACTTTATAAAATTGATTAACTCCAAACCCCCTATTTCCTGCTAAATCTGAGGGATTTATTTCTACATAATATTTATCATCAGCATTTCTTTCTGAATCAATCAAAATATTAGATACTTTTATGCCCGCGGGGTAAGTGACGGAATCTAATACAGATGCGTTAGTACTTTGATTACTTACGATAATCTGTGCGTTCATTACTTCTTTTATATCATTATATCTTGACAATGAAAAATAAACTCTACAAGTTTGAGTTCGTACAAAGGCTGGCATAAATGTATCTATAATTGGGGGATATAAATTATTTCCTATGCTTGCCATATTATTTTCTCCTTTTTTCTCTTTAATTTAATTCAATTATCTAAATCAGAAGGCGGCTGGTTTGGTAAATCTTTAACTTCATCCATCAATTTTTCAATAAAAGAATTGCCGCCTTCTTCTACATATCTTTCAAATCTTCTTTGCATACAATCTAAGCTATAATCATCTATCCACTTTTTTTTATAACAAAAATAATGATGATCTTTAGTTAAATCAGCTTTTATATCATCTTTATCAGAAGAAATTAACATTTCTAATTGTTTATGAATTGCTTTTAATTGTTCATTAGTTTGTTTCTGTTGTTTGTCTAAAGCCCGCATTTTATCAGCTCCATAAACCAATCTCTCTTCTAATACTTCTTTTTCTTTATCTCTCTGCGTCTCTTTACTAAAAGCCTTTTTTAATCGTTCAGTTGCCCAATCATAAAAAGAAATAACTCCTTTTATAGCCAAAGCAAAAGTGATTAAAAAAGCCGCAATTTCTGATAAAGAATATTTTGCTAATAGCTCTATCACAAAACTTGCCCTCCTATTTTGTCTTTCTTCACAATATTTTAAAAAAAGAAAAAAGTAATTAAATAGTTCTACCCATATAGAGCTACTAAAAACCTATATTAGCCACCTATCGCAAAAATAGGTCTAACACCATAAGTGTTAGTGGCATCATCTCTACTCGCATCTCCATATTGAGAAATTAAGCAAAACTTAGTTTCGCTTGATACATCTCTCAACCAATAATCACTATTGATATTTAGTAAACCTGAATTGAAACGAAATAAATTTAATTGTCTACTGTCAGAGGTTTGTTTATTATTGTTATGGGTATAAACATAGCAGCCATATACCATCACTTCATTCATCAGATCTAATGTAGTGATAGTCCAAGTTCCTTCAGCCATAATTCTACGAGATAGTATTCTTGATTTAAAAGTATCTGGTAAATTTGATGTAACAGTATTTAATATATTTGTTTTCATTCCAGAACCTATATATCCACCATTAGTAGTAAGGGAAGAATTCATTTGTCCAGTAGCTAAACAACTATCTGGAACAATAGCAAGATGATGAACTTTTGTTTTATCAACCTCTGGAAAGCCTTTATTTATCCAATAATCAAAATCCGCTATCCTATAATTGACTCCATTAACAGTCCAATAATCGCCTAAATATAAATTTTTAAAAGTCCCATCATTAATCGCAGAAGCTTGTTCTGGAGTAATAGTATCCCCTAAGAACTTTCCTCTGTATACTGAATTATGAGCTGCAGCTCCAGTACGAAAAACATCAACTATAGAAGATAGAGGTATTTGCTCTCCTTCAACAGTTATAGTAACATCTCCTGAATATACAGCATTACCATACCAATCAAGAGTGTGAATATTTTTTCTTTGATCCTCAGAACTACCTGTGCCACCGCCTACAATATGGGCATACTTATTTTCAATATCTTCTACATTATATTTTCCTTGTACGTGCTGATATGAAGCATGAGAAATAGTTCCAAGTCCTTCTACATGAGAACTAGTACCTCTTGCTTCTCCGCCAAAACCCTCACAATGAGACATATTTGCTTTAGCTATTGTATTATATCCTTCTGCATGAGAATACATTCCTAAAGCTTGAGTATTACCGCCTTCAGCATGTGCTGCATAAGTTGTTTTACCAGTTGATGTGTCTTTAAAACCCGCAGTAGTACCATTACCTTCAGCATGGCAAAAATTACCTACTGCATAGGTTGCTTTTCCTTCTGCAAAAGAATCTTCTCCAACTGCTCTATTATTTGATCCAATAGTCAAGCTTCTCGCCCCAACAGGAACTTCTCCTTGATAATTACGTAATCTGGCAGATTTTAAACTTGCTTTAAGTTCATTCGCAATCTTCATATCTTCTAAATAATCACCTAAATTAGTTCCATCTGGTAAATCTACATTAGAAGCCTCTACACCAATAGGAATTTCTTCACCATAACTAGCACCATCATCTAAAGATATTTTTGCTAATTTAATTTTATCCATACTAAAAATAGGCGGGATGAACCCGCCTCTCCCCTTTCTTATTTATTTTTCTTTATTAAACTTTCTATTACTGTAGTAACATAAGTATCCAAATTACCGTAACTAGCTTCAATCGCGGATTGGACATCAGTATTCATTAATTCAATAGCACGTTGTTTTGCACTTTGAAGAGCTTTAGACTGAGCTTCCGCAGTAAACTTATCTTCTTTCTTTAAATTATCTACGTATGTCTGTTGAACATAATTAACTGAATCTAAAATAATATTTAGTCCTTTCTTTAGAGCATCCGCAGTTTCATTTTGAACATTTTTGTTAATCAGTTCTTCAAGATAAGTTTTTAATAAGAATGTTAAAACTGATGTTGCTACTGGAACAACAACCATAATAACTAATTTTAAAAATACCATTAATACATCTACCATATTAATTCTCCTTTTCTTCTAAATCTTCTTTGCTATTATCGTTTTCTATAGGAATTTGAAGAGTTATTTTTTCAGATTCTTCTTTTTTTTGCTGCATATTATTTTGATATTGAGAATAACATTTATAATATGCAAGTTGAATTTCTTCAAATATATCTTTTATAACAAAATATTTTGCACTAATTGGCAAATTTGTTGAATTAATTTCATTACATAAATTACTATGCATCTTTATAATTAAATCTTGTTCCATAAGTTTTCTCCTTCTTATATTGTTTGTTACTTCAATCCTGTGCAAATACCTTTAACAAATGTAAGTGTTTGTGTTTTTTTAGTTAAATTAACTGTAACTTTTTTAGTTTTCTCGTCAAATTCAGCGTTATCTACAGATATTTCAGTAATACAACTTACACTACCATCTACTCCTGTTCCACTTCTTCCGTCTTCTCCTTCTAATTCAATACCTCCTTCAAAACGTACATTACCCATCACCACGCGGTTAGCTTCTATTCCAACACGTAAATAGCCTCCGCTTTTAGTATCTACGTTTAAAGCTTTTAATATTGTTACCCTATCTGCAATTAAATCTTGTATCCAAGTTTTAACATTATCATCGAATTTCTCCTTGGCAACTGAGGTATTATTAAGATGTGCTCCATTAATACCGCTTCCAACAATTTTTCCTGCTACTGAACCTCCTGTTGCAGAAATGTTTGAAAAACTTGCTTCATTAGTAAACTTAGCAACTCCATCAGCAGTAATACTCCAATTCTTTCCAGTTATAGCTCCAGTATTATCTAAAGTTAAGTTGCCTCCTTTTAAGAATTCCTTACCAAGAGTCCATCCTCCAACGCTTCCACTCGTTGCGTTTAAAACTCCATTCTGATCAACTGTAAAGACGCTATTAAAATTTATACCTGTCGTTGGACTTAAAGTCATTTTCTCTCCATCATCTTTTCCAGTTAAGCTAGAATCGTTAATCGTCCATCCTCCAATGCTTCCGCTCGTTGCAGTTAGTTTTCCTTTGTTATTAACTGTAAACTTACCTTGACCTAGTCCAATTCCTGAAGGACCTAGATAAAATCCCTCGTTCTTTTCTTCATTATAAGATGTCTTTTTATATCTAATACTACTTTCAGTTATCCTCAGAGGAGGATTTCCTTGGTCACTACCTCCAATATATCCTTCCTTCATGTAAACAGTGCCGTCTGTGTCAACTTGAAAACTACTAACTGTTTTTGCCTCATCTTTTACCCATGTATCATGTCGATTACCAAGAGCAAATCCATCCGTTCCTAGATAAAAACCATCACTACTACTATCTTTTGATGTTTTTTTACTATATAAAGCACTTTTTCCTTCACTTGTACCTTCTCCCTTTCCTATTGTAATAGGAGAAGTACCGCTACCAAGTATTCCTTTAGCAGCTTTTATCTTACCGTTAAAATCTACAGTAAAATAATCGCCAGCTTTTATTACTATAGATGTACCATCAGCCTTTTCGCTTAAGGAGTTAAAAGAAACTTTATTATTGTCAGAAGTTAATGCTGTATTACCGATTTTCCATCCAGCAATACTTCCTCCACCTTTTGCTGTTAAATAACCACTGCTATTAACACTGAAATTACCTGTACCAAAGTTGATTTTTGGCGTAGTTAAATCAATTAACATACCGCCTTTTTGTTCTCCTGAATCATTATAATTTCCAGATTTTATCTCAGCTTTTCCCTCAGATGGATTTAAAATAATTTGTCCGCCATTATTAACACCAAAAACAGCTTTACCCGTTTCAGCGTCTAAAAATATATTTCTTTGACCTTTATTATATCCGAATAATCCTATCTCAATATTATTCTGATTAGCTTCTTGTACTTTTCCCATAACAATACCTGTAAAAGCATTGTTATTATCTTTTACTCCTGCTCCAACTTGCGGAGATAGAATAAATCCGCCATCGCTATTTACATTAACACTATTACCATCCCAATCATTTATAGCCGCATTATTAAATCTATTTAAGTATAAATGTACTGGTATATAAATATTCGCAATAATTTTACTTTCATTAGTTTCATCTTTTATTGTACATACTATACCATTATTTACACATTGTCCATCATAATCATCAACAGGCTTATAGCTACGCTGATTTATTGGAATGTTTGTTGGACTAATATCTATTAAATGTAAAGAAGATTTTTCTTCCCAACAAGTTAAATCATTAATTCCAGAACTTTGGTGATATTCTAAAATGCTTCCTTTTCTATCCCATGTATAATTAGTTTTTGAATTGATACTAATATCCACATAACCATTAGCTTCTTGCATACGTTTCTTAACTTCTAAAGTAAAAGGAGTAGCATTATCATATTTAGGTTTCCTTCCATCCGCATTATAAATAACATATCTAAAACCAGTATAATCTTTTAAATTAACTTTATAGTTGTCATCATAAATTTCCGCAACTATAATTGGCATAGTAGCATAATAAGTTATTCCATCGTATTTTACTGTAGCTTTTATAATATTAGCAACTCCAGAGTGATCATCCCAAGGTAAAGGCTTCCCATTTGTAGAAATTAATGAAACATTTCCATTCTGAGGATTAATTTGTATGAAAGAATAATCTGTACCGCTAGAATTCCCATAATCAAGTCCATATTTATTTTTTAATACGCTCCAAACTACTGTCGTATTACCTGACGTAGTACTTCCGCTAAAAACTATTTCTCCATCTTTCCATATTTCAATTTTAAAATTAGACGCATTATCTTTCTTATTAAAATTAAAACTATAGTTAGCACCGCTTTTAGTAAGGATTGGATATACTGGAATAGGCTCTCCATCTTTAACATTTGGAACTATCTTGCACACAATGTCAGTTCCATTTGTTCCAGGTTCTCCTTCTTTAACAAAAGTAAAGTTAGTCTCCGCAATTAGATTCATCTCTTTATATTCTACTGCTAATTGAATATTATTTCTAACCTTATTAACAGAATACTTATCTTCAATACCATATGTTAATGTTGTAATATTATTATATGTTGTTGTATTATTGATTAAATCTTCATCTTTGACATTATTATAATCAGATGAAATCTTTAACATAGTGTTTTTAGAAGGAACAATCCATTTAATTTTGCAATGTTTAGCCACTTCATCATCAATAGGTTGACCTAAATTATTATAAATAGTAAAAGTTAAAGCTTGCAAAGTAATAGGTTTCTCTAATGATTTAGAAGCTGGACTAATTCCATTTTCATTATATTTAAAAGTTTGGATACCATTATTAATAACTAAAGTATATAAACCTTCTGTGCTTAAAGAATTAGTTAAAGTGATTGATGCTGATCCTAGGAAGGTTTTACTTCCATTTCTAATATAATATACCGCACATTTATAAGTTTTATTTCGTGTAATAGAACGCACATCTATATGAATGATCTTATCTTTTTCTACTCTTGTTATTGTATTATATTTCTCTATAACAGCATTATATCTGTCTAATTCATCCTTTACAACTTCGTAATATTTTGTACCATCACTAATAGCTTTTTCTAAATCTTTTTTATTCTTAACTGCGTTATTATATTCTTCATTTTCCGCGGTCGTCTCTTCAAGATTACTAAAACCGCCTATGCTATCAACAGTAATCCAAGAAAATTCATAATTACTCGTATCTTTTATTTGTTCTCCATTCATTAAACAAGTTAAAGTAGGATAACCAACATCATAATAAAACTGCTCTCCTAAATCAGATACTAATGAAAATTGATAATTAGAATTATAATTTTTAATCACAATCTGTTTTTCTAAAGCACTCTCATCGTAAATAACAACGCATTTATATTTAGTCTCTTTTGCAATTACATCTTCAAAACAAACTTTATATTCAGAATCAAGAGCAACATATTCTACTATCGCGGCTTCTCCATTTTCTTCATTTGCATCTTGAATAATATTATACTTATTTAGACATCTCCAACCCTGACCGCCATACTTATGATAACCTAAACTTTTTGATGTAATATTAATATCTTCCACAAACCAATAGAAAGGAAGTTTTTGAGAATTATTATCTATAACTTTACCTTTAACTCTAACTTGTGCTTGTAGCTTTTTATAATCATTTTTATTTGCATTTTTATTGAAAAAATTACCTTGCGGAGTTATGATACTTAAACTACAACCATTAATATCCTCCTCGCTAAGTTTTGCAACTCCATAAAATTGCAAATCTTCTATAAAAATATCATCAATATAATTCTCCTTGCTATTCGGGAAATTATAACAAAATAATTTAATTTCTTTTATAGATTTGAAATTTATTCCATCTATATCAAAAATACCATATTGTTTGGTTGAGTAAACCAATTTATAAGGATTACCTGTCATTTTATCCACATCTATAACATAATTTCTCGTTATAATTTTATTAGTCGCATTATCTAAAAAATCTAACGCAAAGATAATACCATAGTTACCTCTACTCTGTTGTTCTGGCGGCAGTAGTGTCCTTACTTTCATGCTGCAAACTAAATTTGCAGATTGTTTTATATATTCTTCCGCAGATGCACTATCTACTTTTATTAAATTCTTATTTGGAAAATCTCTACTATATAAGATTTTCTCTTGTTCGCCTTTTGAATATGAACTTAATCCAAAAACAGTAGATGAAGAAATACAGTTATTACCAATAGGTTCATAACTTTCCTCTCCTTCTGAAGTAGCTATATAGTTAATACCTAGTTTTTTTGTTGTACCTAAAATAGTCTTATCTTTTTTCATATCGTTACCAGGAATTAGTATATAGACATTAGAACCATCTGTATAAGTGGTATCAGAATTTCCTGAGTATGCATAAAAAATGCTATCTTGATACTTTACTTTGTATTTACCAATAGTAGCATCTATACACGAAAGAATCGTTGCTTGAATTGTCTTATCATAACTAGCTTGATTTACTGCTTTCTTTACGATAATATCAATAGCTTTGCAAATATTGCTTTCTATGTTATTGCTCAACTTATACACTCCTTTTCTCTCTTTATATAAAATATAATTTTTTATTAAAGATTTTTAAATAAAAATGTCCAAAAAAAAATAAGAGAGGTATAAAGCCTCTCTTATTTAACGTTTAGTATCATATGCGTGTTGACTTGCATAATTTACTAAATTTTTAAATGCCTTTTCAATTTCTCCAGAATTTTGAACATTCGGGAAAGAAGCTTCTATTTGGACTTTCTGGTCAATAGTCAAATCTTGAGATGCGGAAAAGCCGCTCAAAGAAGTAGTAGTCTGAGCTAGTAGCCCAATCAGTCTATCCATCATAGATGCATTAATTGTATCTAAAACACTGTCTAAACTTCTAACAACATTCATAGCAGATAAGAAATTTTTAGTATCTTCTTTATTCAAAACTAATTCTTTTTGATGAAGAATACCAACTTTTCCCTCATTTCCGTTCCATGCTCCAGTGTATCCGCCAGTATCAAATTTCTTGATATCATCTTTCGTAAGCCACCCGAATGGACCATCATTACTCTGAACATGAATAGGCTTTTTAGCTCCCTTTTCAATCTGAGTAATCGTACCAGGTTTATTCTGTCCAGCTCCTCTATTTCCTGAAGGTTCAGCTCCTTCAGACGTATAATAATATCTTTTTCCTTTTAGTAATTTAACCTTATCTCCAATTTTAAATTTCTTACTACCTTCGTCCATGTCAACTGCACTTGCTGGAGTATCAGAAGGATCCGCTTTGACATCAACGATTGTATTCTTTCCTTCACCTTTATTACTTTTGTTATTCTTTTTATTATCTCCGCTTTTGCCATTTTCAGCAGCCTCTTTATCTGCTGCTTCTCTCGCTTCCTTATCCTTCTGTTGCTTTAATTTATTAGCTTCTGTAACCGCAGAAATAGCAGCTGCCGCAACACCTCTATAAGCTTCTTCTAACTGTTTTACTTCTTGAAGTACATCTTGAACAGCTTCTAATTGAGCCTTGTATTTTTCAAGTAACTTATCATTTTCCTCAAGAAGCTCTTTAGCTTTTTGGATATTCATATCATATCCTTCAGCAATCTTGTTGAAATCTACCCCTGAACGTTCGCTTGTCTCACTCAAGTTATTTCTATAAGTAAGTAAAGCTTCATCTAGCTGTTTAAAGGCATTTTCACAAGTTGGAATAAAACCGCCTTCTCCCGCAAATTTATCAGTCATTTGCTGAACGCCTGAATTCCATTGCGGAATCATGCTCTCCATTAAGATTCTCTTTTCCTCATCTGACATTGCTTGGAAGTTAGCTACATCGGTATTATACTTTTTAGCTAATTCTTGGAAAGTTGTATCCTGAAGATTCTGCTTAACTTGCTCATTTTGTTCAACTAAGTTATTTATTATTTCGCCATATTGTTCTGCTAATAATTTTTTCTTTTCTTCTCTTTCTTCATCTGCAAGGGTAGTATCTGAATACAGTTCTAATAATTTCTGTTGGAATTCAGAATAAGTGCTATAGATTTCATCTAAATTACTCTTATACTTGTCTTTATCCAAATTATAGAGAGAATTTTGAGCTTCTAATAGCTCTTGCTGTGCTTGAGCTATACTGTCTTCATCAGAAACATATTGATAACTATAATTTCCTTGAGAATCACGTCTCAATCTCATTTTTGACTTATTTTTTTGAGCATCTTGCAAAGCAATTTCTTTTAAAGCTATTTCGTATAGTGCATTAGCACGATCTACGTCATATTGAGTCAATTTTTCCTTAGCTTTAAGCATTTCAATTTGCTCATTCATCAGGTTATTCAATTTCTTTTGAGCAGATAAACTACTTGTATTATCAATAGAATCTAAATACTTATTTTGAAGTTTTTGAATTTCAAAAGAAGAATTGATACTATCCAAATACATATCTGCATTTTTGTTAATTAAATCCCATTGATCTTTAACATGATCTAATCCGCTTCCATTGGTTAGTCTCTTGTTAATATCTTCAAAGATTTTATTTATAGTATTTTTGTATTCTTCAATAACTTCCTCAATAGAACTCTTAACTTTTGAGTTTAAATCAGTAACCGCTTTTTCATAATTAGCTTTATATTCTTTCCAAGCTTTGGAATCTTTTTCTTCGTTATCCATTCTCTGTTTCCAGAATTCTACCTGTTTTCTTGCAAAGTCCAAATTATCATTATTATTTTTTCTTTGCATCTCATAATATTTAGCTAATTGAGAATAAGCTTTATCGCCATAAATTAAACCAATTACATCTTTATCATGGTCAATTAAATCAGATATAAATTCATATTGTTCTGATTGTTCGTCTAGTTTTTCTTGAGCTTTATCTATTGCACTTAAATAAGTCTCTTCAATATCCTTTGATATTTGTGCATAATTTTCTAACGCGGTTTCCGCATTTTTTTCATACTTCTCTAAATCTTCATAAGCTTTAGCAAGGTTATCTCCATAAATAGTTGATTTTCCGCCAGCTTCCATAATTTCAATTTCACTTTTAGTTTTATTAAGCTGATCTGTTAAAGCTTGAATCTCGCCTGTACCATCTGGCTTTACATATGAACTAAAATTAGATAGTAAAGCGTTAGCTTGACCCGCGAAGTCATCATCTTTTATGCCATCAATAACTTTCTTTTTAAAAGCATTAAAATCTCTCTCTGCTTGAGCTGTATCAAGAGCTAAGTCAACTTTTAAAGTAAACTTCTTAATTCTTACTTCTGTAGCTTTATCTTCTATTTCTTGCTGTTGTTTTTCTATCTCTTTTTCATCTGCATTTAACTCTTCATATTTGCTAAGAATCTTTTTAAATTTCTCATAATCCTTTTTTGCAGCTTCAACTGTTTGCTTATATTTCTTTTGCTCTTCTTTGGACATGCCATTATATTTAGTAATCATTTTATTGACATTATCCATTTTAGTTTGCATAATTTTAAAATAATTAGTTATGTCTCCATCTGCGTTAAAAGTGACTCCTTCTGCTTTAAGTGCAGATTTATACGTACTAGACCTAATTTTAGCTACCTCTATTTTTGTAGCATACGCTTCTTTTTGCTTTTCTAATAAATCTAACTGTTCTTGAAGATTTTTAGTTAGTTCTTTACCAGCAAGCTTTTCTTGTTTTTTCTGTAAAGCATCTAAGTCTTTTGTGATATCTTTTATTTGAAGATCTATGTCGTGATATACTTCAGCCTCATCTTGCAATAAATCCATCGTATCTGCTTGTGCATCTGATGAAGAGCCTTTTCCTCCACTACCACCTTTTCCACCTTTACTACTTTTATCTTTTTCAAAAGGTGTTGAACCACCTAAACCAGATTTTGCACTATCGAGGGCTTTTTTGGTTGAACCAGCATTTTCATACAAAGTTGCTTGTAATGCTCTCATTCTAGAAATGCTTTGTTCATAAGTGGAAATATCTAGCTCAAGATCACTTATCCACTCATCTATTTCTGGTAAAGAAGCAGAAGATTCAACCGGATCGACTCCTTTAAAATCTCCCTTATTTGTGGTAGCTGTAAAGTTCGAACCTCCTGTTCCTCCACCTCCAACATTCACTTTCGAAACATCAGTTTTGATTCCTTTAGGCATATTTTTAATTTGGTTAGCCACTTTACTTGCCTGTTCGCCTACCGCAGAAACCGAAGTAACCATATTAGAAGAATTTTCCTTAGCTGACGTTGCTGCATCAGATAAAGATTGTGCTAAGTTATGAGCTACATCATCTGAAACATTCGCAGTAATACGATTATATTCATCCATATTACCTGACATCGCGGCAGCTACTGCTTTATTAGCATCAGTTTCTTCTAAACCTAACTTCATTAAATAATTAGTTAGTTGTTGACGCCCATTAGAAATTTTCTCTATTTGTTCTTTAGTTAATTTTACTCCACCTTCAGCAACAGACTTAGCCATCGCTAATTCGGCTTCAGCAGATTCTTTTTTTGCAGTCAATAGTTGAATCTCATTTTCTATTCTAGCGTTAGTAGATTCTACATCGCCATCAAGGATACTTTCTTGATTACCTAATGCATCTTTAGCAACATCTTCTTGAAGTTGAATTTGTCCATCTGCCATTACCTGGGCACCATCTAGTATCTCAGGGAAAACTTCTGCTAATTTTTTAGCATCTTCAGATGCAACGATATATCCCTCTCCAATCATCATCGCAGCTTCTCTAATTTTATCAGATTCACTTAGAACAGAATCACCAATGCTTAAGATTTCTTCAACCCCAGCTAAATCAATTTTTAATTCCCAATCAGTATCCTCTATTTCTTTCTTTGTATCTGAAACAGCGTTTTGATATTCATTATATTTTTCTGTAACTGCTTCTAATTCAACTTGAGCATTACTAAGCTCATCTAGTTGTTCTTTGCTAAGAGAACCTTCTTTCTCTCTTATATCCTCTAGCTGATTGATATGCATAGTTAATTCAGTTTTTCTCTGTGCATATCCTTCTAATATTTTTTTATTAGAATCTAATTCCGCTTCTAATTTTTGTTTTTCTAACTCGATAACTTCAGTATAATAATTAGAATCTGCTTCTCTTAAATCTTCTAGGTATTCTATTTGTCCAAGAACACCTCTAGTAGCAGCTTCTTCAAACTCTTGAGCCGCACTTACATTTTTATTATAGATGCCTGCGGTTTCCTCTAACATCTGATTAAAAGTCTCTAAAGTAGCCTTTCCTTCTTTGGTTTTACTTAATTTATCTAAGCTACCTTCACTAGCCAACTGAGAAGAAATATCTCCAATTACAGATTTTTTATCTAATTCTTCTTGATACTCTTCTTGTTTTTTCGTTAGTTCTTCAATTTCTTTTTTCTCTGTGTTAGCTGCAATAGATGCTCCATCTTTAATATCATCATATTTAGCATCAATCTCATCAAGACTCTTTAATAAAGTTTCTAAAGAAAGTCCTGTTTGAGTAGAGTATTCTTTTAAAGATTCAAAAGCATTACTACCTATAACATTTCGTAGCTTTTTGCCATCATCCGCTAATAATACATCAATTCCGCCTTCTTTTTCTATCTCCGCTTTCATTTTATCAAAAGCTTCTTTATTTTCACTTAAAGCTTCACCGAAAGCTTGCTTAGTAGCGAAACCTAATGTATCTGTCTTTCTATAATACTGTTCGACAATATTATAGTAATAGTCAACATATTCTGAACCAGCTTCTTCTAACAAAGGAATCTGTTTTAAAGCGTTATTATACGCGTCTGTTAAACTTTTAGAAACTTCACCAGAAGAATTTTCCCATTTCTTATTTACTGCTGATAGAGTATGCTCTAAGTTATTTACATAAGCACTTAAAGCTTCTCTCTGATCATAATTGATTCCAGTATTCTTTTTCGCTAGTAATTCTCTAATTTCAGAAATAGAGTATTCTACTTCAGCTTTATATTCCTTATAAGCTTTCTCATCGCCTAGTTGAAACTTAGCAACAGAGTCATCAAGAAGTATATCTTGAACTTTCCTTCCATTTCCAATATCTACTCCAGATACCTCTGCTAATTGGCTTCTATCTACTGACGCGTCTACCGATGCTGCGTCAAGTTCTTTACCATATGCGTCTTTTTTTGCGGCTTGTTCTGCGGCTTCTACTGTTTTCTTTTCCTCAGCTTTTGCAACTTTCTTTCTTAGCTCAAGCTGTGTTGCTAATGCCGCGTTTTGAGCTTCTAAGGTTCTTAATTCTTCCTTTTGTGCAAGAGTAAGTTCATCTGGAGAAATTTGATACAGTTCTTTTAATCTTTCTTGCGTCGTTTCTAATTTAGAATTTAATTCGTCTACTTCCTGTTGAGCCTTCTCATATTCTTCAAATTGACTCTCTAAAGCTTCTTTTGCTTCTTTTGCACTTACAGTCATTTTGTCTATAGCGAATACTACTATCCCAATCGCTGCTGCCGCCGCCGCAGCCCAACCAATCCAAGAGGCTGAAAATAATGCTAAAAATGCTTCCCCCGCAGTTAAAGAAGAGCCAGCTAGAGCTGGAATTGCAGTTTGAGCCAAAGTTATAAGACCTGCTTGAAGTCCTTGAATCCCATTTATAAGAAGCGGTAAAGTAGAAAGCAAAATAGTAAAGGATTGTCCTAATTTCTCTGTTGTAGATAAAGATTCATCTGAAAAAACATCCCATACTCCTTTTAAACCAGCTATAGAAGAACCTATTTCTCCAATAGAACCCGCTATGTCTAAAGCTGATTGAATAACCGCAGTATTTCTTACATCATCTATAAAGCTTTTCCATGCAGAGCGAGACTCATCTAACTTTTCTTTTACTTTTTCCCCTGTCCCTGCAGCGACATCTTGTGCAGTTTTCATAACCTTCTGTGCATCACTTGCCGCTTGACTAGCATAATCTTTACTTGCTTCTGTTACCTCTTTGAAAGCTTTGCTTAATTCTGGGTAAGTCGCAATTAATTCTCCTACCGATTTTTCAGCATTTCCTGTGAGTTCACTATACTCTTTTAATTTCTTATTAAAATTTTCATAAGCACTTGCGACTTCTGGACTTGAAGAAACTATTTTTTTTACTTCATCATTATAATTTTTTACAGCGGTAGTTAAAGCTTCATAAGATTTAATTGCCTCTTCTTGCTTTGAATTATCTTTAGAAGCTTGTCTTTGATTAAAAGTAGCTAAAGTCAAAGCCCCAGCATAATTAGAGGCTTCTTTATTCAAACTTTTATATTGTTTCTGAGTCTCATCTACTTGCTTCTTAATTTTGTCATATGTATCTGTATTTTTTGCTCCTTCGCCCTTCCCTCTAAGGCTATCTAAGTCTAATTCTTCATTAGTTAAAGCCTTATAAAGATTTTTTGCAGCTTCCTCATTCTCTTCTAACTGTTTCTTTTGATTTTGCAAAGCATTTATTTGTTCAATAAAACCGTTAGCAATGTTCTGTTGTTCAGTAGTAGCAACAGATCCTAAATCCACAATCTCTTGCTTCATATTTACTAATTCTTTAGTATCTTCGTCTAATGCAGATAATCCTTTATACTGTTGTAGAATCTCTAACTGAGCATTAAGTTGTTCAGCATTAGATTTTACATTTTTAAAATTAGCTATAGTTGTAGAAATACCACCAGCGATTTGTTTACTAAATACTCTTACACCTAAAGATCCTAACTCAGCAAGAACAGTCTTACCACCGCCGATATTATCAACCAATGTTGCAATTTTATCTACAACAAAAGTAATTCCATCAACAACTTCATTAATAGCTTCTGGCTTTAATAAAGAGTCATATAAATCCTCGAAAGTAGTTCTCATTCTTTGGATATGAGCTTCTGTTCTTTCAGAATAAATATCTTGTTGCTCTTCAAGAGTTCCCAATGCATTTTTAGAAGTGTCTAAAGCATCAGTGTACATATCCCAGTTATCAAATAAAGCAATTAAGTTATTATACTGTCTCTTACCCGCGATTGCAACTGCTGCCGCTTGTCTTTGTTCGTCTGTCCAAGTACTCCACTTACCTGCTACTTCTTCAATAACATTTCCCATCTCTTTTAGATGACCATTCTCATCTAAGATGTCAATGCCCATTGTTTTCATCTTTCCAGAAACTTCACCAAGAGAAACTCCAAATTCATCAACACCATCAACAGCTAGATCACCCATACGAGCATAAATTGTTTTTAAAGCTGTACCTACTGATTCTGGTGCTTGGCGGGTAACAGAAATAATAGTCGCAATCTGAGCATTTAACTGATCAAAGTCAACACCCATAGAACTTGCTGCGGAAGCCACTTTAGAAATAGCCATAGAAGATTCAGCCAAGTCTGACGCAGTTGTAGCTGCTACAGCCGCTAACTTATCTACATATTTTTCATAAACGTCCATTCCTTCAGCCGCAGCTTCATTAGCTACTTTATAACCATTCCAAACCGCAGTTAAATATTCCGCAGCCTGTTCTGAGCTAATCTGAGATACATTCGCGGTTTTCTGAGTAATCTCAGCTTTAGCAAGAGCATTTTCATCTGTATCACCCTGTTGATAGTAAATTAAAGCTCCTTCAGTTATATCTCTCGTACTTGCAGATAGTTCCTGGGCGGTTTGACTTGCAGATTCCGCGAAATCACGCATCTCTTCCGCAGATTTGCCAGTTACGACTCTAATATTATTTAATGAAGTATCTAATTTCTCAACATAATTAACTGCTTGTTGTACATTATTAGTTAATGCGTTCATAGCTCCAGACGCAATATTCCATTTAATAGTATTAGACAAAGTTGTAGCCATATTTTCTAAGAAGCTATGAGTTTGTTTTAACTGCATATTAGTAGTTAAAACCTGAGTTGTCATATTTTTAAATGCAGTTTGTCCTGCCGAACCCGCACTATTAAAATCATTATAAATTTTGTTTATATCTAAATTTTTTAATTCGTTATTAAATTTAGAAACATTTAATGTTCCTAAATTTGCGTTAAAAGCTTTATCTAACGCTTTTTGAACTTGACTAGCAGATTCTTTTATCTGGGTTAATCTGCTATTGGCTTCGCTTAAATCCATACCTTTATTTAAACTCATCAAATCACTAGAAGTCATCTTTTGAATTTCTTCTAATGACTTCTTAATGGTTGATAAACCGCTTTGGTCTGTATTAAAGCCAACTGTAAAATCAATACGATTTGTAGCCGCCATATCCTTTTACCTCCTAAAATTACGCATAAAAAAATACCTTTACTACCATAATATGATAATAAAGGCATTTTTATTAATTTATCTTACCCAATTGGACGATTTCCATTAGCCGCTTTCGCAAATTCAATTACCTCTTGATATTTTTCTTTATCAAAAGAATCAACTATATCTTTAGCAACTTTTGCGTTTTTAGGTAAATCATTTATAATACTTTGAATAACGGCTCCCGCGGTATTGGTATAATTTAAAGTATTAAGCATTATTTCATCCATAAAAGTGAATAAAGCATTATATTCTTCTTCAGGAATAACTTCAATCATTTTATCAATAAAACCATTGCTCTCTAAAGTATCATAAATTTTCATTTCATTCTCTTTTTGTTTTTCTGTAAAACTTAAATTAGTATACATATAAACTAAATGCAAATGAAAATACATATCTAATTTTAAAGCATTATAAATACCATTTTCTTCTGCTTTTTGTAAAGTAATCATAACTAAATCATATTTATCTTCAATAGGTAAATATTGTTTAACTTCTATTTCTGTATTATTAAAATTAAAAGTTTTAATTTCATCTTTAGTTTTTAATTTTAAATTTGCATAACTTACTTTCATTTTATTTATTTCTCCTTTTGTCTCATCTTATAAGAATATTATACTATAAAATTTTTCTTTTGTCAAGTTAATTTTTTTGCTCTGTTTAAAGCTCTTTTTCCACCCATCTGGTATGCATCTATTATTGCTTCTTTTATACTCTTATCAACTTGATCTTCTAATGATTCTAAAAGTTTATTTCTTGTCTGTTTGTTCTCTTTAAATTCTTTTTTCTTCTTTAATAATTCTTCTTCACTATAATTTTCATCTTCTACAATACTTTTTGCTAAATCTGCTAATTGTTGCAGCCCTAATGCTGAAGCACCAGCAGATTTAATTCCATATTCAATTTCTCCTATCTCTAAATCTCCTTCTAACGCCCCAGATAAACTATTTACTTTTAAAACTTCGTCAATAAAGTCCTTTACAAAAAGTTCTAATTGTAACAGAATATCGCTTTCAGTTATTTCAAAGCTAGGCTCTTGTCTATTTGCCAAAACAATAGAAGCGTAAGTTTCATTAATATCACCTTCTGAAGATATAAAAGCCTGATGCCAAGTTTTTAATGGATTTTGCCATAATATAATATAATGACCACCTGTTACTTTTTTACTTTTTCTAAACCTAAACATAACTTCATCATATGTTTGATTTAAGTTATTAAGATTGAAATTAAAATCATTCCCTATTTCTAACTGCTGAATAGCTTTACTTTCTAACATATTTTCTATTTGTTTTTGAGTTGCCTTATATCTAGCTGTAAATCCAGACTTTGAAGCATCTCCAAATTTTAATATATCTTCATTCAGTATTTCATATAAAACAGGTGCTTGATTTTTATATCTATATACATAAACCATTGTTACTTTTTGATCTAAAAATTCATTTAAAGCTTTTTGAAACTTAAAACTACTTTCATAAAGTTGTTTAGGAATATCTCCAGCTAAAAGTCTATTCTTTTCTGCTCTTGCATGCACATATTCATCCATTAATTCATATTCTGACACTGCTTTTTTTCTACCTGGAACTTTTACTTTATTAGAATATTGATGTCTAAATTCTTTTAGTTTTTTAATCCTATCTTCTATATCTTTAACTCCATCTTTTAATTCGTCTAATTTACTTAAATAGATTTGAGCTTCCTCTCTCATTTTTTTTAAATTGCCTTTAACAACTTCTTTAACAGGTTCATCCATAGCATCTAGAACAGTATCTTCCATTTTATCAATATCTTTCTCATTAACATCCATTTTAGTTTTTGCCATATTATACTTCCTCCATAAATAAAAAAAAATAGGAGAGTTATTAAACTCTCCTATTTAATTATCAACCTTTTTGATGGTTTGTATGACCAGTATCTTCAGCATCATCTACTGCGTCCGTACCAATAATTTGAATTGCACAAAGAACTTTCTTTGTTCTATCAAACATTGTATATCCTGGGAAAGCATCCATCGTAAAAGTAAATGTAGATGGATCTCCAGTAGCCGCCATAGTGAATGTAAAGTTAGACTGAATTTTTACATTCGGAATAACTAATTCAGCAGGCATATCTACTCCAGTATCCTGACGTCTAAATAATGTACTAGCCTCTACATAGTAGTAACCAGCAAAGTTTTCAGCATCAATAGTGATGGTCTGAGCACCTGCAGATTTAATAATGTAATAATCAATTCTTACTACCTGACCTTCAACCGCACCTGTAAATTTAATCTGACAAGTTTTACCGTTTGATACTTCAATAGCATTTTCTATAGTAGCAGATTTTACATTTACCGTTGCGGTTGCTGCTTCAAATGTACCTGCTCCTAAGAATTTAATACCTGAGCCAGAACCATCTAAAACAGTACCAAATACAGGAACATCTGTTGTATTACAGATTGTTGTTGTTTCATCATCAAAAGCTTCATAAGTGATTTCACAAACACCTTCTGCTCCCGCGATTACATCAGTTGTCATATGAACATGGACTAAATTCTTACTATCAGCTTTAATTAAGCCTGCTCCAGAAAGTACAGCAAAACCAATAGGTGATAATAGGGCATCTTCAACTGTAAAAGTTAAAGTCTTTTCACCTTCCCACGCGATCAGTCTAGTGTTTCCTTTTCCACCCTGTGCATAGACTGTGGTTGCAGCACCTTCTAAGGTAGAAGTTTTTGCTGTATCTATATAAAGTACAGGCTGACCTTTGACGAATTTAGTATTACCAATAGTGACATTTGCTTTCGCTTTAAACACTACATCACAAATCTCTCTAACGCCAAACTTCATAACGCATTATCCTCCTTATATAAAATTCTTAATTTATCTTTTAAAAATAACTTTTTTAAGTTATCTTTATACATAAAAGTAATATTATGGATGGATATTTTTCATCCAATTTTCTACTTCATCCAAATCTTTAGCTCCAGCTAATTTAGCCTTAAGGTATGTATCATGGCTTTGCTTTAGTTCAAACCGCTGGAACTCGTCAAATAATTGATAAACAGTATATTGCATTAAAGAATTTATATCTTTATTTTCTCCAACAGCTAAGATAGAAATATATCTTTCTAAAATAGAAATTTTTTGAGAATCACCTTTTAAAGATGCAACTTTAGCTCGACCTTTTTTCAGCTTTTCCGCGATTTTTCTAGCTGCGTCATTACCAGGATTATATGAAGATACATCATCTTTGTTTTTATCTAAACAAAAGACAGAGATTAGAATACTTTTAAATGCTTCATAATTTTTATTATTGATAAAATATTCTTTTCCATCTTTTTTTAGAACAATTTGTTCCATAAACATATCTAATGATAAACTATATTCTGGGAATAATAACATTAGCACTAATAGAGCACAGTTTTTATTCTGTTGGGCAATAACATTTTTGCTTTTCATTATTGACATTAATATTTCAAAATTAGTTTTATTTCTTAAATTAACTTTGTCCTCTTTACTTAAATTATCTTTTGAAAAATTTAGAAATTCGCATCCCATAAAAAAAGTTTCTTCTCCAATATAAGCAATTTCTTTAATAATAGGTTGATGTACAGTGAGTTGAGCTTCTGTAAAAGCAATATCATTACCAGACAATAAAAGTAAATCATTATTCATTATTCTTCCTCAGAAGGAATCTTATCATCACTGCCATGAATTGCTTTATAAGTTAAACTATATCCGCTTAAGTCTTCATCTAAAAGCAATTCATTACATCTTACCAACTGCAATTCTCCAATTCCTGTTAATTTTGTATTATTCAAAAGCCCATCTATATAACCGCAAATTTTAAGCGGTCTCACTCTATAGTTTCCTATATCCCAATAATCAGTATGACATAATACGTCAAAATTAATCGTACAATCTCTAAATTCTGGATTTGTTCTATTGGGTGTAAAATTATCATAAGAAACAATTATATAAGATTTAATTTCTTCATGTTCAGGAAGTCTAAGCTTAGGTTTTAATTTAACATAACCCTGCTCAATCATTTTTCCAAGAGTCATTTCAGTTAATCTTTTTTTATACTGTTCATCTTCTTTATTATCTAAACAATCTTTAGTGTTTATTACCAAAAGTCTTTTTAGATCATCACTATAAGGTTTACTTTCAACAAAAAGCTTTTTTAATATTCTTTCAGTATCTTTTTCACAAGAGAGAAAAGATGATTGAATATTCGTTACGGCTAAATTTCTTTTCATATTACTCCTTTTATCTCCATTTATATTTTACAAAGAATTGATTTTTACTTTTAAAGTTAAAACTTTTCCTTGATCTTTTTCACTGTAAGCCAAAATAAATTCTCCACTTTTTCCAGTTACTACTTCTACAATAGCAGAATTATCTTTTATTTCTATAATTTTTGCTTTATTATTATTTATACTCCAAGTGCCTTCTTTAAAATCTCCTTTTAAAGAATATTCCTTTATATCATATGGATATACTTCAACATCTCCGGCTATATCAGATTCTGTTGTTGAATCTTCTTTTTTTTCTTTTTCTCTCTCTTCATAATAATCTTGAAGCGGATTCTCATAATATTCTTTTACAGTAACTTTAATAATACCTTCCCCATAAAAGATATTCGTGTCTTGGACTTCCCAAGTTTGTCCTTCTATCTTCAATAACTTAAATCTATGAAAAAAATCTAAAGTTTCCTTATTCTTAGTAATATAAAAAACTAAGGTATTATTTAAGTCATTCCAAACTGTATTATTCTTTTTATTCCATTGAATAGTAGTTTCTACAGGGCCTCTAATATAAATCCAATATTTCTTCCCGTTTAATTCAGCTTGAGCCTCGCACTTTCTAATCTCCGCTCTAAAATAAGCAACTTCTTCTAAAAAAGGTAAATAAATAATCCATTTAGTATTAGTCTCTTTCCAAGAGATAATGTCTCCAGACTTTATCCCCAACTCCTCTTCTGCTTCAGAAGTTTTCCCTAGTCTACTTTTATTTAAACATACATCTCTATAAGGTATAGAAAGTATTTTATTATCATAATCTGGATTTAATTTATTTGGGTTAATTAAGCACTTAAACTCTCGTCCATCTTCAAGAATCGCGGTTTGACCTTGATAAGAATACATAGCTTTTTTTAATGACCTGAGCTTATCATTAATAAGCCTTTGTTCCTTACTTCCGCCATAATAATTAAGTCTAGTTTTTAAATTATCTAATCCATTCATATCTTTATATTATTTATCAATCCTAAACATTCAAAGATAGTTCTTCTATAAAGAAAAAAGTCTTTATCTTCTGATAGTAGGAATAGTCCTTCTAATTTACACAAGAGCGGAAACAGAACTTCATGCTGGTCAAATAACAATCTATCCATTCCCGCCAGCTCCTCAATAATAGTAGTTAATGGTTTTTGCCAATCTGATTTTTCTTCTCTACTTGGCAATAACTTATAGATTTGATTTGTAATTCTATTTAGATTTTTATCAATAGCGGATTTATCTATTTCCGCACCATACTTAAGTATCATGACGCTCCTCCTCTATTGGTTCCATAATAATATTGAAGGTTGAACGCACAATGCCTTTTTTATCAACTTTTCTTCTTTTATACAATCTCTGTAAATGAAATCCTTCTCTTTCATAATCTTTCTTAATTGCTAATAATTTATGCATATGATTTGCCTGAGAAGTAAATTTAAAATCTGAACCGCTATATTTAAGTCTAGTATTTTCAATCGAAGCTAACTGATATCCTATCCACTCTACAACCATGTAAACCGCAAGAATGTTAATTTCCTCTTGAGTTAAAAAACTATTAAAAAAACCACCTGAATAAATAAAAGCTTTAACTTCTATATTGTTACTTTCAACGCCTTTATAAGTAGATTCATCTACAAAAGAATCTTCTTCATAGTCATAAAGATTAACTCGCGGAAATTCAAATTTATACATTGCGGAAAGCAAGAGATCTTGCAACATACGAAACGTCTCTAATTCAGTTAATTCTAAGTACATATCGTCTGTTACCTTAGTTGATAAAAAACAATCATAAACTTTAGAAAAAGGAGTTTTATTAATATTATTCATAATTGCCTCCCTTTATGTTTTATTTTGTAACTGTTACTTTGTATTTTGGCGGAGCTGTTCTTCTTCCTGTCGCAGTTGAAGTTGAAGAAACTGGGGTAGTTCTTCTAGCTTTTTCTTTAGGAATTTCATTTTCATCTGTTTCTTTATTAATTTCAATAGCCTTATTTACATTAAAACCAGTCTTCTCAAAAATAGCTTCTCTCTTACTAATATCATTAATTTTTAACTTAACTGCCAACTCTTTAATTAAATCAATAACACCAATAGGAGCAAAGTCTAAGCAATCCATAAGCTGATCTAATGAACCTGTTAAAAGTAATTTTTTAATATCTTCTTCTGAATAAAAATATTCTGGCTCGACTTCTGGAAGTAATTCTTCTAAAGCCTCTTTGTTTTTAATGATTAAACAGTCTTTTAAAATAACTATTCCGCCTGGTAAATAAGATAGCTTTCTCAACTCATCCATAGTAACTTCTTTTTCTTCTCTTGGCTGAAAATTACGATGTAAATTTCCTAAGTCAGGAATTGTATAACCAACAGTTCCATTATCTCTATTTATAACTTTGATTAAAGTATCTTTCTCTAACATATTTTCTCCTTTTATCTCTAAATATATATAAAAATATTGGGGAAGATATATTATCTTCCCCATATTAAATTATTGAGTCAAACTAGTGTTTCTATATACGCAAATATTATTAGTGATAATTGCAGCAACACCCATTTTCTTGTAAACCTGAATTTCTCTTGACATATCAGCATTTTCAATTTCTCTAACGATAGTCTGTCCTTCAAGAGCAACTTTTACAGGTTTATCATTTCCGCCAGTAGGAATAATCCATGCATAAGATGGGTCGATAACTTTTTTACTATTAGTTTCATCTTCATAAGACTGAGGTAAAACAATTACTCTATGTCCTTTATAGCTTGCTAAATAACCGTTATTCCATTTTTGGTCTTTCATAGCGTCTGAAATCCAACCCTCAGCAGGTACCATAGTAGCCGCGAATTCATATGTACAATAAATGGTAGCTTGTCCATAAGAGTCTGCTACAGCTAATAATTTATCCATTTCAGCTTCTACAAAAGAGCCTTGAGTAGTCTTGTTATTAGCTTGTAAATTAGTTACGGCACCTTTCAAAGCTCTTTCAATTTCAAGATAAAGGCTTTCATCCAAACCTTCCATAATAATATCAAGAACATCCGCGAAATCTATACGTTTATCTAAGAATTCTTCAAATCCAATTTGAGCAGCTCCACCAAAAGCACTTGTAGGAACTTCATAAGATTTACCATCCAGTTTGAATACTTCATAAATACCTGCTAATCCAACTTTTGTAATAAATTGCTTTGCACGTCTCTTTGAAGCAACTGTAATTCTCTGAGTAAATACAGGTTTGTCTCCCTGACTAAATGTTTTAATTTCAGCGAATTGACCATATTGCTCTAATACTTTTTTTGGAAGAACATCATCAATAGTCTCTTCCATAAGAGCAAAAATTGTATTCTTATTTTCGCGATAAAGTGCGTATGTTCCCGCGATTTCTCTTAATTCGTTTCTTAATGTATCGTTTAAATCTGCATAGCTAAATTTTTCATTACCGAAAGAATAAGCAACCTGAGAAGAAGGATTAGCTTTTGCTACGGTTTTAGCTAATGTAAATAAATCTTTTCTACTTAAAGCCATCTCTTATAATCCTCCTTATTTAACTCTCATTACCTTAACAGCTGGTTGTCCATCTGCCATAGTATAAATTTTTACTACTTGCCATAGCATGCTTTCTGTTGAAGCTTCTGCTGTTTCATCTTTTACTAAGAAGCCTGTTGTTGTGTCAACTTTTAAAAAGTCTCCTACTTCAAGAGCAATACCAGCATACTCTGCTTTTCCGCTTGTATTTGCAGCACCAACAGCATTAGTAGTATAAATATCTCCAACATTTGTTTTAATTACACGCGGAACCATCTGACCTTTAAACGGACCTAAGCCATCGTGAGTAATATCATCGCTTCCCGCAGTATAATTATCTTTAATCATAGCAAAGTCTTTATAAGACTCTCTCCACTTATCATCGTATAATTTTACTTCGTTGAACACCATCATCCATTCACCTTCGCCAGTAAAATTAACTTCTCCATTAGCATAGTCATATTTTACATACTGACCATTTTCAAGAATACTAATATCAGATTTTGCTGGTAATTGTGCGTAAATCTGAGAAGTTCTTTGAGCTGACAAATGATTAGGTTCAACTTGACCAAAACCAACTCTTTTAATTGTTGTAGCCATCTATATATCCTCCTTAATCATTTCTACTGTTTCGAGTATTTTTTAAAGCATTTATCCACGCTGGGATAGAGCTATCCTGTTCTTCTAGGCTAAAAGTTGTAACAGGATTATCTTTTTCATTTTTTGAGGTATTTTCTAAATCAAAATTAACTTTCTTTCTAACACAAATTACAGATAACTTTGCTTCAATATCATCTAAAGAATATTTAGCTTTATTTGTAACTACATCTTTCTTATCCTCATCTGAAAGCATATAAAAACTGTTAATTAAAGCATCTTTTTTCTCATTTTCAATTTGATTTTTAAAAGCTACTAATGATTGAAAATCCTCTTCTAATGCAGAGTATTTACTTTGTAAATTTTGATATTGAGCTTCTAATAAAGTATATTTATCATTCTTCTTCTTTTCTTCTTCATCATCATCATCAGAAGATGCTTTATTATCGTCTTTTTTATCTTCCTTTGAAGTAGAATCTTCTGTATTAGTTTTTTCTTCTTTAACAGTTTTATCCTCTTCTTTTTTTACAAAGTTTTTCTTCTTATCTTCATCATTTTCTTCTGTCTTTGTGGTTTCATCATTTTTAGGCTGATCTTTTTTAGCTTCCTCTTTTTCTTTTTTATCTTTATCAGAAGCTACAAAATCAGTTTGATTTAATCCCTCTGTAGAATTTTGATTTTCTGCGGAAAAGTTTTGTTCTTTTTTGTCCTTTTCATCAGAAACTTTTTTATTATCTTTTTCTAAAGCCATTTGTCCTCCTTCTAATGCATCCTTTAATTCATGCATCATAGTATATAAAGTTTTTTTAAAATTATCATCTACTTTAGTGAACGATGTACTTACATATGGAGCTGTTATGTTCGAACCCTCAAAACAAGGTTCAACTTTGTCTCCTAAAATGCATAATTTTGAAAATATTGCGTCATTTATAATAAAAAAGTCTATACCTGTTTTATAATTTTTTGACCATTCTCCTTTTAAAGAATCTTCATCTAATTCCATAGAATGTGGTTTTCCATGCTCAACAACAGCTTGAGCCTCTTCAAACTGCCCTGTCCACAAAAACCCAGTAGTCATTAAATATTCTCTAATAATAGAATTTCCAAAATCGTCTGTATCCTCAAATTTTTGAAACCAAATTTTAGCATTAGGAGCTACAAATCCATAAGGCTTTGTAAGACAATTAAAATGTATTCCATTTTCATCAATTACCACTTGATCCCCATGATCGCCAAAATCTTTTACATCTTGTTTAAAATAACCTACAATAGGACATCCAGGTAATGAATTAGCCATCTCTGTAGCTACTTCTTTACTTATATAGCTATGATTTCTATTTTCTCCCAAATACAAAACTTTAATTTCACATTCTGAAATTAAAGGATTATATGGGGAAACGTTTATAAATTCTGGACTATCTATTGTAGCTATACTCATTCTTGACATTTAGCTACCTCCAATTTAATCAACCTTGAGATTCTATATTTTTCATAGTTTTTTCACTTTTCTCATCATCAGCTTTTTCTTTTCTGCCCGCTTTCTTTTCTTCTCCATCTTCCGCGGGTTTTGCTTGGTTTAATGCCTCTACATTCATAGTGCTAGACATTAAAGGCGGAATAAATAGATTTACTAAATCTAAAACATCATTTTCAAAATAAGCATTAGCTAAAATTGAACTTTGAGATTGACCTAGAGCTATTTGCGGTAACATCTTAGAATAACCTAATTGAGTCTGTTCTTTATATAATTTAGCCATCTCTTTATAATTATAAATTGTTGTAGTTAAAATCTGTGCTTTATAGTATACTTTTTTTGGATTCTTATTAAAAGGCTTTAATAATGTATTTAAAAACCCTTCAAATTGAATTAATAAATTATACATGGAAGCTTCGTCATTCAAAATAGATTTTTCTAAGGCAATATTTCCATCTGTATTAAATTGCATCTGAGAGACTCCAGCTTCGTTATAAACTGCACGCTCAACCTTTTCCAATTCATCAACAGTAGTAGTGGAACTCTTATCAGCCATATCCGCAACTTCGACATCAGCAAAAGTAGTTAAAACATCTATTCCAATCGCCTTTCCTAACATTTTCACAGCGTTATTATGTAACTGTTGAGCTTCTTCTACATCAAAAACCAAATCTCCATTTTTATCAACAGGCATTTTCTGAATGATAATTTTTAATAGTTTTTGTTGCATTTTTTTTCTATCTAGCTCTTGAGCGGCGTCTAGATCTATAATTGCAGGAATGACTGAAATGAAAGCTGGAAAATCATCTCCATTCAAGTTAAATTTTATTACGTTATCAATGTTTAATAGATACCACCCAGATGTATCTCCAGCAAAATCAGCTTTTAATTTTCCTTCTTTGTAAAGAATATAAGCTTTCTTAAATTCCGCAGGAAACAGATTTAGCATTTTCATCTTTTGAGTTGTATCTCTAAATGCTTCATCAAAAAATCTCATATTAAACTCTACCGCAGGACGTCCATTAACACTAAATCTTGAACGGCAATATTTGGGCGGCAATTCTTGTATTACCATTCGATCTTTTTGGGGGATCAAATATCCATAATAACAGCCATTCTTAATAACTTTTAATGCAACTTCCCCAAAAAAACGTTTAGCCTCAAAGTTATCTAAATACATTAAAGCTTTATTAAATCCATCTAATACTTTTTCTGGCTTTAAATTATCTGAATTAATATAAGGAGTAATTAACCAATCATATCTATATAAATATGCCATATATCTACAAAGTCTATTATAAATACCACTAGTTTTATAAAAGAAATTAGATATATCTCTCATAGTTTCATAGTCTCCATTATTAATAGCTCGTAAAACTTCTTTTTTATCAGCTAACCTAGGATTAATTTTTTTTAGCTCTCCTAAGTTTACAATAGCATCATCTAAAGTTTTTATTCCAACTTTGATTTTAGAAAAGTCTACTGCATTAAAAGATTGAGTATATATATCTTCTGCGGAGTCATTAATACTCATTTGGAACCCCTTCTTCTTTATTTCTGCTACTCTATTTATCAAGATATACACCTTAACCTTTCTAAGTATAGTATAACATAAAATACAATTTTATCTAATTTATTAAAATAAAAATTTTAATATCCCGCGGCAGTCATAATATAATCATAATCAAGTCTACCTTCATCCCAATAAGGAATGATTACAAGAGGAATATTGTGCTTAGCACAATATTCTCTCTTCTTCATATCATTATATTGCTGCTTCCGCAATCCAGAGATTCCGCCAAATTTACTCTTTGGCTCATAATGTTGGATTCCCTGAAACTCTATTAAAAAATCTAATTCGTTATTATCGTCTAAAATCGCAAAATCAAATCTGAGGGGTCGACCACTAGAACTTACAAGGTCAGAGAAAATATACTCTTCTTTAAAATTCAAACCTGACTCTTGAAGAATTTCTTCAATTTTTATTTCACCTCTACTTGCTCGCATAGCAACTCTCCCTTCTTTTTCATAGTACTTTAAAAATATTTCTTCTTTTTTATAAACATTTGTCCATTTTGTTTTAGTTAAAGAACATAAAATCTGATATATTTCTACTTCGTTTCTTTTTCTTATGGTCTTCTTCCTGCTTTATATAATATAATCCATATATAAAAGCAGAAAATTTATCTTTCTTTATACCTCTTGAAGATTGTTTTAAAATAATATTAACTCCTTCATTTTCTTCAACTAGATTTAGCATTTGTTCTCTTAAAATTGTTGTTAAAACAAAAGGTTTTAGATATTCGTTTCTTTTATCCGCATCCATATTCTGACCAACTTTTGATGACATTAGTTTAGCTTTAGCTTCAGACTCATCTTTCAAAAATTTAATTTTTCCGCTAGACATTTGAGTCTGAGTGTATGAATAGGCTTCAGTGTTAATTGGTGCGTTTGCTTTAATTAAATATAAAGCATTATCTTCCACATCTCCGCCTTTAATTTTTCTGTAAGGAGCAATAGCATCCTCTGATGTTCCTCCCTCAACTCCAAATGGCGGAAGAGTATCTCCTGTTTCTGGGTCAATCTGCGCCCTTGTCATGAAGTCGATGAGCCCGATACCCAAGCCATTCGCATCAATAGAGATAATTTTAGCTTTATATTTATAAAATAATTTTTTTAAATTAATTGCTTGAGTCTCAAAATGTTCTGCTTCATAAGTATAGATATTAACCAAACTTTTTAAAGCCGTTCCTTGCGGTTGAGGGGTAACTTTGAATATGCAAGCTTCAGTTGTGCAGCCTATACGTCCGACGTCTACCCCTATAACATAATAAGCTGATTTACTACTTCTTCCGCTATATTCGTATTCTGGTTGGGATAACACTCTATACCTATCAAACTTTTCAGAAGAATAAAATGCATTTTCTGCATCTCCGCTCCATTTAGAACGATATTCCCTATCAAAAGAATCTTCTTTAAATGTACCTTGTAATTTGAGCTGATCTACAAAATCTTCATCTAAAAGCCCTTCCGCAACAGGCGTTTCATACGTTCCACCCATAACCATAACTTTATCAGGCTCAATCATAGACTGAACCAAAAGTTCCGTCAGTTTGTCATACGCGAATGAATTCTTCCACCCAGCTGTTGTAATATATATTTGACTCTTGTTAATTATTTCTTCTTTATGTCTAGTTCCATCTGGTAATAATCTATCAACGTTTGTTGTAGGAATTATTATTTCATTTAATATATCTCCATCTATAAGAACACATTCTTCCATTAAACCACCCGTTCTACGCTGGCCTCTAGAAGATTGTTTAGCGGCTAATATATCAATAGAAGAACCATTTTTAAAGATATAATTAACATCATCTTTTGATTTTTTAGAAGCTCCCCTTGACCAATCTAGCTCATTATTAAGTGCGGGGATAAGCTTACATATTTCTTCAATTTTCGCTATGGTGATACTGGCAGCCTGCTCTTTCAGTTATATTATCCTAAAGGCTTTTTATCCTTTAGTTCTTATACTTCTTTTTCGTATAAGCTTAGCATATCTTTTCACCCTCGTTTTACGTTAGGTTTGACTATTGGTGAGATAGTCTCAAGCATTCCTATATAATGCTGTGTTGCGGACTCGTGGATGGATTATATCTTTTCACCATCTATGCGTTGCCCCTGACTATAGTTCCTATAGCCTTCGGTTCGGATTAGCATCTCAGCCTCCCCGCTTAATTCCGCAATAATCATATATTAAATTTCTTTAATATACGGCAAAAATTTTTTATTTTATTTTATGATACTTACTTCCATTTTGGATAAAATCTAAATAACTAGCATATTTTCTTTCCAAATAAATACTTGAATCTTTATAAATCCAATTTAAAAAATTTAAAACATCTTCATAAGCTCCAAAAACATATCTTTTAGCTCCATTTTCTCTATGAACATCGAAAATTTTATTTTCTTTATTTATATTTTCAATAGATTTCAAAAAACCTTTTATAAAATTTTCAGTTCCGATTATACCTATTTGAAAACAACTTTCTGTATTTGTAAACCATCCATCGCCATCAAAATACCCTCTTATAAAATGTCTAATTAAATGTTTTGGTACTTGTTTTTCATTTGGAAAATCAAGAATTAATGATTTTTTAGGAACGCACCCTTTATCTATTAAATCCTGTTTACATTGAGCATTCCTAAAACTCATTCTATAAGATTTTGTTCTTTCTCTATAGCTAATTTTATTAGTTATATTCATAAAATCTCTAAATTTTTCTATATGTTTTAAATCTTTTTTTGCTAGTCCTAGTTCTATTTTATCTTCTTTAGAACCAACACTTCCATCCGCATATAAAAAGCCTAACCAATAAGCTTTTTCTTCAGTATCAATTTTATTAAAATTAGTTAGGACGTTTTTTGCACTCATTTTTAATGCTCCTCCTTTACTTATAATTATATTTTACCACCAGTAGTAACAAACAAATGTGAATTAGGATAGAGAATACACCTTAACATAAGAATCATCATAGATAAGAATGATTTACTATACGCACGTGGAAAAGTAGCATACACATACCTATGCCGCATCGTAATCCTTAAAAATATTCTCTGATAAAAAAAGAATTTAAAAGTACTCTCAGGACCTTTCATAAAGTCTACCAAAAGGTCTGGATATTCTCTATAATAAGCGATTAGATTTCTTAAATGAGGAAGTTGAGCTTTTAGTCTTTCTTCTGACATGCCCTGTTTCTTAAGGGTTCTAGATTCAGATAAATCTAATAGACCTTTTAAACTCATATAAAGTCTTCATCCTCTCCTATATAAATTTTTTCATCTTCTTCTTTTTCTTTTGCAATATTTTCAAAATAAGCTTGATAATCTCTATCTTTTATTTCTATCTGATTATAGCCTTTTTCTTTAGCTTCTTCTCTATCTTTCTTCATTGCATCAGCATTTTCTCTCTGCTTAATATAATTTTCTATCTGTTGAGCAAGAGACTTATCATCATAGATTAATGATCTTGTATACTCTTTTAAATCCATGATAACTTTATCAACTATATCATTTGGTGCATCTATTTTCATCCTTGGAATCTGACCGCCATTTTTTTCACAATAGGCAACCATCTCTCCAATACAATCTACAAAATCACTTTTTACTTCTTTATTTTGTGCGGCTGTGAATTTCGCAGATTTACGTAATGAATCATATACTCTGGATAACTTCTGATAGCCATCCATGTCACCGCAATCGATCGCCTGATTCATCTTTAAATAAGTTTTACAAATAAGAATTAAAGTTCCTGTAGTATCTGAGTCTTGAATATCAAAAGAACTAGTCATCTCTTCATATTTTTTCTCTAGTTCAACCCATTCATTTGGTTTATACAAACGTCCCCATTTCATAGCTAAGTAAATCTTATCTTCTTGAGTTAATTCCGCGGCGGGATCAATTAATTCATCCTCGCTTATAAAATTATTTTCATCATAAAAATTGTCAGTTCCAATCTCATTCTTAGGAGCTTTTACCGCCAATTCCGCGTTTTGAGTGGGGGTAGAAACCATCGTTTTGTATTCAGCTTCAGAAATTTCACCTTTTTCAAGCTGTTGCTTCATACTTTCTTCAAACTTTTTCTGTTGTTCAAGATCCTTTTGAGTCTTTTCTTCTTTTTCTTGAGCAATCTTTTCTGTATCTGCCCAACTATAATCTTTCCACTGCTTTAGCCGCATTTTAGAAAGATATTTTCCAAATACTGACATCCCATTCATTTTATAAGGGTCTTTTGCATAGGCTTTATCCCTTAAAATATTCCATTCTTCTGGAACATATGGAACATCCATCTTTTCTAATGCCCATAGGAAAGTATTAGGTTCAAAATTATTTATATGCATAGTTAAACATTTTTTACATAATTCTGTTTTTTTACCATTTTTATATGTATAAAAATTTATTTCATCCATTGACTTTCCGCATTTGTTGCAAGTATAATTCATTATTAGCCTCCTTTATTTATTTTTCTTATTTCGACAACATTTACATATACTGTAAAAATGATCTTTACTTGTCTTATTCTTTGAAAAAAATTTATTATGAGCTAATTTGATTTCCCCACAACGGGAACATTTTTTCCATTTTCCTTTTTTCTGAGTTGTGTAATACCAAATTAAATAGTCTTCCTGAGCTTGCTCTGACAATAGCTTAGGTATTTTATTCCGCCATAAAGATGATATATATTCCACTGAATGTTTTACATTGTGTTTTTGATTCAACAGACTCTGAATTTCAAGATTTTGTTTTCCGTCTATTTTATAAATCAAGAGGTCATAATACATTGGATAACTATCTCTTAGAGTCTTCTCTATTAATGTATCTAAATCCTCCATTAAAAAATATGAATCACTGTAGAATTTTCCCCATGCATCTTCTTTTAGGCGGGAATAGTTACATAATAATGCAGATATGTGCTTAGGATTAAAAAAAGAAACTAAGCTATTATCTTCAATTTCATCATTTCCGCTAATAGAAACATTTTCATCAAAATCAATTTTGCTAAAACTTTTAATTGCGTTCATACAATAAATTGGCGGCTTGTATGCACTTCTAATTACATATTGATCTTGTCTCATAGCAATAAGTTGCTTTTTTAATAAAAATTTCTTTTTACCAACTGCTTTTTTCTCAGCTTTTTCGACTTCCGCAATCGCGTCTACAAGTTGCTTTAACTCAGGGATTTCCGCAATATCCTGTTGAGTTATTTGAAATTTAGGTGTAAAAATAATATTCTTATCATTGGCGATCATATTATAAATGCCATCTTCGCCATTCTCTAAGCGACCAACTAATCCTTCAAAAGAAGTTTCTCTTTTATTAACTGTGACCATATGATTATCAGTTAATATTTGCTTCTGTTTCCGCTCTTGTTTATCCATAGCAAAAATAATGTAATCTGATAATATTTCTAAATATTTAGGTGTTAATTGCTCAGAAGGAGTCTTATCTATAATTTTTTTAACTAATTCATTCCGCTCTTCAGGAGTTTCTAAAGAATAATCTAGTTTAATAGTAGTTTGCATATTTTCTTCTTCGATTTGTTTTTCTGTTATTTTTTTTTCTTCTTCTAAAACATTATTCTCCTCAAAAGCCTTATCTTCTAATGTTATTGGTGTCATAATTTCTCCTTTCTAGTTTACAATTATATTATACCACAAAAAAATTTTTTTGTCAAATTTGATTAAAGCACTTTAATTGGATTTTTTAAAAAATTTTTGTTATAATTATTTTATAAATAAAACAAGAGGAAAAAGAAATGAAAATTAGTATTCTTGGAAGTCGCGGTTTCGCAGATAATCGCCTAGTCTCCGCAACTATGGAAGATTTTATCCGCGAAACGCAATGTTATTTATTTACTGTTGTTTGCGGGAATACGGAGAAGAAGCTCTCGGAGTCTATTGGAAAAATATGGGCAGAAAATAATGGTGCTCCTATTGAATATGTATTTGATCGCAACATAGATAAATTAATTCAGAAAATGGTAGAAAATATTGATTTTGGTATATTTTTTTATGACGGAAAAGATGCAATAATTAGAAAAATTATTATGAAAATGAAAATGAATGGAAAGCATGGTAAAGTAATTAAAATAGGAGGAAAATAATATGAATAATGAAGCAAAAAAGACAGTTGCAGGTTTGGTTCCGCGTGAAGCTTTTAGATTAGAAGTAATTAATAGTAGAAGAAATGAGATTATGGATGCTATAGAAAGATATGCTAAAGCGGAAATGGTAATTCCAATCGCTTGGATTCAAGAATTAAAATATTATGAACAAGCAAATGCGATGTTCTAATAAAACGAGGATGTTAATAGATGAATAAAAAAGAAAGAGCTATTCAAGCCATAAATCATTTTTATAAAATGGAAAAAGAATATTCAGATAAAATCGCATGGTGTAACGCAAGAACTAAATATTATAGTGGTTTTGTGCCAGGTTCTATTGCAAATAAAATGAAGAAAATAAATGAAAAAAATCTTAATTATGAAATATGGGAAACTGATACTGTTAATGCTATTAAAAAAGCTGTATCTGAATTTCCTGATAGTAAGATTGCCGCACTTAATTTTGCATCTTTTAAATATCCTGGCGGAGGCTTTTTAAAAGGAAGTAGTACTCAAGAAGGAAGCTTATGTCATAAGTCTATTCTTTATAATATTTTGTGGCGGCAAAGAGAAGATTTTTATGGAGAAAATAAAAACTTAATAAATCGCGGTTTGTATTGGAATAGAGCGATTTATAGTCCAAACATTCTTTTTGAAGATTTTTATAATTGTGATATTATTACTTGTGCAGCCCCGAATAAAAAAGAAGCTAAGCGTAATGGGATAACAGATGAAGAAAATACTAAGGCTTTAAAAGAAAGAATCTCTTTTATTTTAGACATTGCGGCGAAAAATAAAATTGATGTTCTAATCTTAGGAGCTTTTGGATGCGGAGCTTTTGGTCAAGATCCTAATGAAGTTAAAAAGATATTTATGAAATTATCTAATAATTATATTTTTAAAAAAATAATTTTTGCTATCCCTAATGGATCTAATTTAGACGCTTTTCGGAGCCTTGTTTGATATCGCGGGTAGTTTTTAAAGAGAAAATGAGAAATATTTTTATTTTTTTAAAATCCTCTTTATTTTATTTTATTTTAATTTGTTTAAAAAAATTTTTTGGAGAGATTTTTAATTCTCGTTTTTTGATTTTATTTTTAGACTTTTAGATTTGAAAAAATTTTTGGAGAGAGAATTGTGGAGAACACTATCTTTTTATAAAAGTAAAAAATTTTAATCCTTTAATATACCCCGGCATTATGTTTAAGTATGGTCTGTAGTTTGAGCATCTCTTTTGAGCAAGAAGCAACAAGACACCGCCTAACAAATAATTTTTCAAATCATTTTCCAAAGAGGATATGCTTTTTGTTCAGAAGAGTTTTGAACACATTATTTTAAGCAAAGAGGAGAAAGAGTTAAACTAATAAAATAAATTCTTTAAATAACTAAAATAAAGCAAGAAGATTAGAATTTTTATTGGCTATTGGTAGCTTGCCATCTATCGTCGGAGCGTACACTTTCGCAACGCTCCGAGAAGCCTGTCAATAGGCAAAATGCACAAATTTTTGGCTAAATTTTTGTAAAAAATGCACAAAGATATTTTCCTAAAATGAACTTGTCAATAGGTAAAATTGTACAAAAATACGTGGAAAATTTTGTGCATTATGTCTATTGACAAACCCTGTCAATAGTAAAAGTGTACAAAAATATATTCTCATTTTTGTGTAAAATGTCAATAGACAAAAAATGTCAATAGGCAATCTGCACAAAGTTTTAAAGGAAAAATTGTGTAAAATGTCTATTGACAGAATGAGCTAAAGGTGCTATAATGAGAGGTTAAGCTTAAGACAAAAGAAAGATAATAATAATAATAATAATAATACAATATTATAACAATACAATACATAAATATAATTAACAATAACATTATCTTATATTATTGTTAATCTTATCAATTATAACTATATATAAAGAAGAAATATAATGATAATAATGTTAACATTGGTACTGTAATATCTTATAATAATTATAATAAGATAGTATAATAATAATAATAATAAGCTTATAAAATAATACTAAATAAAATAGTATGATAATATTTATATTATATTTTATTTTACTATTTATAAAAAAGATATAAATATATATATTTAAAACTAACTATTAATCTTAATAACATGAGTAAATATGCATTAAAATAAATAAAAATACTGTAAATAAAGCTTGACAATGGTATAATAAGGTAGTATAATAATACTTGAAAAGAGAGGTGATAAGATGATAACAATTCAATGCACTTTGTTTAGTGTAACAAATAAGTACAGACCAATAAGTACTTTATTAGAAATTGAGAGTATCAAATATTATAACACTCATAAGCAAGAGGTACAGCAAAGGGCTATCGACAAGATAGTAATACAACGTAAAACAGAACGTTGGTGTTTAAAAAGAGACGGATATACTAGAATGAAAGTTAGAGTATACGACAAAAAGAAGATTGAAGAAGAAGAAAAAAGAAGATACGAAAAGATTAAGAAAGAAAGAGGTTGGAGTTAGACATAATGAAAAAGGTGATTTTAGGATTAATAGTAAGTGCAACTTTAAGTAGTATTTGCGGTTTTGGTAGCTTTACTAAGTATACAAGAGAAGCTAAAGTGATTAGCTCTTTTAATAATGAAGTGGTTGTTATGGATAGCTACGGGCATGTATGGAGTTTCTACGGGGACGGTTTTAAAGCAAGAGATAAAGTTAAATTATACATGGATTCTTTAGGGACTGATAGTGTGACAGATGATATTATTACAGATGCAGAGATAATAGGATAGCGGAAAAGCGGGAAAAGGGCGGAATAGGTTCAGCCCTTTTCTTTGCTTATTTAGATAAAGTATCTTTTTTGAATTTTATTAAAAAATTTGATATAATAATAATGTAAAGAAAATAAAATATTTAAAAAGGAGATAGGAAAGAACCGATGAAAAAAAGTCAATCTTAATGAATTGGCGGCTTTACAACTGGTATTTGAATTTATTTCAGTGCCGGAATTACTAACAGCCGCTATGAATGACTTTTCTAAAGGTACTAGCATAAAAGATAAAGAAAACGCTGATTTATGCTATAAGGCTTTAGAATCATTCCTTAAATAAAAAAGGGACTCCCGAACTTGACAGTTTTGGAGTCGGTTCACCTACAATCTCCTTAAGTTCAGGTTTTTTCAGTGGAAATCCGCATAAAAAAATCTTTAGAAATTTTCCTAAAATGCTTGACAAAAGCAAGGAAATATAGTATCATAGTATTATCAAATGAAAGAGAGGTAAAGAAATATGACAATGTTACTGACAACTCGAAAAGCATTTGAAACTGTAAAAAAATACTTAAAAGATAATCAATACATTTTTTCAGTAGAAAAAAATACAAACGGTTATCTGGTAAAAATTTCTTAATGGAGGGCTTAAATATGTTAGATTTAGGATTATTTTTAGGAAGTAAAAAATTGATGTTGGTAGACACTGAGACAGGCGAGATTTACGCTGAAACAATAGAAGAAATTAACGCTTTTTTGAAAGAGCATGAAAATAACTATTTATTAAGATTACTGAGATAAAAACAAGATGGAGTTATGGGGAAAAAAGGAAGATAAAAAATCTTCCTTTTTTTAAAAAAGGCTTGACAAAATAAAAAATATCTGCTATACTTAATATATCAAATGAAAGAGAAAGAGGTTGATAAAAATGAAAAAAACAGATAAAGAAATTTTATTACAGATTTTTAAAAAAGCCGACATAGAGATTTGCTATGAGGAAAAGGATTATTTTGAAGCTGAGCTTTCTTCTTATGGTGAAAACATTGGCTTTCAATTTGATGCTGACGGCAAACTTCAAAAACTTCTTTAAAACTAATTTAAAATAGGTCTTGACAAAAGTCAAGACCTATAGTATAATAAATATATCAAATGAAAGAGAGGAAAACAAAAATGAAAATCAACTTTGATAAAAAAACAGTAGGAACTTGCATCGAGAAATTGACAGTAGGAAGTACTTTTTTTAGTAAAAGAACTGGTACTGATGAAATTGGATTATACATGGTTATTGATAAAAGTAGTGGTCTTTTCTTAGACAAACATCAAGGGAAGGTCATGGCAGTTAACCTTGCTACTGGACAGATTAGAACCTTTAAAGCATCTCAGAAAGTAGAACCGATTAAAGCTGAAGTTATTCTTCCAAAATAAAATAAAAAAATAAAATAGGTCTTGACAAAAGTCAAGACCTATAGTATAATAAATATATCAAATGAAAGAGAGGAAAAATGGAGTTTTCAAGAGATGAAATAATTGAAATTAAAAAGTATTATCTCAGACGAATGAATTCATTCATCAGAAAATACATTAGTGAAGACGTAATAACTAATGTTTGGCTTCCCCTGTTTAAAGATGGATGGAATGATGATATTCTAACAAAGTGTGTAAGCGATGATGATTCTTGGTGTAATTGTATTAACGCTTATCGCAAATGTTTTGAAATTGAAGGAATTGATTTTTTTAAAAAAGGGGTTGACAAAAAGTCGGAAATATGGTATAATAAATGTATCAAATGAAAGAGAGGTAAATAAAATGAGCGTATCAAGAAAAGAGATAGTTAGAATTAGAAAGAATCTTCTTAGACAGATGGATGTTTTTATCAGAGAAAATATTAGCGAAGACATTGTCATTGACGTTTGGTTTACTTGTGGGTTAGAAGATGGGTGGGATGAGAGAATCTTGACGCAGTACGCAAATGATGATGACGCATGGAATGATTGTATTAATGCTTGCAGAAGATGTTGTAAAATTGAAGGAATTTTATAAAAAGGGGTTGACAAAATCAGCTTCTTGTGATATAATAAAGACAGTTAAAGAAAGAGAGGAAAACAATAATGACAAGGACAGAGATGATGGATAAAATGATTCAAGTAAAAGGATTTGAAAATGACACAGTAATTATATTCTGTAAAATAGCAGAGAATCAAAACATTTCAAAAGAAATAGTAAAAATTGCTTATGAAGCAATAATGAAACGAAAAAAATAAGAAATCACGTGAATTTAATAATAAATAATGAAAATAACTAGTCATAAGCAGAAAAAATTTTTATAACAAAAGTCTAAGTAAATTAGACTTTTGTTTTTTGTGCAAAATGCTGAATTTTATTTTTGTGCAAAATGACGAAAATAAAAAATTTTTTAAAAAGGGGTTGACAAGTCGCGGAAAATGTGTTATAATAGCCGGCTCGCGAGCAGTCAATGCGAGCCGAGCCTTCCATTATAACATAGTTGAGACATTTTGTCAAGAGAAAAAATGCACAAATTTTTCAAAATTTTTATCCCAAAATTTGTGCATTTTTTTTGAAAAAAACTCTTGACAAGGTGGCTCGAGTATGTTATAATGAAAGAGGGCAAAGTCCGTTCGGGGTCGGGGCACCCCGAAATTTTATTATACCACATCTAGCACCTTTTTGTCAATAGGCAATTTGCACAAAAAATAAATTAAAAAAATCCCATTTTTTGACATGGTATACAAAATGCACAAAATTTAATAAAATAATACCAAAATTTTCTACACCTTGTGCAAAGTGACGAAATTTTAATAAAAAATCATACCTTTTTTGACACGCAGAAACACAATATGTGATATTTAAGGTAGCAAAATGCACAAGAATCCGCCTAAATCCGCATTATTTTTCTACATTTGTATATTTTGACAAAAATACTATGATTTTTATATAAAATTTCATCACTTTTGCACAATAAAAAATAAATTTGACTTTTTCGCTAAGATGTAGTAATATATACTTGTCAAAGGACATTAAACTTAAATCAGAAATAAAGCAAAGCTTACATAATGAGCGGTCGGTCGCAAGGCACTTGCGATAATCAAAAAAGAAAGGATTGATAATTATTATGATGGATAATACAATTAAAGAAATGATGAGCACAAAGGGAACTATTTATTTTGACATGGACGGCACACTTGCTAACTTCTACGGCGTGGAAAACTGGTTAGCATATTTGGAAAAAGAAGACACTACACCATACAAAGTAGCAAAACCACTTTTTAATTTTTCAGTTTTCGCAAGAGTGCTTCACAAGTTACAAGCTAATGGCTATAGAATTGGTATTGTAAGCTGGTTAAGTAAAAGCGGGTCAGCTTCTTATAATACGGCGGTAACAAGTGTAAAACTTGCATGGCTTGAAAAACACTTACCTAGTATTAAATGGGATGAAATCAAAATTGTAAACTATGGTACACCAAAAAGTACTGTCGTTGATTGCAAGGGGTGGCTTTTTGATGATGAAGAAAAAAATCGAATCGAGTGGGGAAAAGGTGCTTTTGATGTAAATAATATTATGGAAATCTTAAAAAATTTTTTATAGAAAGTAGGTGATAGAATATGATGGATAAAGCAATCAGAAGTGGTAAAGAACATAGAAAAGAATACCGCAGAGCAAAAGCAAAGTCAATGTCATGCAGAAATCATGGTTCATGCACTCATTGTTTAAACAATAGGTTGCATAAATATAAAATTAAAGAGTTGTCTACGAACCAACAGTTAAAAGATTTTAAAAAATAAACGAAAGTGCTTGACTTTTAAGCTAAGATGCGATATAATACCATTGTAACAAGTTAATAGTAAAAAAAATAAATGAAAGTTGAGGAAATCAAAAATGAGTAGAAGAAAAGAGTTTTTCATGGTATTGGATACAGAAACTGCGAATAGTGTAAATGAACCAATCCCTTATGATATTGGCTATGCTATTGCAGATAGACACGGTAACATTGTCACCGAAAGAAGCTTTGTAGTCGCTGAGACATTTATTGACTTGAAAGAAGCTATGAATAGTGCCTACTACGCTGAAAAAATTCCGAAATACTGGGATGATTTAAAAAGCGGAAAAAGAACCATGAAAAGCATTTTCAATATTAGAAAACAGATGTTTGCAGACATGAGAGAATATAATGTGAAAAAAGTTGGTGCTTACAATATGAATTTTGATAGAAAAGCATTAAACAATGCTATTAGATACCATAGCAAAAGTTTTATTCGCTGGTTTTTCCCTTATGGTACAGAATATTTTTGTATTTGGAACATGGCTTGTCAGATGATTTTAAGTACAAACACCTATATCAAATTTGCTGAGAAAAACGGATTTGAGTCTGAAAAAGGCAATCTTTTAACTAACGCTGAGGTATGCTATAAATATATTAAAAAGAATATTGATTTTGTAGAATCTCATACAGGCTTAGAAGATGTAAAAATTGAAATTGAAATTATGAAAAAATGTTTTGACCAGCATAAAAAAATGGATAGAAGTATTAAGCCGTCATGTTGGAGACTGCCGCAGAAAAAAAGAAAAGAATTACACGAAAGTGCTTGACTTTTAAGCTAAGATGCGATATAATACCATTGTAACAAGTTAATAGTAAATTTTAAAAAGGATGTGATATAACATGGCTAAAACAACAGTGACCGCAGATGCAATCGAAAAGCTTGCTATTAAGTTGATGAAAGAATTTGAAGCGGATGGAGAACCGGTAACTAAAGAGGAAGCTCTTGAAATGGCGGAAATGGAAATTAAGGCTAAAGGCATTAAGAACTATGTTCAGAGTACACCAGAGAAAAAAAGCACGAAAAAACGTGAGGTAAAATTGGACGCGGAAAAAGTCAAAATCATTGAAATTTTGGCAAGTCACTTGAAAGAAGTTGAGGAAATGAACTTTGAAAGTGTGACAATCGCAAATCCGCAAAAAGAAATTACTTTCAAAATTGGCGGTGCGGAATATTCAATTTCGTTAATCAAACATAGACCACAAAAGAAAAAATAAAAAAATGCTTGACAATAGCAAAGAAAAGTAGTATAATAACATTGTAGCAAATCAATAAATAAAATATTTTCAGCGGTTCGGATGGTCAGCAAAATCGACCATCGACCACCGACCGCAAGCCACCAAAAAAATTTTAAAAGAAAGAAAAGGGGAATTTGATTATGACAAACACAAACAAAATGACAAAAAAAGACTTTTTTAAACTGCTGGCAGGTATCGTAGAAAAAACAGAAGATTTTGACAAGAAAACAGAAACACTTGACTTTATCAATCACGAGATTGAACTGTTAAATAAGAAATCTTCAGCACCAGGCAAAAAGAAAACAGCTCACATTAAAGAAAATGAGGAGCTTATGGAACTTATTGGAATTGCCTTAGAGCTGTTTGGTAAACCTGTCACGGTAACTACAATGATTAAAGAGAACGCCGAAATGAGTAAGCTTTCTTCTCAGAAGTTGTCTGCACTGTTGAAAAAAATGATTGAAGCCGGCAAAGTGGTCAGGACAGTTGAAAAAAGAGTTCCTTACTTTTCTCTTGCAAAAGAAGAAGAAACTGAGAAAGAAGAGTAAAACTAAAAAGTAACTTATAAACCTTGTCAAGAGGGCGGATTACACAAAATCCGTCCTCCTTTTTTGTGCATTTTTTTTCTACTTTTTGCACAAAAAATCCGCTGCTGGAGGGATGTTTTTTATTTAAAAATACCAGAGAACAAAAAAGTCAATGCACATAAATTACAAAAATAGCCAAAAAATTTTTATAATTTTGGTATTGTTGCACAAAGAGTCCCAGTCTATAATTTTGTGAAAATGTAACAAAAATAAGGCTCAAAAAATTTTTTATTTTGTTTATTTTGCCTATTGACAAGCACCCGAAAGTGTGGTATAATAGCGGGTCGCCTTGGATCAAGGCGACCGAAATATCCATTATACCATACGCTGACGATTTTGTCAAGAGAAAAAATGCACAAAAATAAAAAACTTTTTATCCCAAAATTCTCCGTTTTGCACAAAAATCTCTGTCAATAGGTAAAATGAACAAAATTTTATATCAAAATCCGCCAATTTTCTCTATTATGCACAATGCTAAACCTGTCAATAGTCAAAATAGACAAAATATTTTATTATATTTTGTGTAAAATGCCATTGACTTTTATTTTTTCTTTTGATATAATGTATACATAAAATAAATAAGAAATAAGAAATAGGAAGGTGGTACTTATGTTAGAAAAAATTTTAGACCGCTTAGAAGCGGATTTAGAAAAAGGTGGTTTTTGGAATAGTGATAGTTATAGCTATAATTATAGCTATAATGCTATTAATGATTTATTAGAATCCTATCAAAAAGAAGGATGGGAGTTTGAATTTGATATTGATTTTATTGAATATCTTAATCCAAAACAACCAAATATTGTAAGCTTTTCTCTTGCCTGGATTGAAGAAGGTAAGCTTATGACTCAAGTAGTTTTGTGGGAACAAGAAAAAATAAAAAAGTAATTGACAAAAGCAAAAAAGTATGCTATAATAAATATATCAAAAGAAAGAAAGAGGTATTGACTATGAGAACAATGAATTACACAAAAGGTTTTGCAAGCATGAGAAAAGCTGATTTTATCAAACTCTGGAATACAGACTTTGTGTTCAGAAATTTTGCAAAGAATAAAGGTATTAACGTTATCCAGAATAATGTTATCTTTTTCAATGCTGATGGCTCTGTTAAGTCTATTGCTGGTGCTTACATTAAGTAAGCACCAGAAAAGAAAAAAAATAAAAAAGTAATTGACAAAAACAAAAAAGTATGCTATAATAAATATATCAAAAGAAAGAAAGAGGTAATGAATATGATGAAAGACAAAATGACAAAAAAAGATTGGTTTGAAACCATTAGAGCTTTTCTGGAAGAAAGTGACTTTGAACCAAAAGAAGAAGCACTTAACTTTCTCAGCCATGAAATCGAGCTGTTGAATAAAAAATCTTCCAGCGGTAAAAAAACCAAAAATCAGAAAGAAAATGAGGAAATTAAAAAACTCATTCTTGTGGCTCTGGAGTTATTTGGTAAACCTGTTACAGTTACAACCATGATTAAAGAAAACTCTGAGATGAACAAACTTTCTCCTCAGAAGTTATCGGCTCTTCTTAAACAGCTTGTCGAATCCGAAGAAGTGGTTAGAACTGTTGAAAAAAGAGTTCCTTACTTCTCTCTTGCAAAAGAAGAAGAGGGAACTGTAGAGGAGTAAGCAGTCTGAGGTAACTAAAAATTACATAGAATAGTCAGAAAATTTACATTTCTGACTATTCTATACAAAATAACCAAAATTTCTTATAAAAATTCAATAAAATTCTATATTCTATACAAAATAGCCAAAAATTATGCGGTTTTTGGCTATTTTTTTGTACATTTTTATTTATTTTAGTCATTTTTACCAAAAAAGATCCTATTTTTTAATAAAATTTGGTAAAAATGACTATTTGTGCAATATTACTAAAAAAAATAATGAAAAATTTGTATAATTTGCCTATTGACAAAACGCGGCGGCTGTGATATAATCAGCGGTCCGAGTTCAAAGGACTCGGATCCGACCTACCCCAAAGATCGCCTATATGGGCTTTTTTCCTAGATGTTTGGAATTTCCATTCGGCTTTCTAGAATCCCGCAATTATGGCATACTTCACTTCTCTCCGCTTGATTTTTAATAAAATATATGATACAATAGTAAAAAAAGCCATTTTTATTTTCCGCCTTCCATTTTTACGTCAAGCCTTATCTCATTTAAAATTTTTGGAAACTAATTAAGCTCAACAATAGCTAGAAAATCGTCCCTCCCTTTGAATTTTCTATAATTTTTTGATATAATATATACATAAAGAAAAACAAATAAACATTTCAAAAGGAGAACATACTATGGATATTAAAAGAATGGTCGCAGAAGGTAAAACAACAGATGAAATTCTTAATGCGGTAAAAGCTGAGATCGAAGCGGAGCAGACCAAGGAAACCAACACAAAGGCGATTGTAGATGCAAGAAACAAATTGGTTGACGCGTTTGTAACGTATGGAATTGCTCTTGGGGCAATTGATAAAAAAGAGTCTGCTGAGGATAGAAAGAATCTTATGACAGAGTTAACTAAGATGGAAAAGACTATGGAGGCTTTTGGTAAAATGGGTAATCTTTCAAGGGCAAGATTTGGAGTTAGAAGAGTAGATACAGATAAACTGAAAAGAGATGTAAAACGGGAGAATGAAAAAGCTTTATCAGATGATGAAATTATTAGAAAATTCCTCTCAGAGCTCGTATAAAGAGCTCTGAGGTAGGAGGGGAGAGGGGAGAGTGAGGCTGACCACCCCATTCTCACAATTTTTTTCACACTTTTTTCACATATTCTGCCATGTTTTCAGACTCATGCCTCACTCTCATCCTCTCTACACTCCAATTCTACTCTCGCACACTCCAATCTCACTCCTCTCTTAACCCAATCTCAAAATCCTCATTTCCGCGTATTGTTTTATATACTTCAACCTTCTTCTCTCTTAATCCAACTTTATACTCTCCCTTAATCTAAACATCAAATTTTCTTTACTCAGTCTTATTATTTTTGTTAACCTATTCTCAATTCTCTCTAATTCTAAAATATTTTATTACCTTAATCCCACACGCCTTTAATTCACTCTTTATATTTTATTAAAACTATCCTCAATTCTCCTTTAAATCAAACTCCTCACGCAAAATTTTAATAATTTTATTTAAGCAATTCTGTAACCCGCAATTTTTATTTAACCTTGTATTTCAAAAGCGGAAACACTTTAATTAAACTCAATTCCGCACTCCCATACTTCTCTTATAATTTAAACATTCTCTTATATATTCTTCTAACCAAAAAACCACACCTCGTTTTTAGTGAAACTCCCTAACTCTTTATTATTATTCAGCAATACTCTTTGCCATTCTCTAAGTATACTATACTTCTTTTCTTACTTTTTCTCATACCTTCCAAAAAACTTTCCTAATTTATTTAAACCTTAAAATTTTCAAATCATTTTTTCAAACGTTCCTTGACATTTTAAAATTAAACAAGAGTCCTTCTAAAACAGAGCGGATTCAACTACTAAATATCCTACCCCGTATAAAACTCTTCATTTTAATTTACACTAAGGTAATGTATCATACCTTCGGTATGATACATTACCTATATTATTATTATTATTATTGTAT
>UMES01039506.1_pt1 | contig 98832 bp, 153 predicted proteins | sample 1964791 | NCBI WGS metagenome assembly UMES01 (sample SAMEA4836024, study PRJEB28245) | human gut metagenome | biome: gut microbiome; material: fecal sample | place: Denmark | collected 2008
AGTTTGAAGGTTTACACAAACTTTGGGATACTCCCCCGCAGAAGTCACAATAATATTCTTCAACTTCTTTCACTTCTGTTCTCTTCATTCGCACCCTCCACATTACACACTCCAATTTTATTTAACTGTGTAAAAATATCTTCATACACTTCGTGATTCACTACTTCCATAATATCTTTGACCATTTTATTCATTTGGACAATATCTCCACTAAACGCATCCCCAGTTGTTTTAATTTCATACCGATAAAAATGTGGGCTAACTGGTTTAATAATAAAATCACCATCAAACACGGAACCTTTCTGGATCAATGTATACTCACCAGACCAAAACCCGTTGTCAATATGCACATCTTCACTTGCAATTTTTAAACAACAATTTTGATAGCTCTTATCTTTAATATAGTTTTTAAGCTTCATTCTATCTTCAAGCTTAATGCATCGGTATCTACCAGTTTTTTTATCACGTACCCTGTTATATTTCTTAACGTAAAACATTACGCCATCTTTAACTCTATAAACATCCTCATAGTCTGATGCAAAAACCTGTTCCATATTTCTCCTTTCTGTGCTATAATAAATTTGCGTATAAATCGACTTAGTTTGAAAACGGTGTAATTTTGTATACGAGATACCACTTCTTAACTGAGATGGTATCTTTTTTGTACACAAAACATTTATTTTATGAATCCTGTTTTACTGGAATCCATTCAGTAATTGTGATTGTATGTTCTTTCACTTCATACGGTTGTTTAGGATACCAATTACTTCCATCGTTATAGTCCCAATATTCGATTGCATAATATTTATATCTTAAGCACACAATCGTTCTGATTTTTGAATAAACATCATAAGAACAGACAGTTTCCTGATCTACAATTAATTTCCCAGTATTTACTAACTTCGCAAGGTCACCATTAGTGAGGGGTTTGTGGGAGGATAATTTATCAAACATGATTTCTTCGAAATTATTATTGTAATAATCAATATCATCCCATTTTGTTTTATCTGTAATTATTCTTCCGTCTCCTTTTGTCAAATAATTATGATTGATCCATTTCTTTAACTTATCATTTGCATTCATGAGTCTACTTTCTCTACTAATATATTTGATTTAAATGTGCATACTGGACGAATGTTAAAAGGCTCTGCACAATAACATTGTTTAATTCCCCATGCACCAACAGCACAAATAGCTAGACGATTTTCTTCTGATGCGGCAGTTAATAATATCCATGCGGTATTGCTTGAAGATTTTGCTGGATACTCTAAGTAGTTTCTGTATAGTCTATATTCGTCTAAAGTTAGTAAAGAAACTTTATCATTACTTATTTCACCCGCCATTGTTCCATCAAGTGCCATTAAGTCACGCTCCATATATTGCAACACATCATGCGAATTATCTTCGATTTTATATCCGATAGATTTTAAATCTTGACGAAGACTACTAGATTTCCAGTTGTTGCAATATTTGTCAAATGGCTTTGTATTATCCAAAAAATCTTTCATAATACAGAAACAAGTTTGAGGATATTTAAACTGATTTAACACAATCCATTCATATCCTGCTACCTTAAAGGTGTCTCCTGGTTTTAATGTCAGAAGTTGTACTTTCTCTGAGGTATAATCATTTTCTTCCGACTTCATCATATCTTTATCTTCAATTACTTTTACGACCGCCTTGGCAATGTCATAAATATCTTCTTTATCTAATGTCAAGTTTTCTCTCCTTTATATCATAATTTTATGACCACACTGTGGGCAGTGAATGAATTCCACATACCCACTACAGTAGCTGTATCCGACAAGTTCAGATTTAATATCGGATTCATCGAATCTTAATTTGGCGCCACATCCATTACACTTCACTTTGCGTTTAGTTCCACCTTTTAAAATCTTAATCATCTTTCTCTACCTCGACTTCGATTGGATGTTTGCACTGTGGGCAGATAATATAGTTTGGTGGGTATACTGGTTTGAGAGTTCTGAAATCAATCGTACGCTTTGGTTTATCTTTAATATCACTTTTCTCGTAACTCAACTCCGCACCACAATTTTCACAAGTGCATTGTTTTCGTGTTCCTCTTTCTAAAATTTCAATCATTTACCAATCTCTCCCCATCGTGGTGTAACAGAAAATACGCTAAAACTTGGGCAATTGTCATCATATGTAATAGAAGAAATTGTCCATCCTTTGATCAACTCTTCAGCGTAATCAAGATCATCTTCTTCATAATATAATCTGTCATACTCGTATACTGCGTTGTCACTATTCAACCAATTAATGATAATCTCTATCAACATATTGAAAGATGGCTTCATAATATCTCCAGACAATACAATATCCCACTGTTTCATATATTCTTCATCTAAAGCATCGTCATCTCTGTTTTTTGTCGGTATCCATCCAAAGTATAACTTTCCGTCTACTTCTTTAATTCCACGTAATTCATCTGCTGTTTCTCCATAAATATCAACAATGAATCTCAATGTCTTTTCCAACGTCCCGTTAAATGTATCTTTTAGACTTCCCGATACTATGAAAGGTTTATCGTTAGTGAACATACGCTTACCACTCCTTTCGCAAATTAAATATTTCTTTTATGTCATGTGACTATAACTATTTCAAGGATGTAAAAAATTGCTTATTATATCTTGATCCGCCATACAAAGGCACAAGCAATTACGCTAAAAGTTGTATGGATTATGATCATTTTTATGATTTTTGTCACGACATTGCGCAAAATAACCTTGTTATCATTAGCGAATACGATATGCCAAATGACGAATTTAAATGCATTTGGCAAAAAGAACGTACAGTGTGCCAAGATGCCAACCGAATAAATGGACAAAAGGCAACTGAAAAATTATTTATTCCCAATTTATGATTATTTACATAAAAGAAATATTCTTTAATGAAATCGCTTGTTTTCGTAAATTAATCACTCTCTCATAATACATATTTCTTTTTCCAGTCTTAACTTGTCCGAACCCGCCATTGAAGTATTTCCCTCCAAAGCTTGCACAGTATCCAATCAAAGCAGTGTATTCTTTAGAATATTTATCTCCTCCTGCTTTTCGATTTTCTCTAACTTCAACATAATGTTCCTTCGAACAAATTTCTGGAGCAATTGGAATCGTTGGATTTTCTTGAACGTATTTCAATAATGCAATCAATTCATCATTAATGTCTGCGCCAATTTTGTTTTTACATTGAATCTTATCAATAATATTGGCTCCGCCAACAAATGGCTCTATGTATGTTTCAATATTGTTATCATCAATATATTTCTGAATAATCGGTACAATATATTTTGCAATTCTATTTTTACTTCCTTGATATACTATTTGTCTTTACCAGAAAGCCCATATGGTTTACAGTAGCTACACTCTCGTTTTCCTTTCTGGTTTATTATTTAATTAAAGTCATCAATTAGCAAATTCTCACAACTCCAAATTCGTATAATCCTACATCATCCTCAAGTGCAATAGTGTCATGTTCTGTCGTAGTAATAAATTCATTATCTATGCCAACAACTGGCATATGATCTGGATATTTACCTAGCTTTTTCTTAAGCTGTCCAACTGTTATATAATTTGGTTCTTCCATTACAATCTCACAACTTTCTTATCTGCTAACTCTTTTACTCTATCAGTCAAAGTTACTGCTGCCACATGCGTTCCCATATAAACATCAAGAGCTTCGCCAATTAAGTTGTATCCTTCATCAACAAGAACACGATCATAATTCATTCCACGATTGTTCTTAAATTCTTCTACAGTCATAGGCACTGGAATAATTAAGTCAAGATCGTTTGCTTTGTCTAATAACAGTTTTGTCTGCAATTTGTTCTGCACAATAATCGGATACTGTGTTGTTGCACTTGTATAAAGTAATTGTGTAGTTTTGCCTGTTCCTCTGTCTTTAATAATCAGTGTTGTTGGTTTATTTGTTATCATAGTTTACAATCTCCTTCTATATAAAATATCTCTGAAGCCCATCTTTGAATCTTAGTGGACTATCAACAATGGGATGTGAATACTGAAACTGTCTTAAAAAATTCATAACAGTTCTAGCATCTGCACCGCTTAAAGGAATAAATTTTACATATTCAGGTCTCCCAGCAATACATACAACTGCCCACGAACGCTCTGAATCATGAAATCCAACGTCAACTGCTACATCGGTAAGTTGGTTATACATTTTCTTCATCTCTTTATTTTGTTGTATTGAAATCTGACACTGACGAGCTGCCTCATTACAATTGTTTTTGGCAAATCTTAATTCAGTATTGCTTTCATTAATTTCATTTTTTAAGGCATCAATATCTGGTTGTAGGATTTCTAGCAACCATTTTCTAATTTTCTCTTTTAATTTCTGGAACAATTAACTCTCCTTTTATATTTCACACGATACATTTAATCCATATGGTTCATAACACAAACCATTTACCCAAACCCAGTTATCGTCTTTGTATATGAGGAATTCAACTGTTTCAAAATCACAATAATTGTCACTATCTTTGTCTTCCCGAACTGCATACACAGTAATTGGTTTCTTAGGTGTTGGAGACCTGCCAATTTCTTGTATCTTAAACATCTGAATCCTCCCATACTACATTGACATTGAACCCTAATTCCTTTAAAACATCTGTAAAATCATCAACATCTAATTTATGGTTTTCTATTTTAGTCCCATTGATTTCAATAGATTGTCAGTCGTCAGATTTAATGATCGTAATTGTATTTGCTTCTTTTGGCATTTTTATTCTCCTTTATATAAAAATTTAGGGCTAAATGGACTTGACTTGCGGTCAAATCTTTTGTCATAAAATTCCTGGACAGTTACGCATCCTTCTTGTCTATTTGATGTGAATAACTGACAGCATTTGCAATCACACACATTAGATTTAGTTAATTCTGAATCAACCTCTTCTTTGGTGTAGTCAATTCCATATTTGTATATCATTGCAGTATTGTTAAAGTCTGTTGTTTTATTTGTTAACACATCTCCACAACAGCATTTTGATGTACTTAAATAATGCAAATCATTATCTGCAATACTATACGGAATAGAATATTGCTGTAATTTCTCAATTAACTGCTGATATAAATTTAACCTAATTTTTGGCTTCAAATTTAATAACCCCATTTGTGTGAAGCTAGATTTGTCTAATCCAGTAAGTTTTAATAGGTATTCTTTATGTTCCTTATTTTGTGGAACAATTTTTAAACCTTCGATAGTAAAATGATCTGCGTCATGAAACATATCAATAATATCTGTAGATGAAATTCCTGGAATGAATGGTTGGATTCTAATTCCTACTTTAAATCCATTGTCTTTTAAATTTCGATATAATTTATATCTTTCTAAGATATCTGGAACATTTGGCTCTATTGATTTGTCATTAATTACATTTGTTACAGACATTTGGAAGGTGTGTAAATCTGGATCAACTTCACAACCATACAGTGTTGAAGATTTTGTACTAAATAAAATATGAATATTGTATTGTTTAGTAATATCAATTAACTGTTTTGTAATATGGAATTTCTCTTCCGCTGGCTGGAATGGATCGCTCATACCACCACAATGCCAATCATATCGTTGAGATATTAAAAAATCTAAAAAATTCGTTTTATCCACTTTATTATGAACGAAAATTTTATCTAATCGACGTTCAACGGATTTAACATTACCAATTTGTAAATTTTTATCAAATTCCATTATCTTCCTATAATTAGAAAAACAATATTTACATCCAAAACTACATGTTTTATATGTATCTACTCGAATAGGTAATCCGCATATTGCAAATTTACTACTTACATTCAGCGGATTGAAAGTCTTGTTTTTATTTTCTGTCATTTAAACCTTATATTTACAAGGCAGCGCACTGCGTTTTACCTAGGATTACTTGATAAAACCTTTCTTATGTATTTGTTTTGTATTGTTTTACCTACAAAAATTAAAACGTAGACAAAAACAAAATTTTAAAGTCATCATATGGAAGAAATAAGACATGTCTAATCTATAGATATTTCTCCTCGAATAGTCATCAGAAATGTAACTAGAAATGTTACATTATTATTTATAATGGCATGTTAGAATGCCAAGTTCTTCGGTGTCAACTACCATATCGTCTGGTCTAATGATTCTGCATGGCTTGTCACCTACTCTCTTAAATCTGTATTTCTGTTCTACATCAGGGTATTTCTCGTGATCAACTTCACTCAGAAACATTTCTACTGGTCTGGCATAAATGTTAAAATCTCCATACATTGCCTGATAAATTACCAGTTTCTCATTTGTTTCTGTATGAGTCGCAAGGTCAATCACTTTATAGAAATGTCCTTTAAAGTGTTTGTAGATTTCATCTTTCTTTGGTAAATCTCTGTTATTCATTAATGACTCCTATCTTTGGCATATGTCCTAATGTGACACCAGCAATAACCGTGTCCCCTGTTTGAGTATAAGAACTAAAATTAATACGTCCGTTAAATTTGCAAATATTTCCCTTTTTAAGTTGATCCCTAGACTCTTTGTAAAAAGCGACAAGATCTTCTCTGCTGACGCCAAGCGCTGAAATTACAAAGTTAAGCAATTCGTAATCTTCAAAATCTTCTCCTCGACAAAAATTACAGCTAGATCCAAAATTTTCTTTCTCGTATCCATCTAATTCTGCACAGGTTTCACTACACCATTTAGCTCCGCAGTCACACCAATTGCTACCGTGATAATCGAAAAACACCTTATCGCAATGGTCACACACTAATGGAATATTGCTCATATCTACTTACTCTCCTGTTCTTTATCTTCTTTTACAAGAATTGCTTTCCAAGTTCTACTATTGCATGAAGATGCTGAAATTTCGTAACCATCGTTTAGATAATTGTCTACACAATTTTTGAACTTTTCAGAATTTGCCTCTTCTACAACTACACATCGGCTACCATCAACTACATGATTGATATTTTCCTGCACAATTTTTTTTAAAATATTAACTTGATGTAATAAATCATAAGTTGGAATTGATGTGATGTTATTAATGCTTTTATAGCTCATGCAAACGCTTAGTGTACCAATAACTTCTCTTATATCATCTAAGGTTTCTTTTGTCATACCTATCTCCTTTCTAAATTGTCTCCCACCATAGATCGTGTATTTTCTTATAACCACCTCTGCTTGGTACATCCAACACTCTGCGGACTTTCCTGTTAGACAGTTTCTTATGAAATCTATAATCATTCCAAGAGCTGATATATAACCTTTTATAATAAGGTTTCTTGCGTGGTATTTCATAAAATCCACAACAATACTTGTCCACGTATTGCACAGGTTCAGGATACCCACCAACATTCTTCAATCTCGTCAACCTTTGTTGGTATTTCTTCCTACGATTTCTTTTCTTCAACATTGTCTGGTGATTCTGTTGAAATTTCGTAGGAACATATTGTAGAAAGTCCGTATCCTGTGGACAATCTTTTGATTTTGGCATAATTAGTACACTCCTTTCTATGATGGGATAAAAGTGGAATTTGAATTATTTATAAATCAACTAATTGCGCATATAATCAACCATAAAATCATTGCAATACATGTACTTACTGCCATAATTCTCCAACTTGACACCATCAAATAATCTTGAGCATCATCCCATGTTTCAAACAATGTTTTAATACTTCTTTCATGAATAGCTTCGATTACACTAACCACACCATAAAGTATCATTTCCATTGCAGAAAATAATGCAATAATCCCAGCTACTTGACCCAATGTCGTCAATATTCTTATTACGATTTCCATAAAACCACCACATTTTTCTCCAATGATTTTTGTACATCAATTACTCTTTGATTTGTTGATCCAGCCCATGGGTAAGACATATCTTTTAATTCGTCTACATACTGTCCATCCACAAGGACATCTATATAAGGAAGAATCTCAAGTCGGCAATCGTACATAAGATGGTTTGTTCTACTTCTGCGAGAATATTCAGCTAAGTCCAAACCAATATCTTCTGCTTTATTCCCTGTATATAACCAGATTTTTTTGTCTGGCATAAACTCTTTGACAAATTTGCATATTGCAGAAACACCATCTCTATTTTCTTTTGCTAAAGGCTCACCGCCAAGAATACTTAACCTTGTATATTGGGGCTTTGATAACTGATGCAATAGTTCCTCAATTTCTTTAAAAGTTAATTTATTGCCGCCATTAAAATCCCACGTTTCTTTATTAAAACAATTCTTACAATGGAAGTGGCATCCTTGAACGAAGAGGGCTACGCCAAGCCCTTCTCCGTTGCTAATGTCCATTTTTCTTATTGAAGCGTATCTCATCTATTCAGCTCCTTATCATCTAAGTGGTAAACTCGATCATGGATATCCCCATATCTTCCCTGATTGCCTCCATTCTTAGAAGTCCCAATGTAACCACAGCATCTGAATGCAATATCCATAGTAGAACCATCTTCATTTCCGCACTGAGGACATCTCCATTTCAAAATACCATCTTCGTCAACTAATGGAATATCGCCAGAGTATCCACATTTTTCACAATAACAGCTCTTTGTATTGATTTCTGCATACATAATATGATCGTACATATATTTAATTACTTCCAATAAAGCACTTACATTATGTTCCATATTAGGAGTTTCAATATAACTTATTGCCCCTCCTGGACTAAGTTTCTGGAATTTTGCTTCAATACGAAGTTTGTCAAAGGCGTCAATTTCTTCAAATACAGGAATATGATAGCTGTTTGTAATGTAATTTCTGTCCTTGCCGTCAATTTTTTCAAACACATCATTACCGAATCGTTTCTTTAAACATTTAGCAAACTTATACGTTGTAGACTCTAAAGGCGTACCGTAAATACTGTAATCAATATTTTCTTCACTCTTCCACTGCTCACATTTGTCATTCATTCGCTTCATGATTTCTAATCCAAATTTTTCACCAACTCCACCATCTGAATGAGAATGCCCAGTCATATATTTGACACATTCATATAATCCTGCATAGCCTAATGAAATAGTTGAATATCCATCAAATAATAATGGATCAATTACCTCATGCTTTTTCAGTCTGCTATATGCCCCATACTGCCAAAGAACAGGTGCTACATCTGACTTTGTTCCAAGGAGACGTTTATGTCTTTCTTTAAGTGCTTTATGACATAATTCTGTTCGTTCATCAAACAATGCCCAAAATTCATCCATATTCTTTTTAGAAGATAATGCGATATCTGGAAGAGATAACGTAACGACGCCTTGGTTAAATCTGCCATAATATTTATGCTGTTTAGGGTCATAATTTTTTGCGTGTGCAATATTGCCAATTCCTTTGTCTGTGAAACGATCAGGTGTTAAGAACGACCTGCAATTGTGACTATAAATACCACTCACTTCAAAGTGACCGCTTTCAGTCGTTACATCATAACTAAACATTTTTTTATGAATCGGTTTAATTTCTTTAACTTCTGATTCCGCATAAATAATCATCGGAGACTCAATATAGTTATCACGTTTCTTTTTACACACAATATAGTCAATTAATCCTGCACATGGACGAAATTCAACTCTATATCTAATAAGATCTGGATTTCGTTTGTTGTAATGATTATGATAAATCTTTGCAGGCATTCCTAAATTCTGCGCCAATGCCATTTGTCCTAATGCAAGTTCTTTGTTTGTTGAACCAATCTGAACAGTACAAAAGCCTTTTTCGTGGTTATGAGAGTTGATATATCCATCTGCGTCAATCATTCCTGCTAAAAAAGCAAGCTTTGCTTCAATATCCCAAGAAAATACTTCATTTGGGATTCGTCTATTTGCTTTATTAATACCACCAAATTTTGATGTGAAATAATTGATCGTAGACTGCATCCCACCATTATTGTCTGAGATAACATTTAGATCTTTGTATGTACCTTTTCTTTCTCTTTCTTGTAAAACAGTTTTAGAATCCATTCCAAAATATTTTTTAAATGTCTTATGAAATCTATCTTCAATTTCATCCTCTCCATTTGCTGCAATTGAAGCAAAAATGTGATTATTCTGATAACATCCATCACACAACATGAACCCTAACAGCCATGCTTTATCTTTGTGGAATAAATGCATATCTTCTCCATACTGCATTGAGTTAATTTCTAATTTTGAGCCAACCTGTAAATCTTTAGCATAAGTTTCCGTGCCGTCTTTCAATGTAAATACATGATCGGTAGTACATAATAATCTGCGTCCATTAGAAAAATTAACATCCAACCATTCATCTGATACATTTCTGATAATACGATTTGTTTTCACGAAACCTTCTCGTGTGTCGTAAATTAAGACATCATGCAAATCCATGTAAAGGTTTGGATTATCGTCATCAAACTGATGCTTAACTTCAAACTGATCTGATAATTTTTTCCATGCTCGCTCAAACGATTCAACATATAATTTCCCATTTACTTTATATGTAATCATCTCTTTACCATCTACGCACCCCATACAAGTATAGACGTCGCCTTTTAACTCTTTCATAACCTTTTCAGAGATGTAATCTGGAACCAATCTTTTCGCAGAACATTTTGCTGCTAATTTTGTCAGATACCAATATTCTGTAGATTCGTCACAATTATCATCTTCCAGGACATAAATTAATTTTGGAAATGCTGGTGCAACAAATACACCATCTTCATTTTTAACTCCTTCATCTCTTTGTCTAATCATCTCTTCAATCAATAAAGCCAAATCTTTTTTTTCTTGCGGTGTTTTGGCTTCATTCAGATACATAAAAATGGAAATAAATGGAGATTGTCCGTTAGTCGTCATAAGCGTGATCAGCTGATATTGTATAATTTGTATACCTTTTTTGACTTCTTCATACAATCTATTGGCTACAATTTTTTCAATATGTTGCTCTTTGTATGGAATATCAACATGCGCCCATTCTAATTCAACTTCAGATCTAATTTTCTTTCTACTCACATCCACAAATGGTGCTAAATGTGCCAAAGAAATACTCTGTCCGCCATACTGAGAACTAGCCACTTGTGCAATGCCTTGAGTCGTAATATTGCAAGCAGTTGAAAATGAATGTGGCTTTTCAATTAATACTTCGCTAATTACTGTGCCATTCTGAAGCATGTCTTCAATATTTAACAATCCACAATTATGCATTTTCTGTAAAAAATAATCTCTGTCATGAAAATGAATGATACCTTCCTTATGTGCTTGAACAATTTCTGGTGGAAGTAAATAGCGTTCTGTCGCATCTTCGCTAACGATACCAGCAATATAATCTCTTTTTGTTGGATTTAATACAGAGTTTTTATTTGCATTTTCATCTTTAATTTCTTCGTTGGCATCCTCAATAAGCCCAAGAACTTCGCTGTCAATAGAGTCATAATTCTCTCTCTGGAACTCACGAACACTGCGATAACCTTCATAAGCTTTAGCAGTTAATTCCTGCCCTTTCTCAACAAGTTTCTTAAATACCATTGCTTCAATTGTAGAAATGTCAATTTCTTCTGGTAATTTACTGCAATCATTTTCGATTTCTCTTGCGATTTGTTTTGCAATATCTTCCTTAATTAACCCAGATCCATTTTTCATTGCTTTCATAATCGCTGTGTAAATTTTGGTCTTGTCGAAATCTACAACAGTACAATCTCTTTTAATTACTTTCAATAAAAGACCTCCAATAAATTATGTAATAATATCATCATCTATATGTAACGCACCCGTCTCCTGCTTTCTTACAGTTCAACGTATATCGTGCATCGTTACCATCACCATCAATCTTTTCGGTTGATACGCTCTCAATCATCATTGTCTTACCTGTTTCTACATCCTTAACAAGTACCTCTTTTTCTATGTGTAGTTTAGAAACTAAATTCCTAAGCTGATTAATTGTTCTGATCAACTTCCTTTGTTGTCGCTCCTTCCGTGTCTCTAATCTGTCTTTTGAATCTCTCTAGCTCAGCCATAATATTCAGACAAGTCATAGACAAACTTCCTTCATTATTAATAACTGCATCGCATAAATCATAAGCTTCTTCAAAAGCAGATTCGTCTTTTTTCATTCTTTCATCAATTGCATCACTTGTATCTCCACGATCTTTCATTCTCTGAATACGTGTAGAACTTGGTGTATCAATACATAATGCCAAGATATGTTTCTTATGATAATTTTCTTTTAGCTGTTTTAATCCTGGAACATCAACTACATATACATCTGCATCATCACACTGACTTTCTGTAGCACAATACCAATTGCCAGTATAATGATTCTCTGCAACCTTGCCTGTGATTCTTGAATACTGAGCTAGGTTTACATATGTATGATCATCAAGTTTATCTGCTCTCTTCTCTCTGGTAGTGTATGATCGTAGATATTTCAGACCGTAAATGTCTTCCAGATACTTTGCTGAGACACTTTTGCCTGCTCCAGATCGTCCAACCAGAGCGATTAAAACATTACTTTTATCTCCTGTCATCTCTATAAGTCCTTTTCTAATTTCTTAATTCTTCTGTTGATTTTTGTTACGATTTTGCCGTTATCTTTGCCTCTAGCGATTAAGACGGCTTTTCTATCTTTTAATAAATTTAACTGCTCTAATTTTGTCATATACTCATTTTCTCCTTAGGCTATATTTTAGTTTTCAGTTGCTGCTCCTGTCGATTCCTCTACGACCTCAGCAGAATCATCATCTACATATTCAATATCATCTGCGTTCTCTTTTGTTGCAGGGTCGAGTCTTTCATAATCCTCTTCTGTGGCTGGCTCTGTTTTAACAGTTCCACATTTTTCGCAATAAGTTGTCCAATGATATCCATTCTCTTCATCATATGCAATTGTTTTTTCTGCCCACACATGATCACAGGTTTCATCTGCGTCATCTGGGTATTCTGGTTCTGTATAATCTGCATCGTCTGTATCGTCTGCGGTAGAATTTTCAGTATTTTTTTCTTCTTCTGTTGTTGCCGATACATCATTTGTTGTATCTTTAGAATCTTCTTTGACGGCATTTTTCTTATTATTTTTCTGCTCTGTTGTGTTCTTTGTAGTTTCTGTAGTTGACTTACCTTCTGTTGTTGCAGAAACCTGTTTATCAGTGTTATTATTTAGTGTATCTGCATAAATAGTATATGCTGAAACGCATCCTACTGCTGTTAACATTAATGCTCCAGCGATTAATAATTTTTTAATTCTCATAATATATTCTCCTTTTAATCTATCAATCCATGAACGATGTCACCACATAGAAGGCGATCGCCATTAATACAATTGTTACAATTACTACTACTCCAATTGGTATTACAATATTTGTTATTATCCAAAACGCAAATGCAAATACACCAACAGATATGAATGTTGCAAGAAACCAGACGATGATCAGTACGATCATCGACAAGAAAAATTTTAAGATTTTCTTTATGATATTGAATCACCTACCTTATGGCATTTCATTGTAAATTTTACTTACATCATCTAATAATTCTTTTGGCAAATATCTTTCTAAAAGCTCATTTGAGTTATCAAGTGTCTTCTTGTAGAAATCTTCTGCAATACCACCGCCAATAGCAGCAATCGTGTCTGTGTCACATGGCAAAGATAATACATTTCTTAAAAATGATTTATAATCTTCGCTTTCCAAGAAACATCTAATTGCCACAGGCACACTATCTTGAACTGTCGCAGACCAAACATAATTCTTTCTATAATCTTCAAGTGATCGATCAACACCATATGTATACTGGCTAGATGGATAAAACCTTAAGGCATATTTGTAAATTTCTTCTTTTGATCTGCCCCAACGAGCCATAAAAGAACAACTTGTCACAACCGATGCTCCTTTGTAAGATTCTGAGTGGCTGTGGGTTTTCTCACATGTATATCGTGCAATATCAATATAAAATTTAAATGCATCTGGATTGTCTGAAAATCCATTAAAATACATCATAATTGGTGAAACTCTCATTGCGCATCCATTGCCAAAACTCTCGTTTACATGGTTTCCATCATCGTACAACCAGTCTTCGAACATTTCTCCATATCCTACGCCAGAATATTTCTTACCATATTCTAAATAGAACTCCCAAGGTTCTTTATTGGTTTCATCTAACAACCACATACCTGTTGCAATACTGAGAACTGTATCATCTGTGTATTTACATTTATCTGTAAACAATTCACAGTTCTTCCAATCTAAATTGTGAGGTCTGCGGAACTCATATTGAGAACCGCAAATATCTCCTAAAATTGCTCCAATCAAAGCCATTTAATCACCTACCTGTTAAAGATGTTTTCTAAAATTGTAAGAATTACTGCGATAATCCATTTTGTTTTTATTGGAACAATTAGCGGATTTACCACAACAAAATGTAGCAACCAAATAAACAGATTTACGATTGCAAAGTTGACAGCAATTACAACCATTAATCCTAAGATTGTACCTAAGATCGTTCCTGCATGATATTTGTTTTCAATAAATAACGAAGTTAATAATTTCTTCATCTGTTTCCCTTTCATCAAAGATTAATTTTATCTAACACAAATTTCTTCAATCTGCGCTCGGTCGTATAATACAGACAGATAATTTTCCATACACATAAGCTGCCTGACATAGATTCCTCTCGTACATGTTGGAGTGAACTCTAATTCTCCACGATCCCACTTATCTAACATCTTTTTTAATCCCTGATATCTAATTTCTAATTGTTTACATTCTGCAACAAATCTGTCTCTATAATTTTCGCTGCACATTAATTCTGCTGTATCCTTTAATGTTTTAATTTGCATGATTTAACTCTCCTATTCTACAATCATCCAATCTTCAGCCAACATATCTGTCTGACTTGCAAGCCAAGGAACTACATTCCCCTGTGCTGTTTTCATTGCAATATATGCTCCATATTCGACTAATCCGTCTTCATTCACAATGCTTTTTGCAATATCGGTACATGGCGCATAAGCTCCTGCTGGAACATAATATAAAAACATACCTTTCCCATTCCAACCTTTTCTTGCTACTTTTCTTTTATCTTTCATTGCATCAATTGCTGTTCCAAAATCCATAATAAATTCTCCTTTACTCTTCTGTATGACATGTATTTGTTAATTTTTTATACACATCTTCGTACAACTCCTGCTTATCGCCATTGTATGTATACTCTGCATAGATACCATCACCGCTTACTGTCGTAGATGCAAGGCATTTATAATTCTGCAAAGTCTTGCAGCTCCAAACGACAAATACATTACTGAGATCAATTTTCATTGCCAAATGATTTTCTTCACAATTTTTGTTATACCAATCAACTAATTTTCGTTTACATACACTCTGAAAGTGATCCATTCCTGTAATAATCATTTCGTTCTCTCCTTTGCTCTTTTTCCCAAATTTTTCTAAAAGATAATCCACTTTGTCATTGCATATTTCGGCATCAGCACCATTGCAAAAATAGTAAATATCACAATCCGTACATCTCGTTCTTATAAACTCAACCGCCTCTTGCCGATTGAAATTTGTAACGTCAATAAGTTTACCTATCATGCCACGGCACCTTATTTACTCTCTGTAACTTTAAATGGAACAATTGATTCTGGAATATAGTTAACTTCATATTTATACTTATTAACTTTAGCCCCACCTAAATCTTCGATCACATACATACTATCTCGGTTCATGTGAATGATATGTTTCTTATATGAACCATTTGCCGTTTCAACAATAAGTTTTACCTTCTTGCTACCTTCATCTTCTAAGGAAAATGCTCCGACAATTTCAAACTCTACTTTGTCTGTCCTTGTATTAATTACAGCAAATCGTCTCAAGACGTTAAAATTGTCTGCTTCTTTAGATACATTAGTAGATACTTTATCTGCCTCTGTGCATCCTGTCACGATACCACCAATACTGTGACATCCAATTGCAGCAATAATCGCCATTCGTTTTTTAATGTTTAATTTCATATATTCAATTTTCTCCTTTTAAAATTTAGGTCGTTTAATCTCTTTTTGTTTTGACCAATCAATTTCTGAATGTTCTACACCTGTCTGCTGTTTGTAGAATTCATAATCTTCTGTCCAAAACTCTGCATCTTCATCTTTAACGAAGTAACTCTCGTCAAAAACTAGATCCATCTCATCTGGTGTAGTGAGATACTTTACTTTACAACACCTACCGTATTTGTATGTTTCTCCGTTATAGCTGATTGAACACGGTTCCCAGATACGATATTCTACATAATTATCTTTCACAACCAGCTTTTCAATTCGACTTTCTGGGATTCCCCACTTTACCAAACATTCATAAATGGTTAGTTTATTCACTCGTATCTCCCTTCAGAATCTTGATTAATCCATCTTCATCAATGATCGGAATGCCTAACTGTTGTGCTTTTTTATTCTTAATGCTTGTAGAATTCACATCATTATTCACAAGATAATTCGTATTCTTTGATACAGATCCTGCAACCTTGCCACCTCTGGACTCAATTTCATCTTTGATCGCATTACGACTGGCAAACTTATTTACTTTACCAGTCACAACAAAAGTCATTCCTGTGAGATCAACCATTGATTCTTTTTTGCTTTCTGGCATCTCAAACTCAAGCTCTTTGGCTAATTTCTCGACCATTTCAAGATGGTCTCTGAAATAATCATCCATTGACAATGAAGTGGTAATACCGATGCCATCAATATGACCAAAATATTTCCTCTGTTTGATTCTTTCGATAAACACATTGTATGGATTCTCATTTTTTGATAGAGAAATCTTATCAATAAGCTTGCAAATATCCTTTGCTGTTGACTTCCCGACAAGCTCAATGCCAAGTGCTGTTACAAAATTAACCAGTTTACATCTGCGACTTTCATCGATACTATCTAATAAGGAAGAAACACTTTTTACACCAAACCCATCAAGGTTCTTCATTTCAGATTTATGCTCTGCTAAATTATAAATATCTGTATAATCTTTTAGCCATCCAAGATCAATAAATCTTTTCAGTGTTGCCTCAGATAAACCTTGAATATTCATTGCATCTCTGGAAACAAAGTTCACAAATTTGCTGAGCAATTTAGCTTTACAATCAGGATTCATGCATTTCAGAACCTTACTGCCATTCTCGTTGATGATTTTTGCTTCGCCACCGCAGGTTGGACAAGTATCTGGAATCTTGAATGTATTGCTTCTTGTCAGATTATCGTGTACTTTTGGAATTACCATATTACTACGATAAACCTGAATCATATCGCCTACACCAAGTTCTAATCCCTCAATGTAACTTACATTATGTAATGTGGCTCTTGTAGTTTCTGCACCATCAAGATCAACTGGATCAAATACTGCAACTGGATTAATTAGTCCTGTGCGAGATGTATTCCATTCAATATCTCTGATCGTTGTTTCGTAGAGGTCATCGATCCACTTTAATGCCATCATATTTAATGGATGATGTCCTGTTGTTCCAAGTGATTTACCATACTGATAATCGTTATAAGTAAAAATCAAACCATCAACAGGATACTCATACGTCTCTGGATCAAATTTCTCAATATATTCTTCAACATTATCTCGATCAACAATCTGATGTTCTACAACGTCAAATCCCTGCTCTGCAAGATATTTAAAACTATCTGCAATACTTGGCATTTTTTCATCAGATACGCCATCAATTTTGACTAACTCAAATGCTTTATAGGCGAGCTTTCTTTCCTTCGCTACATTCGCATCTAACTGTCTAATTGTGCCTGCTGCCAGATTTCTTGCGTTCTTGTATTTACCATGCAACGCTTCATTAATTTTCTGTAAGTTTTCATAACTAATAACTGATTCTCCACGTACCTCAATACTACGCTTGTCAGGAATCTCAAGAGGTAAATTGAAAATCATACGAGCCGTATGAGTCACATCTTCTCCAATTTCGCCATTTCCCCTTGTAATTGCTTGTTTTAAACGTCCTTTTTTGTACCTTAGTACCACCGTCAACCCGTCAAGTTTCCACGATAAAACACCAATTTTATCCGCAAGAAATTTTTTGACCTCATTGACATCCTTCGTCTTCTGAGCTGATAACATTGGGCGTGTATGCTTTACTTTAGCCAGAGAATCAATTATAAATCCTTGAACGTGGTGGATGGGCGAATTATTCAAAACAACGCCAGAATCTCTCTCAAGTCGTTCTAAAGCAGCGCATAAATCGTCAAATTCTTTATCTGAAATGAGCGGATTATCCTCTGCGTAGTACGCATATGAAGCATCATTGATTCTGTCGATCAAGACATTCATTTCTTTCACATATTCAGTTTTCATAATTTTTGGATTTTCCTTTTCTTGTTTATATTGTTTAGTTAATTATTTTAATTTGTGTTTTCTATGTCTTTCAGTAACTGCCAATTACTTCACTACATATATTTTTCTGTGCTGTTGCACATTTATTGTTTCGGAATGTGTTGATTTGAACACGTCTACATGCATTCCTTTTACTTTGCCTCCGCAATCTTCTGCCACAAAGATTGTGTCACCGTATCCCTCAATCTTAACTCTTGTTCCATAAGGGATAATGTTTTTATCAACCGCAATCGTATGATATGGTCGAGCAAATTTATGCCCTGCATGATTCCAAGCAATCTTAGATCCATATCCTTCAGAACATTCATAACATGGACAATATGCCGTGATCAAAAATGTTCCAAGTGAACTCTTTTCAAGTTCTCGCTTTCGCTTCAGCCGCTGTCGTTTAATTCGCAATCGTTTCTTTCGAAGTTTTTCTAATCGAATCTGTCTTGCTTGCTCTTCATCAGCTTTCTTACATTTCTGATAATGCTCATGAACGTCTTTTAATTCAACGCTTTGACTGATTGGATTGTTTGAAATCACATTGCCTTGCTTATTTTCCGCAACAGTTGTCTCTGTTGATAAGGTTGAAGTCTCCACCGAGGGTCGCTCCTCTGCTTTAACTGTGTGAGTCATAAAGCCTGAACACATTGCTAAAAAACTAAACGAAATAACTTTCATTAAAAATCTTTTTCTCATTTTTGCATCTCCTTTCATTAACATATTGGTATCTTATCATACTTCTTGCACCCTGTCAATAGGTGCAAAGAATAAAGTTAATTTTTTAAGCTTAACCAGGTGCGCCTCTTATTATGATTTGTCATAATACATCTCTTAAACGCTTCTGGCTCTGCAAGGAGTGCAAATCTTTTCTTAGCTCGTGTCAACATTGTATATAACATACAGTTATCAAGCAATTTGTAATGTGTATTGTCAATAATACCGATCACAGTTTGCGCAGCTGATCCTTGAAGTTTATGCGTGGTTAATGCATATGCTAATTGCAGTTGTCCTAACTGAGCGAAAGAATATTCAATCAGCTTTTCTTCAATATTTGCATTCATAGACACCAAACATATTTCTTTTTCTTTGTCAATCTCTGTAATGTATCCAATATCACCATTGAATACATCTCGCTCGTAATCATTTGAAGTCTGTAATACCTTATCTCCTAAATAGTATTTACGATCTTTGAATTCAACAAATGGTTTGTTACTACTAGCAAATAATTCTTTCTGTACTGCTTTGTTCAATTCATCTGTGCTGTTCGTACAATTACTTCTTCGTGGAGAAATAATCACAACATTGTCAAGCCCTTCCTCTTTGACAGATTTGATATACTGCTTTACTGCCATATTGAACAATGATTCTCTATTCTTCCTGAACAAATAAAACATATCATTTAGTTCACCATGAACAATTTTTAATTGTGGGCTATCCAATGGATTAATCCCTCTGCGAATCTTTCTTGCATCCGTTAAAATACCAGATTTTTCTGCTTGTCTCATCGGTTTGGTAAGCTGTACACTATTTAAACCTTTCTTTTTCAACAGATCCGAGAAAATATTACCAAATCCAATCGGTGGCAACTGCATATAGTCACCACAAAAAATTAATCGTGTTCCTGGTCGAATTGCCAATAAAAAATTATAGAAAAGGCTCGCATTTGTCATGCTACTTTCATCCATGATTACTACATCAGCAGGTAATGGGTTATCTTGGTTATAACAAAAACTATCAATACCTTCTGCTACAAGTAACCTATGAATAGTCCGTGAGTCTAAGCCTGTTGCTTCTTTAATTCTTTGGGCTGCTTTTGCAGATAAAGCACACGCAACAATGCTATTATTTCTTTTTTGGTAGCATTTAATAATTGGTTTCAGAATTGTTGTTTTACCAGTTCCAGCTTCTCCAGAAATAAACACAACTTGGCAATTTAATGCTTTGTTAACTCCTGTAATTTGTTCTTCTGAAAACATAAACCCTTCTTCATCTTCAACTTCAGAAATCGTCTGACTAATCTCACTATCTGTTATTGGTTCGTAATCTGTTGTATTTCCAAATGAATATTTCTCCATATCTTTAATAAATTCGTAAATATCCATTTCAATTTTATAATACGATTTCAGACCAATTTTATCTCCAGATGTATATAAATAATTTGGTAATTTTTTATCTGATTCTTCATCAAACCATTCGTCAAATATAGGTAAGCATTCAGACGCTGCATTACTAATATTGCTTCTTAAATTTTTGATATACACATATGTATGTCCATCATTATCACCAACTTGATGCAAGTCGTAGGAAATAAATGCGTTTAACCGTTGATTTGAGCATCGCAATTCTGGTTTTAATTTGAGCGCAATATCATCAACTCGTTTAAAGCCCATGCCCTTTACCCTAGTTAGTATATATGGATTTTGTTCAATCTGTTTTTTTAAAACACTTGGATTAGGTTCGGATTTCAATAATCTTTCAATCGTTGGTAACGTAACCCCATATGGTTGCAACATTACAACAATATCAGAAATCACATAGTTTTTAATAATTTTATCTCTAAGCTTCTTCCAAGTTTTATCTCCTAGTCCTTTGATTTCTGAATGGTCAATCATCTCTAACTGACCATTCATTACATCTTCAACAACATTAGGATATTTCGCAATTAACTGATCTGCGATCACTGCGTTCGTCTGTGTTTTTAAAAATACCTTTTGTGCTTCAAAAGTTTTAGGAACTTCAGCAACTATAGAAAGTGGTTTATATTGGTATTCATTGTATTTCTTAGAATATGTCATATTGGCTTTAACCTTATATTTCGTTCCTAAATACAACTCCTGCATATTACCAACCAATTTGCCACATTTATTCATTTTTTTATCGGATAAGTCATCAAAATCATTATTATTATATGGTTTACATTCTGGTAAATCTTCTGCTGTACAGAATGTGTAAATCCCAAATAAAGATTCTTCATTATAATAAATCTGATATAATGGGACAATCTCAAACTCATATTCTTTTGTACTATCCACCACTTTAGGCGACAACCCCCTTCACTTTCTTAATATCTTCTAGCCATTGTTTATATGGTTTAATTTTCTTTGCGATAACCTTCTCTTCTGAATCTTTTCTGCATAACATCGCAATCTGATTTCCTTTGGTAATCATATCTTCATATTCTTTTAATTGCGAATGCCAGACGATTGCCTCAGTCAATCCAAAACTAGAATATAAATTCACATACGCAAATGTCTTTTTATTTTTGTCTTTCTTTTTATCAACTTTAGCGATCACTGCAACCACAGTACAATCATCTCCATTTTCAACATCTTGAAATTGTTTTGACATATACTTGTATGCCTGATCAAATGGGTTATCGTTGATAAAGATTTGCAATGCTTCAAATTCCCAAAAATCTTCATTCTCAAGATATTTTTGATTCTGTGCGATAAATTTCTGAAATCGTTCTTTTTCCTTATCTTTGTACAATTCATACTTTTTATCGTTATAAACTTTCAATATTGCATCTTTGTCGTAATCATATTTCTTCTCACCTATACGGTAATCTTCAGCGTCAATATCCCATTTAATAAGTAATTGTTTGTAACTCGGTGCTTTTGCAACTGGCTTGAATGTTGTTGGCTGATACATAGATTTCAAATACTGAATTAAAGTTTTACGCTTATTCTTTGTTGGAATTGCACCTGCTTTGATCAACTGAATAACCTGTGATTTACTTGGATTAATACGTTCGCAAAAGTTTTCAAATCCTATGAATTTACCATTTTTATCACGGTCTTCAAGAATTACCTTTGCAATTTTTTCTCCAATGCCACTGATAGCCGATAATCCAAACAATATATACACATCGTCAATACTGAAATTCATCATTGATTTGTTTAAGTTTGGTGGTAACACTTGAATCTTAAACGCCTTAGCATCAAGAATATATTTATTTACCATTCCTGCCTTATCTTTATTGCGATTCAATAATGCCTTAAAAAAACACAACGCATAATGTTTCTTTAAAAACGCTGTTTGTAAGCATAATACAGCGTAGGAGTACGCATGACTTTTGTTGAATAAGTATCCCCCTTTTTGGGATAATGTCTCGCTAATCTGTTTTGCAATTTCTTCGGGGTATCCATTCTCAATAATCTCGTAATAAAGCTTTTTAGATTCAGACTTTACAAGTTCAATATTCTTCTTACCAATCGCCTTACGGAATAAGTCAGCTCCTCCATAACTTCGACCACCAAATTTACGAACAATATCAAGTAATTGCTCCTGATAAATCATACATCCATACGTTTCCTTTAAGATTGGCTCCATATCTGGATGGATATATGCAATTTTCTCTGGATGATGTTTATACTCAATGAATTCTTCTAAGACATCCATTGCATCTGGTCTATACAGTGCTAATACAGCTGCCAACTCTTCCATGTTTGAGACTTGTAACCTAACCAGCAAATCCTTCATACCAGCACTTTCGACCTGGAAAACACCATTCGTCATTGCACTACGCAATAATTCATATGATCCTTTATCCATTTCAAACTTTGGATTGTTAATATTTACATCAAACTCAGTTAACCCTGCGTCAATTTCGGCTTCTTTTACAGTGTTCAATGTAGCAACACCCAAAATATCAAATTTAATAATCCCAATCTCTTCAACGATACGTTTATCTACTTGGATGACGTGTTCTCCATCAGTTCCAAGTTTCATTGCCATATAATCGCTAATATCTGTATCTACAATTCCAACACCACCTGCATGAGAAGATACTGTTTTTACTCTACCTGCAAGATGAGATGCAACGTCAAAAAGCTCTTCATATCTTGGATTCTCTGCTAAATCTCTGTTATTCCATAAAGATTCTTCAATCGTGTCATATACAAATTTTTTACTTAGTTTGTCCATCTCGTGATAATTGAACCCTAAAACCTTGCCAACATCTTTGATTGCCACAATTGGAGTAATAAAACTGAAATTGATAATCTGGCATACTCTGTTTTCGCCATACTTATCGATCAAATATTGGATAATCTCATCTCGTGTACCAACATCTGTATCTGTATCTGGCATTGAAATTCGTTCTGGATTTAAAAATCTTTCAAAAATCAGTCCATATTTGATAGGATCTAAGTCTGTAATTGTAATCGTGTAACACACCAAACTACCTGCACAACTACCTCGACCAGCACCAATTGGAATACCATTTTCTCTTGCAAAATTGATAAAATCCCAAACGATCAAGAAGTATCCATCGAATCCCATTGAATGAATAATATCTAACTCATAATCAATTCTTTCTTTTCTGAGTTTCTGCTCATCTTCTGGTAATTTATCGAATCCTCGTTTTACCCACCCTGTATCAATCAGATACTTTAAATAAGAATAATTATCTTCAAATCCTTCTGGTAATGGGAAAGATGGTAACTGAGGTGCCTGAAATGGCATGTGAATTTCATCAATTAAATCTGCAATCCTATCAGTTTCTTCAAGTCCTTTAGTTGCTGCGTCTTCTCCAATTTGGTTATCCATAATTGCATGAATTTCATCGTCAGATTGTAAATAACATCCTTCATAAATTTCTGCTGCGGTTTCAGTATCGTGAGCAAGCTTTACATGCCAGTTCTGATAATACAGATCTTCTTTTCTAGCAGCGTGACTATCAGTTGTGATAATGTATGGTGTATTAGTGTCTACTGAAAGCCGTAAGATTTTCTGATTATATACCATTTGATCCTGATGTGAATGTGACTGCATTTCTAAATAAAAATGTGGAAAAATCTCTTTGTATTCAAGAACATATTCAACACATTTCTGATAATCTGGCTCTCTGGCAAGTTTAGATGCTAAACAAGCACTACTCACAACCAGATCCTTAGCATATGGTTTCAACGCATTCAGATCAATTCGTGGCTTGTAGTAAAATCCATGAAAATTTGAATCAGTTACCAATTGATTAATTGCTTTTCTACCATTCTCATTCTTTGCCAATACAATTAAATGGAAATATTTGCTATCCTTATTCTGTTCTGTCATATCAAAGCATTCATAAAATTCAACTCCAAAAATCAATTTAACACTTGGATATTTCTCATGAAGCTTATCATAATAGCACCAACTATACTCATTGCCATGTTCTGTGATAGCCAGGGCTTTTAGTCCTATCTCTTCTGCTCTTTGTAAGTTTTCTTCAGGTAATGCATATCCATCTAACAATGAATAATGCGAATGTGTATGTAATGAACTGCTCACTAACTTTCACCTCAATCCCAAATATCTTCGTCTAATTCTTCATCTGTTGTAATGCTCAGAACATTAAGATCATCAACCGCAATTTGATATTGTCTAATTCCGTTAAAGATATTAGTCTGTGCAGTTCCTACTAATTCAAATGTAACTGTGCCTTCGTCAGAAAAATCATTCATAATCCAATCATAAATCTTATTTTTTTCATTACATCTAAACATCACGCATGGAATATCATTAATCTTGAATTGCATTGTATCCATTTTCTTACCAACAACATTAATTTCTTCCTTATTTAATGTGATATTCTCGACAGCAATCATCGGATCATCAATGCCCTGCCCGCGAATATCATCCAATTTAGACATTTCCTGTAGTAGTTCAAACTCTAATCTACAAGCATCTACAATGAAATCAACTCTATAAGTTGAATCATATTTAATATCTTTCAGCTTGTCGTTTAATTCTGTGAGTGCTCCAGAGATATTATCTGTCGAACATCCAAATGCATTGGCGTGACCTTTTGCCCATAAAAATGAATTTGTTTCGGATATCACATCTTTCAAACTATCAATCGGGCTATGGTCTACATTTCTTGCACTACCACTCATTTCTACTAATCCTGTTTCTGGATTAATATGTTTTCGTAATAACAAACATGGTCTGTTCATATCTTCAGCAATCTTAATGGCAACCAATCCTGTCAAACTGCTATCTAATGTTTCTGTAACATCAAGAATAGTAATCTTACTATCTTTATCTTTTTCTGCCTCTTTCATAATAATCGGAACCATCTTTTTCTTTTGACGATCCTGTTTGCCTTTAGCATTTTTGCATAATCGAGCGGCACGATCGTAAATATTCTCTTTGATTACTTCCGCAGGGTTGTTTTTTGTTGCTCTTTTCTTATAGTCAAATACCTCATAGTCTTCAATAAATGCTCTAAAAACTAATTCTTTATCTTTCAAAGAACCAAATCGTACCATACCATTGATAATTGGAACGATATACCACTGAACATTATGGATATTAACAATACTGTGCATTGAATAGTCTTGTGCATTGATCAGCGCTTTGAAGCATTTATTCTGAAGATTCTGAATCCCTTTATCCACTAAACGACGTGTCTCAAATGATCTCATATCCATGACATCACCGATATTCGCTAATGCACATAAATCTAAATAATCATCAGCATAATTGATCCATAATTCGTCATCCATTGCTTGCAAAAATCTATAAACAACGCCTGCCCCACATAAGTCTTTGTTCTTATAGTGTGGACTGCACTGGTTATTTACAATTACAACTTCCTCTGGCATTTTAATTTCAGATTCTTCTTTTTCATGGTGATCAAGAATTACAATCTGTACGCCACGACTTACAAGTTCAGTACACTGTGTTACATCGTTGGTGCCTGCATCTGGAATTATTAAAAGTTTTACGTCTTCAGGTATAGTAATATCTTCACTTAATCCGTGAGCTTTTGCTTTTTTATGCAATAAGTAACAAATGTTACTCTTGCTGTCATAAAGTTCATTATTAATGCGATTTAAGTACATATATACCATTGAAGCTGAGCAAAATCCGTCTACGTCCTCGTCAATTAAAATACCGATTTTATGTCCATTTTCAAGTGCAAAAATCGTTGTATTTACTGCGTTTTTGATACCCTCTAAATCAGCATAATCTTGAATTACGCTATCATCGAGGTTCAAATACGTTTCATAATCATCAATCCCTCTATTTCTTAAAATTTCTGGCACAACATTAGAGGTATCATTTGTGCCACCTTCATATAATTTGTATTTTATATGTATAACCTGCCTGTTCTTATTTAAGTGTATACAAATAGTTATTTAACAATAGTTCCCATTTTTTAGGGTCATCAGTAGGTGATTCTTTTTCATCAAGGATTCCTTCTTTTGAATTATCCATAATGTATGAAATCGGAACTCCATCAATAAAGCGATCGCCAAGCTTTTGAATCTCTTCTAACTCAACATCTTTGTCAAAAATAAATACTACTTCAACTCCGAGTCTTGTTAACATGTCAATTTGCTGTCTTGAAACTTGCTTGCCGCCAGTTGCCACAACATTTTGATATCCATATGACCATAGCTGCATGACAGCTTTTTCTGCTTCTGCAACATATACTCTTCCAGCCCTTTCTATATAAGGTAGAGTTTTATTCAATCCGTATAAGATTCTTTGTCTAGCGCATGGCTCAATATATAAATATTTCAAATCATGTTTATCTAAATTTTTCTTAAACAATCGTCCTTTAACACCTACCAAATCACCAATTTCAGAAAAAATAGGTATTGTAATTCTGTTTGTATCTTCGTCATAGCCAATATTAAATTCTTTCTGTGTTAAATAAGTAATATGATCTTCATAAAACAGATCATTAACATAGTCCTTATAATAAGAAAGAATTCGTTTTGAAATTGGTTTGACTGGTTTATCTTCTTCAGTTTCTATATGTTCTTTCATATCATGAATCAATTGAGTGATCTGCAAACTTTCTGGCAGTTGCTCATTAAAATCATGATAATAATCTATGCCGATCAAATTGGCTAGATATTTTAAACCGTCTGGGAAAGACAGACATTTTGTAAAGCATACCAAGTCAATTAAATCTGTCTGTCTTTCTTTTGCTGTCATTTTTCTTGTATAATTTGTGCAATTTAGGTTTTCGTTGTTATATGTAATAACTGCGGATTCATTATCCCCATCTTTATTTGCACAGCTCCAATATCCAGACGAATGATATTTAATATGATGACAGCCTATATCTTTCAGAATATTTTCTACATAATTATTGTCGTATATATATTCTTTTAGCTGTGCTACATCCATAACCTACGCTCCGTTTTTCTCTCGTTTTATGACATATCCTATTTCGTCCCAAGTATTTAAATCCAAATTAATTTCAAAAATTGGAATAACATTCTTGTTACCGCCTCGGTTTTTATCAACCTTAATACAGAAATATGTCTTGTCCTTTTTTAGATCATGCGCCTGTGGTTCTCCCCAATCACTAATTGATATATACTGATATTTGTAATATTCGTCAGGATGTAATCTTTTACCAAGCATTAAGATATCAGCAACGTGCTTAATCTGTTTTGCATTGGCAATATTATTACTACTTAACTGGAATATATCTGTATACACTGTATCATCAGTTAACTGGAATACAGAAAAGCAAAACATATGGATCTCTTTCATAAGTTCTTTAATTTTTGTGGCTGTCTGTTTCACTGTTTGCCAATCATCAATACGATAACCTTTTAACGTATCATAACCACAATATTTCACATCATATAACATACGATGTTTTCTAAATTCAAACTCTAATGCCGAATCTGAGTAGTCAGAGCCAACATCTTTGAAATATAATTTCCCTTGACGTTTCTGATCAACCCATTTTGCAACTTGCATAACTTTCTGAAACTCATCTGACGTAGTAGCCACTCTATGTTTGTACTCATCTTCTGTTTCAATAAAGTCTCCATTTTCATTTGTTTTTCTTTCAATCACATTGCCATTGTTATCTCTGTAAATACCAAGAACTATTTCTTCTTCTGGTTTTTCAATATCAATACCATGAAGCTCTTTGAAGCATTTGTTGTTGATCACTGTAACGACTAAGCAATTTCGTAAATCGTCCTCATCCATCTCATTACTGAGCAATAAAAATTTCTCGTCCATTGCCAATACGATATATGCAATCAACAACATCATATTTCTTGATTTTCCTTCATTACTTAAGAATCCATTAAAAATTACTTTTCCAAGGCGACATCCTCTAAACATCTTATTGAGAATTGCCCAAGGTAACGGAATCCCCAAATCTGGTTTTGATAAAAATGATTCAACCTGTGATTCAACACCACTATTCAATAAGACAGAATCTTCGCCTGCGCTAATAACAGTGTTAATTTTGTCTGCCTGAGATCGAATCACTCTATAAATATCTTTTGCTTCCCATTTTTCAAATAATCTATGGTTTAAAATTCTTTGAACAGGATATCCATTTCTGTCATATTCTCTTACAAGAGAGTATTTCTTAACGAGATTATAATATTTTTTAAAATCATCACAATCTGCAACCTGCATCCATGATGAAATTGTCTTCCACCCTTTGTATCTTTTATATGTCCTAAGCCTTTCATCTGATTGACTCATGAACATATTTACCTTGTCTTCCTCAATCGTCTGAGTAAATGTTTTGTACATAATCTCAAACATATCATAGAAGAATTTACATGCCTCATCACTGAAATCATACTGGCTTCTCATATATCCACCATAAGAAACATATAAATCTGGTTGTTTATACAAAGCACCGATAAACATCATTTCACTCTGAATGTTAGTTACACTTTTACGTTCTACTGTTTCTTCTGTCAATCAAGTCCCTCACCAAAAATATCACTTAAAATGTCATCCATGTTATCGTCTTGTGTGGCTGTTACTACAGTTTTTTGAGTTGTGATATTATTTGTTTCAACAAAAGATTTTGCAAATTTTTCATTATTCTTTTTGTCTACTTCATTTAATTTCTGTTTCTCTTTCCATCGTAAATAACTATCATATTTTCCCACTAAAACTGCTAAATCATAATTAACCTGGTGTGTTGGGTTATCTTTATCCATCGTTCCTTTTTGTATTAAAAATGTTCGATTTTTCTTAAGATATTTCATTTGACGCTTCCACATATCCAAAAGGTCACTTGGCGGAATTGGTTTCGCCAAACCACGATATGTACCTTTGTAAATGCTTTTCAATTTTGTAAAAATATATGCTGGTACAGAACCAATGTAATTATAATTATCAAGAATAAATCGATATACTTTGTCTTCTAATAATCTTGGTTCAAGTAACAATCGTGCTTTCTGATTATATTCGTCAATCTTAGATAATGCAGATAACCATTTATCATGTTTAGTATTTTTGGATAATAATTTTGCTTCACACATTTTGCGGAAACATTCTTTGTGATAATAACTATTGTCATATTTAACAATCTCTTGTACTTTATCTAAATCAAGTTCAATTACTTCTTTACAATAAGCACATTTTACTGTTAAAACATCTGCCATACTACAGTTACTCCTCACTTAATATCTAAGGATCAGACAGCCCAAAAGGGCTGCCACATAAATCCTTTTATGATAAAACTTCCTCAATCTTTTTCAACTGTCCAAGATCTTTAATTCGTGTAATTGTAGTAGGTAATCCTTCTTTCACAAGCTTGTCTTTCATCTCCTGTTTCTCTGGAGGTGTCATCTGTTTAATCATATTAATAATTCGCTTTCTAACTGCCTCAACAGAATCTTCATTATTGGAAACTCTGTCATTAGTTACACCAGATTCTTCTTTTTCTGCTTCCTCTTCAGAAACTGGCTTACCTGCTTCTCCAAGAATTTCTCTCTTATAGATTTTCTGTTCAACATCTACTGCTTTTGTAAGAGCATTACCAAGTGTAAACTCTTTGTTTCCAACAGAATTATCAATAACTTTCTGCCAAGCTAACATCTGTGGATCTTCTACAATCTCGTTCTTTTTATATGTATGCGTTCTATCTTTTACAATCTGAGCACAAACCATGTCAGTTTCACTATCAACGAATGTACGAATTACTGTTTTTGCGTTATAATCCATACCTTTAAATCCGTCAATAATCTTACGACCTGTCGTAACAGTTTCTCTTTTACCATCAATCATCTTAGATTCTGTTTCATCTTTTTCTCTTGCTGTTACAACACAATGCGCTCCAGAAGCTAATAAATCAAGAATTAAATCCTGACCTTTGAAGTTTACAGTCTGGTAATCTTTTAATTCCATACCTGCACCTTCAATCTTGACAAGTCTGGCTTCACCTGTCATATTTGCAGCATCCGCTTTTACACGATTTCTTTTCTTAGAGAACTCAATCAATCCCTGTTTTGTAGTCAGATTTAAGATTGTTGATCCATCTACAACAATTGCGTCAGCTCTAAATGGAAGACCATCTGCGTCTAAAACTACATCATCAGTTTCTTCTCCATCGTCATCAAGCTCGTAGAAGTCACCGTTTGTTTTAACTGTATCAATATAATGTCTTACTTCTCCTAAGCTCTGAGTGTAAACAATGTAAATGTTTTCGAGATTTACACCATTTTCCTCTAATTCTGGTAAATAATCATCAATACTTCCTGATTCAGAGTCTAGGTATAAGACTCTGAAAGGCTTCCCATCTGGGCGTTTAAAATACGCTAACTGCATTGCCAGTGTACTTTTACCAGTAAAAGGTTCTCCATAAATAATAGTCATCAATTTACTCTGTGTTTTTGCTGCTTTTCTTGCTTTTGCCAAATGTAAAACTCCTTTATGTATATATTGTTTTGTTATTTATTTGTGAAATGATTTAGAATTGTTCTTACCAAACATCGCCTTCAGCATCATCTGAAGAATCATCAAAACCAGATCCCCATTCATCATCTGTAGAAGAGCTACTTGTCTGTTCGTCATCAGACTCACCGAAATCACTTCTTGCTGCTTCTGCCTTTTTAATAGCTTCAATCGCTGCATCAATTGCTTCTCTGGTGTATGTTTCTGAATCAATACTATCTTTGCTTGCGCCAGTGATAATAAGTTCTTTTCTTGCAGAATCTACGACTCTCTTTGTAGGATCTGCTTCTCCCCATCCATCATCTTCTACTTCAACTTCTTCTGTCTGAATTTCTGTCTTAATATGTCCCCAAACTTCAATAGATGAATATGGCTTAACATTCTTCTTAAAAGTTTTTGCTAATTTCTTATTTGTCATATAGAATTCAGCATCATCAACAGATGAATAACCAATAATCTTTCCATAAACGATAAAACGTCCTGTTGGCACATCATCTTCTTTTTCCTGTTCAATATTTGTAAAAACCATTGTCTGTTTAAAATCAGATCTTACTTTATGCTCCTCATCATCAAGATCAATTTCTTTACTTGTTAAACTAATCTGTGTTGGAGACATTCTTGACCACTGGCGTTTAGTTCCGTTTTCCCCAGTAAAACTTCCATATTCAATATCTCCTTTAATGAATACACTCTGGTTGTCTGCCATATGTTCTGAAGCATATTTTGTTAAATCAAATGGATCTAATACCAGTTTTTTGTTAACGACCTGTCCTTTGTCATTAGTCTCTTTCTCAAGACCAACTCTTGAGCCAATTAATGACCAATCATCTCCAAGCCCAAGCTCCTTAACAGATTTAAAACGGTCAGCCCAAGGAATATCCTTAGTTTTGTATGTAGTTTTTTTACCGTTCTTTTCTCTTTTAAGGAAATAAACTTTTGGTTTTTCAAATGCCTGGATTTTACATTTAACTTTTACGTCAGGTTCTACCTTAACTCCGAAAGATAACGTTCGTTTATCTTTGCCTTTCTGCGTTTTACCTTCCTTGTAAAAGTCGTCTTTTGCACAATCAGTGATTAATCCTTCTAACTGAAATGTACCTTTAGTTTCTGGTAAGTTGAAAAGTCTTTTAGATTTTGTGTTTTCTGCCAAATAAATTTACCTCTTTCTGTTATTAAATTTGTTTAGTTAGTTTTTAGTTTGTAAATAAGTCATCAATTTATATCCACTGTCAACTCTGCCAAAGCCAACAGGAACAAAAAATAATTTTATCTGATCGTCTTATATTGCTATAATCGTTCTAATACATTTATAACAAATGCGTCAAAAAAATAATAAAAGTTGTTTGCGTTATTCAACTTTTATAATCTGGAAAATGTTGTTGATCGCATTTTTTTAATCTTTTGTTGTATTGCTTGAAATGATGTACCAAACATTTTTGCGATTTCTTGATATGTATAACCTTTTGATTTTAAATCAACAATCATTCTGTCCTTATTATTTAGTGTGTAACATTTATCTTGAAAATTCAACTTGAAAATAATATTTTTTTCAAAATTTTCTTCATCCTTTAAAAGAAATGAATTTTCATTTTTGTCTTCATCCCAATCATCTAACATATGATTATATGAAATAGTATTCATATCACCCTTTCTTCTCTGCCGAAATCTGTATTTGTTATATACCGTTATTTCATTTTGTATACATAAATACGCATATGTCGAAAATGATTTAGATCGTGTTTTATCATAATCAATTGCTGCCTTACACAACCCAATAGCAGCGAATCCATAATAGTCATCAAAATCTTGTCTGCGGATACCGCATTTTGTCATAGCAGAGTAAATCAAATTATGATTTTGTTCTACCAATTTTCTCTGTTCGTCATTTAATTTCAACGACATTTCTCCTTTATTTACTTGTGTTTATGTAATTATCCCTTGTAAAAAGGTTCCCATCGCTTAGGTGGGAATTTGTTTAATCTCCAATCAGTAGGACGATTATCGATGATAGAACATATTTGTCTAGCTCCTCCATCCTGTAGTTCTAAAAATGGGCATTTAATACTACAACCACAATCATCTTTATTAAGCGAACAAATATCTTGAATTGTTTTTAATGATTTTGCTACTTCTTCATCTGTATACTCTCCATAATTTTTCTCATCCATATAAACACCTCCTACTTTCCAAATGCTCGCCACGTAGTATCTGGATCATCATCAATCTCCCAAACATAAGGATCAGAATCTCTAATCGTGCAACTTGGCGCCCTCCCTGTCATTGTACATAATGGGCATTTTTTGCAATCTTCATCATTGCCATGAAGATAATACTCACATGTATCCTGAATTACATGCAATGCATTTAAAATTTCTTCAGGTGTATGCCGTTTACTTTTCTCCATTATATTTCTCCTTAATTGTATCAATTGCAAACTGCAACGCTTCATCTTGAATTGTTGTATAATCATTTACGGAAATCATATCATTTAATACATGGATGTACTGTGCCGCATTGATTTTAGTAGATAATAGGTTTTTGGAATCTCGATTCTCTATGTCGTTCACAGTCAATGTGTCGCAAGCATTAATACACGAATTTACCAATTCGTTCCATAGCGAAAAAACAAAATATCTCGCTGCAATCGGCTGACATTTTAGTTCATCAACTAGCGGTTTCGTCAGTTGAAACGTATCAAGTAAACTACATATATTATAATATTTTCGAAGTATATGATCTCGCTTATTTGATTCAACCTCATTCATTGGAAGTGTTAAACTATCTCTTAATTTTTCTAACTGCCCGTATGTAAATACTTTATTATTTTCTTTTTTCACTCTGTCTTTCCCATTCCTTTCTCCAATAATCATCTTCTTTGATATTGCCAAGTTTCACATATTGATCTGGTTTAATTTCTCCTAAATCAATCATATCAGAACCATAAACAGATAACATCTGCCACGCCAAATCTTCATCATTATAAATAATCAAATATACGTCTTCGTCATCATCAACCAATTGTACAACATCATATTCGAATTCATTTTCTCTGCCAGTTGATTGACAAATGGTATCTTCTTTTACTTGACACCCATACATAGCACTATGGTCTGCTGGTTCACATCTTGGGAATAATAACCATCCTTTACCGATGTATGTCCCAGTAATCCACTTATTAGTATAATAATTCTGTGCCTTGCAGTACATACCACAATTTTGATAGGTTTGATTCATTGCTAAATTCCCCTTTCGCTCTTTTGTAATCCGATATACTCTGTCCATAGCTTCCATGTTATGATCATGTACCTCTGGAATAAAAATTTCCCTTCCACAAATCTTACAAATACCATATGTCTCTGCAAACGAAATTCTTTCACCTATCATTGGAACAATTGTAAACCTTGTTTCAAGTTCATAATCAACTAGCTTTCGACAATATGCGCACAAAAGTTTCTTCTCCATCTACATTACTCTCCTAACTCAATACCGCAAATTTCTTTTGCCAGTTCTCGTACTGCAACACGACTTACCCAATCTGTCTGCCAACCATTTATATGTGGTGATGACCAATTTGTGAGATCATTGTCATACATAAATTTCAGCAAATCTTCTAAGGTATGAATGTCTTTTTTAACCTCATTTACCTTGCCATAAAACTCTCGTTTTAGAACCGCTTTTATTTCTGATTCAGTGCGATATATCTCTTCTAAAAGAACCATATATAAACCATGCGTTATACTGTCTTGTATCATTATATATATTAGATCGCCAAGACATTTAATCTCCGTAATGATTCCAGACTTAACAGTATATGGTTCATCATACCAAGCAAAATACACCTTATCTCCAACCTTAAAATCGCACATTTTACATCACCTCTTTCTAACACCAAGCCCATATAATTGCACCTATAGCACCAACAATATGTATAACACACCATATTTGAGAGAACATACTCAAGAATCTTCCAGGAATCCCTTTTGGATATGATATATATAAGTATTCATCTCTATTGTCATAAATCCAGCACCATATTCCAACATAAACGACACATGCTATGAGAATACTTGCTAATTGGATTATCAATTTTACATCCTTCATAGTTACTTCTACTATTCATTAAGCTCAAGACCACATTCGTCTCTCTTAGCAAAATACTCAGATTCAACTTCATAGTGAACATCTTTATATAATTGATCATAATATGATTTCTGTAATTTGAAAAATGCAACCTTTAAATCATTTTCATAAAATTTACCCTGCTGTCCATTTTGAATTGTACGATATCCAATTTCTGGATGGTTATATGAAACTGAAATAATTGATCCATTATAACCAATGCTCATATGAATTCCTCCATTGACATCCGCCCGATATTCAACCTGATATCCGTCAATAAACCCATATGGATGCCACTCATAATCATCTGGCGCAACAGCAGGTTCAATAACATCAAAATATTTTTCTAATTCATCTCCCGACATCACACCAAGATGCACTCCATCTACACCAAATCTAAAATTGATAACATTTTCATCTGTATCAATCTTAACAATCTCGCATACCTCGCCAAGATTATCGAAGCATCCCATTGGCTTCTTTAATTTAATCTTATGATCTGTAGTTAATTCATGAATATTGATCATGCTGCCACCTTACCTTTCTTGCTAAAATGTTCATTCCATGCATCGACCGCTTCTTGTTGATTAGCGGTTAAAGGATCATTGAATCTTTGCAGTGCTTGTACGATTCGTCCATTTTGTATTTCAATCGTCACTAACGATTTGTCTGGTTCTTTTACTCTTCTTAAGAACATAATGTGGCATTCGCCATCAATGACTCGATCTATGTAACTTGCCACACAATTATTTTGCTGCACCGCTTCGTCTTTAATGTCTTGAGTGGAGTCTGGATAAAAGAATCTCAGTCCTTTATATGTAAATTCGTATTCTTTATTAATACGGCTCTTAAAGACTTCTTCCGAAAATTCTTTTTGTAATCTTTTGTAATTTCTTGTGACAATATCCATTGTTGTTTTGAAATGTCTTGGATATCTATCAAATTTATGACTGATTGCGTCCATCATACGGGCATAATCACGCAATTCTCCGAGTAACCAATTTATACTATTGGTAGCAGCTTCAAATGTAATTATTCTATCTATATAAACAAACACATCTGCAAGATTATAGCCATAATCCTGATTTAAAGCCTCCAAAATTTTCGTAAAACGATATCTATGATTATCCTCAAAGAAATTTATTAAATATTCTTTAGTTAATGTCATATACTCTGTCTGTAAAATCGTTTGTACATAATCTGGATACATCTTATAAAAATCAACAAAATCATTACTTAACAATCGTCTATTCTTCACACCAAGACAATAATTTCTCAACCATTTTGGTACTTCATTAATTGAATATTTAAAATCTTCTGTGACTTGTTTGTGTGTAAACCCTATAGCAAAGAACTGCTCGCACATAGAATACTTACTTGCATATTCAAACAAAGTTCCTAAATTATAATCAATGAAGCCCCATGTAGTTCTTCCCATTTCACAATTTCTTCGCCAATTTACATATTTTAGAAACTCTGCATAATGTGGATCGGACACAAACAATTTATCCAATTCATCAGCTGAATGTCCAGACAGAATATTGTTCAAAGCTTTCACTTTCTTGCCGCTCTTGCCATAGCAATCACCATTTGATAAATCATATTTGCAAGTTTTACCATCATCCAGATGGAAAATAATAAACTTACCTTGTTTTTCTGCCGTGATAATGTTTCAACTCCTTTCATTTCGCCTCAAATTCCTATTTCATTGTCACGTTATGCTCCCAATTATAATGCTTCATCGTCAAGTAGAAATCTGTAACATAATCGCATAAACTGTCAGAATCTCTAAACACTCTATCAGACATCTCAATCCACCAAGCATGTAATGGTTCAATATCTTTGTTCAGAATCAGTACAGGAATATGATGTTCATATGCGATCGCAATCTCCATAGACGTTCCAATGCTTTTCGGATCATTTGCATTAACAATTACAAGATCGCTGTTTCTAACAAAGTTGGTATCAAATCGCATCACTTCTTTCTCTGTATCGAATAATTTTTCTTTAAAATTATAATAATCTACAGGGTTAATAATATTCATTGGCTTGGTATCGGCACATGTTTTTTTACATCGACTGATAAGTGATTTACGAATTTTTTCTCGCCACTCATTTTGTTTTGTAAACGATAAGTTTTGCATACCGCCAGCCAAATAAATCTGAAATATATTATTTTGCATTTAATTTCTCCTCCACTTTCTTCGTTAAATAATCCAAAATATCTTTATCTGTTTTAAATGCCTGAGTATCTTTCATAATCCTCTCAGCACTTAGAATACATTGATTCATCTTTTTAAAATTATCCACTGTAATATGTGAGAAGAATCTGGAATCTTCTTCGACAGAGGCAGGATTCTCACCTATCCTTGTATAATGAAATTCTTCACAGATCAGTAGCATATCTTTACTACTTGGAAATCCACCCATTCTAAATGAAAAATTAACTACATGTTGAATTACTTTTGGATTACATTTACTCTGCCAAAAATCTCCAATATGTATATCCATTATTTTCTTTCTCCTTTCACAACATATGATTCAATCAATCCTTTCCTTAGTCGGTCATTCATATCCTGAATGGCTTCCTCAATTGTTTTAAATTTACATGAACAAATATGCTCTTTTGTCAAATTAACAAATGAATATGTGCCATCGGATTTGTTCTTAAAAATAACCACCACTGATTCTTCCTCATTTGGTTTTTTGACAATGAATCGAAGTGAACCTTTTGCTGCTTTATTCGGCTTCTGTTTTTGATATTCAATACAGATATTATAATCCGTTCTTGAGCCTCTACGGACTGCATATGCCTTTTTAATCTTATGATCTTCATTGTCTGATGCAACATAATATCCTGCCGTATCATATTCTAATTGTTCAATACGCTTCGCATTATCATAAATATTGATACATCCCCAATCCCCAACTCTTGTTTGCATCATTTCTTCAATAAATTCTTTAACGGTATATTCCTTGTCAAATTTTACATCACTTTTCAACAAATTAAACATCTCTATCACCTACTTTCTTATCAAATGTTTCTTGCAAATTTAACCAGAGCTGCCCATCATCAGCAAACCCATAATGGTCTGCCATTGTTTTCGCAAATTCTTTTGTAACACTTTGTGATCCGTCAATCAACCCTTGAACATAATCAACATCCATGCCAATTTTACTCGCAAGCTGATAAGGAGTCATCCTGCAAGATTCAACAAATTCTTCTAAGCATGCGCCAGGATGAAAAGCAATTTCGTCTCCAATCTTTACATACATTTTTACACCATTCCTCTCACAATTCGTTCATTTGTTGTCATCAAGAAGTTATTGATACGATCCCAGTCTGGTTCGTCTGGCAAATCAGTATTCATATAATCATAATCAAATTGATAAAGTAATCCTTCAATAAAAACATCGTATGACTGATTTGGGAAATATTCTGTATGCTCATTGTGTTTGCTAAATCTATATGTTTTATGCGTACTATTATACCCTTCTTTGATCTTTACAAGATCTTTTCCTATGTCGTCCATAGACCCAAACATTGTTCCGTTATGTAATAATTCAATACCCTGCAACAATAATCGAACTGCATGCATCATTGATTTATTAGCGTATCGTTCTGCCTTTTGCTTTTCTTTCTCTGAATCTTTATTTTTATAATACTTAAAACTCGTTCGAGTCAGACAATCGCATATATATCCTTTATATGCATGATAAACTCTCTTAGATAAAAACATATCTCTATTTTTGATCAGTTCCATACCAATATCAGATACATATAAATAGCGGTCTGGCGCAAAATATAACAGCTCTAAAAACGTAGGATTACCCTTTGCAAGCATATTGATCATCTTAATATGCGAATGTAGCACAGTATCAACATCTTTATGATCGTCGGTCTTCTCAAGATTGTTCTGATTATTATTCAACAAAATCTCTCTTTTATCACTAAGGAAAACACCACGTAAATCAATGTCAGAATCCTCTGTATTTGTTCCGTAAGCATAACTTCCACCTAGTGTGAGAAAAGCGATTTTATGAGGATAATCTCGCAAAAAATCATACTCTGTAGACGAGTTTATGTAATCTTTCACTTCTTCAATTGTCATGATCTCACCGCCTTTGCCCTATGCATTATTTTTTTAATATTACCAAGTTGCCAACTTACCCATTGAATACTCTTTCCAAATTCTTTGGCTATGTATTTATGCTCAATATCATCAAGTAACATATATATAATTTTCTTCTGCTTGTCTGATAATTTGTTAAATTCTCCTTGATAATATACTGTTGTTAGTGCTTGACTCTCTATGTCATCGTTACTCACAAGCAAACTACCAATTGTTAATTCTTCTGCGTCAACTCTTTCGTCAACAGGTGCATCCAATGATTCCGCATTTCTGTTCATTTTCTCTGTTGGGCTATGCCATTTTATATAATATTTATTAATTTCTGACTGTAATACCCATCTAAAATACGTCCCAAAATTACCTTTAGACTCATCCCATTTTAATGCTGCTTTGCAAATTGCCATACGACCAAGATCCATATATGTATCAAAATCTTTAAATTTTGTAAAATACTTCTCATGCAAATGCCAAATCAAAGAATAATTATCTTCAATCAGCTTTCGCTGTTCATCATTTAGTTTCTTCACATTTCTTAGCCTCCTGTTCTTTAATAAATTGCTCTACTTCATCTGTATAATCTAACCCAAAATAATACTCTGCATGTCTTCCAGGATGAGGCACAATCATATCTATAGCATTTGGGACTTCTTTGTTTATTTCTTTATAAATATCACCACTGCATTTTAATGTACCCATTACTAAATCATGTATAGAATATTTATTTTTAATACATGGAATTGGAGGGTCGTTAAACAAGTGGCTAATAAAAGGATGTATGCTTCGTTCATTTCTTGCTTTTATATACGCTTTGTCCATCATATCTTTCATTATATGTATAGCCTTGCAAACATCTTTACTAGCCAATTCATAAACTAATGCTTTAGTAGATTCATAATATACATCATCTGTATATGTACTATTAGAATATAATTTATAAACTTCATTGCCATTTGATTTATCAATACATATGTTATCAATAGAAATTTTCTCACCGTTTTTTAATACAATTTCATCACAACACAATATTGCAGGAGATGTAATATGCATTGTTTCGATTGGCACATAATCTGTATATTCATACAAATAAGACTGCATAAGTATTTTTAAATTATAATCAAAACAATAATACATTTCATCTAACTCGTCACAATTTTTGTATTCTAAAGACTCAATTTCAGCAAACTCATCTCCCAGACAAATACCACGCACTACTTCGAACTTTCTTCTTCTATAAATTTCCACATCGGCTTCCCAATCTGGATCTCTGTTTTTACTAAAAGCAAGTTCAATTTCTCTTGTATTTTTCCTTGACATACATCACACTCCTAATACATATTTATCACATCTGAACCCAGCTGCATTTGGATGACCGCCACCACCATATTTCACAGCAAGCTCATACACATTTACTTTATCTTGTTCTGCGGATCGTAGCTGATATTCCCACATACTTCCATTGAATGAAAAACCGATAAACATATCGTATTTAGAAGCATCAATAGATTCGAAGAAATCAGAATTGATTAACGCTCTGTTGATTGCATAGACTTTATGTCCCTCAAATATGGTTTCAAAACCATATGCTCTAAGATATTGTTCTGCATTTGCTGCTAAATACTCAATAATTGATAAGCCATCTGCTATCATATCACCAATAATTTTTGCTGCTTCATAAATTCCTTGATCTTTATTTAACGTGTTTAGCAATGGACTTAACGCATCAAAATCATACGATTCAAATGCATAGTGAAATGCTTTTACGAATTGTTTTGACGTTTCACCAAAATAAAATGTATCCCACATGGCTGTATATTCTGCCAGTTTTGGATAATCTGCTTTATATTTATATATATTGAGTAATCTTTTTACATTTTTCTCATCCGTCCTCTCAATTTGCTCCCAATTTTCATCACACATATATTTAAAATATAACCATGTCAAATTCGCTCCTGAAATACCCGCTCCAGTAATTCTGATTCCTTTTACATCACACTTGAAATCTTTATACGCTTCAATCGTAGACTGATGATGGTCGATCCAAAATACATTCTTTGTAATACTGAGCAACTGCCACATCTCTTCTGGCTCAATACTGTAGTCTACAATAAACACAAATTCATCCTGCTCAATGTCATGAAACGGGAATTTCATACCGTAATTAATTTTTCGGAAGTCCTCTGGTTCAAATGCTAAACCTCGCTGTTCACAAGCTTTTCTGACGTAGAATCCAGACACGATTCCGTCTTGATCAACATGATAAAAACACTTCATTATTTTTCCTCCTTTATCTGCTCACCTTTATTAATTGACTCAACATATATTTCCCAGTCATCTGCATATACATCTTCCGCAAGAGGTATCCAAACTTCTGCGTTTTCTTTATCAAATAAAAAAATAATTGAATCTGGCTTATATTCACCCATATCATTACACTCAAAATAAACATTAGTTAATTCTGACGAATAAATTTTCAAATACTTTTCCTTTCCCCAAATGCCTCTTCTTATAGTCGTTTTGTCTTTTTTTATTGCAGTCATTGCTTTTATAAAATTCAATTAATTACTCACCTCTTCCTTTTACTGTTAAAATCCCATCCTTGCTCAACCCAATCATTTGCGAAAATATCCTCTTGTGTAGGCAACCATCCCAATGTTATAACTCCATTTTGGTCTCTACATAAGAGTGGTTTCATTTTATATTTTTTATCAAATGGAATAATCTCATTTAATTCTTCTTCGCACATCATAAACACATAATCATAAGTTGTTCGTGTCTTCTTCCACGAACTACGACGATACAATTGTCTTGGATTAATTTCCATATTTTGCATCATCATTTCAAACGACATTCCTTGTTTCTTTTTTGCCATTGGCATTCTTTCTCCTCTACAATTTTTACTTTATGACCGAGTTCTTTTTCGATTTCTGCAACCGTCATTTCTTTTGGCGGGGATAAACTCATATTTAAACTATCAATATCAGATTCCATATTCCAAACGCTTCTATAGATCAATCGTCCTATCAAAATACAAATTGCTCTCTTAACTTCATCTGCCGTCGGTGGATAATGATCTAATGATGAAATAATATGTTTGTAATTTTCTTCATTTAATAAAACACGTTTAGAATCGAGGGATGTATTCTCTTCTTCCCGTGATTCAATATATAAGAAGTGGTTCATTATATCTCTCCTTTCTCAATTTCTTCTTTAATAATTCTATATGAAAGAGCCTCTTTTGACTCTTTATCATTGATTCCATTTCTTTCTAACAGTGCGTCCAATTCCTGCGGACTCAACCGATCAAAGAATCGTTTTATTTCCTGTTCACGTTGTTGTTTTGATTTCATTTTTCGTTTAATTTCCTTTTGATTTTGTTAAATTTGATAGGTCTTGTACTGAGTTAGATGAAATCCTTACAGATGAGGGGTTCTGTACCTATGTTAAATCTGCTAGGTCTTGTACCTCAAATATTCAATTAACATAGATTTTAGTGAGTACCACTCGGTCTCACTTTTTGGCGTACTTATCAAATAAATAAGCGAGATAAATTCTCCAGAACACGCCATGTATTAAAATACAATTTTTATAGGTATCAATCTGCTTCATTGCATGACTATAAAACACAAACGTTTTGTACCTATGTAATTTTTAATAAGTATCAAACCCAAATTCTTTTGTCTAACTTTGTTACATAATCACATAGATTTTAGTGAGTGTTATCCAAACCTCACTTTTGGCGTATCCATCTATTCGATGAACGAGATATAATCTCCAAAACACACCATACACATAATGTGCAATTTTAATTTAACCAAACACATCTTTTATTTTTTAATAGGTCTTGACTGCCTAACATCTCAAAGGATGATTCAATCAAGTTTCGTACGTATGTTATTTTTGATAGGTCTTAACCAAAGTTATTGATTTATGACCCGATAAATGCGTTTCGTACGTATGTTATTTTTGATAGGTCTTAACCCTCAAATCCCATACTGACCAATATAAAGACCTAACAACATACATTTTAGTGAGTATCATATAATCTCACTTTTGGCACAGTCACGATACTCCGTGACCAGAAATACTATATTGGCGATAATATTTCTCGAAACGTGCCATGCACAATACTTTGTGCAACTACAACAGGCTTTATCAGCCTGCATATATTATCGTAAACACTAAAATATTCTTAATATTTACGTAAATGTTTGTTTAATACTATATTTTATGATTATATAATGTCTAGTGGTTCTAAAACATTACTATCTGGTATCAACATTCCTGCACTGTTTTGTATCTGTGTAAATTTCAATTGTTCTAAAACCTCAAATCTTTATTATGTATACAACGCAAAACTTTATGCTTTATTCAATTACACAAATTTTAGTGAGTGCATTTTCACACCTCACTTTTGGCATAATCATATATTCTATGATCGATGAAGTTCGGCACCTCATCCAAAACATGCCATATACAGTCGATAATTTAAGCAATTTCTTGATCGTCAGAATCAATTTCTAAGTCAATTCCGTAATAGTCTGCTGCCTTTTGCAAAGATTCTTCTCCGAACTTATATTTATCACTCGTAAATAATGTTGACATTGCAATATTTCTTGCAGCATTATAATCAGCGTTAAAAAATTTAAGATTATGACTCTTGCAATTTGGATTCCCGCATTTAAAAGTTTTCTGATTTATTCTCTGTCCAGATTCCCAATGTCCACAGAAACTACATACTTGAGAAGTAAATGCAGGATTGATTTTTCTTACTTCAATACCATATCTTTCTGCTTTATATGTAATATCTTGCTGAAGCTGGTAAAAACTCCAATTTCTCAGAATAAATTTACTAGAATCATATCCTTTTAAATTCTCAATATTGATATATTTGGCATTATTCTTAAGTGCATATTCAACAACTTTTTTACTGATTCTATGACAATAAGTATTTACAAAATTTGCTTCTCTTTCCTTGAATCTTTCTAAGGCTAACATTTTTCTTTTTCTTCCATGTCCACCCTTTGAAAGTTTTAATGCTTTTTGTAATCTCTGTTTTTCTTTTTGAATTTTGCCTCGCTGTTTTACAAAAGCTTCTCCGTCACCAATATACTCTTTCTTATACTGATTATTATTTAAAGAGCATACAGCTAGAACTGCTAACCCAAGATCGACTCCAACTACCGTGTTTTCATCTAATTCAGTAAGTCTTTTTGGAATTTCAAGTCCAAGATTTAATATAATCTTATTCTTTTTATTAATCTGAATTGAACTTCCGCATACTTTATATTCACCAGTAAATACTTTTGTAATTGTAGAAATTAACTCTTCTCGATTTCCTTTATGCCCAAAATCTAATTGGAATCTTGCGAATGTAGGAACGCCACCGTTGCCAAGATTCACATATATTTCACAACTTGATTTACCAATATTCTTTTTAAGCTCTGTCAAGTCTTCATATTCATGAACAATATCAAATCCTTGCTTTGACATATGAAATGGCGAATCTAATTTATAATTATCGACTGCCAACTTCCCATCTAACCCACCATCAGTGGCGAATTTCTTAACTCTCCCCTTTAATTCCTGAGTATATCCCTGAATACTCAATGCTCTTAATGGACTATAAATCTCAACATCGTCAAAGATACTTCCCTTTGGTGATCCTTTAACTCTAAATGCAACATTGATATTGTCATTTACCCATTTTTCCTTTTCTTTCTTGTTTTTTAAGTAGCAGACCTTTTCTCTGATCATCTCTGAGAACATATAAGACATTATGAAATTCTTCTGTCTTGCTTCACTTTCCATACAGTCTCTTACCAAATCATATGTATAACTCATAACCATCTGCTTTGTATAATCTTCAAGCTCACCATTTAAGAACTGTTCTTGTTGCTTTTTATATTCTGTAAGCTGCTGTTTGTATTCTTCTTTTCTTTCTGGTTTACTCGTATTTTTGATTTGTCTTTCTTTGGCTTTAATTTTCTTGTCAAAATAAAATTTTTCAAGATATATATTCATCTTCTTCTTCCAACCATCATTGTCACTTGCAACTGGAATTAAAGTAATTTTTCTATTGATCTGCATCGTGTTTTTATTTTGTTTTTTAGCCATATCTACTTCACTCCTTTACCATCTGGCATTATAAATTCCCAATACCCATCACTATTTTCAACCTCTTTTGGTTCTTCTTTTTCTATTTTCTCCATCAACTTCTGACCTCGCTCAATATCTTTTTTTGTTAAACCGTTTCTAATTTCATCAATCAGACTTTGCAGAAACTTTAATGAGTCTTGTTTACTCATGAGTCTTACCTTCCATTTCTTCATATAACTCTCTGAATTTTCTAAAATCATCTGCGCTGCCACCATTATCTGGATGACTTTTCTTCATTGCATACTTTACTGCGTCCTTAACATCTGAACGAGTTTCTTCCTTATTATATGTAGTGTTTGGCGTTACGCTTAAAACAGCTCTGTACGATATATTATCAAGAATCAGTCTTCTATTCGATTCCCTTAATTTATCTATCTTTTTTTCATATCTTAGAATCACAATAACTTCAACAATAAGACATCCTATCGCATATGCAATTGCAAAATTAATATTGGGTCCCATCTTAATCACCTCACTTTACATCAAACTCAGATTTTACGTTCTATATCTTTTTTCGCAACCACATTTTTTACAACGATAAACCTTTTGCCTACCTTTAGTTGTAATAATGTCGTACCATTTACCATAAGATTCTTCTTCGTAGCGGGTATCAAATATTAACTCCCAATCATGCTTACAAAAACAAGATCTTATATACCAAATTAATCTTCTCATTTAATACCTTGCACCTCATTTTTTACTCAATAAGTCTTTCACAATTTCTTTATCTTCATCTTTAACCTTTTTTGATTTTGTTGTTGCCATAAACTCTAACCACTCTTTTCTCATTTTCTTTTCGTCATCATTTAGGTGTTCGATAACAATTAATTGCTTAGAATTAAGTTTGTCGTAACTAGAAATATAGTTATTCCATCCGTCTATCCAAAACAACTTGTTTGAGATAACTAATGCATATCCCATCAATGTTTCTCCATTTACCATTCTTGATCTAAAACACAGATTTCCATTTTCAATGGGATTATTTCTCATATCTTTCATTTTTCATCACCCTCTTCTGGTCTTAACATAATGCCAAGACCTGTGCACATACCCGTAAGTTTCTTATCCATTGCCTTAATTCTTTTGTAATTGTAATAGGTCATATATGGTACTCCAATTCCAATTGCTACGATTACCATAAACGCCAATACCCAAATTATGTAAAACAAAACGTCCATTTTATCTTTCTCCTTTTCTATCTACTACTATCGCCTGAAATCGAACCACCATACTGTGTAAAAATTCTTTTGAAAATATGTATCGTCTCCATCATCAAGCTCTTCAAAATATTTTCTGCCTCGTTCCTTAACATCGTCTTCATTGAAATAACTATATGCCCATGCAGGAATTGTGTAAGATTCCTTATCTTCTAAGCAAAGATTTAACAAATCTTTGACCATCATCTGCAATTCTTCTTCATCATATCCCTGCGTCATTACGTCAAAATATGGGATATATGCCATATATGGCACTGAGTCATTTTCATCTTTCAGAACTACGACAGGAAATGTTAGATTATAATCCATATCAGCCTTGCTCCCTTGAATTGTAAATATTATTTTTTCTTCATCATCAACACAATTTGTAAGTGCAAATAGCGAAACATCTCTAAGTGCGTATCTATATCTAATATCTTTTGTTTCCTTTCTGTTAATATTTTTTCTTTTTGTATGGAATACAATAATCAGAAGATACCCATACCCAACTATTTTTTATATAGATTAAGAAATCTGCACCCTTTTCATAGTAATAACCTTGTGTATATGGACTAGGGCTTACTCCATACACTTTGTATGGCTTACCTTTATATAAAACTTTCATAATTATTCTTCTTTCTTTAACGGAACTACTTTACCATCTTCATACTTGCAGTATTGCCCGTCTTTACTGATATACGGACACAGAAACCGACCATGAGGATAATAATAAACAACCTTTGTTGCTGAATCATACCATAGCACCTCATTGATTTGATTAAAGTCAGTTATCTGATCATTGTTATTTTCGTCTGCGTAATGTGGGCGAGCATCACACCCTACTAACATACAGCCCATAATTACTGCCATACAACCGATTAAAATTCCTTTTCTCATAATCATTCTCCTCCAAAATAAATCCACCACTTGGTAACATTGCAATCAATTTCTTTTTCTTTTAGTTTTGCAATCTTACGATTATTGCTTTGGTATGTATTCATCTGTTCTTTAACAAGTTCATTACTTCTTAATTCAGGATATGTTGTGATCAATGCCATTCCATCACCAGCTTTAAATTCTTTGTATGTATCCTTTTCGTGGTTCATATAACTCTTAACAGCCACATCAATTTTTCTTTCAAGTTGTTGATTTTGTGTTTCGTACATTTTGATTTTCTGATCCACACCTTGATTTTCATACAAGTTATTCAGTAGTAAACATAAAACTGTAATGACAAGAAAGTTAATCAAAATCAATACGACACCAAGAACATCAAGATCGGAGTTACCTGTCTTTTGTGCATGACAATAGCAAATTATCGAGCAAATTATGGCGATTATAAGTATCAATATCAGCATTATTCATCCACCTCACAATCAACATCAAATAGATATTTTATGATGCGTTTTGCTCCAACCTTGTTGGCGGCATCCTCAGCGATTTCTTTAGAAGAAAAATATACCTCATTTAGGCGTCTAAGTTGTACGGCAGGGATTTTTGCCAAATCATCCTCAGTCACATCATATCCAATATAATAATGAAAATTCGCTCCATCCCATTCTTCTTGATCAGGATCATTATGTTCATCAGCATATATTTGCAATTCAACCCTAACCTTCTGCTTTTCAATAGCAAACTCTGTATCCTTTTCAGTCTTAAATACATTACCTAAAGCTAATCTTCTCAAATCTGATGCTCTACCTTGCCATTTTGCAATACCGATCTGTCCATCATTAGTGATGTAATAATACTCATCTCCGTTCTTTAACCCACATGGATTTGTTTCTTCTTTCTGTTCTGATCTCTCGCAGAACTGCTCAAATAATGATTTAAATAAATTCTGCTGTGCTTCAGATAATTTTGAAATATCAATTGTCTTTGCTATACCCATTTTCTTTCACCTCACTTTATGCTCCAAAGATGTATTTAATGATTCTGTCTCTTCCGATTGCTTCAATTGCATCAACTAAAACATCTTTTGATGTAAACATAACTGTACCCTGTATTTTTGTTGTAGCCCATGTATCGCAAAGAAGTCTTTTTCCGTCTTCTTCACATCGAATACAATAACAACGATTGGCAAATTCTGTGCCATTGTGTTCCTTTGCATACCGCTCAAGTTCAACTTCTACTTTTCTTTTCTTTCTTGCAAATACTGCTTCTTCTTGTGTTTTAAATACGTTGCCTAATACCCATCTACCGTTATCGACAATGCTATTAAACCATATTGCACTATAAATAGATCCGCTACCATCAATGTAATGATATCTTTCACCGTATTTTGGTTTCCAAACTTTAGACCCTGAATTAGTTTTTTCTTTTGGTTTCGCTCTTTCACAACATTTATCAAATAATGCTTTTATTAGATCCTGTTCTGCCTCTGGCAGCACTGAAATATCAATTGTTTTTGTTGTACTCATTTATTTCCCCTCACTTTTAAACTCTTCAATCTCTCTCCACGCCAAAACACTTTCGTCGTTATAGTATAAAATGTTACTGTTACGCCTTCTCCATCCATGAGAATCGTGCCATGACCTATGAGTGCATTCACCTTTTATAAAAACCCAAACGTACTTAATATCTTCTGGCAGATCATCAGGATTCTTTCTTAAGTCATGCCATCTATACTTTTCTTTATATTCTTTTAACTCTTTCAATTCTCCCAGCCACTTCGCAAGTTGCTCATGATTTAAGGCACAGTCAATCAATCCATCAAGTTCTTCATCGTCTGGATTCGCATGACACAACATGGCTTCTGTGTATTTCTTTGTTGCCATATCATTTGCGCATTTGATAGTTTCTTCTAAATTCATTTGTTTCTCTCCTCTCTAATCAATATCTGCGATACTCTCTACAAAACAGTTATAATAAATATATCTCTTACCTTTGTAGTCAAACTTGACATATCCACCATCATTTGTATCAATATCAATTTTTCCTTTATATTCAGCAATCTTCTTACCGTCTGCCGTGTATACTGTAATGACTCTATTCATACCACCATTCCAATTGCTTTTCATATCAACAACTCCTCTTTTGAATCCTGCGGTACATCCTGTCATTGATCCTAAGCAAATCGTTGTTCCTAGAACCGTTGCCAAAATTTTCTTTCTCATTTATTTCTCTCCTTCTTCCTTATAGTAATATCCATACAAGCAACAATCTCCAGAATCCCATGTGTCGTAATAACAACCGTCTGAAATTGCAACTACATGATTCGCAACATTTACCAAGTAATTGCCTTGTTTATGATCTTTTGCAAAACTTTCAACTGTTGGTCGTTTAGATCCTTTTCGGTTGCTAATACCTTGATAAGCAAACCCATTATCGAATAAATATTCTTCGTAACATTTTCGCTCTGATGGCATACACTGCATATCCCTTGCGTATGGTAACAAATCATCAAATGTTGTTAACCATTCTTTATCAAGCACTTTTGTTAATGCTCTGATCACGCAATCTGAATGATTGTCTTTTGTATCTTTATCGTTTGGTTGATAATATCTGTAAATTTTATTTGACATTTTCTCACTCCTTCATATTTCATTTTCTTGAAGTTTACCTTTCATTTGTTGAATATAATATACCACTTCTTGCACATAGTGTCAATACAAAATCTTCAACTTCTTGAATATTTTATTTTACATCCTGTATATAATATGTTACAATATAGATGTGGAGGTATATCATATGATAAGTTATAAACCGCTTTTCGTAACTTTAGCGAAAAAGGGTATGACAAAATCTGATTTACGAACCGCTTTAAATATGGGGTCTGGTACAATTGCCAAGATGGCAAAGAATCAGTATATCAGTCTCGAAAACATTGACAAAATTTGCTTATATCTTGATTGCAAAGTTGAAGATGTTATCGAGGTCATACCAAACGATTAACCAAAAAGACTTTAACCATTTAGGTTGAGGTCTTTTTTAGTGGAAACAACAGGAATCGAACCTGTGTCGGCAATTTATATGTGATGAAAATTAAATGTAAATAAATAAAAATACTTATATGGAGGTAGAAAAATGAATGTTTATGTATTGCCTGCTCTACCAACTGAGCTATGTTTCCATGACTGGCACTTTATACAACTATATATAGTGGTTCAATAATTGGATAATCACTATATATTGTGTTTTATAGAGTCATAAAATGCCAGTTTTATGTTTGTGAAATTAATTTTTGTAGATGAATTTATTCGTTATTTGCGAGCATTTTTCATCTGATCTAATATGGCTTTAGCTTCTTGCTGTCGCTCTTCTTGCTCCATATGATAATCCAATGTTTCTGCACTAGATTCATACGCAATAGCAACGCCTTTGGCTTGTTCGCTAAGTTTCTTTGCTCCTTCTCGAACCTCTTCCAAACCTTCCTGAGCAGCATTTGAACTATTGTATTGATCTAAATTTTTCTGCAATTCTGCAATCTGCTGATCTGCCTCCATCTGAAGAACCACAGTATCTTTTTCGCTTTTTAGCTTAATGAGCTGATCATACGCTTGGTTTTTAATTTCTTCTTGTTTATCTTTTGTGGATTGCAACTCTGGGATTTTCTTTTCGTACACTGATTTCTGTGCCTTTAGCGTGGCTAATTTTTGAGCATAATACATTGCTTTTTTATCATCATGATTATCAATGTACTGGTTGATCATTGCCTCGGTTTTAGAAATTTCTTCTTTTGTTTCTTTGAGATCATCTTCCATTGTTGCCAATCTACCAGCTACCGTTGTGTATGTACCCATTGTTTTCTTATAAAAGTCCTGTTTCTCTTTAATTGCAGTATTATATCTGGCTCTTGCTCCCTCTGGAGTCATTGCATTTTCTTTGATCTTTTCTGTAACTGTTCCAGATGCCACATTTTTAATCTGCTTTCCGTTTTTAGTAAATTGTAAATATGCGATAATTGCTACAATTACACAAATAATAATAATTGCCATAATAATTTCTCCTATTAGAACTCACGGTAATCTGCTGGCTCTGGTGTTCCAAGATTTTCATTATCTGTAAACTCTACTTCTTTATCTTCAGAAACAAAATCTTTCAACATCTTTGCAAGATCAACACCTGTAGATCCTTTAACACCATCTGATACCTGATTCACAACATTCATAATATCTTTTGTTAATTTTGTTGTATTGCCTTCTCCATACATAGTGATACTTCCTACGTTTCCTAATGGCGCAGCTGCATTTTTAACTGCTTCTGGGAACATCTGGCACATCATTTCGACGATAGAAGCTTTACCCATCTGCTTCATAGCTTCGGCTTTCTTTTCGATCGCTTCTGCTTCAGCAATACCTTTTGCTTTAATCGCCTCAGCTTCTGCTACACCTTTCGCACGGATACCTTCAGCTTCCTGTTCCATAGCATATTTTGTAGATTCAGCTTCTTTTTCTTTAGCATATTTATTAGCTTCTGACTCTTTCTGTCTCTTATATAAATCTGCATCTGCTTTCTGCTGAGAGGCATATCTTTCAGCCTCTGCCTGTTTCTTGATCTGTGCATCTAATGTCTGCTCTGTTACCTCAACGTCTTTACGTTTCAGTTCAATTTCTTTTTCCTGACGCATAATATTAGCATCCGCAGTTACAATTTCAATTTCTTTACGTGATTTTTCTTCCTGAATCTTGTATGCTGCATCTGCCTCAGCCTTCTTTGCTTTTGAAATCTTCTCAAGTTCAGATTTTTTAATTTCCAGATTGTTATTCTTTTCTGCGATCGCTGTTTCTGACTCAACCCTTGCATCATTCGCTTCTTTTTCAGCCATTGCTTTTGCTTTTTCAATATCTCTTTCGCTTTCAGCTCTGGAAATTGCAGCCTTCTTCTGAATTTTAACAACATTATCTACACCAAGATTTTCAATAACATCATTATCATCCATAAAATTCTGCACATTAAAACTGATGATATCTAATCCCATTGCAGCAAGGTCTGGCTTCGCATTTTCTGTAACAAGCTGTGCAAATTTCTGACGATCAGAAACCATTTCTTCGAGGCTCATCTTTCCAACGATCTCTCGCATATTACCTTCAAGGACTTCTCTTGCGACCTGTCCAATATCGCCTACTGGCTTATTTAAGAAGTTTTCTGCTGCAAGTTTTAATCTTTCTGGATTACTGCTAACCTTTACATTGACCGCTGCATCTACATTGATATTGATATAATCTGCTGTAGGCACAGAACTTGATGTCTTAACATCAATTGGAATTAACTCAAGATTAAGATGATCTGCTTTTTCAAAGAATGGGATTTTTAACCCTGCCTTACCAATTAATGTCTTAGGTGTCTTTCTAAGTCCAGAAATAATATAAGCTTTATCTGGACTTGCTTTGACATAACCGCTACCGATAATAGCTCCTACGCCACCTACCGCAATAACCACTGGTACCACTGTTCCAATTACTTCAATCATAAATATCTCCTTTGTTATAAAATTTATTTATCACAACACCATATATAGATGTCATAATCTTGTTACTAAATACATCCGCCACAAGAATTAGTGCGAAAATCCTCTTCATTGATTGCTTTGAAGATCTGGCGCTGAACATCAATATCTTTTGTAATTTTATCTAACCAATACTTATTAGCCTCAATCCACTCATCTTGTTTCAGTCCGTCATAATATGATTCCCATTCTTCAACCCAGTCCTTAAAATACCATCGCTCATATCTTTTATATGTATTCATAGGTTCTGTGCGTAAGTCTTCTGGAATCTTATCGGTAACATCTTTGCCATCAACATCAAGCTTCCATTCTCCAATACAGAGTGCAAAACCACGACCTGTCCATTTTGCTTTAACTTCCATATTTAATCATCCAACTCCATTCCTGCCTCGATCCACATGCCAGATATAAATTTAGGCATTGGAGCAAGTTTAAATACATTCTTCTCATGCATCTCGTCAATGATCTGTCTCACTGCTTCATCTTTACATACTCCAGTTCTCAGATATTCGTCTAACATATCATATGTAAATCCAAGATTATCTTCATCTGTCTTACCGCATAATCCATCAGTAGGTGTTTTTTCGATTAACTCTGTTGGAAGTCCCAGAACTCTACCAATTGCTTTAACTTCTGTCACAGTCAGATCACTTAATGGACTAAAATCTCCGGCTGAATCTCCATATCTTGTTGCATATCCGACCCAATCTTCAGATAAATTACATGTATTTGCTACTCTTCCATTCATACTCTGTGCAAAAGCATACAATGTAGCCATTCGGATACGAGCAGGTAAATTTGTGGCACTCTGTTTACTCCATTTACCGCCTAATTCATCTCTGATTTCATGTTTAATATCTCTGCAAGCATTAAAAATATTAACTGTGTAATGTTCAATTCCTAGATGATCACATAGCATCTGAGAATACTCAATATCACTCTGCACACCCTGTGGCATCATAATTCCAATAACTCGATCTTTACCTAGTGCTTCGACACATAAGGCAGCGACAACTGATGAATCTTTACCGCCTGAAATTCCTACAACGGCATTACACCATCTTCCATTAACTTTAAACCAATCTCTAATCCACTGTACTAATCTGTCTTTGGTTTCTGCTGCATTAAAACTCATGTTTTATATCTCCTCTCTTAAAATTCTCCTTCATTTAATACTCTTCTAATCTCCTGTAATGACTGTTCTTTTACCAATTTGCCATCTCTAAATACTGTCTCAAGCAGGTTATTCATTGGAAGATTTTCTGAAGTATATCCATCTTTAAATGTCAATTTACCGTCTGATCCTGTATAGACATGACATAAACCTCTCTGAGATTTCTTAAATCCGCCATCTTTTGGATTCTTGAAAATTGGATATGGTTTGCCATCAATCTCACAATACGTTGCTTTAATACAACTGCTAAATGTATCTCTTGTAAATGGTTTTAAAACTCCATCTTCTTCGATGCACTGGAATGAGAATGATCCAACGCCAAGTGCAACATTGTTTGCTGCGAATCCATTTTTCTCTAAGATGTCATAAATCTGCTCACATCTCTGCACTGTAATTGAATCTCCGTAAATTGCTTTTACATGAGGATCTAATACTTTATATCCTTTGGTATTTGTAGTTCCACCAAACTCTTCCCATAATTTGAATACTGTTCTGGTTACTACGTCTACACAATCTCCTGAGTCACCTCTGGCAAGAAGACATCCGTTGTGATTCATAATCTCATTTTTAAGCTTTGGAAGAATATTTTCTACGACATTCCAATAATCATATGAATCCAATACCGCAGAAAAACTTGTATTTGGGTAAATCTCTGTTAGCAATCTTTTGATTAAAGTCTCTTCATCACCATCAATTGCATAATTGCTACAAACTACTGCATGTTCCGTTGACGGACTACCAAAAGCAACTGGTTCTTTCGTACAATCACAATTATAATTTCTCTCTAAATATGAAATTGTTGGAACCGTAGCTGTATTTAAGAATGATAAACACCATCCTGCTCCTGCTTTAATCGCAGACTGTAAACATTCTTCGCCACGAAAATCGAAAGCCCCTAATGCCTTAGATTTTGGAATATCATCATCACAAGTCATTTCATAAAACTTGTTAACAATCTGTCTGTATGTATGTCCAACAGTTGCAGCAATCATCGGATGCCACATTTCTGCGGAAATTAAGCTTTCTAATGCCTGTGGCAACCATGCAAAATCTTTATGTGTATTCTCAATACTAAACATCGGCACATGCATTGGTACTAAAGTTCCTTCAGGAAGAGCCTTAATCTCAATTGGAAGATAGCCAAGATCATATAAATCTTCGATTTTCTGTAATCCATATGTACCTTCTCCAAGAGTTGCATCCATTACTGTCTTATAAGTACCAATTGCTTTGTTTTTATATTCAAAGAAAAAATACTCATTAAAATAATCGACCAAATACTCTTTAATGAATCCTTGTAATCCAAACATGGCTACTTCATTCCATCGTTTTACTCTGCTCATACGTGGAGTAAAATAAGAAACAGATTTTGTAATACCTTTTGGTAACATTTCAGCATGAACTGCTTTGTAAAAATCAATTAATAACATTGGGTTTGTCTGTTTCATAAATCTAACACCTCAACTTTCTCATGCTCTTTTGTAAAAATACTACGTGTCGTATACACTTTTTTAAACAAACTATCTTCCTTTAATAATTCGCCATCAAGAATTGTATTTTCACAGTGACTAACATATAAATACATATCTTTACAACCGTATTTGTTTAATTCTTTTGATCCATAATAGAATGTGCCACCCTTACTACAAATATCATCAATCATTAGAATTGCTGTATTCTCATCTAATTTATCTGTATCTCCATGAATCTCAATACCAAGAATTTCTCCTGTCTTCCAATCACGATTTTTAATTCCATAGACAATCGGATAATCATCTGATACAAATTCAGAATATCTTTTTAGTGACCCGCTATCTGGGAAATAAATTACGAGATTTCTTGATGGTTCTGCTTTAAGGACTTTGCTACAAGTTTGTGTAATATATGATGCTCCACGGATTACTTCTACATGATCAATCAATGCAGTAGATACATCGGAATGTGGATCAGTTACAATAACTCTTACAAATCCAAGACTATTAATAATTTCTGCAAAATATTTTAATGTAAAGCATTCGCTTGGCTCTTTTACTCTGTCAAATCTTGCATTTGGTATATACGGCATCACTAATGCTTGTTGTAACCACGGAAAATGTTCTTTAATATTTTTAGAAATACACAACAAAGAAAATAACTCTTGATCTGACTCATATAACCATGTGATATACACTGTCTTGTTTTCTATGATTTCTTGAGATATCACGCCTAACGAAAAATCAATTTTTTGCGTTCCATCTGGAAAAGATTCTGGAACAACTGGGACTCCATTAATACTAATCATTCTTTATCACCCCCTTATTCATTAATTATTTCAATTTGACACATTTTCATTGCTTCAAGTGCATTCTTGTGACTCTCTGGCGTCACTCCTGCACAGCAGGAAGCATCTACAATAATCTTTGCTTTTGGTAGTGCTGCTTTTAGCAACATTGCATTTGAGATTACACAAATATCTGTACAAAGACCAATTAAGGTAATTTCAACATCTTCTGGATGAGACCGACCATCTTCACCGAATTCATCAGAACAATCGTCCATAAGTTCTAATGACCCAAATGTTTCTTTACAATAGTTCTCAAGAAGCCAAATAGCATTTTCTTGCTTGTCATTGCGACAAAACATCTCTGACGATAATAATGCCTTTCTAACTTCTTCATTTAAATGCCATCCATCTTCTCCGCAGATGCAATGCTTTACTGGAAGATTCTTTCCTTCCTGTGTAGATAAATAATTTTCATCGTGTGTGTCCATTGTTGCAACAATAATGCCATCAAAATTTTTAATTTTCTCAATTACTTTGGGAACAATTTCCTGTGCTTCTTTGGTTCCAAGGCTTCCGTCGATGAAATCATTCTGCATATCGACGACAACCAATAATTTATTAACGTCCATTGTTTTCTCCTTCCATTAAATTACTGTTTTATTAATCAAATAATCCATACCCAAAGTGCTGTCTCAGTTCATGATTCCAACTATTAATCGATTCAACTTTTCGCTCTTTGACAAGCTTATATCGAAAATCTTTAGGCATAGACAATGCGATAAAATTCATAATAAGTTTTGCACAGTCTTTCCTTTCTTCGATATAATACACGCCATCTTCTTTATAGAAATCAACCTCTTTAAAACACCCAGAATTATTTAAAATTTCAAATGCTGTTTCGCTAATTTCTGATTCTTGATACTCTGTCCAAATCAGTCTCTCACTTCTACAACCAAGACCTAGCCCCGTATAATCTTCATTACAATTAAAACCTACTCCTAGCTTTTTACAGCTGTCTTTATACGCTTGTCGAATTTTATGAATATCATAGTTACAATCAAATAAAAAACTTTCTGATATTTTATGCCCATCTTCCGACCAGTCGCCTAATTCTAATTTATAAATCATTCCAGTCTCCTTTCTTTAGGCACCCACCCGTCAAATATGACGAGCAGGTATATCATCTTAATCTTCTAAAGAATCAATCATCGCACGTAATTCTGCTTCTGACATCTTCTCAATAGCCTCATCCTGTTTCTTGGAAAGAGCATCAATATATTTTCTCTGTGTCAGTTTCTTATTAATACGTTCCTTCTCAGCAAGTCTCTCATTACGTTTTGTTATAAAGATATACTTCACAATACCAATCGCAGCTGTTAACTTTGGATCAACATTTGCATCATCCAACAGACTTTCTTCTGAAGATTTAACTTCCTGATCTTTCAGATTTTTATAAACCACGTCTAAATCTTTATCAGATAAATCCCATAAATCTTCTACGGATAATTCGCCCTTTGTTGATGGGAATCTCAATTTACTTCTTGTTGCCATTTCGAATAAATTTTCTGTTGTCATAATTCAATCTCCTTTTTATATTAAAATTTAATTTTAAGAACTCTTTCAGTAGCGCCCTTGACTTTGACGATCACATCATCTCGTTTTGTAGAACTAAAACCAATTCCTGATAACTGGTTTTGATCATCTGCGACATGCATCTTACTTCCTAAAGCCTCGAATACTCTCTTGTGCTGTACTAATTCCTGTTTCAAGAACTCATTGAAGAATCCATTTGGAGTATCTTCATTTACACATCCGTTTAACATGAACAGATAATGTTTGTGTCCAATACCTGTCTGTTCATCCCAATAGTTAGGCGAATAACACATTACTGTTACTGGCACAAACTGATTTGTATTGACACCCCAGATTTCTCTTGAAGATGTTGTAGATGGAAGTTTCTCTTTGATTGTGAATACTCCATCTTTTAATGTAACTGTAGCCACTGGCACTTTTTGTCCCTGTCGCAAAGGCTGATCGTATTCAAATTCATAAATCTGACCATCAAATTCAATCTCTGCTGTAAATCCTGATGTACCGTTGCTATGGCAATAATTGTGTACGAAAAATTCATAATCTCCATCAACCATCTTGGATTTATCCGCCCATGTAATATTTTCTACAGCAGGTTTCCCCTTTACTGGATTAATCACATCAACATCAAGTCTGCCTCGTGTTCCAGAATCAAACATATGACTAAAGAAAATATGCTGACAAGGTGTTTTACAATGTGCGTCAAAGTCATCTCTGTTCCAATCTTTTCCTGCGTTCCACTGGATTGAAAATCTTAAGACACCATCAACTGCTCCGCCTGCGTTCTTAACTCGTTCTTTCATCTCGCTATCTGTCATATTTCCTGAATATGCCCAACTGAAAGGATTGCTCCACTTCATCATGTTCTTGGCATCTTTGTTTACAGGTGCGATCAGTGAAACCATGTTCTTCTTATGTCGATTTTCAAACAAGACTTCTAATTCTTTTGCGGTTGGAAGAACATCTGATACAAATTTCTCTGCACTGATCTCTTCTACTTTAGAGAATTTCTTAGGATTTACAGCGACTTCCTTACTCATCTCATCAAAAATATCTAAGCCGCCCTGGATACGTGGTGCTGCATCACGATTACAAAACAGAATATTGTTTACCGTAATATCGTCAAGTCTTGCAAATCTACGCTGCAATGAATCCATATATCCTAAATCGGTTACAGTTTTCTTTGCATCCTCAAGCATTTTCTTCGTAAAAATTGCCTTTGGTCGTTTGTAATTCGCAGGAGCTACAACATTTTCATAAGCTTTTACTGCATTATCTAAATCCATACCTTCGCTGATATTCACAAGTAATGTACCGATACTATGGTTTCTAATACGACCAATTACATCTCCGATCGTCATGGCTTTTGTCCATGTGTATGTATCTTTTTCTTCATCTGACAAACCGTTGTATTCTCGCTGATATTTTCTAAAATCTTTTAATACTCTTTCCCATTCCTGTCCTCTATAAAGAGTATTTGAAGCAATCAGTTCTAATACTGTATCAACAGCTTCTTCTGTAATTTCATCAAGTGATCTTTTAAACACATTCTTTCGATCTCTCACTTTTGCTTTAATTGTAGGAATATCAGATTTCCTTTCCAATAACCTCTCTGGAATCGGTGTATACATATGAGTCCATTTGATAATCTGCTTATCTTCTGTATACTCATTTGTGGTTTTTGTACCAACTGTATTTGTAAAATGTCTCCAAATATCTTTGATCGGCTTTGATTCGACATATGTTCTTAAGGCATCAACTACTGGCTGAAATACTACATCATCTGTGTCGATCTCCCAGATTGTATGAATCTTGCCGTCAACAATTGCCACAGCTCCACCGATTGTTTTAATAAAGTTTCGGCAATGACCACAGTCATATTCTCGTCGTTTGCGATACATTTTGTTTGTTCCTTCAGGAAAACTACTCAGATATACTTCCCACAGCACATCTTTATCAATATCAGTTTCATACAATGTAGAATTGTTTTTCTCTACATAGTCGAGCATTTTATTTAAACGCTCTGACAATTTGTTTAAAAAATTGCTCCAGTTTTCATTCATTGGCGTACACATAATTTATCTCCTTTTCATGTATTATTTAATTGCTACGAAGATTTCATAACTCTTATTGTCATTGATATAAATTTCTTTGCCCTTGAGTTCTGGGAAATACTTCTTAGCAAGTTTCTTAAATTCCTTAATCTTTTGACCATTCTCGTCCTCATATGATTCTTTAAGTGGATCAAACATTAATTCTTCTTTCTTTACGACAAAGAATTTTGCATGAGGCAAACCTTTTCTTTCTTCTTCTCTCTGCTTGTCATTCTCAAGAATTTTTTCTAATTTGCATAAATTTTCTGTTACTTCAATACAGCTGCTTGGATATTTCACATATTTGTTTGTCCAGAAGTCAACTGCATCATGAGCACCTGCGTTGCCGCAAAGGTATTTTAATACACAGGTTTTGAAGCCATTTTCTCTGTCATACACATCATTTCCTTCTACATACGCAACAGTTTCCGATCCAGAAGTCCATAAGATTTTAACCATTCCATGATAATGTTTTACTTTAAACACTGGTTCGCCATCTTTTTCAATCTGTTTACCGTTATTGTCTAACATTGGTTCTTTTACTGTAATTTCTTTATCAACATAAATCGGTTTCTTAATCATTTCTTTTAAATTCTTCGTATACATTTCTTTCTCCTCTTCGTTTTCTGTAAGTTCACTCATGATTTCATCCAATTTTTCTGACGAAAACGTTAAAGTCGCACTCGTTTCACCATTCCAAACAATATGTGTTGGTGCATAAGGACTCAACCCATGGTCGTCATGTATCATCCTTGATTCCCCTGGGGCTGAGAGTCCACCAAGCCAATTATTTTCTGCTTCTGACGTTGCAGTAATTGGTTTTTGCTGATAGTGTGGCAGAGCAGACACTCTTCTTTCTGAAAGTGGTGGTAGGGTTAATGTATCAACCTGTATTTTGTCGGCTGAAATCGTACCTGTCTGAATCTCAATATCTTCATTCATTGTTTCCTGTCCTTTAGGCAAAATTATTACTTTTGATGTATTGTAATCTACATAGTCACATTTAAGATATTCCTCGATTAAAGCGTCATCAAATGCTAGTGTCCCATCATCAAGATGCATCATAATATATAGGTGACCAGTCGTATTCTCAGGGGAAATTGCGGTTAACCCAGCCCCATATATACTTTGTACTGGATTAAGATAATAATGCGATACTCTTGTGCTATCTGAATAATATGAAATTCTTTTAACTTCACAAATAACATGATATTTTGGCGACATTATACAAATACGATCATTTGTATTAATTGGATATATCGAAGATGGTTTTAATTTCACAAGAGTCCCATATCCATTCTGTATCCAAACGCCCGTTTTATTTTCTTCCATTCCTATCTCCTTTCTTATTTCGTCAATTCATAAGGTGTTTTAATATTAAAATAATCTTCACGTTTGTATTTCCCAATTAATAAAGTAATGGTAACGTCTCGATCTAACGTATCAACAAATGAACGTTTACAATATCTATTACGACCATTTCTTTCAACGTCAAATGAATCATAAATTCGTAAAATCCATCTTTCTCTATCCAACAGCGCTGAAATACTAAACATATAGATATTATCCAAATGTTTTTCTTCACAAAGTCTATAACGAACTCTTGGAACTACTTCTCTTGTGTGTAAGAGTATACTTCCTAAGTCTTCATTAATTACCACGTATGTTTTTTCTTTTCCATTTTTTCTATTTAAGACTTTGATACAATCTCCTGAATGTGGAGTATGTCTCATTTCATCTAGCTCAAAATATTTTTGTCCTAAATGCCCAAATTTTTGTATGTAAATGCCCATATTTCTCCTTTCTAATATAATATTTACATTTTAATTTTGCACAAATGCCTGTGCGAGTCATCATGTATAATAAGGAAGAAACTCTACCCGATTATATTCTGGATCAGCTCATAATACTTTGTTCTACCGACATATTCATTCGGCTCTGAGCTTTGTAACTTCTTTTTCAATGTACCAATATCTTCTTTATTATTAATGCTTTCCTGCATTACTTCTACATATCGAATACATTTCTTAATCTGTGTATGTAGCTCTCTCATTGTCTTGAGATATCCAACAATTACAGCTCTCTTCGCAGCATTGATTTTCTTTCCTTCAATTGCATGAAGAATATCGCTGATTGCAGAATCCGTGTAAGATAATGACTGTTCCATCTCAAATTTCTTCTGGCTTAACTCTTCGTAGTCATATGCCAAAAGACCTACTATAGCACGTTCTTCTGCTTCAATATCGTTTAGGATAGATTTATCCCATTCAAAGTCTTTAAAACAATTTCCGTTGCTTCTACGCTTACTTTCTCTACGAGACATAACATTTCCAGTGTTACTGCCATCAAATTCTTGGATATAAAAGCCTGATTTTATCCACTTCATATCACGATTCTTAGATCCAAGAATACGCTTTGCTTGCTTTGATGTGAACTGAGTTGCCAGATCAAGACAATCTGCTTGATAGTATTTATTGGCTTGGTATGGATTTCGTGCTACATACTTACTTCCATCCGTAATTATGTATTTCATACATCACTCCTATATTTAGTTGTGTTTTTTGGAAAAAATTTCATGTTGACGAACATGTTTAGAATTGTTATAATGATTTTAAGGATATTATTATCCTTTCAGATTAAACAATTCTAAATATCAAATTCGATTTTCTATCGTGCTGCCAACACGGTAGATTCAAAAAAATCTTTTTTTGTTATTTATTATTTGTTTAGTTAGAATTTTCAATTTGTGTGAAAGTAGAAGTTTTACCAAAGACTTCTGCTTTCTTTTTTATTGTCTGTATTTTTATTCCAACATTGTATCTCTCTTTGTATGTAAATTGCAGGCATTTGATTATGTCAAATATGTCGTCCTGCCTAATATGAGAGAACAAATTCTCATCTTGAATAAATTCGATCCAATGATATGAAAGATCTTTATCTTTGCCATAGATCTTCATCTTTCTATCATCTGCTCGAATCTTATATTCACTCAGAAACCACGATGACATTTCTGATGAGTGTAAATCAAGTACATCAATATGCATTTGATTTGATTGATTCGCTGCTAACATTTCTAATATTTGATTGTCCATACATATACCTTCCTTTATTCTGCCATGATTTGATGTATACGATAATTCTTATAGTCCTCATCTTTATATAGGTAACCAATACTTTTACCGATTACCGTTTGACGATCACTAAATTGTTTCTTTTTTAATCTATATGATATATAATAATTATAATAAAATTCAATCGCAATTTCACTAAATTGACGTGCGATTATAGATCGTGCGATTCCTTCTTTTGATTTAATATAATATAAATCTGCAATTGCCTTGATATCCATTTTAGATTTTAAATATTGTATAAAACCAGAATTAATAACATCAATGGTTGTCAATTTATCATAAGATAAAGTGTTACCAGTTAATTCTAATTGAGACTGCACATTATTATAGATCCTCTTTTGCTCTGCTTGATATTCTTCTATATTATTACATTTTTTTCGTGGTATTAATACAAAATCATCATATATATTCGTATCTCCCATTTTCAATTTATATTCATTCAATGTCTCGATAAAATCTTTGGAGACTGGTTTCCCAAAAATCGTTAAATCATTTTGATTAATATCTGAGAATTTTAGATTTCTTAACTCCTTTCCATTTATCCCATTATATAAACTCACAATGTGAAATCTAGTATTCAATTTGGTATCGGCTGATGCATTGCACGACATCAGATTCGAAATAAACGCATTTATTTTATCTGGTGTAACATAATTAACATTAACTCTATTTGAAAAATATATATCAACTGCTAATTGCAAGTTTATAAATTTATCATTAACAAATGGATTATATTTAATGTAATTTTGTTCATATGCATAAGTATATAGTTTAACGAGCTGGTCATATCTTTTTTTAATAGAATTCATACTTTTGGTTTTTTTACCTCTAGTATCTGATAATATAGCCTCTTGGATTGTACCTGGTGCATACGTTAACCCAGATTCATTGTCATCCGCAATATCAGAATCTAATAACCAATTCCATGTTGGGCGACGTGATTCTGATACGTGAGAATCTATATAATTTTGTATCAATTCTTTATTATTCATAATATTCTCCATTTCTAGGATGCCATTGCATTCATGTACGATAACATGCCGTTTTGTATTAAAATGCCATGTCCTATTTTTAACATTAAAGATAGATCAGATATTCTTCCCCAATACTCTAAAAGATTATTCTTTGGAATTGTTCTTCCTTGCTCTAAATACACCTGTGATACCATTTTTAATCCATTACTGGTATTTGGATAAATGGTCACATGTGTCGGTATCCAGTTCCTTAATTTTTTTGTAATTGGATACACGTTAATCTCGGTGCTCGTATTATTACAAATATTATTAGAATATACGATGACTGGTCTTTTCCCATGCAAGATGTGACTACCTTCAATTTTCGGCAAATCTGCAAAATATATTCCCCAAACTTGAGGATTTTGATATTTGCCATATACATATTCTTTTCTTTTTCTGTTATCGTTTCCTTTTCTTTCTTTGTTAGTATATCCGTTCATTTTTACGTCCCTCAACTTTCCCCAGTTGCATTTTTTGTTTTCATGAATTAAATATACCATACTTTTTGCACCCTGTCAATAGGTGCAAGAAAGAAAGTTAATTTTTGTTGTGAACAAAGAATCTCTACATTTCTTATTATAATGCTACCATAGAACAAAATCAAGATATTTTTCGAACAGATGTTCTCTTTTTGTTCGAACACTTTACTTTGTGCTTGCTTGGAAGTGGGAAATACTGTCTAACTTGATGAGGCTTATCCAGTTTCCATTTCTTTTCTTCAAAATCATAGTCACAAAAATCAAGCACTTCGCCCACACATCCATCATTATATTGGTAATCCACGATAACAGGATATGTTTTATATCTCATATAACGTGATGCATTATCTGGTTTTAGTGGTGGAATCTCTGCTGAAATCCACATAAGATTCTGGTTTGCTTTCTTTTCTTCCTTATTTTGTCTAATCGTATTTATCTTCATACAAAATTCTCCTATAAAATCCTAATAACTTGTTCGTAAATTGCAATCGCATTATCTCCTGGAAAGTTCTGGTTCACATGCATATGTCCAAAGAACCACTTTTTATATTCAACAGATTCTTTAATCTCTTGCAAATAATCCGTCAATATATCTGTTTTGTACACTCCTGATCCTTGATCCATTTGACGTAATGCAGATGTGTATGGACTATGTGTAATTATATAATCCACTTGCGATCCATTCTGCTTCAGATTCATCATACCTTCTGTCATTTCTTCTTCTGAAGGCAACTCCTCTTTCCACCAGCTCACATGATTAATCCTAAACATTTTGTCATAATCTCTGTACCACTCACTAATTCTTGGATCGTCTGGCTCTAAAATCCCATCCTGAACGTCATGAGAACTAGCTCCACCAAATGTGAAGAATCTCTTTCCATGGATATCAAATACCTGCCCTCGCATGAGATGAAAAATAGAATCACGAATCTTATGAATCTTTCCTCCATTCCATTCTTCTACAGGATATTCGTACAGCCGATCATAATTTTCATGGTTCCCACATACAAACAAAGTAGTAAATGGTTTGTTGTCCAACCATTCCAGATTATGTCGTTCTTCTTTTGTGTCATGCCATAATCCAAAATCTCCACAAATGATTACATAATCATCCTTAGTCAGCCCTACGCCTTCAGGAAAAGAATGACTGTTTAATCGAGTCATCCAATCCCCATGCGTATCTCCTGTTACAAATATCATAAAATAACTCCTTCCAACAACTCTTTTAATGCCTGCATATTATCCTCATGCACTCCATCGTCTTTATCTGAATCATCTTTCCCTGTCTCATAAGCACACTTGATAATCTCCATAACTCTATCATAACTCACATTAATAACATTTTCCTTTAATCCGTTAAATGCTCCGCTGATAATATCCTTATATGTCTGAGCAATATCATCAAACAATACATGAGTTTCCTCTTCTGTAATTGTAGCATATAAAAACGTCATTGCAGGACTGCTATGATTCAGTAATCTCATAAGCGTATACAATACGTTCTGGTCGTCCTTATGATCAACAAGTGTCCAATATACAAAGTTTTTTCTCAATGTATGTGTGCCAATGTTATCCTCAATTCCGACTGCTTTAGCACCTTTTTTAACAAAGTCCAAGGCATTTGCTTCAGTCATGTGTCCTGAGCCAGATTTACATGTTCCGAAAACATAATCATCCATTGGCACTTCGCCATCAATCTTGACATCATATTTAGTTCCTGCAACGGCTTCAAAGAAAATGTCCACTGCTTCAGTTACCAAATCATTAAAGTATACAGTTCTGAATTTCTTTGTTTTCTTTTCCTGTTTACGAGTCTTATCGTCTAATAAATCACCCCATTTAAGTCTAACAATATCAGAAATACGATACGCTGTATTATTTCCAACTGCAACCAAAAGATTATTTCTAGCAGCTACATATCGTTTGTACTCTGTATATGATTTATCAATCTGATCTCTAAAATATGCATTAAAGGCTGCAAATTTTTCTCTGTTCTTAATCGGATACACTAAAGATGATACGCCTTTTTGTTTGTTAGATCGAGTCCATTTAGGACTTCCGTCCTTGCGTCTTTTAATCTTTGTTTCAGATTCTTCTGCGTTATTATTGTTTACTGTTTCAATAACTTCAAACTGTGTTGCTGCCATGATAATCTCTCCTCTCTAATTATTGCACTGTTCACGTACTTCTGGTCTAATTTCTACTTCGATTAATTCCATAATTCTCACTCCCATTCTCTAAATTTAGGTAAAATAAAAAGAAGCCCATAAGCTTCTCAAAATTGCCATTATTCAATTTGCAATTATCATCATTCGTCATACAGGTTTATCCTGTCATCTGCTTCTCAAACAACTGTCTTTCCAACGCACCAAAATCATAATCACGATCACATTCCAAGTGTGCAAGGTTCGTTACCTTTGGCTTTTGTTTAGCGTTCTTCTTAGCCTGATTTCGTTCCCAGTTTCGTACTGCTGCCTTCCAGTCTTGCATCTTGCTATTGCCCATCATCCAATCTTTGGCTGTGTAATAATCCACAAACTCTTCTGGATCAATCCCATTGTTTCTTTGTTGACAATATCTGGAGACTTGCTCGCAATCAGGCGGTCTGAACCGCTTTATATTATTATTATTATATTTATTATTATTCTTTACTTTCTTTTTATGTGTCGCTTCTGCGTCGTTTTGGTGTCGTTTCTGTGTAGTTTTTTCATCTACAAAACCTTGATAAACACTGTAATTTACTATGGTTATGACTGTCTTTTTAGTGTCGCTTTTTACATGTATGATACTGTCGTTTTCCAGTGTCTTTAAAAATTTGACAACCTTTGAATTACTCCATCCCCATCGATCACACAATCTTCTGATCGAAGTAACTACCGATCCTCGCTCAACTGTTTCTAAATTTCCATCAATGTATTTCGATTGATCATTATATCCTGCGAGAATCAATAAGTCAATCATTGCTTGCCCTCTGGCAAATGGTTTATCTTCCCATAACCAGTGATCTGTAATTTTCCGATGGAGTTTAATCCATCCTGTATTACTCATGGCACCACTCCCATCTATATGCGGAGATAAAATTCTCCTTTCACTGTTTTAAATGCTTACCTGTTAATTCATCAATTGCATAATGTGTCATAAATTCATCATAACTCATTATACGTTTACCACAGTCACAGCATGTCATACATTTATTATATGTACAGTATTCAATAATTTCTTCATCTTGAAAATGTCCATCAAAACTATATATATCGGTTCCAGTAGCTTTAAACCTAACAGCCATTCCACGATCACTTCCGCAGTGCGGACATTTTGTTATTGGTTTTCTCATTTAGCACCTTCTTCTAATTCTATCTCTTTAATTTCATTCTGTTTAATCCAACGATCAGAAATTTCCGCTAACATATTAATATACGAGATAGGGAAATTTCCATTATAAATTTCTTTTCGTTCCTTATAAAATTTCAACAACTTATCATCGCTCCAGCTTTTGAACTGATTACTCACGATATTTTCTTTCTTCATATTTTCATGTTCTCGAATCCATCGCTTGCCGATTTCTTCCAAGACTATATATTGTTCTAAAAAAGTTCTATCGTCTCTTATTCCATGTGATCTTACCTGAATGTCTAACTTTCCCTGCTCCAACAGTTCATCATCTGTATATTCAAACGTACATTTGTGATCATTCAAATCCACCATTCGTACCACCACCTATCAAATTTTCGTTTTATTCTTCATCAAGTTCCATATGATTTACATCAACAGGATTCTCTAATTTTAAAATATCTTCTTTCTGTTCTACAAGAGCTTGTTGAGCTATTGCATTAATTTTATTCTGTGCAAAAGCCTCGATTTCTCCTTTAGCTTCTGTAATTGTTTTGTCTATCTGATTTTGGAATTGATCAAAGATAAATTTTGAACTAGATTCCATACCTTGAGTCACGTTGGCAAGTCTTCTCAGAATCATTTCTCGATCGCCTTTTCCAATAGATTTCTTCGTAGTAAAAAGCTCCTTGACTTCATCATAAAATTCTTTTGCATCGCTCATACGCTCGTTCATAGACTCTTTAAATTCATTTGTTATCTGCTGTCTTTTATTGATAAAATCCGCTTCGTTAATACGTCCTTTACCACGTAAATATTTAATAGTACATGGAGTACCTGTTCCAACATTCATAGAAGTAATTAATTCCGCAAATTGTGATTGCGACATTTCTACTTCCAGAATCTCATTTTCTCCAACATACCAATCATCATTTAACCCTCTAGTGACCTTTCCTTCTCTCAACACCATATGAATTGTATCATTATGCTGAATACTACTACCAAATAAATTACTGTGTCCACCATGAGTACGGCTAAATGATAACATTCCAAATGATGGGTGTTTATATGATGTTCCAAGAGCATCTTCTGATATTATATAATCTCCTTCTTTTCTAATATTTTCTTCCATTTATTTCCTCTTCCTTTCTATCAAAGTTTCATTTTATCTATACGGTCGTCACATTCCCATACCGCTTCATAGCAGACATCTAACATATCTCTTACGATTTGTTTCTTTTGACTTAACTTTTCCTCTTCTTTTTCAATATCCTCTTTATCACGCAATAAATACATATATTTTTGATACGGCATGTTTGTATCTGCTAGTTTTTCTTCTATGGCGATCCTTTCATCAATTACTTTTCTTAGTTTATTACCTAATTCCTTATTCTTATCTTTAAGCGCCTTGATAATTGCATATCCATACATTCTTTGATATTTAGACTCAAATTTTCCATCTTTGAATTCATAACGATCCTCAACCTTGCAGGCATCTAAAATCTTATCTCCGTTTTCTCTGCACTCATTTAACAATTCTAATAAACTCTGTTCATTATCAAATGTCGCATAGCCAATACCATCTTCTTTTGTTTCGTAAACACACATATATGGGTTTTCTGGTGTATATGCTTTAGATTTTTCCATTTTAATCACTCCTTTTTAATTACTTTATTCCTTACAAGCTACAATGCAAATTAGCTCTTTAAAGAACGGTTGATCTTTAATCTGATTTAATAAATAATATACATCACAATTGATCATATCTTTTTCGGATTTATCTATACTATATATTATTAAATATTCCAGTTTGTCACTCCAATTTTCAACAATTCCTAAATATTTTTCCATTTCCTCTTTAATACTCTGCGAATCATCTAAAATAAAATTATCACATCTTGAAAACAGACTGCGAGAAATGTTTTCATCTTCAAATATGATTACAAAGCATTTTTCTGATCGAGAACTATCAATAAAATCACTGAGAAATTTAGATTTCCATTGCCATTCAATGTTAATATTTCCATTTTACATCATTCCTTTTCAAAATATCTTTTCGCTATTTCTTCAAAAAATTGTTGTTCCACTGCGATTACAAGCCCTGAGAATTGCAAAGTGTCTTCTGAATAAAGTTCATTTTTCCACTTTCTCGCATATTCTCTAAAGCTTTCACAGGTTTTTCCAACTTCTTTAGCCCTAACATATTTTTCCCAAATAGATTTTAAGTCGCTATCACTCATATTTTTAAAAATCTTAATCATTTCCATTTCCATCACCTCAATTTCTAAATTCTAATACCATGCTCTGCCTCATATCTACACCAGCAATCAATATATCTATCTTCATCATTAACATCTAAATACTGTTCGTATCTATCCATGAGTGGATACATTTCATCGTAACAAACACCTTCGTTAATAAAGCTCCAAATATCCATATAAATCGTATTATATAATTCTTCTGGAATATAATCATACACATCGGCACAGATGATTTCCACCTTATCACTCAATGGCAACTGACTTGCTACCAAATCAATAACTTCCTGATTTTTTTCCACTACAGTTATCTTATCTACCATTGGATCATCTTGAATCGCAAGTAGAATCAAACCAATTCCAAGTCCACCAATAAGAACTTTCCCATGGGCATTTGTTACAAAATCTTCATTGGTTCTTTTTTCCATTGGTGTATTAGACATTAAGACGCTGCCACAATGTTCTAAACTTACATAATCTCCTGGTGCAATTCCATGACACATGGCGTATCCATCCTGGTTGCTTATTGTAAAATGAGACAATTTAAAATCTCCAATCTGTCTATCTTTTAAAATTTTGCTCATATCTTCATACATATATCTATCTTCCATTTACTCTCACTCCTTCTGATCAAATATTTGTTTCATTACTGCATCAGTTTTAGCCATTGATTCATCAATATCTGTGTCGCACATAAGTTGGAACAAATCTTCATAACATTTTGAGCACAAATAAACTGTATGCGTTACAACATTAAACCCTAACTCATGTTCAAATAAAATTCTTTTCATACATCTATCGTCCCCAAAATGCTTTCCACATTCAACACACGAACAAAATTTATCACTTTCTCTAAGTTCTGCTACATTGTCAATTTTCATAATTATATCACACCTTTCTATTCTTCTGAAATAATTTCCACCGCTGCTTCGTAAAATCTATTATATAAAGTTGCATTTGTTTTAATAAGCTGAGATTTAGACAATCCATGAGCATACTCATCCCAGTTAACACCATTTTCTGTCATCTTAGCGTAGATTTTCCGATAAACAGAAGTTCCACCTTTAGATTTATTTCCAATATGATTAGCATAATTGGTAATCTTGATCTTCATTTCTTCCCAATCAGGCTGTGCATTTTCTTTGCGGAACTGTCGCAGAAGTTTTTCCAATGAATTGACTAGCAGATCAGGGTACTTGTCATAACAAAGATCAATCGTTGGTACATTACCTCTTTCGCTAATATTATACTTCTCTTTATATTCTTTCCGATCCTGTTCCCACACAATTCCATATGTGTTAGTGAGATACCTATATGTTTCTTTAAGAATATCTCTCGTAGTAGTTCCTAATTCATCAGATTCTTTTAGAATATCATTAATGATAGAATACACGTTGGATTTCCATTCATTAAGTTTGTATTCTGCAATAGCATTTTCCGTATCCACTACTGGAATACCTTTCGTAGGTTTGCCAATCTGCTTATACAATTCTTTCCGTTCGTCTTTCATTTCTTTAACAATGTCTGCCAACTGATTAAATCCTTTAATAGTAACCTTGTACAGACGCTCATTGTTTCTTTCCATCTGCTTCATAAGTTCTGTCTGTTCTGTAAGAAACTGCTCTACTGTTGTTACAGGAGTTCCTGTTCTTAATTTTCCATGACGATAAGATTTAATAATATTCCATGCCCAATCCATAAAGGCGTCTGCTTTTGGTTGACGACTTAATCTACATATCTCAAATACTCCAAGCTCATTATATACAACTGTTTCCCTATTCCTTCCATCAACCGTCCTCGTTTTGAGGACACTTGATTTTCCAACAAACCGATTCTTGTTCTTGTCGTGAATATTTTGGATTGCTTTTCTTGGATCTGCATATTCCAGTGCTTCTCCAATTTGATTTCTCGTCATCCAAATATCATCCTCAGAACTATAAAAATCACACGATAAATCGTTAAAATTTTCAGTTTTTACTAACTGTAGGTTCATTCTTCGTCTTCCTTTCTAAACTGTCTTATTTTTCTCTACACTCATTATTTTTGTATAACTGTATTCCGTAAACCAATAGAAATAAAATCAACATTTAATTCCAACTATTAGTGTGCCAATCCTAATAGAAACCTATTCTATTCCTATTAGCTCTCTATGTAATCAACACCCTTTCCATTAACAATTATATGCTTAGTGAATCATTAGTTTGTGTATAATAAATTTGACAAAGAACCGACCTGCCAAATCGGTTCCTGTCAAATATTTCCGTAAAATAAAAAGAACCTTCCGTTCGGTTCTTTGCCAAAATTATTATATGGAATTATAAAATAAATGCCGTTCCTATTTTCATAATAAACCAAGTCCATAAAATAATAGTAGTTGGTTTATCAATAACATTTATTATATCCTCTAATAAGTTTGTATACTTCTTATAAGCTATTGTAGGATATTTTCCATTAATTAATATCAAAAATTCATTTGCAATCATAACTATGACTTTGAATGTAATCATTACTCCTACAAATACATCTGAATACCGAATAATCTGTTCTAATTCCATACTTCATCATCCTCACTTTCTTCATTATCATATAAGTTTTCCACTGGTGCTGTCTGCTGGAACATATCGGTTGGAGATAGATTTCTTGCTTCACACATTGCACAAAAGACTTTTAATACCTTATCCCATTCATGCTCCTGAATCCACTGTAGAAATGGTTTCTTCCCACGTTTCTTAACATCAATCTGATATTTGTATTGCAAGTTCTTATAAAGCTCGTTCCACATAACAGAGAATTGTGTTCCTGTAACCGCAGCCAACTTTCTAATCCCAGCGTTCATCTTGTTTCGATCATCCCACGTTAAAATTTCCGCTGCTAATAGCTTATTATCATTCTGCAATTTCTGATTCTCTTCTTTGAGTTCTTTGTTTTGTGTTCGTAAATCAGTTACCATAGCAAGCTTGACATCCTCAGAAAATGATGGGAAGTAGTGTTCAATGAACTGTGACTCTTTCCCAAAGTCAACTGCACCGCCTGTCTTACGGATGTTTCTAAGGTATTCTTTGATCTGCTTCTTCATCTGCTTGGCAATCGGTTTGCGTGACTGCATACACACTTCATAAAGCCCATCTTCTGTGAGAAACCAAAACGGATCACGACTCTTTCCATTTGAATCAGTAGGTATAGTTTCTTGACTTAAATTTTTGGTAGGAACATTATTCACACCTAAAATTTTGGTCTTATATTTTTCATCAGAATCAATGGTTTTTAACATTTTACTGACATTGTATTTTCCATCAGTTTGGTTGTAATCAATCCATTCCGCTACATCTCTCGCAAGGAATAACGGATCTTCAATACTTCTATACAGATCAATTCGTCTTCCTAAAATTTCCGTTGTGTCAACAAGCTGCACACCTGCCTCTACCTGTTCTTGCTCTCTCTGTTCTTCTATCGTGATATAATCATTAATGAAAACATAATATCTTACGCTCTCAGCAAGATTTGAAGTTTCCATCAGCAAAGACAATCTGATCAAGCATTTAAGAGTAAACACCTTAGCACCCTTGTAACCGAATGAGATATTCAATCCGTTCGGATACGTTACCATGATTCTTCCCTTCTGTTTTTCCGCTGTTGCGTTCTGACCATCAATGATCTCCTGCACTGTCTTAACTTCCATTCCATCTGCTAAAAACTCTTTACGATACTTCGTGCACAACCTCTTGACTTCATCAACATCCCCGTCAAAGAATCGTGCTACCTGTTCTGTAGTAATATAATCTCGTCCAGGAAGCCACGGGATCGGCTTGATTGTAACCTGTTTCAAAAGTTCTGTGTTCTGTACCAGTTCATCTCTCTTTGCTTTATCCAAAATTGGATCGCAAGGGATTTCCATTTCGTTTAGATTCATAATTAATTCCACCTTTCTTATGTAAAAATTTGTATAAAAAAAGACACTCTGGAATTTTCCATAAGTATCCTAGTTACCTATATTAATTTGTATTCACTATAATTCTAGTTCATCAATTTCTGGCGTATCAGAATGTTCCATTTCCCTTAACTCTTCGATACTTGTTCCAAGCAAAGTAAGAGCTGACTTAAATCGGTTCGGATCAATATATCCTGTAGGTCTATGCCAAAAATTTTTAGCAAAATCTGGATCTTCTTTTTCCAATTCATATGCTATGTGATCGGCTTTATCGTACAATAGCCTTGCTCGTGTTGGCAGTTTCATCGGTTCATATCCTCTACTCTGCTGTCTGTAATCTTCTATTATGTTATCCCAACTAAGATCATCAGGGATCTTTTCTATTATATACACTTCCTGTAAAGCTTCCTCTGGTACATCAGGATAATGAATTAGAGCATACCTCTCTTTTCCATTCTTAACATATTTATATACTTCATGTTCAAGATCTGGAAGTGCTACATATTTTAATCCGTTTTTCTTTAGTCCATCTACCCAGTTTGTTTCTGTAAATGTCTGAACCCATACATCTTTCCCATAATGCTTGAATTTATTCATATTCATAACTCCTTCCATATATAATCTGCTTTATCAAATAATATTTTCCATTCTATCTTCCATTCCAAAGATCGGAAAAGAACTTATAAATCCCATACAGAATAGCAACAAATGCTATAACCATTAAAATTCCATAACCACCACCTAAAATAGCTCCTAACATATATTCCAAAGTGTCCTCTGGAACGATAAATATAATTATTAATAATAAAACCAATGGCATAATTTACTCTCCTTTGCTCTGTTTTTTAAGTTTTTTGTTTGTCTTGTATCTCAACTAATATGTATATATCATCATCTTCTCTGACTGTAGTAAACAGTCCATAAAAATTACACTTCGCTTTCCTCTACCTCACTTGCAAATAACTCGTACTCATAGTCGTAACCACCGCCATCACAAGGAATATCAATATCTCCTGTATTAATCTTTTCCGCTACAATATTTCTTGCTTCATCCTCTGTTTCTGCTTTAATTTCAACTGATCTCTTATATGTTTCTACAACATCTATTATATATTTTTTCATGTAAATTTCCATCCTTCCTATTGTTTTTCTAGTGCTTCAATAAAAGTCTTATACATAAGAATATCTTGCTTAAGACAGTTCTCAAAGACCACTTTGCCTTTTTGATTAAGAAATAAATCAGAAAAAAGATTTTGTAATCGTATTTCATAATTTTTCTTTCGTCTATTTAATTTTTCCAACAATTCTTCTCGTGTTCCACATTGTCGGATATCGGGACCTAATCTACTATTTAATTCCATATCATTTCCATACCAATAGAAATTTCTTTTTTGGCTGCATACCAATTTACATACTGCACCAAGACCATCTGGTTTAGTCGTTGTTCCATAATTTGATTCTACTAAAACTCTCATAATTATTTCCATCCTTCCTACTATAAAATTGACATTCTATTAATTAATAGATCCATCTGCATTGACCAATCTATTTTCCATATCTGCGTTGTTATCTGCAATATTCTGCAATACATAAAACAGAGAATCATCCGCTTTAGACAATTTTCCAATTGCCTTAGATAAATTTCCAATGCTTTCAGTTAACATTTTCATATCTTCTTTACAATCATCTACGAACGTGTCATAGTCCATTCCCAAAGACATATTGAATAAGATGTTTGCAATTCTTTTTACTTCGTTATTTTCCATAACTAATCACTCTCCTATTCCCTAATCTCGTTTGCAATGTCATTTCTTGTGCCTCTAATAGAGCATCCTTCTGTATCATGTCGCATCAGGATCTCGTAAATCTGTTCTTCTTCTTTATCTGTTAGAGAAAATCCTCCACAGTATCCATAATCATTCTCTCCGTGGCACATAACGATTCCGATAATTTCCTGTTTTGTTTCTGTATTCATAATCTCTCACTCCTGTTCTGTGATAAAACTTTTCTTTTACATAAATCCATGTGCTAACCGATAGGCTATATCTTCATCTACTGGTAACGGATTATATATATCTTTTGCATTTGGATTAGGTCTATATACATGAAGAATATTCCCATCGTTTAAAATGTATCCTGTAACAAGTCTACCATTAGATAATAACGTAATTGATTTTGCTCCTTTTGGTATTTCATCTAAGCTCCAAAATGAATTACTATCATCAATGTCAATATTGACTGAATATCTTTTCCATGTACCACACTCTTTGTTTAAGGCTTCTTTTTCTTCTTCTAAACTAATTTCTACACCACAATATTCACACCATTTTTTAAATGCTTCATCTGTAGGAAATTCCGCAAAATACCACATCCAATCTCGATGTACAATAACTTTTGATCTATGAAAAGGTCTCCAATCTGTTTTATCTCTATCTTTCCATATTGTATCTGCGTTATCTACTACCGTTACATACATTTCCTTCTTACTATACATAATTTCCACCTCTATTCTTTCTTCCAAATCTGCATTTTATTATCCGACCAGTTCTAAGTATCCAGCTTTCACAAGATCTTCTTTTTGTGATAGTGGTTGCGGTACATACTGCATACCCTTTTCTCGATCATAGTCGTAATACCACACTCCGTACTCTTCAATCGGTTCCAGTATATGAATTGCAAGGCTAACTTCCATCACGTTAACTGCATCAACGCAAGCGTTCTTCATATCTTCTAAGCTACATAATGTGTCATATTGTGGTTTTAATTTTTCCACAAAGTCCTCAAAATCTAATCTTTCGTACTCTTCTTTACTAACTTTCATTCGTTCTTACCTCGTTTCTTTCCATCAAAAAAGGAAGATACATTTCTGCATCTTCCTAGATTACTTTGTTTTTATTTAATTTTCCGTTAGTCTATAAACAATAATTAATCAAATATTCTTTTCCATTATATTCTACAAAACTATATCCACTCATCGGTTTTTTAGTTTCAAGCATCTTCTTATATGCTTCAATTCCTTCCTTGTCTTCTTGCCAATCTTCCATAAACTGACCAAAATGTTCTGTAAAATCTTTCAATTCATATACTACTGTGCTATTTTTTAACAATCGTTCCGCTTCTTTTCGTGTACAACGATCTTCCATTAAAATTTCCACATTCTTTTCAAATTCTTTTCTTTCATAATCAAACATAATTTACCACCTACATTCCCTTCTTGATCATATTTTCCGCTACTATTCTAACCAACCATGAATATTTCCAGTGCATATTAAGGTAGTCATTATAAGCATTTCTGATAATCTCATCTGCCCTATCTTTATCATAATTTTCTTGAGTCCATTCAACGTCCCACTTTTCTGCATCGGTTGATAATAGCCAATCTTCAAAATCCATTGCATGATCACGATTATCTTTAATATCTGCGACAGCTTTTTCCATATCATCATCCATGATTTTTACTATAAGATTTCCGTTGTCGTCAACAATATTCCACCATTCTTCTTCAAATTTTCCGTAATAATCACGTTGTACTAGTATCTTGATCTTGTCGTATTTTTTCCAATCGTACTTAGTGCTTGTCACACATAAACTTCCGTCAGAACTCTTCCCGTAGTACCAATCACAGTTATATTGATTTAATTTGATTGTATAACCATGATAAGTGATTTTTGTAAATCCATCAGGCATTTCAGGAATCTTATGGATCTCAAAGCACTCAGGATATTTAATATATTCAAATAAAAGTGTTTCGATTGTGTTTCCATATTCCATAACATCAAAGTGATCAATTCCACTCATAATATCATCATTAAGGTTTTCATAATCATTCTCGCTATACCCATACTTCATCATAAGATTACTTAGATAATCAAAGTTCTTGAACTCTTCATTCTCATAAAGCACCGTTTTCTTTCCAGTAGATTGTTCTGTCATAATAAGTTCTTTGTACTTCATAATTTCCACCATCCTTTTTAGGAACTGACTGCCTTGCGGTCAGATTTTAAGTTAACTGTTCTCTTATATTATACACGATAATTTCCATCGTGTGAAGTGGCGGAGTGGAAATTGAACCCACCGATAAAAGCACTCTTTTATCTACCATATGCCACCGTTTTTCCGTTCCAATACGTCACTACTAGCAATCAGTAGTACAGTTTTTCCGTTCATTTAAAGTAACTATTAGCTTCAATAGTCGGGTATTTCCGTTAAGGTGTAGTCTGCTTCATTACAGACAGTAAAAGCCTTTAATTGGCTATGTAATAAGCTATGCACGGCACATAGAGAAATTGAATAGATTAGCTGGATCTTCTTTTAAAATTTCCGTCATGCCGTCAATTGCTTCTTGCTGTGTTCTGTATTTCCGAAAAATTCCGAACGTGTTCTTATACAACAAGAAATATCTGTATCCAAACAAATCATCGTTAATTCCAGCGTTCGGAGGATTTTTTGTAAAGTATAACGTGTTATACTTTCGTTCTACGTGACACGCTAATGATTCCATAGTTGTTCTGCGACTCATTCTTTCCACCTACTTTCTAATCTTCTTTATATTTAAAATAAACGTCTACATTGTTCTTATCATCGTGGCTCCAACTAGATCCAACGTATTTTCCACTCATACCACAATCTTCTAAATCGTACTCACAACATAAGTCATTGTATTCATCGGGCGTATTACAAAAAATTTCTGTTCTACCATCTGTATAAGTGTTTCTTACGATCATAATTTCCACCTACTTTCTTGTATTTAACATTTTCTTTCTAAAATCTTTTATTTGTTCCATCGTTAACCATTTAGGTTTTTGTTCGTCTGTAAATGAATTCCATATTTTTTCCATCTCATCGCAATGTTTTTCAATGCTTTCTTTATATAAGTATTTCTTACAACCGTTTCCATTTCTTAAGAAGTATTCGCAATCTGCTTTTAATCTACTTAGAAACTGATAATCACGTTCTCTAAGATTCCTTGAAAATGGTTTATCGCATTTGATTTCTTGCATTACTGACTGATTTGGTTCACCACAAATATCTCCAAGTTCATCCATGTAAGCACCAGTGTATAAGTCAAGTCCATTTTTTCCATCGTTTATGTCAAAATATAGCTTTTCGTTTTCATCTTTATAGCATGGATATTCCATAAATCCACCACCAAAACCGACGAATTTTACTGTTAATGTATTTGTATTTTCCATGTTTCCAGCTCCCTTCTATAATCTTTCCATCAATTCTACTGCTAAGATATACGCTACATACTTCCACACGTTCACGTAGCCGTTCAGATCTTCCAACCTACATTGCATAGCCGTATGGATCATTCCATCGCAGAAGCCTTTGCTTTTAAGTTCTGCGATAAGATCTTTCTTTGCGATCGGTGGCAAGGCTGCGACTCTGATTTTTCCAATATCAAAAGTGTTTCGTTCTTCTTTTTCCACTGTCTGAATCACTACCATGTTTGTTCTTGTCATCTTTAAAATTTCCATAATTATTCTCCTATTCTTCCTCATCTTCTATACATTCGCCACAATCTATTGCTTCATCTTTACAAGCATACAATATACCGCCAAATCCACAGCTACACTCCCAATCTTCAAACAATTCTTGGATAGAATCTCCATCGTTCATAAAATATCTGTCCATAGATTCCATTAAATCTTTTAATGAAAAACCGTGATCAATCATCCATTGTAACTGATACTGTTCATAAGTTTGTTTCTTTGAAATTTCCATTCTATCTTATCTCCTTTTCTTTCTTATAAATCATTCTGCGATATTTGTAATCACAATATAATTTCCATTTCCCTTAAGATATAACAATTCATGCACCTCCCCATCGTATCCGCCATTATTTTGTTTATAGCCATCTAGCGTATTGTATTTTTCATAGTTAATAATGTAATCACACATATCATATAAACCAGTTTCCATTGCTTCTTTATTTCTATATTCAATTTCATTCTTATCTTTATACTTATGACTATTTACATTGTCGTAGCTACATTTTACCAATGGCACATTAAGATATTTTGCAAGATCATTTTCAATTTCTTTTAGTTCTGCTTCATCTTTTTTCAATTCATATCTATTTCCAATCATATCTATTGTTCCTCCTGGTTATCTTTCTTTGTAATTGTTATGTCGTATCCCATTTCTTTCCAATACCACAGTGTTTCACTTTTAATATGGTCTAATGTACATAATCTCACATGACTTTTTTCAAGATCAGCCATATAAAGTTCCGTATTTGTTTCCATAACTAAAATCATTGGGAAATTACCCGTATACTCTACCTTGTGATGATATGGACTTGCTATTGTATACATATCGTTTATTTTTTCCAATTCTTTTTTATTTTTAATGGTAACATATGTATATTTGTAGTCTGTACTTGCTTCTTGATATACTGGACATTCGCCTGATTTTATTGGTAAAGAGTTAATCAATTCATTCCAGCGTTCTTGTAAATTTATTCTTCTATCATCTTCTTTAATCCAGTTTTCATGCTGTATACAATCCCATTTATCTGTGTAATAAATTTCATCATCTGAAATATAATATGTTTTCGCTTCTTTAATTTCTGTTCTCATAGTCCCACACTTCCTTCTTATGCCGTTTCTTCTTTTTCATACTCTTCACGATCCTTATAGTACATATCTAACAGTTCTCTATACTTCTTTTCGCTGTCTGTCATGTACAGTTCGTTGACGCTTGACCATTCATTTAAGCCCTTTTCTAAGATCATCACGTACTTTCTTAGCTTAACTCTGCCTAACTTTAAATTGTTATTTCCAACACTAAAAAAGTAATTATCTTGTAAGCACCCCACAAAATATTCATCAAGGAAATCCGCTAAAGCATCGCAGATATTTTCCACTGTACCGCTAGAAATAATCGTTCTATAGTCTTTCATTCTATGCCACCCCCATTGATTCTAATGCAAACATAAAAGCTACAACTTCTCTATCACTAGAAAGAATATCGCCCCTATAATTATTAAACTCTTTAACAAAATCTAAATGACTTTCTATAAAAGAATCACCAGCTTCAAGTGCTTCTGTATAACCAGCTACTCGATCGTAATTATCATATAAGAAGCCGTATTCTTCATTGAATTTTTCCAAAAATGCCTTGATATTAATATTAATTATTTTATTTTCCATAATGCCATACCTTCTTTCTATGCTGTAATCAGTTCATAATCTTCCAGTAACGTCATCAAGTTTGCTTTTTCCATCTATGTAAGACTCGATCGCCCGTTTCATTTCTGATAGGTTTGGCAAGCTGATTTCCATTGTGATCTTTCTTCCATTGCATAAACTGTTTTACTGAGTTATGATAGTGTCCATCGTTATGGACTTCTATATATTTATTTTTGTTCCTTTTGTTTCTGTATATAGTAATCGTTGTCATGATTCCAACCTTCTTTCTATCTGATTTTTCCATTATCTGCCACAGCTTCTACATCATCACAATAGGCGTTGCAAGGATTCCATACACAATAGCTTGTTACGTGTTTTCCCTTGCGTACACGTTTGTTATAGGCAATATAGTAGTTTTTTCCATACATTCCATGTCTACCTCCAGCAGAAACACTTTTAATAATTTCCACGTAAATCGTATGTCGTGTGGCACGTTCACGGATCATTTTATCCGTTAATTTTCTAGTGTTGATATACTTTACCTTATAGGCGTTTAGATCGTAATTTCTGCGTATATAATCGTTTACAAGCTGGATATTTCTATTCTTTGCTACGATCTTTACAATGCTATCATCGAGTTTATTTCTAGTGCCGTGTGTGTTAAATTTGACAGTTACAACGGTAGTCCCTGGATAGGCATATGATTCCTTGCGTACCTTCCAACAGTAGCCGTCAACCGTGTCAATCGTTCCATCTACGTTGTAAATGCCGTTTATCGTTCTGTACGTGCTTCTTTTTGTCCTTGCGTGTATAGTATTTTCCATCATTAGAAAAGCCGTAAACATAAGTGCTACGGCTAATAAGATCTTGATTGTTTTATTCTGTTTTGTTCTCATAATCGTTCTACCTTCTTTCCTATTCTATTTCTGCATCATCATCAAACAATCCCATACAAGCAAGCACGTAGACAACTGTTATCATTAACAGTAATGCTTCTAAAATGAAGGCTTGCGGTATCTTGATAAATGTAATAATAGCCATTGCAATTCCTACGAGTGCAACGGCTATGTCTGTTAGTTGTGGTTTATGTAATTGTGCCTTATTTTCCATTGTTCTTTCCTCCTGGTTTCTTATTTGTCTAATGTGACAATAGTTGTTTTATTTTCGTCAACAAAACTTCCATAAGAAAATCCATCTCCCGTTATGTCGTGGTATTTTCTACCATTGGAAAGTATAGTAAGTTGATACGTTGCCCTTTGTAACCTGCGGGTTAACTCATTGACATTGTTTTGACTTGGTGGGAAACCCATTTTCTCACAAATTTCTTTAGCTAACCCCACTGTTTTATTTTTCTTTTCTGTTTTAACAAAAATATCCTTGCAACCAATCAAAAAGTAAAATCCATTCATTCTATTCATATCTTTCTACCTCCTATTCTTAATTAAAACCAATTAGCATTTAATGCTTCCCAGTCATCATGCTCCATCGGTACAGCATACAATTTTAACACTTTTCCAGCCTTCCAGTTTTCCAGTTCTGAAAGCATAAGTGTATATTTTTTGTCTGTAAATGCACTATAAACATCTATTGCCATTTCAAAGTTTCCAACGCAATAAGGGTCACTAATTTGTTGACAATCGTATTCTTGTAAATCACTCATAAAATTCCCTAAAGTGTCAAGTCTAACGTCGTATAAATCCTTATCAATATGGCAATTCATATTTCCATTTTTAAATCGTTTAATCATATCTTTCCTTCCTTCTGCCCTTTACGGGACTTTATTTCTATTTATAAGTTCAATAAAATAGACAAGTCGTGTTTTGACTTGTCTATAATATTCAGTCTATAAATACGCCACAAACTCTGAAAAATCAACCGTATCATATAAGTTCTTGATTTTCTCATGATACACATTGTCAAGTTCTTCTTGAGTATCTACCCACGGCATACCATTAAAAACCTTCTCGGCTTCTTGCAAGATATACTGTTTTGCTAATGGCTGTAAATCACAAACAACCGTTTCTGCTTCTTTATGTGGACAAAATGGTTCAATAAGATCCATTCTTATGTTATCTTGAATATAACTTTCCAAACTTGAACCGTTCTTTTTATCATCTGATTTATTAAAAAATTCTAACAGTTGTCCAACCGTTAGAATTTTAATCTCATTGTCATCATATTCATCAGCATATAAATATTGTTCCATAATTCAAACACTCCTTTTATTTAATATCGTTTAGTGTATATGGTTTATCGTTAATATAATCTTGTGATTCTAACCCTTCTTTACAATTATGGTAATAATTTAACAACATTACTATTTCATGATCGGGTATACACATTTCATTATCGTCATTACCAAACCCTTTAACAAAAATCCCGTTTGGCGTTTCTTTGATTGTAAATAAACTATCGTTGTTTGTATGTATTATTTTCATGATTAATAACCTCCTAAATAATAATATTACTTTCTTTTTTAAGTAGCTTTCTAAACTCCCTAAAGCAAAGATAATCCATTAAGTTTGCCGTTTCTTCCACGTCAACAACTTCTCTTCCAGTCCAGTCTTTCATGATAATACTTGATACTCTTTCATCATCTTTGTATAGACAATAAATATCAGCACCAAAACCACGCAACCCCATGTGGAAATGTTTCCACTTTTCAAAGTTGGTGTATTTATCATAAATACCGCCGTTGATTTCATCTGTTATGATATTCCAGTAAGTAAGAAAAGGACTGTTTTCACAGTCCTTTTTATCATACTCGTGTGCTTCTAACCAATCTTTGATTGATTCCGTTAAATAGATTCTGATTTTTTTGTTGATTTCTTTGTTATATGTAATACTCATAATATACCTTCTTTCTAAATCTAATTATAGAAAATAGCATGAACTAATTCTTGTATGCCTCCATTTGTTGTATCTTTTGCACCAATTAATGGATACCATGACACATAAAAAAGATCTAGTCCATAGATTTCTTTGAAAGTTTTTTGTAATCGTTTAAACCATTTACTTTCTCGTTCTTCACTCTTATGAGTGCTTACTCGATTATAAGTATTTTCATTGTTTGTAAGCATTAAATTCCTATTAGCTAATCCACACAAACGATAATAAGAATTCATTATTTTACGTGCTTCTTTATAATCCGCTGGTGTTGGGTTGCTAGTTTTATAACTAATTAATATATCTAGTTCTTTTTCTCTTCTTTCTGCGATTGTTAGTTTTTTCATAATAATATACCTTCTTTCTTAAGTTACCCTACATAAAAGCGGGATTTTAAATAGTTACAATAAAAAGACACAATCTTTTTTTAGATCGTGCCTTTATAGGTTTACTGGTTACAATGGCAAGATACCCAACATTTTTGTTGATTGCAAGGGTGTAAACCTTTACCGCCGTTATTCTCCGGGCAATGTTCACAATTGCCAATGTTATTTTCGGAGTACATAAATTTTATATACTCATTTTGTGTAAAGCTAACACCATACACGTTTCTTGTATATGGGCTGTATGCTTTGTATACTTCCAACATACCGTAGTAGGCTTTTACACCTACTCTACCGATATTTCTTTTTTCTGAAGGACTTAAAAATAAAGATCCTTCATTGTTTAATTTGTTTTCAAATAATCTTACAACTTTTGTGTTTTCACTTTCTTTTTCATGATTCTCAAAATAATCTAATGGCAAAGATTCAAATGCTGTATACATTTCAATATCGTATTCATGCGTTTCTTTCCCATATGCTTCTAGCTTCATGGAAATTGTATCATCTAACCAATGACCAGCATTAAGACAATACTCTTTCTCATCATCATTTTCTAAGAAGAAATAAATTACAACTTGATTGTTTTTCATCAAAGGGATCTCATAGATTTCTGCATTTGATGGAATATTAACCATGTCCATCAATGTTCTACAAAGATTTAACAGTTCTTTACCATCTTCTTCTGTGCGATCTAGTGCTGAAGGTGGGAAAGAACAGATTTTTTCAACAATTGGCATAAAATTATTTTTATTCATAATTTCCTTCTTTCTACTTATCAGACTTGATAAGATTTTAAAATTTAATAGTTCTATAATGCCGATTAAAGCGGTATGCAAGACAGTGAACAATGTTCATATAATTTGTATACAAATTACTAACTACTAGGGTACAAGCCGTTGGCGTTCATTTATAAATACAAATATACTACTAATTGATATACTTGCCATTGTGCTATAATCAGCACTAACAACCATTAAAAAGTTGTTTAAAGTTTGAACCATGTCTTTTCTACTCTAAGACAAGAAAAGAGTTGCTACAATTTGTTACAAAAAAACAGAGTATCAAAAAATGATACCCTTAAGTTTAGATCCGTTCAATGTTATGTTATCCCTTATATATTACAAATATATAAGTTGTCTTTTGCTTCTTGTATGTGTTAATCCTTTGATTACGGTTTATTCCCTACTCTGCCACACGGCTTCTACTCATCAAGTGTCTTTGCGTTAAACCCTTGCAACATTACTTGCATATTATCTAGGGTTCAACTTGTATCATCATACAAGACAAAAAACTATTGAATTGTGTCTGCCACTTTAAAATGAATTTTGTTTTATCAGAATTGACAAAACTTTTTAAGATATGTTATACTTAGATTGTCTAGAACTAAGTATTTTATACTTAATGGGCTTGTAGGTGTTACCAGCACTTATAAGCCTTTTTTCATTATCCTTATGTACATTTCATCATGTACAACCGTTTTATTTATTTTTAAGATTTACTTTTGTTTGACTCTCCTTTTTAAGACTGTTTATAAGTTGTTGCTAATTGATTGACTTTTGAAAACTACCGACAACTCAATGTGGTTTGTTTTTTATGTCTCTCTCTTAACTTGTTTATATTATATCATGTATTTACTTGATTTGTCAAGCATTTATTTGATTTATTTTTTGATTTGTTTTAAAATCAAATTATGATATAATATCAATTAGATACTTGATTTATATCTTGTATCCTTTTGACAGTTATAATTATACAATACTAGTATTGTTATGTCAATACTTTTTTTAAATAATTTAGGAGTAATTTTATATGTATAATATTGTAAAAAATCAAGATGATCTTATCTTGCAGATAAAGCATTATATGTTAGATAATAATTTAAAGCAAAAAGACATAGTGATCCGTACTGGACTATCTAAGCAAACTATAAGCAATCTGTTAAACGGTAGGAGTAAAAACATGACACTAGACACTCTTTTTATGCTTTTAAATGCTTTAGATTGCAATCTATCTGTATCTTTAAATAAGAAAAAAGGAGTTATGTAATTATGATTTATATAGATAACACTCAATTAATCGCAAGTATAAAAGAATTACAATTAAGAAAGAATTATACGCAAAAACAACTTGCAACGGCTATTGGTATCTCCCCAGCTAATTTATCTAATATCCTAAAAAACAAAAAGTCATTGACGTTTGATGATGTCAATAAAATATGTAATGGTTTAGGCTACAAATTGGACTATAGTTTTATAGATACAGATAATACCAGCAAAGATCAATAATACTGTTTACTCTGCCGTATGCACTCATAAAGCCTTATATAGTCGTTTAAATGCTTTAGAATGTAACTATGCAAAGAATGAATCTATTATATAGAAGAAACACGTATAAAACAGTATTATGAATATAATATATGAGTATATCTGTTATGGTATAGTGTATAATAATTGTCTATGCCGTAGGTGTACTATTATATAGTATTATGTACATGTACTATATCTATATATTATGTCATAGGTGTATGCGGTGTATAGTTGTATTTTATGCTATTATATGTACTTGTATAGTTATAGTAGTTTGGATCTAGTTTTGCGTGGTAGTATGAGATATACTATCATGTTATGTTTGTATATGTATTTGTATATGTCTGATAGTTTGATTTTGTATGATTGCTATATATTAATTTGTTTAGTTTATATTTTAATTTGTGTAGTTATCGCAAGTGCTGGAAGTCTGCCAAACATCGAACACTCGTTTGGTTAGTAGTGTAGCATGGTTTTATTGTGCTGTCAAGTGGTATAGATAAAAGTTATAGCAAGGTTAGTTGGTATAGAGTGAAGTTATAGGTGGGTGGATTGTTAACTTGTATATGGTTTAGTGGTTAACAATGATATAATGTGATCTATTTTTGATTGTTTATGATTGTCAACGTGTATTTTTAGGTGGTTTACAATAATGGAAATTTGTTTTTTCGTGTTTTGTATTGTTTGTTATTGGTTTATATCAGATTAATAATTGTAAACTTTTGTGCGGTAATTAGTTAACAATAGTCGTTTGCTAGTAGTCCGATATCGGACTAAAGCGACACGTACAATATATTGTACAGTTTGCACACTATATCAAACAACCCTATAACGTAGTATCCTATACTATGTGGGAATAGTTGGAAATTATCTGTACTCCTGATCCTAATCTGTTTATAAATTATTTACAATAATTGTAAAAAATTCATTTGATAAAATTATAGTATTTCAAATAGATTTTTACAATTTTAACCATGTAATTTTTATACCACCAGATCAAAAAACGGGGGTTGGTTTACATTTCAAAAATTGGAAATAACTGTCATTTTAGACAGACGTGTTCAATCACCGTGTCAACAAAAATTTTTCGACCCATGCCACAAAATCATCACTTTCCCAAGCAATTTCCTACACTTTCCTAGATAAACACTTTCTGCTAATCGAAAACATGTCTTCGGAGGCGTCGTCGAGCGAATCGTTTATTATACTACTCTTTTTTCAACGCTCTCAGAACCCCTTCTTTCAAAAATCGCACTTTTCTCAAAAATCAGCCCCATTTTCCCCTTTATTTTCCCCAATTCTCTCGACGACATGTTTTTGTTTTGCGTCATTTCATGCAGATTTCACCTTTAAAAACTCAAGCAATTCCTTATATTTTTCACATCAGATTTTACACAGTTTTACACAATTTATCGAAACATGATTTTTGGCTCTTCTCGAAGCACGATTTTGACCATCAGTATCCTCACAAATCCCAGTAAATCCCTACACAAATTACCTCTCAACCTTTGCACGAAATTACTCCCAGAAAAATGCATGAATTCAACCAATCGTGCTCTAAACCGATTTTATCTCCACAATCAATCGCACAAAATCATCGTCACTTTATCTTTATAATCACTACACCTTTAACCATTTTGCCTACGAAATTGGTGACACCCTATATCGAAGGTTCTCAACAAAGACATGCACAAAAATATATAAATTACAAGAAACCACTTACAAACACTAAAGAAAACAACAACTACCTCTTCTCTCTGATCCCGAGTAAACAAGCAATTTATTGCGCAGTTTAGGAGAGACAGGATAAGCGTCAGCGTTCCTTCTCGACATTGCTACCGCAGGTAAACACCTTACAATCAAAACATGCCACTTCCATTTCTTAGCAGATCATGTTATACTGCCATTGAGGGCTTAGGCAACCCTTGGCATTTATGCAAAAACAGACACAACAAAAGATATTAAGGTATTCAAGTTGACACCCCCAGATAATGTATCGGCAAATGCATTATTAGAATTTATACTCAGGGAAATTTCTCTGGACATATTTTTTTACAATTAACAATCTTTCATTGCAACAAAGTATCTTATATGATATAATCGTGTATATGGCATTGAACAAGACATTCAATGTATTCCATGTATCAATAAAAACAATCCCTCGCAAGGCAAAACATTTTATAAGATGGAATCCCTTGAACTATCAACCAGATTTGTGACAGATAGTGAACACAAGAAATCTATCAATCAGATACTTAACCTTGCAAGCAGGGATTATTTTTATGCAAAAATTATCTTTCATACAGTCCTATAAAAAATCGCACTCTACAGATCATAAATCCATTTTACATGTTTACTCTAATAACTCTCCATGACATACCACAAAATCCATATTTGACTGATATACTTTTCTAAACATTGAGAATCGCATATAATTAGCAGCCACTATCATGTCAGATAAGCAACACCTACCATCATGCAGCAGATTCCCAAATCAGACATCTATCACAACTCATCTTAGATCCAAGACAAAAATATCTCTTATATCTCTTCATTATATCCTTTAAAAAATGTACTCTGAGAGAGCAAATTTCAATTCTACTATCTTACCCAACAAGTTATCGCCAGAACATATAAAATGGAAATTAGTAGCCGATTTCTCGTCTAAACATTGCAAAAGTATCCTAAGTAATTTCACACATAACCTAGCTCTCGCACTCATATCACATAGGGGTACACTTTACATTGAAAAGATCATTGACGGCACAAGTATATATTGTACATGAAAAAGTACAAGGATATTTCCTATGAAAAAATGCACTTGAGAGATCATAAATCAATTTTACACCTCTCCCCTACCAACAATACCAATTTACCTATAGAATGGAAATTCATCACGAAAAGCTCTTCTAAATGTACAGAATCCAGTATAAAGAAAATTACATTCTACCCAGATAAAAATATAACAAACTTCCCTCATTGCACCCGTTGACAAGGTGCAGAAAGTATGTTAAAATACCAATATGCTTAAAAAGAAAATGAAAAAAGAAAGGATATATACCGTGAAGAATATGAGTAATTTCAAAAGTAATTGCAATGAAGAGACAAAATTCTCTTTCAATTTGCCACCAGGTATCACACCAGATATGATATGCCAGATAATCAATTATAGTAATCTATGTAAAGATTCTCTCAGAGAATATATGCTGGCAGATACCAGAAAAGAAATTGCAATGAAGATTCATGATTACTGGAAAGATCATTCTGAGATATTATATCCAAGATCTTCAAGATCATATATGTGGTTGTACTACAATGAGATAGCAAGAAAAAGATTACGGACATTGCAGGAAGAAAATATAAAACAATTATCATATATGATCTACATGATGAAAATAAAGAAAGGAGAAATGAAAAGATGATCAATACAATTATCAAGACAGATAACACAGATAAAAAGAAAAGACAGATGAAAGATCAAAAGAGAAATGAGATGAGCGTCAGCGAACACGGAATTTTTTCGTTGAGTAAGCGTCAGCGACCGAAACAAAAAATAGGTAGGGAATATTTATATTCCCGTGTTTTGTATAGGTAATATGTCCTATATAGATAACACGTCTCTTATAGTTAATATTGTCGGTTGAGCGATTAAAAATTATTTGTCTAGCTATTTAGACGTGTCTATCAAATCAACACCTGTTGTACTTATGCTGAGATTTTGTCTACACACAAGTTAATAACCAAGATAGCAAAGGAGAATTATTTATGAAACAAATTAAACCCGAAGGAAAACGACAGAACTTTCATGTTATTCCACATTTTCTAATCTACAATCCAGAGTTTGGAGAAAAAAGAATATTATTTCAAATGGCGTTAGCAAACAATATGATGTTAAAATGGAATCCAGAAAAACCACCGATTCTTTATAATACAAATTTACTCGTGCGCCAAATGAGCTTTTCACAGAATTACAACTCATCAGGCATCAATGAACAAGTTAAAAAATTTATGAAATTAATTGAAGACAAAGGCTATGTTAAAAAAGTTGCATCACCAATCAAGCAGCTTACATTATATAATGTTCCGAATGAAAACACTGAAGAAAATTTATTCCTACAAAAGAAACATTACGGTATAATTTATAACTTCGAGTTCTTATACTTGCTCCGATTACATAAGACGAATTCAATGCCATATAATACCAGAATATGGAATGTATTACTCGTGTTAGCATATCTAAGATACAATATTATCATGCGAGTTTCAGAAGATTTTAATTCGAAAAAAAATAGAAAGAAAAGACCAGAAACATATGTGAAAACATATGATGATATCGGAAAGGAACTTGGATTACATCGAACTACTATTGAAAAATGTGTTAAGGTTCTTGATGAGGCAGGGATTATCTATCATGAGCAATTATTCAAAACTCTTCCTGGCACTGATAGAGTTGTATATAGTCGAATTGCTTTTACAAATAAATATAAATATGACGGAACTCAAGAATATCGCTTGGATTCCAATTACGATTATAAAAAAGAAATCGAAGAAATTAAATTACAGTTAAAACCTTACGGAGAATTTGGGAAAGCAACTAATGCTTCTTCTGATTTAGAAAACCTTGATTAATCGCTTTGTTGGCAGCATTGTGAGTAATCAAGTAAACACAAATTAAAAATTAACTAAACAATAATATACATAACGAAAGGATCTAACAAATTTTCATGACAAAACAATTAAATACAGAACTCAAAGACTTATTGACTACTTCTGACCGTATCTCATTTGAGAACATGACGCAAGAACAGTTTGCAGTAAAACTTGCAGCACAGAGACTACGAACTACTCCTTCTTCAAAGAAGAGATTAAAAAGAAATGATGGTATTCGAGCAAGAGATAGTACAACAGATACCGTGGTCTATAAGCCAACGCATGACCAGTATTATCGCATTTTTATCAACGATATCTTAAGCAATATTCGATCAGGTGGCACTGATTATTGTTTTAAATGGTATCAGGTTAAAGAGTTGTTGCGGTTTCACAAGCACACGTTGATATGCAAAATGGTCAGAGAAAGCAAGAGTGCCAGTGGCATTTATTTCAAGGTATCTCTTCCAAACGATTGGCGAAAGATTGAGAAGAACATTTTACCAGAACAGTAAGAATGAGCTACTGAAATACATAATAAACACAAATTAATAATTAAACTAAACAAATACATAAATAAGGAGACTTTTAATGAAATCCAGAAAATTTAATAAAGAAAAGTATGCAGAACAGAAGGCAATGAAGAAAAAGAATCGTCCACAGCGCAGTTATAAAAGCCTTGGGACAACCATTGAAATCCCGATTAATCACAGAAAGCATAAAATTTTAGCTACTGCCCGACATAATGATGAAAACGGCAAAGAGGACGAAACATTTACAGTAACGCTTTCAATTGCCAAAGAGACAGGAGATTTCCCAATTTGGCATCAGTTTGAAGATGATTTACAGATCACGGCAAAGAGATATTCTCTTAGAACAGCTCTGATGGCTAAGGTAGTTGAGCTTGAAACAGCTGGTGATCTTGATATACATATTGAATCTGCTGATGCTATCTACAAGCTTCTTGAATGTGCAGGCGACTACCTGAGTGGTAAATCAAACACAGTGGAGGTGCGGTAGAATGATAGTTTTATCTACGATTCTGATTGGCGGTGCCGTACTGTTTTGCGCAGGAATGTGTCGTTCTGCTGCTACCAGAGAAATGATTACGGAAGATATTTATTGCCAGATCAAAGCAGAAAGTTTACATAAAAACGCTTTCAGGAAACCAAGAACTGAAATGGAACGGATGACAGACATGATTTTTGAAGAAAGCGAGGATGATGAATAGAATGGCATTAGACAAGCAGATTCATGTGCATTCTGTGGATACAGGACATTTTTACACAGAAAAAGAAAAGGCTTTACATAAGCAAAATATGTACATTCGACAGGAACGTGTAGCAATACATAATAAGTTAAAAGATTTAGAAAAACAAGCAAAGAAACAAGGTTTTTCTGATCAGCAGATTAAAAATATCGAAGCAATTCATATGCGCAGACAAGACATTATTGACACAATATATGAGAAAAAGTTTAAAGAGTTAAGACAGTCTGATGATATACTTGATCAGATTCAATATTGGTCAACACTTAAAAGTTATAAAACTTTCCCTGCGAAAGACGTCAAAGAAAAACTCTTACTCAGACTTAAGCAGGCGGTTGATACAAATGTAAATCTTGCAAGGCATGGGCATGAAGATCGAGTAAAAATTCGATGTTTTTATGAAAAAGACTTGAATGACACAAATACTGTATCTTTGTTTGAGTCATTTTTAAGCAGGACAATTCAAGCAGAAACCAATATGTTATGCGAAGATTTAGTTATTGTCCAAGTATATTACTTCGATATTTTCAAAGATCTTTGTTTTCATGGTATGAACTACTGCGATAAAGATGGCGTGATTACAAAATATAGATACTTCACCTCTTCTGCTGGTCAGATTCGTACAAAAAAAGCTGTATTTATCAAGGAAGAAACATGGCAGAAATATGAGAAAACATTAATGTGTGGACTCACAATCGACAAAATTAATGATGAAAAACATCAAGGGAACAATGTTAACAAACACTTAGCCTACCTTGCATTGACTAATTCAGCGACTGATTTATGGGCAGATTTTGACATTGACAAATCAATCGTTGTAGATGATATGGAGACTATGGTTTCAGGACTTTTTGATTCTATTGATGATAAGACGTATGAAATTAAGAGGGTTTCTTCTTCTGTTCCAATTCCTCACATGGACGGATGCGGAATCGCAGACCCAAGTGTATTAAATGCAAATGCAATGGTGCGTATCCCTTGGATCAAAGGACTTCTTGGGAAATTTGCATTTATTGAGCTGATCAAAGAAAAAGGTTGGTCGCCAATTATTACAGATATTTACGGCAAAGAACATAATGTTATTGAAGAAGATATTAAAATCATTTTCACAAAAAGTCAGTTTAAGATGTGGAAATATTATGATTCATGGGAAGAATATAAACAATATTATCACGAATTTGGATGTACCGCAGGTTTGTGTAATGTTGAGGAAGAATACATAAAAAATGCTTCTATCAATTATCAGATGTTACAGACACTTACCGATATTACTGATGTAGAGATTGAGACATTAAGTAAAAGATCAGTCAAAAAAATCTCTACACTTTGTGATTCCGTACAGCACATGCAGAGAACCTTGGGTATTAGTCCATATAACACTCACATGACACCTTTTCAGGAAGCTGTTAAAATCTATCCAAATTTGTTGAATGATACATATGCAAAAGACACTATCAGAGAAATTAAGAATAGTATGTTGAAGAAATATCGCAGTGGAAAACTAGATGTTTACGGAAAATATACTTTCTTGATTCCAGATTTATATGCAGTTTGTGAATACTACTTTGGACATATTGAAAATCCTAAAGGATTGCTTGATGACCATGAAGTGTACTGTAGGATGTTCCCTAAAAATGATAAGCTTGATTGCTTGCGAAGTCCTCATTTATACAAGGAACATGCAGTAAGATTTAATATTGCCTACGATGCATATGGAGAAAGAAAAGCTGAAATTTCAAAATGGTTTACTACAAATGCGTTGTATACAAGCGTACACGATTTAATCTCACGAATTCTACAATTTGACAATGATGGAGATAAGGCATTGGTGGTCGCAGATAAAAATTTCGTTGATATTGCAGAAAGAAACATGAATAATGTTGTACCTTTGTATTATGAAATGAAAAAAGCAAAATCTGTTTTGATTACTCCAGAAAATATCTATAATGGATTGATTCATGCTTTTACTGGAAGCAATATCGGACCTTATAGCAATAATATTTCAAAGATTTGGAACAGTGATATTTTTGTTAATGGGTCTGAGGAAGATAAACAAGAAGCCATTGACACCGTAAAACTTTTGTGTATGGAAAACAATTTTGTCATTGATTATGCAAAAACTTTATATAAACCTGTTCGTCCTGAAAAGGTTGCTAAACAAATTGCAAAATTTACACAGAAGAAACTTCCTCACTTTTTTGTGTATGCAAAAGATAAGATGGAATCTCAGGTAGAAGAACGAAATCAGAGTTTTGTTAATAAATTATATGATATTGTTCCGAATGTGCAGATTAATACACGGAAGCTTAAGATTGATGAAATTGAATACGATAAAATGATGTTTGATGTTAATACGAAAGTTGATAAAAATGTCATCAAAATTTATGATCGACTAAACAGACAATACAGATATAAATTTAATATCGTAGATGAACGAGTGGCAAATGATTCATTTGTTAAGAAAGCAGTTTTGAAAGAATTTGCAGCAACTGGATACTCTGAAATTGAAATCACAGACATACTGGTCAAACATTTGTATTCTAAAAACAAACGATATAAACAGTTGCTATGGTTTGTATATGGAGAATATATTGTTGAGAATCTTAAACATCATATTGTAATTAAGCCAATGAAAAAAGTGCAATGTGTTGATTGTGGAGAATTATTTGAAGTATATATTCGCAATGCCAAAAAGGTTCGATGTGCCGACTGTCAAAAAAATTATAGAAAAAATTATAGAAAGCACTACTATAAAACCTACAATAAATAGCAATTTGAGAAAATTGAACTTTTGATATTGGTCAAAAAACAACCGTTTTTTTCGGTTAAATATTTTTTTAAAAATGACGAACAACCGAAAAAAACGGTTGGTGAAATGTGTGTATATGGAGAAGCATATATTTATTCTTCATATACACATCAATTTTTAAAATTTTGAGAAAGTAGATGATGATAATAACTAAACTTGATTTTTATAAAATGATTGCAAAAAAAGAAAATATTTCACATGAAATGATTAAGAAGATTTTTCGTTCAGCCGAAGATATTTTATTTGATGAATTATCTTCAGTAAATGATTGTGAAATTAAAAAGATTTATATTATGGATGGATTAAGTGTAGAATCCAAAATCGTGAACAAAAAAGAACGGAATCTACCAAATGGAATTAAAGTTCAAAATGAACCAACAGTTAAAATTACTCCTAAAGTAACTCGTTGGTATAAAGAAAAGGTTAATCAGAACAGATAAACTCTCAAAATACCAATAAGCCCATGTGGACTTATGCTCACGCTGCTTGCAGCTAAAGAAATTTCACACCGTGAGTTCCGAGGTCTATGTCATCAAAAACAAAAAATCAGAGATGGTATCAGAGACTTGCAACTGTTCTATTAATATAGTAGACCTCCAGAGGAAACTGAAAAACAACCAAAGGAGAAATCATGAAAAAGAAAATTTCAATTATCACATTAGTTATGGCAATGCTACTGGCAGTTGGAGGATTCACTACTTCTACTGCTGTCTCTGCGAAAAATAAAAAAGTCAAATGTTTGGGAACATATAAGATTACTGCATACTGCGGTTGTCGGTCATGTTCTGGCGGTTGGGGAAACCGAACTGCTTCAGGTCGCAGAGCAAAACAAGGCAGAACCATTTCTGTTGATAGGAGAAAAATTAAATTAGGTACTAAAGTCAGAATCAATGGACACTGGTATATCGCACAGGATGTTGGCGGGGGCGTAAGAGGAAAGCATATCGACATGTACTTCTCTTCTCACTCACGGGTCAAGAGATTCGGCAAAAAGTACCGTAAAGTATATGTGGTAAAGTAACAAAAAGCTAATTTTATCACACGTAAGAAATATCGCCTATAGAGCATTAATGAAGATATTTTGGTGAGCATGGGACGCCATGCAAAACACAGAGGTATAAAGCTCGTATGTTTGGGGCTTGCGTATAGACATTTACCATAGAATTTACAGGAGCAATATAACTCTGATTTCAAATGTGTTGGACGCCTTTTAGTGCATACGCAAATTATTTGTCGGTAACTCATGTACACATCAAGTAGTGTACACCGACTAATGGATATTTTCTCGGATAAATACCGAGCCTCCATTTATTATTCTGGCAGGTGGCGAAATGTCATCTGTACATTATATTAAAGGAGAAAATAATTATGAATACAACAGCAATTACAACATTCAATAACGAAGAATTTGGTAATGTGAGAACTCTTACAATTGATGGAGATCCTTGGTTTGTTGGCAAGGATATTGCAGAATGTCTTGGATATTCTAAGGCACGAAATGCTATTTCTTCCCATGTTGATAACGAAGATAAAAAGGACGCCCCAATTCAGGGCACCCTTGGCGGAACACAGACGATGAAGGTTGTTAACGAATCTGGCGTTTACTCTCTTATTTTTGGAAGTAAACTGGAATCCGCTAAAAAGTTCAAGAAATGGGTTACATCTGAAGTTTTACCGTCTCTTCGCAAGACTGGTACATATACAGTAGTGGCGACTCAACCGAGTGCAACTTCTTCTATTATTGTTCAGCCAATGAGTGATATCGAATTGCCGAAAGCAACGAATACTTGGTATCTTAAAAACAGAAAACGTATAAGAGAACTATGTGATCTCATGGATATCGAACGCAGAACACTATATCATCTGATTCTTACGGAAATCGGCAAGACAATTGACATTGAGCAATCAAAATCAATCTATACAAGAGATCACGGGTTTCCACCAGAATTCATCATGGATGTTGTTGGTTATTTCACTAAGATGCAAGAAATTGCTGATGAATATCTTGACAGATTATTAGAAAAATATGAGTCTTTGAATTCAGATAATGATGAAGAAGATGAAAGTGTATAGTAATTTACCATATTATAAAACATTGCACCTTGCGTGCCCAACAAGAAATGAAGTGATCCGACTAAGATCGGTGGATTTATGCTATTAGCTGATAAAAGAAAACACAAATCGTTGAAAGAGTGATGCCGAAGTACAAGGTGGAACTCGTGTAGAAACTTGCGATACTCTAATCCAAGGTGTTTTGGTCGCACAAGAAATGTGTGTCTTTTTGATGGAGTTGTCTACAAAAATTACACAATTAAGTGTATGGCATATTCTGGAAATGTTATATTTCGCTTATTGTATGAATAAGTATGCCAAAAGTGAGGAGGAATCACTCACTAAAATTTGTGTTAGTTTTGTTGAAATTAATACAGATACAGAATGTGCATGTGGCAGAGCTGGTTTAATGCACCTGATTGCTAATCAGGCTTACGTGGGAATGCACGTAACAGAGGGTCGTAGCCTCTCATGCACGTTTCAGCTGCGATAAGCCTAATTTTGGTAAGGCAGTAGTCTTGAAAACTACTAGTAGCCGTAGTGATACGGTGTCTCAGTTCGAGTCTGAGTCGCAGCGCTAGTTTGTCCTGTGATGTCTTTCGAGCTCACGGGCTTATATCCCTGTTTATCCCGCTAAGGAGGCGGATCTGACTGTAAATCAGATGGCTTCGGTCACGAGTGGGTTCGATTCCCTCAACAGGGACGACTAGATCTGAGAGGCATACGATGCGCAGATCAAAAAAATATGCGAATGCCCTGATGGCTGGTGAATATTGGTAACCTGTACCTCTACTGATATTCTGATGGAGTTCATCACTTCAGTTCGCCCTAGAAAAGCAATACTTACACACTGTTGCTTTTTAGAAATATGTATTGTCTCGCCAGTGTGTACGTATGAGAGGCAAATACATATTCGTTATTGACATGTAGCTCAATTGGACAGAGCACAACGCTACGGACGTTGGTGTTGCAGGTTCGATTCCTGTCATGTCAGCTCGATTGGCTAGTAGCTCAATGGTAG
>UMES01036067.1_pt1 | contig 96832 bp, 106 predicted proteins | sample 1964791 | NCBI WGS metagenome assembly UMES01 (sample SAMEA4836024, study PRJEB28245) | human gut metagenome | biome: gut microbiome; material: fecal sample | place: Denmark | collected 2008
TGAACCATGTACTCTAGGGATCAGGTCAACTTCTGCTGCAAGTGGTCTGATCTGGTCAATCTCTCTTCCGTCCGGACGTTTGTGGTCTTTTAAGATCATCTTACGTACCGTCTTCTTCTGGTACTGGTATACAGCCTCAGGAAGAACTGCAAGCCACTCTTCATTTTCAGCAAATGCTTCTTCTAACTTTTCTGTTACGACACGGATATTTTCTTCTCTTGTCTGTTTATCATCAGAGAATACTGCTACTTCCATCTCTTCCGGAGTAACGATCTCTTTGATTGCTGCAAAGAGTTCTTCCGGAACTGCACAGCTTTCATATTCGTGTTTTGGTTTTCCACACTCTGCTACAATTGTATCGATGAATGCGATTACTTTCTGGTTTAATTCATGTGCTGCAAAGATTGCATCGATCATCTGCTGCTCTGGAACTTCGTTTGCTCCGGCTTCGATCATAATGACTTTCTCTCTTGTAGAAGCAACCGTTAAAGCCATATCAGATACTGCTCTCTGAGCTGCTGTAGGGTTGAATACGAATTCTCCGTCTACCAGACCTACCTGTGTAGTAGAGATCGGTCCGTCAAACGGGATATCGGAAATTGTTGTTGCGATTGCTGCACCAAGCATAGCTGTAAGCTCCGGAGCACAGTCCTGATCTACAGATAATACAAGGTTCTCCAGTGTTACATCGTTACGGTAATCCTTTGGGAACAGTGGTCTCATCGGACGGTCGATTACACGGCATGTAAGGATAGCATTTTCAGATGCTTTTCCTTCTCTCTTATTGAATCCTCCAGGAATCTTTCCTACTGCATACATTCTTTCGTTGTATTCCACGCTCAGTGGGAAGAAATCGATTCCGTCTCTTGGCTTCTCTGAAGCAGTTGCTGTACAAAGTACAGTTGTGTCACCGTAATGCATTAATACAGCACCATTTGCCTGTTTTGCAACTCTGCCTACGTCAACTTTTAAAGGTCTTCCGGCGAGTTCCATTTCAAATGTTTTATACATAAATGTTTTCTCCTTTATTTTTCTTTTGTGGTTCAAGATTACCCCGAAACTACTGAAAAACACATTTTTCACTATGCAAATGCCATATAAAGCAGCATTTCTGCATCAAATATACTTTTCAGTGGTCTCGGTGAAGCTTTCCCAATCCACAATCTTAATTATTATAACATACCCTTACATAAAAAGCTACACCAAAAACACTTACTACTGCAGAAACTGCCACTTCGAAAAGCATCCCCAAAAAATTGCCAGCAAAAAACTTTACAGATGATAACTTTTCACCGATATCAGGCAACGAAAAAGGGACATTCTTCCGAATGTCCCCATAAAAAGCATGAATTATTTTCTTAATCCAAGTTTCTCGATCAGTGCACGATATCTTTCGATGTCTGTCTTCTTCAGGTATGCAAGAAGTCCTCTTCTCTGTCCTACCATCTTAAGAAGTCCTCTTCTTGAGTGGTGATCCTTTGGATTAGCTTTGAAGTGATCTGTAAGATCATTGATTCTTGCTGTCAGGATAGCGATCTGTACTTCCGGTGATCCTGTATCTCCTGCTGTTCTACCATACTGTGCTACGATCTGTTCTTTCTGCTCTTTAGAAATCATGTTTGTTTCCTCCTATATACTCTTAATTAAAACGCCTGATATTAAGTAACGGTTGGAGTTTCCAGTTACCGAACACCGGCTTCAACGTTGCTTAGTATATCATATGAAATTCCTCGTGTAAAGAGAAATTTATACAATTCCGAAATATTCCATTCCTTTTGCAATATCCTTATCGATCTGTCTTTTCAGTGCATCAATCCCGTCAAATTTCTGCTCCGGTCTCCGGAATTTTTTAAGATTAATCCGTACTTTTTCCCCGTATGCATTTCCGGAATATCCGAAAAGAAATGCCTCGATCAACAGCTTCTTTTCTTCTGTCACGGTCGGTTTGATACCGACATTGGCAATTCCCGGATAAGTCTTTCCTTCGATATCTATCTTACAGAAATAGACTCCGTGCGCCGGCACGATCTTTCCTTCCGGCCATGCTACATTCAGCGTCGGGAATCCAAGCGTACGGCCAAGCTGTCTGCCATGTTCAACCGTTCCTTCTACTTCAAACGGATAACCAAGCAGAGTTTCTGCCAGCCCTACATCGCCCTCTTTTACTACTTCTTTTACATAAGTACTGCTGATAATCCGGTCGTGATAACGTTCTTTTTCTATAACGATCAGTTCATAATCATACTGGTCTGCATATTCCGCCAGCATATGCACATCCCCGCGTTTCTCACATCCGAATGTAAAATCTGTCCCTACCACGATATATTTCGCACGAAACAGATCATGGATGATCTCCTGTATAAAATCTTCCGCACTCTTCTGACGAAAAGATTCGGTAAACGGACATTCGATCAGGTAATCGACCTCATCTTTTACCCTTTCCTGCCGTTCCTCTCCGACCATCAGAAGTTCCGGGGCAATCCCTTTTTCCTTCCATAACGGTCTCATGTCAAACGAACATACGATACTGTTTATATTCTCCTGTTTTCCTAATTCACGGACCTTTGTCACAAGCATCTGATGGCCTCTGTGTAATCCATCGAACTTTCCAAAAGTCACTGCTGCCCTTCCGTTTCCGTTATATTCCGCAAGCTCTCTGATATACTGCATAGTCTTTTCTTCCTCGTTTACTCGTTAAAAAACATCTTGACGATGTGGTATTTTTTTTCTTTCCACTGGTAAATGGCGATGAATTTACCTGATTCATCATACAGACGCACCTGAGTTTCTTCGTCTTGTCCGCATGCCTCTTTTAACATTTTAAGATCCAGAGGATTCCCATTCTTAGCAAATGCCTTCCAATCATCTTTCACCGTGATCTTCGGATAAGACGGAAACATCGCATCGATCGGTACCAGAAGCTCTGCAAGCTTTCCTTCCTGCTTCAAGGTTTCGATTTCATCCAGCGTTTTCGCATCTTCAATCCGGAACGTTGACACCCTTGTACGGATCAGTGATTCCATGCAGCCTCCGCATCCGAGTTTCTCACCTATATCATGACAAAGCGTACGGATGTAGGTCCCTTTCGAACACGATACTTCCATACGGACTTTCGGAAGATCAATCTCAAGAATCTGAATATCCAGGATCTTAACCGGACGTGCTTTTCTCTCTATGACCTTTCCTTCTCTGGCAAGCTCATATAATTTCTTCCCATTTACCTTAAGAGCCGAATACATTGGAGGAATCTGTTCATAATCTCCGATAAATCCTTCAATAGCTTCTCTGACTTTTTCTTCGGTCAGTGCCTCTGTTGACTTTTCTTCCAGAACTTCACCTGTAATATCCTGTGTATCCGTTGTCTTACCAAGAAGCAACACTGCTTCATATGTCTTGTTCTTGTCAGTCAAAAGATCACAAAGCTTGGTTGCTTTTCCAAGACACACCGGAAGGACACCTGTCGCATCCGGATCAAGTGTCCCTGTATGTCCGATCTTCTTTTGTCCGACGATCCCGCGAAGTTTCGCCACCACATCATGGGATGTAAATCCCTTTTCTTTATACACATTGATAATTCCGTGTATCATAGTTTACTGCTCCTGTGTCTTTTCCAGTTTTTCCATCTGTGCCTCAATCTGTTTGGACAAATTATTCAGCACATCAAACGGTGTTCCCGCCATTGTAAATCCGGATGCCTTCTTATGACCGCCGCCGCCAAAATACTGTGCGATCTTGCTGACATCGATTTTCTCTTTGGAACGGAGGCTTACTTTGAATTCATTCTGTTTCAACTCATACATGAATACAGCAACCTCTACTCCTTCTGTCACGCGAAGCTGGCTTACAATTCCTTCCAGATCTTTTGGTCCCACACCGTAAAAATCCATCACATCTCTCCGAATATAGGACGCGATACCTGTTCCATTTAAAAACAGGATACTTTCCATCAGTGCACGGCCCATCACAAGATTCTGCGCATAAGATTTCGCATAGAATGTATCTTCTATGATCTTTGGTCCATCAATGCCTTTTTCCAGAAGATTTGCGGCCACCCGGAATGTCTCCGGTCCGGCGCAGGAATACTGGAATACGCCTGTATCATGCACAATTCCAAGGTACAGTGCTTCCGCCACATTTTGGGAAATCTTCTCTTCATCCAGAAGTCCGTATACCAGTTCTGATGTCGAACTTGCTTCCGGAACGATATGATTTACATCTGCAAAGCCGATGTTACTGATATGGTGATCCACACAGAACGTATGCTTTGCTTTATTAAATAACGTTTTAGAATACTCCAGTCTGTCTGTATCCCCGCAGTCCAGGGAAATGAAGAGATCATATACTTTCTCTTCATCATCCACAGACTCCAGGATTGTCTCTGTCCCTTTTAAAAAATGAAACGATTCCGGGATATCTTTCAGATAAATATCCACGGTTTTATCACTGTAGTTTTCACGGATATACTGTCCGAGTCCCACACAGGACCCCACACAGTCTCCATCCGGACGCACATGTCCGCCGATCGCGATCGTGGACACGTTCTCCAATACTTTATTCAGCATCTTCCTCAACACCTTCCGTTTTCAGGTCTTTGGTTACTTCATCAATCTTCTTTGACATATTCACACCATACTCAATGGACTGATCCAGTACAAACTTGATCTCAGGTGTATTACGCAGATTCAGTGTTCTGGCCAGTTCACGACGGATATAGCCTTCTGCACTCTGCAGCCCCTTAATTGTCTGCTCCTGCTCATAAGCATCTCCAAGTACACTGATATATGCCTTACATGTCTTAAGATCCGGTGCAACTTCTGCAGCCACGACCGAAGTCCACGGTGCAACACGCGGGTCTTTTAATCCCCCGCGGATGATGTTCGATAACTCATGCTGCACTTCTGTATTTACTCTTGTATTCTTAATGCTTCTTTTTCTCATTTATATCAACTCCTAGCGTGGAATCTCTACCATCTTGAATGCCTCTACGAGGTCTCCTTCTTTGATGTCATTGAAGTTTGCAAATACGAATCCACATTCGTAACCTGCTTTTACTTCTTTTACATCATCTTTGAATCTCTTCAGAGATGCCAGAGGTCCTTCAAATATTACAATACCGTCACGTGTCAGGCGGACAGAGCAGTCTCTTTCAAATACACCATCCAGAACATAAGATCCTGCAATTGTTCCGACTCCGGAAGCCTTGAATGTCTGACGTACTTCTGCGTGTCCGAGTACCTTCTCCTCAAATACAGGATCCAGCATACCCTTCATAGCTGCTTCTACATCTTCGATTGCATTGTAGATGACACGGTACAGACGGATATCTACACCTTCACGGTCTGCTGTTTCTTTTGCTGTTGCATCCGGACGAACGTTGAATCCGATGATGATCGCATTTGATGCAGAAGCCAGACTTACGTCAGATTCATTGATTGCACCAACGCCGCCGTGAATGATCTTAACGACTACTTCATCATTAGACAGCTTCAGTAAGCTCTGTTTGATTGCTTCTACAGATCCCTGTACATCTGCCTTTACTACGATACCAAGTTCTTTTAAGTTGCCTTCCTGAATCTGTGTAAACAGGTCATCCAGAGAAAGTTTAGATTTTGTCTCTTCCAGAAGTTTTACCTTGCTCTGTGAAATGAATGTCTCTGCAAAGTTTCTTGCTTCTTTTTCATTTCCACATCCGACGATAACTTCTCCGGCATTCGGTACATCGTTAAGTCCAAGGATCTCTACCGGTGTAGACGGACCTGCTTCTTTAACTCTTCTTCCCTTGTCATCCATCATGGCTCTTACTTTACCAAATGCAGAACCTGCTGCGATTGGATCTCCGACACGGAGTGTTCCCTTCTGAACCAAGATATTTGCAACGGAACCTCTTCCCTTATCCAGTTTTGCTTCCAGTACAAGACCTCTTGCACGGCGGTTTGGATTGGCTTTTAATTCCATTACTTCTGCTGTTAAAGCGATCATTTCCATCAGATCTTCCAGACCTTCTCCTGTCTTGGCAGATACCGGAACGAAGATTGTGCTTCCACCCCAGTCTTCCGGAATCAGTTCGTATTCTGTCAGTTCCTGTTTTACACGGTCAATGTTGGCACTTGGTTTATCCATCTTGTTGACAGCTACAATGATCTCTACACCTGCAGCTTTTGCATGGTTAATCGCTTCTACTGTCTGCGGCATAACACCATCGTCTGCTGCTACTACGAGAACTGCGATATCTGTAGAGCTTGCTCCACGCATACGCATTGCTGTGAACGCCTCATGTCCCGGAGTATCCAGGAATGTGATCTTCTCTCCGTTGATCTCTACAACATAAGCACCGATGTGCTGTGTGATACCGCCGGCCTCACGGTCGATGACATTTGTATGACGGATTGCATCCAGAAGGGAAGTTTTACCGTGGTCAACGTGACCCATAACGCAGACTACAGGCGGACGTTTCTTCATCTTCTTTTCGTCCTCTTCTTCTTCTTTTAGAAGTTCTTCGATCACGTCTACAACTTCTTCTTTCTCGCAGAGAACGTCGAATTCCAGCGCGATCTCTTCTGCTGTCTCATAATCGATCTCCTGGTTCACCGTAGCAACTTTTCCCTGCATAAAGAGCTTTTTGATAATTACAGACGGAACAATCTTCATCTTATCAGCCAGTTCTTTGATTGTCAGAACCTCTGGGATTGTGATCTGTTTGATCTCTTCCTCTACCTTCTGCTCTTTCTGCTGTGGTTTCTGAAGCTGCTGTTTTGGCTCGTTTTTCTTCTTGCCCTTTGGCATTCTTTCTTCATCATCACGACGATAATCTTTCTTCTTGTGATCGTCTTTTCCCTTGGCATTCTTTCTCTGTGGTTTCTGTCCTTCGATTGCAGGAGCCGGAATGCTTGGGTTGTTCTTTCTGTCATTTCTTCTGTTGTCGTTTCTGTCTCCGAATTTACGTCCCTGTCTGTCATCGCCACGGTTATTGTCTCGTCTGTTATCACGGTCTCCCTGGTTTCTGTCGGAACGTCCGTTCTGCGGGCGGTCTCCTCTCTGGAATCTCTGTCCGCCTCTTCCTTCCTGGCGGTCACCGTTACGTCCGTCTCTTCCGCCACGTCTTTCACCACCACGGTTATTTCTGTTATCGGATCTGTCGTTTCTTTCAGATCTTTCATTTCTTTCAGATCTCTCCGGTCTTTCACTTCTTTCCGGACGTCTGTTCTGTGTTCTTTCTGCTGCCGGCTTCTCTGTCCTCTTTGGAGCCTGTGCTTCTTCTGCAGACGCATTCTGTGCTGCGGAACGGTCAGAACGTCTTGCCGGACGGCCGTTATTTACCTGCATCGGTTTTCCCTGTCCGGAATTCTGACGATTTCCTCCGGATCTTCTTCCTTTGTTACCACCGTTCTGTGCATTCTGCGGACGTATTACATGCACGATATTCTTTTTCTTTGGTGTTTCTGATTTTTGTGTATTTTCGTTTGTATTTGTTTCTATATCTTTATTATTTGACATATAATCTGCCTCCTCTATGCAATTGTCTGATTCTCTGTGTCTATATGCTTCCGGATTCCTTTTGCAAATCCCTCATCCAGGATAACCAAAGATGCACGGAACTCTTTTCCCATTGCATGCCCCAATGTATCTTTATCTTTGTAAAAATAGATCGGGACCTGATAAAAGTCACACATGTTCTGAAATTTCTTCTTGGTATTATCGGATGCATCGTCTGCAACGATCACAAGATATGCCCTTCCGGATTTTACTTCTTTCTCCGTACAGAACTCCCCGCTTGCAACCTTGCCGGCTTTCGTGGCAAGACCGATCATAGATAATGCTTTATTCTGACTCAAGTACTTCCATCTCCTTTTCCAGTGCTTCATACACTTCTTTCGGGATAGCCTGCTTAAAGGATCTCTCCAGGCCCTTATTCTTCACTGCTTTTGCAAGGCAGTCACCATTCGGGCAGAGATAAGCACCGCGTCCGTTCTTTCTTCCTGTTGCATCCAGTAGAAATTCTCCCTCCGATGTGCGGATGACACGAATCATCTCTTTTTTACTCTTCATTTCCTGACATCCTACGCATTTACGCATAGGAACTTTTTTATTTGCTCCCACGAATTATCACCTATTCCTCTGTATCCTCTACTTCATCGAATGTGATCTCTGCGTCGTCATCATCATATTCAGCATCTGCTGTGTTCTCTACATCGAATTCTTCTGCATCGTCATCGTACTCTTCTTCGTATACGCCTTCGCTTAATTCCATGTAGTTCTCCGGAAGTTCACCGGATTCGATTGCCTGTGTCTCATTCTTGATGTCGATCTTATATCCTGTCAGTCTTGCTGCCAGTCTTGCATTCTGACCTTCTTTACCGATAGCCAGTGATAACTGATAATCCGGAACGATAACGCTTGCTGTCTTTTCATCCGGATCAGCCATTACAGAAATAACCTTTGCAGGGCTTAATGCATTCTCGATCAGGATTGCCGGATTGTCACTCCAGTTGATGATGTCGATCTTCTCGCCGCGCAGTTCATTGACGATCGCATTGACTCTGGCTCCGTTCATACCAACACATGCACCGACCGGATCCACATCAGGATCGTTAGACCATACAGCGATCTTTGTTCTGCTTCCTGCTTCTCTTGCGATACTCTTGATCTCTACGATACCGTCCTTTACTTCTGTAACTTCTGATTCAAACAGACGTTTTACAAGTTCCGGATGTGTACGGGATACCAGGATCTTAGGTCCCTTTGTCGTATTCTTTACTTCTACGATATATAATTTGATACGTTCTGTCGGTTTGAAGACCTCACCTTTTACCTGCTCATTCTCTGTCAGCATAGCATCTGCTTTACCAAGGTTGATGCTGACATTCTTTCCAACATAACGCTGTACGATACCTGTCACGATATCTTTTTCTTTTTCAAAATACTGATCGTATACAACCTTACGCTCTTCTTCACGGATCTTCTGTAAGATCAGGTTCTTTGCATTCTGTGTTGCAATACGTCCGAATGATTTGGACTCGATCGGAATATGCACGATATCACCAAGCTCGAACTTGCTGTCGATCTCTTTTGCATCTTCCAGACTGATCTGCTCCAGTTTGTCTTCCACTTCTTCTACAACCGTTTTCTCAGCGTATAACTGATACTCACATGTCTCCTTGTTCATGATCAGTTTGATGTTGTCTGTCTTACCGAAATGGTTCTTACAGGCATTCATCAGTGAATTTTCAATGGCGTCTAACAGTGTCTCTTTACTGATATCTTTCTCTTTCTCCAGTATATTTAACGCTTCTAATAATTCTGTATTCATGGTCTGTTCCTCCTTACTTATCCATGCCGTTTAAAAATCAAATGCTAATCGGATCAGTGCGATCTCGCTTTTTTCAAATGTTTTCTCAGTCTCATCTTCCATCTCGATCGTAACCGTTGTCTCATCGTAATCCTTTAAGATCCCGGTGAATTCCTTCTTTCTGTCGATCATACGGTAGGTTCTGATCTCAACTTCTTCTCCAAGGCTTCTCTTGAAGTCCTTTTCCTTCTTCAGTGGTCTGCCAAGTCCCGGTGAGCTGACTTCCAGAATATACGAATCTTCGATATAATCTTTCTCGTCCAGAATATCGGAAAGTCTGCGGCTTACAACCTCACAGTCATTCACTCCGATTCCACCCGGTTTATCAATATATGCACGAAGGTACCAGTTACTTCCTTCTTTTACATATTCGACATCCACCAGTTCAAATCCATACTCTTCCACGATTGGAAGCAGGATCTCTTCTGTTTTCTGTTCATACATTTCTCTTTTTGACAATCTAAAATCCTCCTTATGCAGACCTTACTTATCTATGTTTCTATATCAGTCGGCACTCTCTTATCTGCACATACTTTGATATGCAACAAAGAAGAGTGAACAATATGTCCACTCTTCTGCCGATTGATTTATGTAACTAAATTAACTATAGCACTGTTCTTTTGTAAAATCAAGGGATTTTGCGTATTTTTTACACTTTTCCGTGTTTGAACGCCATCATCATCTCGTTTGTCAGGCTTAAGTCTTCTGCCTCTACCGGCATCTTATCCCGTTCAAACCACTCCGCCATGGCAAGTTCATCGGTATCCAGTGTGATACCGTCCTCCCCGTCCAGTTCACAGAAGAATCCCATCAGCAGCGTATCGGTAAATGACCACGGCTGGCTCTTATAATACCGCAGGTTCTTCACCTTCAGTCCGACCTCTTCCATGACCTCACGCCTTACCGTCTCTTCAATGGATTCGCCTGTTTCATTAAATCCTGCAAGCAGTGCATACTTTTTGTATTCTCTTCCCGCATACTTTGACATCAGAATCTTATCCCCATGTGTGACAGCTATGATCACCGCCGGACAGATCTTCGGGAATTCCATCATACCGCAGTCCGGGCAGCGCATCATACGCTCTTTGTCGTCATGCACCATCGGCTGTCCGCAGTGACCGCAGAACTTCCGCGACTGATACCAGCGGTAAAGCTGCCATCCCGTCACTGCTGCAAACTGTCTGTATTTCGGTCTTGCCTCGCGGAAATACTGATTGTCCTTCAGTTCAAATTCTGGGAAATTCTCCGGATCAATTCCTTCTGCCAGATAATATCCCTGTCCGTCAATTGAAAAGAGATACGTATACTCTTCATATACATCCGGATTGTAAACTGCCGCCTCTTTAAATGTAAGGAACGAGATCTCCTGATCCTCAATCTTCACCAGGATCTTTCTTCCTTCATAATATAAGATCACGCTGTCTTCCTTTGGCGGCTCCGGTACATATTCATTTCTATATACATGTGGTTCTATGTTCTGTATCATATCGTTTACCCTCTGTATTTGGTTCCTGTTCCGTCTCGTTTTGCAAGTTTCAGGCGGTTCAGGGTAACTTCTTTTTCATGGTATGAAATCTTACACTCGGTTCCTTCTTCAAACAGATACACATCTGTCAGTGCATCGTCTTTCTTCAGACGGATGCCGCGCACTCCGATCGCACCTTTCTTCTTCTCCGTCACTTCTGCTGCCGGGAAGCGTAAGAAGAATCCGTCCGTTGTCTGCAGTACGATATGCTGGTTCTCCGTCACAACCTGGATCTTCACGACCTCATCTTCCGGCTGAAGCTTAGTTGCTGTAATGGTACGCTTTGTTACCTGGAATTCCGTTCCTTCGACTTTCTTGATCATCCCCTGCTTTGTGGCAAATAAAAGCTTCGCATACCGCATCTGTTCGGAGTCGCAGATGTACACGATCTCTTCCTGCGTGCTGTCATAATTACTGATATTGTCGATCGGCTGTCCCTTGTCACGGAATTTTCCATATGGGATATCCATCACTTTCACCTGATGCATCTTTCCATCTTTTGTGAAAATGCAGATCTTGCCGGTATTCATGCAGTGCAGGATGTATTTATTCTCATTATCTGCCGCTTCTTTATTACGCTCATAAGTACTTACATCTACCGTCTTCGCATATCCGAAACGGTCCATTAAGAACACAACTTCCTGTTCTTCGACTTTCTTCTCTTCAAATACAGCTTCTTCTGCATTCTCTACAACCGTACGTCTCTTTCTTGCGAATTCCTTCTTGATACGGTCCAGATCTTCCATGATAACTGCTGCCATCGAATCGTAATTATTCAGGATATCTTCATATTTTTCAATCTTAGCCAGCGTCTCTTCATGTTCTTTCTGAAGTGCTTCGATTTCCAGACCGATCAGCTTGTACAGACGCATCTCCAGGATCGCTGTTGCCTGACGCTCTGTAAATCTTAACATTCCCGCCATCTTTTTGGAAATGGAGGACTTGAACTTAATGTTCTCTGTCTCCCCGTTCATCAGACATGCCTTTGCGTCTTTTACATTCTGGCTTCCTCTTAAGATCTCGATGATCAGATCGATCACGTCACAGGCTTTGATCAGACCTTCCTGGATCTCTTTTTTATCCTGCTCTTTCTTAAGTAATGTCTTATATTTTCTCGTCGCCATATCGAACTGGAAGTCTACATGTGCCTCGATGATACGCTTCAGGCCCATGGTCTCCGGTCTTCCGTCCGCAACTGCCAGCATATTAACTCCAAAGGTATCTTCCAGTCGGGTCTTCTTATAGAGCATATTGGTCAGATTCTCTACGTCCGCACCTTTCTTCAGGTCAATGACGATACGGATTCCTTCTTTGGACGACTGATTGGAAATATCCACGATGTCTGTTGTCTTCTTGGTCTCTACCAGATTGCAGACATCATTTAAGAATTTCCCGATTCCCGCACCGATCATGGTATAAGGAATCTCTGTGATGACCAGACGTTTCTTTCCGCCCTTCATATCTTCTACTTCAACTTTTCCACGGATCTTGATCTTTCCGGTTCCTGTCTCGTAGATCTCCGGCAGGTCGTCTTTGTTGACCACGATTCCACCTGTCGGGAAATCCGGCCCTTTGATATATTTCATCAGCTGTCTGGTCGTGATCTCCTCATTTTTCATATAGGCTTTGACACCGTCTACAACCTCTCCCAGATTGTGTGTCGGGATACTGGTTGCCATACCGACTGCGATACCTTCCGCACCGTTCACCAGAAGGTTCGGGATACGCACCGGAAGTACGACCGGTTCCTTCTCCGTCTCGTCAAAGTTCGGCATGAAGTCTACAATATCCTTGTCCAGATCAGCCAGATACGCTTCCTGTGTGATCTTCGCAAGTCTCGCCTCAGTATAACGCATTGCGGCTGCACCGTCTCCTTCGATCGAACCGAAGTTACCGTGTCCGTCTACAAGGATCATTCCTTTTTTAAATTCCTGTGCCATGACCACCAGTGCGTCATAGATGGAACTGTCTCCGTGCGGGTGATATTTACCCATGGTATCTCCGACGATACGCGCACATTTACGGTACGGTTTGTCATACCGGATCCCCAGTTCGTGCATATCGTAAAGTGTACGTCTCTGTACTGGTTTCAGTCCGTCTCTTACATCCGGCAGGGCTCTGGCAATGATTACGCTCATTGCATAATCGATATATGATTTTTTCATCACGTCCGAATATTCGGTTCTGATGATCTGTGAATCCTGCATTGTATTTCTCCTATCCTATATATCTCTATATATCAAGTTCCGCTTCTGTCGCATTTTCATAAATAAATGAACGTCTTGGCGGTACTTCTGATCCCATCAGCATCTCGGTTACGCTGGATGCCATTCTTGCGTCTTCAATCTCTACCAGTTTCAGAAGTCTGGTTTCCGGGTTGAGGGTTGTCTCCCACAACTGTTCTGCATCCATCTCTCCCAGACCTTTGTATCTCTGTAAGGTAAATGGGCCGTCATGCGTCTTTCTGTATTTTTCCAGTGCTTTATCATCATACAGATATTCTTCCTCGCCTTTCTTCGGCATCGCCTTATAAAGAGGCGGCATCGCAATATAGACATGTCCTTCGAAAATCAGTTCCGGCATAAAGCGGTAGAACAACGTCAAAAGCAGTGTCGAGATATGGGCACCGTCCACGTCGGCATCGGCCATGATGATGATCTTGTCATACCGCAGCTTGCTGATATCAAAGTCATTTCCATATCCTTCGGAAAATCCGCAGCCAAATGCATTGATCATCGTCTTGATCTCTGCATTCGCCAGCACTTTATCGATACTTGCTTTTTCCACGTTCAGGATCTTACCACGGATTGGAAGGATTGCCTGGAACATACGGTCTCTGGCTGTCTTCGCAGACCCCCCGGCAGAGTCTCCCTCTACGATGAAGATCTCACATTTTGATGCATCACGGCTTTCGCAGTTCGCAAGCTTTCCGTTACTGTCAAAAGAATATTTCTGCTTGGTCAGAAGATTCGTCTTCGCACGCTCTTCCGTCTTACGGATCTTTGCCGCCTTCTCCGCACAGCCAATGACTTTCTTAAGCGTCTCCAGATTACGGTCAAAGAAACGGATGATCTCATCGTTCGTGACCTTACTGCAGGCCTTTGCCGCGTCCGGATTGTCAAGCTTGGTCTTCGTCTGACCTTCAAATCTCGGATCCGGGTGCTTGATCGATACGATTGCCGTCATACCGTTACGGATATCGGCTCCGGTAAAGTTTGCATCCTTTTCTTTCAGAATACCAAGTTCTCTTGCATACTGGTTGATCGCCGTTGTAAATGTCGTCTTGAATCCGGTCAGATGCGTTCCTCCTTCTGCATTGTAGATATTGTTACAGAAGCCAAGTACATTTTCATGGAACTCGTTGACGTACTGGAAGGCCACTTCTACTTCGATGCCTTCTGCTTCCCCTTTGAAATACACCGGATCGTGTACGACTTCTTTTTTATGATTCAGTTCACGGATGAATCCAAGGATTCCGTCCGGCTCATGATAAATGATCTGTTCCGGTTCTGCTCCCCTTTTATCTTCAAATACGATCTTCAGATCCGGATTCAGATAAGCAGTCTCATGAAGACGGCTCTTTACCTCTTCTGCTTTGAACTTTGTCTTTTCAAATATCGTATCATCCGGAAGAAAATTCACTTTCGTTCCGGTCTTTCTTGTCTTTCCGATCGTCGGCAGTAATCCGTCTTCCAATTCGATCACCGGTTTTCCCTGTTCATACCGGTCATGGTGGATATATCCGTCCCTGCTGATCTGCACATCCATATAGGTAGACAGCGCATTTACAACAGAAGAACCGACACCATGCAAACCTCCGCTGGTCTTGTATGCCGAATCGTCGAATTTTCCGCCCGCATGAAGTGTCGTGTATACCACACGAGCTGCCGATACTCCTGTTGCATGAAGGTCTACCGGTACACCACGTCCGTTATCTGCGATCGTTGCCGAACCGTCTTTTTCCAGTGTCACATGAATCTCGCTGCAATATCCGGCAAGATGCTCATCCACCGCATTATCCACGATCTCATAGATCAGATGGTTCAGACCTTTGGTTGAAACACTTCCTATATACATTCCGGGTCTTTTTCTTACCGCTTCCAGTCCCTCCAGGATCGCGATACTTCCCGCATCATATGTATTCTTTTTCGCCATTCTTTCTATATCCTTTCTCCGTTTCCATCTGTATGACAGACACTGAAAAACATCACATCTGATACCTTCCACAAGTATCATACAGATTTTTCCATACTTTGGATATCTTATCATAAAAATATTTTCGAATCAAGACAGCACCTGATGCAGAAGCTCTGCAAGAAGTTCCATGGCATTTCGCATCTCTTCTACTGTATTCGTCTGCGCTCCTGCCTCGACCAGAAGTGTCTTCGGTTTGAAATGCATGTTATAGCGGTATGCCCGAAGGAAAATGTGTCTGGCAAATCCCGGATAATATTTGGCTGCTGCAATCTCCATCTGAAGGGAAAATGCCAGATTGTCTTCCAGATATGGATTCGGAAGATAACTGATATTTCCATTTGCCCGCGTTCTGCTGAGCCCGTTGAAGAACATGATCTGCGCCGTCTGTCTGCCATCCACCTCTGTCACAAGATGTGTCCCTTCCGCCACACCGTCCCGGTGGAGGTCGATCACCACTTCTATACTTGGATTATCTTTTAATATCTTCTGCACATCTGGTTCCGCAAGCTGATATGCTTTGCTGCGGTCCAGTTTGCCATTTACCAGATCATAAACACCTGTATGATGATACGTCTCGATTCCATACTTTTGATTCAAAAGATCTGTCAGATACGTTCCCATACCTACAATCGATGTATTCGCATCCCCCGGAACAGAATCTTTAAACTGCTCCTGGGAATGTGTATGATAGATCAGCACCTTCGGTCCGGCTGCCTCTTCATTAGAATTGGAATTCAGCTTCATATTCTTTCCAAGCAGCCGGTCTGCATTGATCAGATTTGCATCCGCCATCGTACTGCTGTCCACTGTGTAAAAATGGCTCATCAGATATTCGTAATCTCTTAATTTATCCATGGATATGTCTACTTTAGCCTCCGGTATCTTCACCATCTCCTGCTGCGTGACACTTTGCCCCTGCGTAATGAGCTTTCCATTTTCATCCACGGCATTTTCATCATTCGCCTGCTTTTCTAATATCATGGCATAGGTCTGGGAATCTTCGGCGATAGTATCCTCTTTTTCCGCTGACAGATAGGTTCCAATCGGGAACAATTTCATCACTGTCTGTGTCACGTCCTCTGTAAGACCTCCGACATGGTCTTTTTCCGATGTATAAGTCAGTGTCGTCATTATATTTCCGACAGCACAATCTGCAATGACCTCTTTTTCTTTTTCCAGGAATGATATTTTCAGTTCTCGTACTGTTCCATTTTCTTTTATTACATGACCTCTTATGAAACAGGTCAGAAGTATTCCAGCACTGCCCCAGGCTGCACACTTCATATATTTTTCCAACATTCTCTGCCTGTCTTTCTTTTTCACATTTTTAACACCTCTGCCGTTTACTGATTTTTACGATATCTTAGTTCTTACTATAATTATGGCAATATTGTAAATGTTATGACTGCATTATTTTTTCTTTCCCCGCAAAAAGCATATTCATTGCTTCTGAAATTGTATAACTGATTCGTCTTACTGTATCATCAATATCTTTTGGTGTCACAAACATACCATTCAGATGCGGAGCAATCAATTCCTTTACCAGTTCATATTTCTCTGCGGAATTATATCCCTGCAATACCACTCCCACCCCTTTTAATGTTTCTGATGTTTCCAGTGCCATAATAAAGTTCTCCATTGTATCATTCACAATGGTTGCCGCATCCACAACTGTCGGCACTCCGATTGCAATGACCGGAATTCCCATCGTATCTTTTGTAATCTCACTTCGGTGATTTCCAACCCCTGCTCCCGGATAAATTCCCGCATCAGAAATCTGTATTGTCCGGTTCAGTCTTTTGGTACTTCTTGCTGCCAGTGCATCAATTACCATAATCAGATCAGGGGTTGTCTCATTTACTATTCCCCGTATAATTTCTGCAGACTCCATCCCTGTCTGTGCCATCACTCCCGGAACGATCGCACTCACAATCCTGCTTCCGCCTTTTCCCACTGCATACCTTCCATATTCCTGCACAATATGTCTGGTAACATTCAACTGATCCACCACATACGGTCCCAGTGCATCCGGTGTCACTTCACGATTGCCAAGGCCTACAACAAGTACCGAATATCCTTTTTCCTGATTTTCTTCCGTATCTTTCATATATTTTTCCAAAAAATCTGCCAATGTCTCCGATATTTCCCTGTGATACCCTTCATCTGCAGCTGCCATATTCGGCGCTTCCAGTGTCAGATATGTTCCCACAGGTTTTCCCATCGCCTTCGCCCCATTTTCCGTTTCAATCCTGACCGTTGTGATCTTAATCTCCTTTTCTTCATCATACTCCTCTTCCAGAACGACACCTGATACCTCCACATGATCCGATTCAAACCGTTCTTTCTGTTCCATCGCAAGATCCGTCCGTATCTTATACTTCTCCACCATCATTTTTATCCATCCTTTCTCAAATTAATGCTAGTTTTTCCAATATTTTCAGAAATATGTATTGACAGATTCCAATTCATGCCCTAAAATAAATTCGTATGTTTCGTTAGATCGTCCGTGTCCGGCTCTAACGAACTGGAAATCGAATTAAAAAAATCGAAATACATTGATATCGGAGGTGGACAAATTGGCTAATATCAAATCTGCAAAGAAAAGAATTTTAGTAAACGAAACAAAAGCTGCTAGAAACAAAGCAATCAAGTCTAAAGTAAAAACTTGCGTAAAGAAAGTTGAAACAGCTGTAGCTAACAAAGATGCCGCTGCTGCTGCAGACGCATTAAAAGTTGCAATCGTTGAAATCAACAAAGCTGGAAGCAAGGGTGTTTACCACAAAAACACATGCTCTAGAAAGATTTCCCGTCTGACAAAAGCTGTTAACGGAATTGCTTAATAATAGAGATTAAACTCGAGTTGCAAAATTTTTAGAACCCGGATCATCCCGTCAATGATCTGGGTTTTTTTCTATTTAATTCATCATCGCGGCCTCTCAGTCCACGAGAAAGACTTGGTATTCTGTTTGTTGCTGGATGTCACGATGCAGAAGTTCTAAGGCAGTCCGCCTTCCCTAAGGGCAAAAGCCACTCCGCTCAAACTCACCCCTACGGGGCTCAAACAGTTCGCTCCGGGTAACCAGCTTAGTGAATTAACTAGAAAAAGGATACAGCAACCGCCGTACCCTTTTCGTATGTATTCTTATTCTAACAAATCTGATGATTAGTTGTTGATCAGTTTGTCTTCTCCATTCCAGCTGTAGAGCTTTCTGATCTCTGCTCCGACTTTCTCTGATGGATGTTCTGAAGCAAGTTTTCTCATAGCTTTGAAGTGTACCTGACGTCCTGCTGGAGACATGTCTAATAAGAAGTCTTTTGCAAATGTTCCGTCCTGAATGTCTGTCAGAATCTGTTTCATAGCTTTCTTTGTCTCAGCTGTAACGATCTTAGGTCCTGTTACATAGTCACCATATTCAGCTGTGTTAGAGATAGAGTATCTCATTCCAGCGAATCCTGACTGATAGATCAGGTCTACGATCAGTTTCATCTCATGGATACACTCGAAGTAAGCGTTTCTTGGATCATATCCAGCTTCGCAAAGTGTCTCGAAACCAGCCTGCATAAGTGCACAAACACCACCGCAAAGTACTGCCTGCTCACCGAAGAGGTCTGTCTCTGTCTCTGTTCTGAATGTTGTCTCAAGAAGACCAGCTCTTGCTCCACCGATTGCAAGACCATATGCAAGTGCACGATCCCAAGCTTTTCCTGTAGCATCCTGCTCTACAGCGATAAGGCAAGGTGTTCCTTTTCCAGCCTGATACTCACTTCTTACTGTGTGTCCCGGTGCCTTAGGAGCGATCATTGTTACATCTACATTCTTTGGTGGGTTGATGCATCCAAAGTGAATGTTGAAACCATGAGCGAACATTAACATGTTACCTTCTTCAAGGTTTGGTTCGATATCTTTCTTGTACATATCTGCCTGTAACTCATCGTTGATCAGGATCATGATGATGTCAGCCTGTTTTGCTGCTTCAGCTGCTGTGAATACTTTGAATCCCTGAGCTTCGGCTTTTGCCCATGATTTACTTCCTTCATAAAGACCAACGATAACATCGCATCCGGACTCTTTTAAGTTCAGAGCATGTGCATGTCCCTGGCTACCATAACCGATGATAGCGATCTTCTGTCCCTCTAATACTGATAAATTACAATCTTCCTGATAAAAAATTCTTGCTGCCATTATAGCATACCTCCTAAAAAATAAATGATTTTTTATTTTCTTAAACAAGGGGTCGCCCTTCCACCGGGCTCGTCTCTGTTTAATGTCTGATTAAAATGTGTTACTGTTTGTCCATTATAATATATCAATTATAATGTGTTGATGTTTCCTTCCTGATCAATGACTGTTACATCCTTGATTCCTCTCTGTAATCCGGTAATACCTGTTCTTGCAAGTTCAAGAATCTCGTAACCTTCCAGAAGTTCCAGAAACGCATCTACTTTTGAACCATTTCCTGTCAGTTCCACCATCAGGGAATCCTTCTCTACATCAACAATCTTCGCGCGGAATATATCCGCCACAGATATGATCTCCGTTCTCTCCGTCTTATTCGCCCGAACCTTCACCATGATCAGTTCGCGATATACCGAATCTTCCGGATGAAGTACTTTGATCTCAATGACATCTTCCAGCTTTCTGACCTGCTTTTCGATTTGCGATAAGATCAGCTCATCTCCGCTGGCCACAATGGTAATTCTGGTAAATCTCGGATCTGCCGTAACTCCGGCAGTTATACTGTCGATACTGTATCCTCGTCTGCTGAACAGTCCGGATACACGGCTTAATACACCGGGATTATTGTCTACCAATAATGAAAATACTCTTTGCATATTGCACCTCTTTTCTATCATTTATAAAAAACAGAGTGCGTTCTGTTTTTTTATAATAACAACTACTTCTTCTTTTGTCAAGTATTGGCACCCATATTTTTACATTTTTCACAAAATGCAGGATTACCGCATTATTTCAGGATGATCCCGGCAATGTCTTCCGGCGTCCCGGCAACGTATACTGCGCCTGCTTTTTCCAGTTCTTCACGGTTGCCGAATCCGTATAATACCCCCATACAGTCAAGCCCTTCCTGCTTTGCCCCAAGCACATCATGTTCACGGTCACCGATCATCAGTATCCTCTTCTTATCCTGCATCCGGCAGGTATCAATCAGATATCCGATCACCTCTGCCTTACTGCCTCTGCCTCCGTCCAGTTCCATACCTGCCACATATTCAAAATATTGATCCAGGTCAAAATGTTCAATAATCCTTCTCGCATATACTTCCGGTTTGGACGTCGCAACAAAAAGTCTTTTTCCTGCTGCCTTCAATGCCTTTAATGATTTTTCAAATCCGGGATACACCGAACACTCAAAAATCCCCGTATCCTGATAATATTCCCTGTAATACTCCACCGCCTTCCAGCTTTTCTCATCGTCAAATCCATAGAATCTGGCGAACGAATCGGTAAGCGGCGGACCGATGAATTTATATATTTTTTCCCGTTCGGTCTCTTCGATTCCGAATTTCTCCAGCGCATACATCACCGAATTCGTAATTCCCGGTGAAGAATCGATGATCGTGCCATCCAGATCAAAGAAACAGATATCATACATTTTATCAAGCTTTTCTTTTTCCATATTCTCTACCTGCCTGCTTCAAAAAAATACCGGAGCCGTCCTTCTGCGTTTTTTCCGCATCCGTCACACCCCAGTATTATTATAACCGTTCCATCTATACTTTTGCAAACTGTATCATCCAGAGAAGCAGAAGATGCACCGGATAAAATCCGTAGAAAAACCATTTTTCCCAGCCGTGTGCTGTTTTGTCTGCTTTGTTATACATACACTGTATAACCACTCCCGATGCTGCCGGCCCGATACAGGCACATGCAGAATGTATGAGCGCACTCTCCAGCCCGCAGTCCGCCCTGTATGACAACACATTCAACAGAAAGAAGAGTCCCACTGCTTTTCCATATGCCAGTGATACTTTTTTCCTGTCCCCATATGCATTTGCAAACAGCATCGTAAATACCGGTGCCAGAAGTGCCCAGTCCGTCCAGAGCGAACAGATTACCAGCACGCACAGCCATAACATTTTCTCCCCTTTATGTTTTACATGATCTGCAACCCACACCACTCCCAGACATAGAAGAAGGCTGAACATCATGTTCAGGTTCGTCTGTTTCAATGCCAGCATGAAGGGGATCTGTGAAAGGATCCCGAATACAAGCAGCCGCAGTGCATAGTTCTTTACAGATCTTGTGTAATGATATCCTTCCACAAGGAAATAGCACATAGTAATGGCTGTAAAATACCCGATATCAACCATAACTTCCTGCCCTGTACTGCCTTCTTTTAAAAATATATAGGCAAAATGATTACAGAACATAGCTGCCATTGCCAGATATTTTATTGCATTTCTACTCATACTTCCCTCTCCATTTTCATTCTTCGATATTTCTGATAAATCCGACATAGGTCGCTCCAAAATAAACTACATATACGCCAAAGAATAGGGCGAATGAAATTGCAAAATACTGTAACACCGGTGTACTGACTCCTGTATAGAAGTTAAATCCGGCACCCATATACACCGCTATGATCCCGCTGATCACTGCCGAAAGGATTGCCGGACACAGATAATACCCGGACAGCTGACGGAATACGGTCTGTTGGATCTCGCGTCTTCCAAGGCCGATTTTCGAAAGCACCTGGTAGCGGAACCTATATTTTGCCGAATCACTCAGCTGCTGTACCGATAACACCGTCAATGCAATACACAAAAATACCAGCCCGATATACATACATGGGAATGTGATACAACTCATCATATATCTGACCTCAGCCGATGCATTTTCCCGCACAAGATTCACCGCAGCATATGTGACAATGGTATCCGTACCATAACATACATTATCATCGTCTTCTTCCATGTATGTATGACCGGCATAATCATGTTTATCTGACAGATCATCCAGCTTATTCTGCAGGTTATCCGGCACTTTTTTCTTCACACTTACCGCAAGTTCCGAATAGTACGGTGTCATCTGCTGTATCCGTTCATCCGGCACAACGATGATATAATCACCGCCGTTATGTCCGTCCTGCGAAAATGATTCGGTGCAGATCTTCCTGCAGGTCAGTGTCTCTCCTCGGTCCTGAAGCTTCACGCCATCCGTAAAATCTCCGGTTTCCTTATACACTCTTTGCTTCATCTGAAGGATATATTCATTTTTTCCAAGCGTTTCCGTGGAATATCCCAGCATTTTTCTCAGATGATTGTAATCACTCAGCCCCATATATGTATCATATCTGCAATATGCATCATCATCGGAACCTTTACGTATCTTTTTCTCATCCGGTGTTCCGTCTTCTCTGCGGTACTCATCTCCAAAATACCGCAGATGCGTATACAGCCATGTATTCATTGTGTTCGTATGATTTTCATAAATACGGTACACGCACGAATCCTTTACACCTGCTTCTTCTCCGACAATATCCAATTCCTTTGCAAAATCATATTCCGGATTCTGACTGTTCACCTGTACATCAAATGGAAATTTCATCTCTAAAACCTGATTCTGCCAGTCCGTAAACATTAATGCAACCGAGCACCCCAGAAATGCGACCATAAAAAGCACCGTAAGTGTTCCCATGGTAAACCGCATCGTTTTCAATTTAGATGCAAACTGACGCAGCAGGAACAGATTCTGCCCCCGGTAGACCGCATTTCCTTTTTTCCTCACATAGCAGATGATCCATGCGGAAAGCCCTGTATAAAACACATACATTGTAATAAACAGACCCGTCAGAAATACTGCTGCCCCTCCCGGCGACTGTATATTTCCGCTCAGTATCCAGACACCGAACGCAAAGATGAACAGAATGGAAAACGGCAGTAATAACCGCTTTATTTTTTCATTCTTTTCTTTTAATTCCTCATTCTTCTGATTTTCTCTCATCAGATCATGAATGTTCATCTTGCGGAATTTCCGGCTGCACCGGAACAGTGCCAGCAGATAACATCCTGCAAAGCAGCACACAGTCATAAGGAAACAATATCCATTGAATTCCAGATGGGGTCTTAGTTCCACCTGTATGACACTATAAAGGACAACGAGCAGCACCTGCTGAAGCAACATTCCAAGGCCCAGTCCTATCACAAAGGAACACACACCGAGCAGCAGATTTTCTTTCATATAAAGCCCGGACACTTCCTTTTTATTCATTCCGATCAACAGATAGATACCGAATTCACGGCTCCTTTTTTCCAGCATGAACCGTACCATATAATTGATCAGCCATGCAACGATCAGTACAATAAAGAATGTGGCAATACCGATCATCGCTGCCATTATCGCTGCCATTTCATACATTTTCTGAAGATCCTTCGAAAAAATGATACTGTTAAATGCAAACATCAATGATACCACAAATGTCATCGTCAGCACATACACCAGATAATCTCTGGCGGAACGTCTGACATTGCGCAGTGCAAGCTTACCGAACATCTGACAGTTCACCTCCTGTCAGAGATAATACATCCAGGATCTTATTCAGAAATTCCCGCCTTTCTTCCACTCCTCTTACCAGTTCATGGAATATCTTTCCATCTTTCAGGAAAAGAATACGGCTGCAGTAGCTGGCTGAAAACGCATCATGTGTAACCATGAGGATCGTAGAGTGCATATCATGATTCATCTTGCGGAATGTTTCGAGCAGCATCTGTGCCGCTCTGGAATCCAGCGCACCGGTCGGCTCATCTGCGAGGATCAGTTTCGGACGATGAATCATCGCTCTGGCACAGGCACAACGCTGCTTCTGGCCCCCGGATACCTGATAGGGGAATTTATCCCGGATTTCTTCGATATCAAGCAGCTTCAATATGTGATCACATTTCTCTTGGATCTCTCTTTTACTCTTGCTGTGCAGCGTCATTGCCAGCACAATATTCTCTTCTATCGTAAGTGTATCTAACAAGTTGTAATCCTGAAATATGAATCCCAGATTGTCTTTCCGAAATTCCGCCAGTGCCTCATCACTCAGCTCCGTAATATCCGTTTCTCCGTAGTATATATGCCCTGCAGTCACACGGTCAATCGTAGACAGCATATTCAAAAGTGTTGTCTTTCCGGAACCCGATGCTCCCATGATTCCCACAAATTCTCCTTTTTGGACGCAAAAGCTTACCCTGTCTACCGCTTTGGTGATGTTCGTATCACTTCCGTAATATTTTTCCACATCACACACCCGAATCTCTCCATCCGGGATTCTGCCTCCTGCCAGGATTCTGTCTGTTTTTTTCTCTGTTGTCTTGCCATGCTTTCTTATTCTTCTCATCCATATCATCCTTTCCGGTCTTTTTGTAATACTCTTTTTCATCTCTACTTTATCCGTCCGGACCAGAAAGATGTATCGATGTATCTTTCAGTTATCTTACATTTTTGAAAGATAACTGCTGACCGGAAATGTAAGGATCATCTTCGTGCCTTCACCACGGACAGATTCCGCCTCGATGGCAATTCCAAGCTTTTCACACAGCCGTCTGCACAGATAAAGCCCCATCCCCGTAGATTTCTTACCATTTCTTCCATTGGAACCGGTAAAACCTTTTTCAAAAATTCTGGACATCTCTTCTTCCCGTATTCCGGTTCCGTTATCTTCTACGATCAGCCGGACACCATGACCGTACCTTTCCGTGTATATATGAATATACGGATGAACCTTTGGATTCTCACTTTTATATTTCACACTGTTCAGCACAAGCTGGTTCAGTATAAAAATGATCCACTTCTTATCGGTATATACAAAATCAGGGCACTCCACTTCCCCGCGCACTCCGTTACTAATTAGATAATACTTATTTTTCATCAAAATTTCAGAAGCCGCCTTCCCAAGGTCTGTCTCTTCAATCATATAATCTTTGTATACCTTTTCCATTCTAGCATAATACAGAACCATATCTACGTCATTTTCAATCCGTTGATTCTCAAGACCAATCTGTCTGGTCACTTCGTCTTTATGATTCTCACACACAAGCTGGATACTGGTAATCGGTGCTTTGATCTCATGCACCCAGCTTTCGATATAATCCCGATAATCATTCTGTTCATCTTCAAGCATACGGATCCGTTCGATCACAGATTTATTCGATCGTCTGATCAACTCCCGGTAGATCCGATCTTCCAGATATGGTGAAGCTGGCAGCAATTCTCCAAGCAGATATCTCTGATCTACATTTTCCAGAATATGTTCTGCCCTGTCAAAATATTTCTTCCTGCGATAATATCCTGTCACAATCCATATCCCAAGGATGATCCACCAGAAAATGAGAATCAGTGCAGCTGCGTTTCTGTTATACCCTGTAATATAGAAGAACCCCATCAGTAATATCATACACAGGAGGTGCAGCAGACATATCAGAATCTTATCTTTTATATATTCCGAAAATCTCATATGCGGTACCCCATTCCCCGTTTTGTCTCAATGAAATCCGTCACTCCGATGTCAGCCAGTTTTCCTCTGAGTCTTGTAACATTCACACTTAATGTATTGTCATCTATGAAGACTTCATTGTCCCACAGATATTCGATCATATCCAGTCTCGGAACAATCTCACCCTTTTTCTGATATAGAAGATGCAGGATCTTCAACTCATTTTTCGTAAGATCTGTCTTTTTTCCTTCATGCTCTATGCAGCCTCCCACAACATTTAGGATTACACCTTTATATTCCATGTTCAAGGCATTACCCCTTGATTTCTCTGCATTTTTATCAGTAGTTCTTTTTAGTACTACTCCTATTCTTGCCAGCAGAATCGGTGGATTGAACGGTTTTGTGATATAATCATCTGCCCCTTTCAAGATTCCGGTCAGTTCATCCATGGAATCTGTCCGGCTGGTCAGAAATATGATTGGAATATCTGAATGTTCTTTCAGCTTCGTACAGATGTCAAAGCCGCTTTCCCCCGGAAGATTCCAATCCAGGAGTACCAGATCCGGTGCCGGTATCATGCTGCATATCTGCTCTGCCGTATCTTTAAATTCTTCGATTATCTCTGCTTCATAAAAAGCATTTTCCAGGAGCTGTTTTAATTCCTTTCGGATACCCGGATCATCTTCTACAATAACAATCTTCATGTCGTTCTCCTCATGATGTTCCTTTTATAATTATACTGATAAATACAGAACAGATTGTAGAAAATACGCTTTTACATTTTCCACAATCTGTTCATTATAGCATATAACATACGTTGAATATGTTTGTATTATTTCACAAGAAGTGATGTTCCAGTCATCTCAGCCGGCTGTTCCATACCCATCAGTTCGATCAGTGTAGGTGCAATATCTGCCAGGCATCCGTCTTCTTTCAACTTGTATGCAGGATCTGCGTTTACAAGGATAAATGGTACAGGATTGGTTGTATGTGCTGTAAATGGCTCTTTTGTTTCTTCATCGATCATGTACTCTGCATTACCGTGATCTGCACAGATGAACATCTGTCCGTCAGCTTCTTTTAATGCTTCGTAAGCCTTTCCTACACACTCGTCAACTGCTTCAATGGCTTTTACAGCAGCCTCGATCACACCAGTATGACCTACCATGTCAGGGTTGGCAAAGTTAATTACGATAACATCATACTTATCAGACTTGATTGCTGCAACGAGCTTGTCACATACTTCATATGCACTCATCTCTGGCTTCAAATCATAAGTAGCAACCTTTGGAGATTTTACAAGAATTCTATCTTCTCCTTCATTTGGTTCCTCTACGCCGCCATTGAAGAAGAATGTTACGTGAGCATACTTCTCTGTCTCAGCGATACGTGCCTGTTTCTTGCCGTTCTTGGCAAGGAACTCACCAAATGTATTAGTGATTTCTTCTTTCACAAATGCGACCTGTTTATTTTCGATTGTAGCATCGTATTCTGTAAAGCATACAAATGTTGTCTTGATTCTGTCTCCTCTGTCAAATCCGTCAAAGCTGTCGTCACAGAATGTTCTTGTGAGCTCTCTTGCTCTGTCCGGGCGGAAGTTGAAGAATACTACGGAATCATTTTCTTTGATCGTTGCAACCGGTGCGCCGTCCTTTGTTACTACAAATGGTACAACGAACTCATCCGTTACATCTGCGTCATAAGAAGCCTGGATTCCTTCTGTTGCAGAAGCGGCTGTCTCGCCTTCGCCTGCTGAAAGTGCCTTGTAAGCCTTTTCTACACGATCCCAGCGGTTATCACGGTCCATTGCATAATAACGTCCGGAAACACTTGCAACCTCTCCTACGCCGATTTCTTTCATCTTAGCTTCTAACTGCTCTACATACTCTTTTCCGGAAGCCGGTGGTGTATCACGACCGTCAAGGAAGCAGTGTACGTATACTTTCTCAAGTCCCTGTCTCTTAGCCAGTTCCAGAAGGCCGAAAATATGTCCGATGTGGCTGTGAACACCACCGTCAGATACCAGCCCCATCAGGTGCAGTGCAGAATCATTCTTCTTGGCATTCTCACATGCAGCCAGAAGTGCTTTATTCTCAAAGAATACACCATCTTCAATTGCCTTTGTGATCTTTGTCAGTTCCTGATAAATGATACGTCCGGCACCCATATTCATATGACCAACTTCTGAGTTACCCATCTGTCCGTCCGGAAGTCCTACTGCAAGTCCGCTGGCATTTCCTTTTACACATGGATATTCTGACATCAGTTTATCCATAACAGGTGTTTTTGCCATAGCAATTGCATTACCTTCTGTCTTTTCATTCAGTCCATAACCATCTAAGATCATAAGTACTGTTGGTTTCTTACTCATTTTTAATATCACCTTTCGTCTTAAATATCACTTTTACAGCATAAAACCGCAGGAAGCAGTCAAACGAAAGCCTCCTGCGGCTGATTTTCTAAATCTTATTTGTAGTTTACGATCTTTCCGAAATCAGCTTTCAGAGATGCTCCACCTACAAGTCCGCCGTCGATATCAGCCTGAGCGAATAACTCTGCTGCATTTCCAGCGTTTACAGATCCGCCGTACTGGATACGGATAGCTTCTGCTGTAGCTTCATCATATACTTCAGCGATGCATGCACGAATACCAGCGCAAACTTCTTCAGCCTGCTCTGTAGTAGCTGTCTTACCTGTTCCGATAGCCCAGATTGGCTCGTAAGCGATCACTGCTGTCTTAGCCTGATCAGCTGTTACATTCTGGAATCCAACTTTCACCTGCTGGCGGATGAAATCCATTGTTACACCCTGTTCTCTCTGCTCCAGAGTCTCTCCACAGCACATGATTGGTGTAATACCATGCTCGAAAGCTTTCAGCATTTTCTTATTTACTGTCTCGTTTGTCTCTGCAAAGTATTCTCTTCTTTCAGAGTGTCCAAGAACAACGTATTTTACTCCTGCATCTGTAAGCATAGCCGGAGAGATTTCTCCTGTATATGCTCCGCTTTCTTCAAAATACATATTCTCAGCACCAACCTGGATATTGGTTCCCTTTACAGCCTCTGCTACAGGGATAATGTCGATTGCAGGTACGCAGAATACTACGTCTACATCTTCATTAGCTACTAATGGTTTTAATTCTTCAACTAAAGCTACTGCTTCACTTGGAGTTTTGTTCATTTTCCAGTTTCCGGCTACAATTTTCTTTCTTGCCATCTTTCCAAATCTCCTTATTCTATTTATCGTTAGCTGCTGCTACACCCGGGAGTTCTTTTCCTTCAAGGAATTCAAGAGAAGCTCCACCACCTGTTGAAATGTGTGTCATCTTATCTCCATATCCCAGCTGGTTAACTGCTGCTGCAGAATCTCCTCCGCCGATGATTGTTACAGCGTCTGTGTCTGCAAGTGCTTTTGCAACCGTTTCTGTTCCTTTTGCAAATTTAGGCATCTCGAAGCATCCCATTGGTCCGTTCCATACAACCGTCTTAGCATCTTTTACTGCATCGCTGAAGATCTTAGCTGTCTCTGGTCCGATGTCGAGTCCTTCCCATCCTTCCGGAATCTCTCCAGCTTTTACTACCTGAGTATTTGCATCATTAGAGAAATCATCTCCGACAACGTTATCTACAGGAAGAAGGAGTTTTACACCTTTGGCTTTTGCTTTTTCGATCATGTCAAGTGCATACTGGCAGTAATCTTCTTCCAGAAGGGATTTTCCGACTGTTCCGCCCTGTGCTTTTGCGAATGTATATGCCATTCCTCCACCGATGATCAGAGTATCTACTTTGTCAAGAAGGTTCTCAATTACAGAAATCTTGCTTGAAACTTTTGCTCCGCCAAGGATTGCTACGAATGGTCTTTCCGGATTGTTGACTGCATTTCCAAGGAAATCAATTTCTTTCTGCATAAGGTATCCAACAACTGCTGTATCTACGTATTTTGTAACTCCTACGTTAGAGCAGTGTGCACGGTGTGCTGTTCCGAATGCATCGTTAACAAATACGTCGCAAAGAGAAGCGAGATCTTTACTGAATGCATCTTCATTCTTTGTCTCTTCTGCTCTGTAACGTGTGTTTTCAAGGAGGATAACATCTCCATCTTTCATCTCAGCTACTGCTGCTTTCGCATTTGGTCCAACAACTTCCGGATCAGCTGCAAATTTTACTTCCTGTCCAAGAAGTTCTGAAAGGCGAACTGCTACAGGAGCAAGAGATAATTCTGGAACCGGCTGTCCCTTTGGCTTTCCAAGATGAGAGCAAAGGATAACCTTTCCGCCATCAGCGATTAATTTTTTGATTGTAGGAAGTGCTGCAACAAGACGATTCTCGTCTGTAATCTTTCCATCGATAAGTGGAACGTTGAAGTCACATCTTACAAGTACTTTTTTCCCTTTTACGTTAATGTCATCTACAGATTTTTTATTAAGCATAGTACTGCCTCCTGGTTATATATTTTATAACTGCAAAAAGGGTCCGGCCCAATAAGACCGGACCCTTTGTGAGTCTTAATTCATGCTCTAAATTATGCTAATTCAGAGAAGTATTTGATTGTTCTTACCATCTGGCTTGTGTATGAGTTCTCATTGTCATACCAAGAAACAACCTGAACTTCTGTAGTTCCGTTTTCCAGTGGAAGTACCATTGTCTGAGTAGCATCGAATAATGAACCATATCTCATTCCAACGATATCGCTAGATACGATTTCATCTGTGTTGTATCCGAAGGACTCTGTAGAAGCTGCTTTCATAGCTGCGTTGATTTCATCAACTGTTACATGTCCTTTTACAACTGCTGTAAGGATTGTTGTAGATCCTGTAGGTGTTGGTACACGCTGAGCAGATCCGATTAACTTTCCGTTCAGTTCTGGGATAACAAGTCCGATTGCTTTTGCAGCACCTGTGCTGTTAGGTACGATGTTAACTGCAGCTGCACGAGATCTTCTGAGGTCACCTTTTCTCTGTGGTCCGTCAAGAGTCATCTGATCTCCTGTGTAAGCGTGAATTGTGCACATGATACCAGACTCGATTGGTGCAAGATCGTTAAGAGCTTTTGCCATTGGAGCCAGGCAGTTTGTTGTACAAGAAGCTGCAGAAATTACTGTATCTTCTGGTTTCAGTGTTTCGTGGTTTACGTTATATACGATAGTTGGCAGGTCGTTTCCAGCTGGTGCGGAAATAACAACTTTTCTTGCTCCTGCTTTGATATGAGCAGATGCTTTTTCTTTAGATGTATAGAATCCTGTACACTCCAGAACTACGTCTACACCAATCTCTCCCCAAGGAAGTTCTTCAGCGTTAGCTTTAGCATAGATTTTGATTTCTTTTCCATCAACGATGATAGAATCATCTGTTGCTTTTACAGTATCAGCTAAAGCGTATTTTCCCTGTGAAGAATCATATTTTAACAGGTGTGCAAGCATCTTAGGAGATGTTAAGTCGTTGATTGCTACAACTTCATATCCTTCTGCTCCGAACATCTGTCTGAATGCAAGACGTCCAATACGTCCAAATCCATTAATCGCTACTTTTACTGCCATGATTAATTCCTCCTAAAGTTTGTTTATTAACTACTTATGCAGTCTACATTGTGAAATCTTTCTCAAGCCCTTTAGAAGCTCTATCAAGACCTCTCAACTGCTAATAATTGTACTTTATCTGATACAAAATTTCAAGAGGTTTTCCTATTTTTATATAAGTTGCTTAAAAACAGGCTTTTGTTCAAAAAATTCTGTATAATATTTAAAGCCGCAGGACTTCAAAATTTCTTCTGCCTTTGCAAAATCATACGCAATATGCTCCGGTTTATGTGCATCGGCTCCAATCGTAATGATCTCACCGCCAAGCTCACGATAACGCTTCAATACATCCGGATGTGGATGTGCGAACGGAAGGCCATACTTCAATCCGGCCGAATTCACTTCCAGACCCTTTTCCTTCTCAATCAATAGTTTCAAAATCTCGTCTATAATATCCGCATAATCTGTATACGAATATTCTTTTTCCCTTGATTTTCCATATCTTACAACATAATCCAGATGACCAAGTGTCTGAAAGCAGTCCGAAGTTCTCACATTTTCCAGCGTTGTCTCCATCATCAGACGGTACGCCTTTTTGTCAGTACGGTCTGTAAAAAGCTTTTCTGCCGCAGGATCAGTATATAATATGTTCCCTTCCGCATCTTTCTTATACGGAACATTGTGAACCGATCCAATTACGAAATCAAACGGATATTTCTTCGTCAGTTCTTCATAATAATCTTTCAGATATGTCCTAAGTCCCAGTTCTATTCCAATCCTGATATTCAGTTTTCCTGCATATTCTTCCTGAAGTTTCTGCATTTCCACAAAATAAGCATCCACATCAAAGATACCTTCTTCTCCCCATTCCAGATCATCCTTGTCAAAATGATCCGTAAAGCAAATGGTTTTCAACCCTTTTCTGACTGCCTCATCCGCCATATCACGTGGACAGGCTTCGGAATCCGTTGAAAACCATGTGTGCATATGCATATCCGCCTGTATCATAACTTATTCCTCTTTATTTTGTATTTTATCAATATTCTTTATGTTTCCTACTTATCCGCAATGATCGTTCCGCCGCCAAGTACGTATTCTCCGTCATATAATACGACAGCCTGTCCCGGTGTGATCGCTCTCTGCGGCTCTTCAAATGTACAGAGGATCTCATCTTCTCCCGTCTTTTCAACGGTACACCATGCACCTCTGTGATTATAACGAATCTTCGCCCACACTCTTTTCGGCTCTGTCAGATCTTCTACCGTCATGAAATTCACCTGATCTGCGCGCACATAACGGGACATAGATTCCTCATTTGATCCCACTACAACTTCATTGGTTTCCGGGCGGATCTCCAATACGAACACCGGATGTCCGAGAGACAGTCCCAGACCTTTTCTCTGTCCCACCGTATAATGAATGATTCCTTTATGTTTTCCGACAACCGTTCCATCCGAAAGCACGAAATTGCCAGGCGTAATCTTTGCATCTGAATTTTCTTCGATATAAGACGCATAATCTCCATCTGACACAAAACAGATATCCTGACTGTCCGGCTTATGTGCAACAAGAAGGCCTATTTCATCTGCCATTGCACGGATCTGATCTTTTGTATATTCTCCAACCGGCATCAGTGTCTTCGAAAGCTGATCCTGTGTAAGGTTATAAAGTGCATATGTCTGATCTTTTGCCGCAGTCGCAGAATTACGGATTGCATATCTTCCATTCGACAGCTTCTCTACCCTGGCATAATGTCCCGTTGCTATATACTCCGCACCAATATCAAGGCTTCGCTTTAACAATGATTCCCATTTCACATATCGGTTACAGGCGATACACGGGTTCGGCGTTCTGCCATGCAGATAATCATCGATAAAATAATCAATGACATTTTCTTTAAATTCTTTTTTAAAATTCATGACATAATACGGAATATCCAGCGCTGCTGCCACTCTTCTGGCATCATCCACTGCACTGAGTCCACAACAGCCGCCATGTTCTTCCATCGCGGCTTCTTCTTCATCCTGCCAGATCTGCATCGTGACTCCTATTACATCATATCCCTGATTTTTTAAAAGCCAGGCTGCCACGGAGGAGTCAACCCCTCCGGACATCCCGACTACAACTTTTTTCTTTTCCATATAAAGTTCTCCGGCTTAATATTCTTCTTCTTCCGCCTCTTCACCTTCGTGAATATCAGACTTCGGTTTCTTGAGTCCTTCAATCTTGATATCATGCTTTTCTGCATAATCCCATAAAGCTGCGTGGATTGCTTCCTCTGCAAGCAGTGAGCAGTGCACTTTTACCGGCGGAAGTCCATCCAGAGCTTCCATAACTGCTTTATTCGTAACTTCCATAGCTTCCTGGATTGTCTTTCCTTTTACCATCTCTGTTGCCATACTGCTTGTTGCAACTGCGGCACCACATCCGAATGTTTTAAATTTTACATCACGGATGATCTGATTGTCGTCGATATCAAGGTAAATTCTCATGATATCTCCACATTTTGCATTTCCTACGGTTCCAACGCCACTGGCATTTTCAATTTCTCCTACATTTCTTGGATGTTCAAAATGATCCATTACTTTTTCTGAATACATATCTAAATTACTCCTTTTGTCTTTTTATCTAAATGTTTTGACTGTTTTGTCCGAATGTGTTCTGTACACAATCTGAATTATTTCTCGCCCTGTTTTTTCTGTTTTTTAATGAAGTCTTCATACAGAGGAGACATTTCTCTTAAGTGCGCAACGATCTCTTTCAGATTATCTACAACATAATCGATATCTTCTTTTTCAATTTCTTCGTTCAATGTCAGTCTTAATGATCCGTGAGCGATCTCATGAGGCAGACCGATGGCAAGCAGAACGTGTGATGGGTCTAATGATCCGGATGTGCATGCAGATCCGCTTGATCCACAGATTCCTTTCATGTCAAGTTTGATCAGAAGCGACTCACCTTCTACGAACTGGAAGCTGAAGTTTGCATTATTTGGAAGACGGTCTGTTCTGTGTCCGTTCAGACGACAGTATGGAATTTCATTCAGCACTCTGTCGATCAGATAGTCTCTGACTTCTCTTTCTTTTGCTGTTCTTTCTTCCATGTTGGCTGCTGCACGTTTTGCTGCTGTTCCGATTCCTACGATTCCAGGAACATTCTCTGTACCTGCACGACGCTTTCTCTCCTGTGCTCCACCATGGATAAACGAACGGATCTTTACGCCCGTACGGATGTACATGATTCCGATTCCCTTTGGTCCGTTGAACTTGTGTCCGCTGGCGCTTAACATATCAATGTGGCATTCGTCTACATTGATCGGAAGCTGTCCGAAAGCCTGTACTGCATCGGTATGGAACAGAATGCCATGTTCATGAGCGATCTCACCGATTTCCTTGATTGGCTGGATGGTACCGATCTCGTTATTTGCAAACATAACAGAGATCAGGATAGTTGTCGGACGGATCGCTGCCTTTAAGTCATCCAGTTTTACTTTTCCGTCTTCATCTACATCAAGGTATGTTACCTCAAATCCTCTTTTTTCAAGATACTCTGCTGTATGAAGAATCGCATGATGCTCGATCTTTGTTGTAATGATATGGTTACCTTTGTTCGCATAAGCCTCGGCTGTACATTTTAAAGCCCAGTTATCAGATTCAGATCCACCGCCTGTAAAATAGATCTCATTTGATTTTGCACCGATCATTTCAGCGATTACATCTCTCTGCTGGTTGATCACTTCTTTGTTTGCAGCGGCAAAGCTGTAAACACTGGATGGATTTCCGAATTTTTCTGTAAAATACGGAAGCATTGCTTCTACAACTTCCGGTGCTGTCTTTGTTGTTGCTGCATTATCAAGATATAATAATTTACTCATTTTATCTCCTCCATTTTCTTTGTATATTCTGTAATGTTTTTGTTTATCAGAATTTTTGTCTGCCGATTACTGGCTGCACTTTGGATTTTCACATTCTCCGTCCGGATTAATGCTTTTACTCTCCTGTATCAGCTCATCCAGCATGATCTGATTCACCGTATCATTAATACTGTCATTAATCTTCTGCCATACATACTTTGTCACACATCCGTCCGATGCCATGCAGCCTTCTCCTGTTGTAGTATCAAATGCCGCACATTTGACCGGCTCCAGACTTCCCTCCAGTGCTCTTAAGATATCTCCGACAGAGATTTCCGACGGTTTTTTCGCCAGTACATATCCGCCAGAGGCTCCACGAATACTTTTCACCAGCCCTGCCTTTTTCAGAAGTGCAACAAGCTGTTCCAGATAGCGTTCTGAAATTTCCTGTCTTGCGGCCACGCTTCCGATCGACACCGGTTCTTTCTCACTGTATCTGGCAAGATCTATCATAGCACGCAGTCCATATCTACCCTTCGTGGAAAGTTTCATCTTATCACCTCTTTTTAATCCCCAGTATTTTACTAGGATTTTTACTCCTGTAGAATATCACTGCTTTTTAGTTCTGTCAAGCACTATTCTTGAATAACTTATAAAGATACAATTCTCATATATAAAGGAGCCGATTATGTCCGGAAAGCGCGCTCTCATCCGCGGAACAGCTATTTTGACCATTACAAGTTTTGTCACACGTTTTATGGGATTTTTCTATCGCATTTTTTTGGGTCATACCTTTGGCGAAGAAAATGTAGGCCTTTATCAACTTGTATTTCCTGTATATGCCCTTGGCATCTCTTTTTCCTGTGCCGGAACCGAACTTGCTCTTTCCCGCTGCGTTGCACAGGAAAATGCTGCAGGCCATCCGGAAAAAGCAAAAGAATTATTAAAAACCGGCCTGATATTTACATTTGTTCTTTCCTGTATTCTGACCATTTTTTTACAGCACAATGCACATATGACCGCCATCTCTTTTCTCCATGATTCCAGATGCGAAGAACTGCTGATTTTATTGTCCTATACGTTTCCTTTTGCTTCAATCCACAGCTGCATCTGCGGCTATTCGCTTGGCTTAAAGCAGACAAAAATTCCTGCTGTTTCCCAACTTTTTGAACAGACATTCCGTATTTTATTCGTGTTTCTTTTCTGTTATTACCGCACCAGCCATCAGCTGGATCTTTCCATCTCTTTTGCCGTTGTTGGTCTTGCTATGGGGGAGATCTTTGCATCTTGCTATTGCCTGTACTCTATACACCACACAGCTTCGAAACAAGTGCAGAATTTGCTTTCTGCAAGTACTTTCTGCATCCATCTTTCCAGGCTTTTCAGACACGCCTTTCCTCTTACTGCCAGCCGGGTATTATTGAACATTCTGCAAAGTATAGAAGCCGTATCCATCCCCGTTTTTCTTCAGTATTCCGGAATGTCTTCTTCTCTGTCTTTGCAGGTATATGGAGTTCTGACCGGTATGGCACTTCCTTGTATTCTGTTTCCTTCTGCTATTACCAACGCTGTATCCTCCATGCTTCTTCCTACAGTGGCCGAAATTCAGGAAATGAAAGAGAAGCGCAGACTTCAGGCTATCATTTCAAAAATCGCTTGTTCCTGCATATTTCTTGGATGTTTCTGTTGTATTTTCCTGCTAATATCCGGGAAATGGATTGGAATCTTTCTGTTCAAAAGTCCGCTTGCGGGTAGTTTTATTCTCACGCTTTCCTGGATTTGTCCGTTTTTATACACTAACACGGTTCTTCTTGGCATGATCAATGGTTTGGGAAAAACTACTTTTTCTTTTATTATCAACTTTTTAAGTCTTTGCATACGGATTGCAGGTGTATGTCTTTTTATACCTATATGGGGCATAAACGGATATCTTACAGGTCTGCTGATCAGCCAGATCTTTTTGTTTTTGTGCTGTATACTTCGTCTCGCAATCTACATAAAGAATTTTTCATAAAAAGATCGACACACAGTATGTTTGAAACATTTCATACTATGTGTCGATCTTTATCGCCATGCGTTCGTAAGGAGCTGCCAGTGGCAGGTCCTGTAGATCACCTACAATGTTTTCAGAAACATTCTGATAATGACAGGATTCACATAACATTCTGTTATCATTCCCAACAGCACCAGCATTATCAGTTTTATAGTTTTTCCGGAATTCCACCTGACCACAGGATATTCCAGCATATATTCAAACAATAGTATCCCGGACAAAATATAGAATACGCCCTGTGGCATAACAGCAATCACGCAAAGGACAATCCCTTTAATTCCAAGTCTGGCAATGGCCGTACAGATCACCATTCCAACACAAAAACCCAGCCATATTACTGTTAATATCACCGCACTTTTTCTATACCTTGTTCCAGCTGCCGCCGTAAGAATCAGTAGAAATACCCCTCTGTTTTTTATCAGGTACCAGAAATACTCCTCATATACGATCTCTAACCGGTTATATTGTTCCAGAAAAAACTGATTAAAAATTCCAATGTCGAGTATATACTCCTTCATCCAGAGATTCGCACTGCATATTCCCAGTACAAATCCTGTCATTCCAGCCAGAAGCACATATTTTTGTTTTGTCTGTATCTTCACATATCATTCTCCTTTTTTCAGATTCAGATATCTTATTATATGTGCTCTTTGGGTGGATATGATTTTATCCGTGCAGATACTTTGATTCATATGCAAGGATTGCTGCCATAGTTTTTGAATCCTGTATCTTTCCTTCAAAAATCATCTGTTTCAACTCATCCAATTCATAAGCTTTTACATCCACAAATTCATCTTCATCAAGGCTTTGCTCTCCCGGTATCAGATTTCTTGCGACAAAAACTTCGATTCTTTCATCGCAAAATGCAACCGTTGTCCGAATTGTAAGTATCCATTCCAGATTTTCAGAACTGTATCCCGTTTCTTCTTTTAGCTCTCTTGCTGCGCATACAATCCCCTCTTCATTCGGATCATCCAGTTTTCCAGCCGGAATTTCCAATGTGTCTCGTTCCAACGCATTTCGGTACTGTTTTACCATCAAGATCTTTCCATCCTCCATAACCGGGATAACTGCAGCAGCGCCGTCATGATGAATAAAGTCCCATTCTTCTGTATTTCCATTTGAAAATTTCATATGATCCTTGTATACTTTTAAAACCGTTCCCTGATACGCCAGATCTCTTCCTGTACGTATTACATCTTCACTCATTCTTACTTCCTCCTGCTATTCTTTCAAAAGTATCTTTTTTAACTCCAGCCACTCTACAAGATCTGCCACCCGTAGAACTTGCCCGTGGCAACATCTTTCGGATGTTTTGGTAACCGGCTGTTTCTCATACATACTTTTGTACACAAAATAAGAACCGGTTGACCAAAAATCAACCGGTTCCTGTCATTTCATTTATCTTCTACTTGGCATAGTCTGTAACTCGTGATTCACGAATTACATTAACTTTAATCTGTCCTGGATATTCTAATTCAAATTCAATCTGTTTCGCAATATCTCTGGCCAGTAATACCATATCTGCATCAGATACTTGTTCTGGAACTACCATAACACGAATCTCTCTACCTGCTTGAATTGCAAAAGATTTATCAACACCCTTGAACTGGTTGGTGATATCTTCTAATTGTTTTAACCTGTTTGTGTATGTCTCTAATGTTTCTCGTCTTGCGCCCGGCCTTGCTGCCGAAATCGTGTCTGCAGCCTGTACCACACACGCAATCAGAGTTTCCGGTTCTACATCTCCATGATGTGCCTCTACAGCATTGATAACTGTAGGAGATTCTTTGTATTTTCTACATAGATCCACACCAATCTGAATATGTGATCCTTCTACATCATGATCGATCGATTTACCGATATCATGAAGAAGTCCTGCACGTTTTGCAAGTCTGACATCTAATCCGATCTCTCCCGCAAGAAGTCCGGATAACTGTGCCACTTCAATCGAATGCTTCAGTGCATTCTGTCCATAGCTTGTTCTGAACTTCATACGTCCGAGAAGTTTAATCAGTTCCGGATGAATTCCATGCACACCGACTTCCAGTGCCGCTGCTTCACCCTCTTCACGAATCATCGTGTCAACTTCTTTCTGCGCCTTTTCTACCATCTCCTCAATTCTTGCCGGATGGATACGTCCGTCAACAATCAGCTTCTCCAGCGCGATTCTTGCCACTTCTCGTCTTATCGGATCAAATCCGGAAAGGACAACTGCTTCCGGTGTATCATCAATAATGAGTTCCACACCCGTCAGTGTCTCTAAAGTACGGATATTACGTCCTTCACGTCCGATAATTCTTCCTTTCATTTCATCACTTGGAAGCTGTACAACCGAAATTGTAGTTTCCGCAACATGATCTGCCGCACATCTCTGGATTGCAGTTACGACGTACTCTTTCGCCTTCTTATCTGCCTCTTCCTTTGCCTGCGCTTCTAATTCCTTGATCATCTTTGCAGTGTCATGTTTTACATCTTCTTCAACAGTTTTTAACAAATATTCTTTTGCCTGTTCGGAGGTAAGTCCTGAGATTCTTTCTAGTTCCTGTACACGCTGCTGACTCAGCTCTTCTACTTTCGCTTCACGCTGTCTCAGCTCTTCTTCCTTCGCTGTAAATCCTGCTTCTCGTCTTTCAATGGCCTCTGATTTTTTATCAAGAGCTTCCTCTTTGGAAAGTACACGCTTCTCGTAACGCTGCAATTCCGATCTGCGTTCCTTTGTCTCTTTTTCAAGTTCGTTCTTATTCTTGATAGACTCTTCCTTGATTTCTAAAAGAGACTCCTTCTTCTTGGCCTCCGCTGTCTTTACTGCATCATCAATGATTTCTCTTGCCCTTGCCTCTGCATTACCAATCTTGGATTCTGCATTGTTCTTCAGGTTTGAGACTGTCAAAAAATGACTGATCACAGCGGCCACAACGATAAGTACGACTGCTACAGCAATCACTATTCCTATCGGCACAGGAGCACCTCCTTATTTAATTTTCATTGTACGATTATTACAACAGTTCAATTTTATACTTTTTACACAAATATGTCAAGCTTTCACTCGCAAACTTGTAACACATTGCGGACATCCTGATAACTGAATCCTTTACGCATCAGATAGCCCATCATTTTCTGCTTTTCCTTCGCATCCGCTGTTTCCGGGTTATAATTTCGTTTCCGCATCAGCGCTTCGATCGCCTGTCTGGAATCTTCCTCCCCGTAGTCCGCTTCTTCAAATACTTGTTCTACAATTTCTGATGAAACGCCTTTTTGCACAAGTGCCGCATAGAGTTCTTTTTTGCTTTTCCGTTCCTTCCTGCTGTCAATAAAACTTCTCGCATATTCCACATCATTAATATAACCAAATGACTTCACATACCGGATTGCCGCCTCAACTGCATCTTCCGCATAACCGCCCTGTTTCAATTTAGTCCGAAGCTGCGATTCCGTTCTTCCCATATCAGAAAGCAGATGCATTGCCCGGAGTTTCGCCCTTTTGGTAATAATCTGCTGAAGACTGTCATAGATATCGTCTTCGATCACAGATTCTTCCGCTATATGATAACGGGACAGTTCGCCCTTATACAATGTAAAAGCAAACTGTCCGTCTAAATATACTTTATATCTCGTCTTTGACAGCGGTTCGATCTTCGTAACCGTCATCATAGATTATTCTCCCTCTTTTGTAATTCCTTCTGCAGCTTCTTCGTTCTCTTCCACGTCACCTTCCGCTCCAATGTGATAGTGTGCACGGATCTTCTGCTCCAGTTCTTCCATGATCTCCGGATGTTCAGAAAGATATGTCTTCGCATTCTCTCTTCCCTGTCCAATCTTGTCTCCATTGTATGCGAACCAAGCACCACTCTTGCTGACCAGATCACACTTCACTGCAAGATCAAGGATATCTCCTTCTTTGGAAATTCCTTTACCGAACATAATATCGAATTCCGCCTCTTTAAACGGAGGTGCAATCTTATTCTTCACAATCTTTACACGTGTTCTGTTACCAACCATCTCACCGCTCTGTTTCAGAGTCTCAATTCTTCTGACATCCATACGTACAGATGAGTAGAACTTCAGCGCGCGTCCACCGGTTGTTGTCTCCGGATTACCGAACATCACACCTACTTTCTCACGCAGCTGGTTGATAAAGATGACCACACAGTTGGACTTGCTGATTACCGGTGTCAGCTTACGGAGTGCCTGGGACATCAGTCTTGCCTGAAGTCCGACATGGCTGTCTCCCATATCTCCTTCAATCTCCTGCTTTGGTACCAGCGCAGCAACCGAATCCACTACGATGATATCCATCGCTCCGGATCTTACCATTGTCTCTGTAATCTCCAGAGCCTGATCTCCACTGTCCGGCTGTGAAATATACAGCTCATCAATATCTACTCCAATATTCTTCGCATACACAGGATCCAGCGCGTGCTCCGCATCAATAAATCCTGCAATACCGCCTCTCTTCTGCACTTCTGCGATCATATGTAATGCGACTGTTGTCTTACCACTTGACTCTGGTCCGTAGATCTCTACGATACGCCCCTTTGGAACTCCGCCAAGCCCCAGTGCAAGGTCCAGGCTTAATGATCCTGTCGGAATCGTCTCAACTGCCACCTGTGCTGCCGGATCTCCCAGACGCATAACTGTTCCTTTACCAAAATCCTTCTCTAATTTTGCAATTGCCGCATCTAATGCACGCTTCTTATCTTCATTTGCCATTATAATTCTCCTTTTCCGTTCACCGAACGAGTGTTCGTTCTCTGGTTAATATAGTATTATACTTCATCCCGAATGTCAATATTTAATTTTCCCTCATTACTTTTCTTTTGTATATCTCGGAGTATTTTACAGAAATGTAAAAGAATACAACCATCTGTGATTCAGATATACTTAACATATCACAGATGACTTCCGGGCGTCAAGATAATCTCATCCCTGATCCGCATCTCCCCAGTCTCTTTCGATGAACTGTGACAGCATTCTTGGCGATTCCATACAAAGTCTGTCCTGCGCTTCCACATATACAGCTACCGCCAAATTTCCATCCCATCCAATATCCTCCTTTTCCCTGTCCATACGGTAAATGATTTTCTTCCCTTCTGCACATTCAAATTCTATCTGATCCAGATAGCGGATTCTGAACATACCATATTCGCACATTTCCCCCGGAACAACCGATTTTTTCCATTCGCGGCATTTTCGTCCGGCATTCCATCTGCTGATTACATAGATCAATATAAATAATAAAATATCTGCTCCTACAGTCAAAAGTGCTGTTTCACCCTCTAAAATCAAACATATTATCACAAGAACTCCTGTATTTGCAAAAAATACCGGCCTGATTCCTTTCATATGTTTCCTGACTTCCTTGCGATATTTCTTTCTGCAATATTTTTTCGAAGCAATATATCCCATTTTGGTCAATTTCAGAACATTCTCCTTATTTACTGTTTTTCCTTCTTCCCGTTCTCTCCATTCCGTCTCGAACCTTTCCTTTTCGTCTCTGTTTTCCTGTTCCGCTCTTAAGCTTTTTCTCTCCTTTTTCAGTCTTTCTTCCTGTTTGATCTTTTCAACCGGAACCCCACTCAGACTTATAACCATTTCTCCAAACATGTACAAATAAAATCCTATACACAGCATATCAGACCATGGCCTTCCGGACACGTGCTGTCTCCACACGAATATGACCATTGATGCATATAATCCCAGCCCTAATATAGCCAGATAATAATAGTATGTAACGATTTTTCGCTCTTCTAGTTTTTGTTTTTCTTTCATGATAATCCAACAAAGCTCCAGTGCATATGCAAGAAACAAGCTCAAAAGTATTACACGTTCTCCCGGTCTTTCTTTGATTCCATTTTTATACCACTGCGTGGTTCTGCCATCTACTTTTGCGAATACTTCTCCCAGAAACATATCGGCGTCAAAAGAATGAATCTCAACTTTCATTCCTTCCCGGACATTTTTCAAACCTTTTACCCTGTAAAATATTTTTTTCGTCCCGGTTTCTGTATCTTCCACGGTAACATGCCATACCCCGTCATCTGCATCTACACGCCACACCGGATCTGCCTTCACACATTCCACAATCATTCCTTCCGTACTCTGATATACAGGATTCATGATTCCCGGCATCAGTATCAAAACAATTCCTATCAAGAATCGGACGCCTTTAAAAATAGTCGTCCCCATACTTTCATCGGATTCTACTTCTCCATATCTGACATCTAATTCCCAAAATTTATTCAGTTTTATAAATGATACCGAAAAAAGCATTACCACAACAATTGTCAGATAATACATACATCTGTTATCAAACATATTTCCCTTTTATCCTTCCCATATTTTATCCATATATGGTAACCGTTCAAGTCTCATCTCCATTGCCGTCGGCATAAAAATAACCATAACTGTTTCTCCGTCTTTTACCTTCGCTTCCTCGTCCAGATTCATTCTCCATATTTCATCATGTCCGTCACTGCATCTGAATTTCATATTCTCAAACACGTCTTCTTTTATGCAACAATATTCACACGGGACCCGAGATTCCATCTCCATTTTATAGGATTCCCACTTCTTTCCAAATATTTTTGTTCCCCATATTATCATAACCAGTGCAAAAATAATTCCCGCTACCACAATTCCCCAGATACTTGCATCACTCCCCGAACCTAAGGTAACAAGCCAGGCCAAAAAAGCACTATCTAATCCCACAACTACACATGCCCACTTATCAAACCTGACCTCTTTCATTCCATTTTTATATCTGTACCGGCAATATCTTTCCGAGCTGCTGATACTCATCTGCTGCATCTGATGTACCTGATAAGAAATTTCCTTGTACTTTGGACTTTCCTCTTCTGTATCAGAATCCTCTCCTTCTATATGCCATATATATCTGACTTCCTCCCATAGCTTCCAGTTAGATCCAACATTTGCCTGCCATGCCAGCCTCATTTCCGCAATCACATAAAGGATCAGCATAATGACCTCACTCCAGCTCAATACCCTGCCATATTGCGGATATTTTATAGCCGCCAGTGGAACAAGAATCGTTAATTCAGCTAAGACCGCTGCAAACCAGAACCAGCGTCTTCCTTGTTTCCTTTTTCCATGTTTCACATACTCCCTTCCGGATATGATCAGCATTTCTATTGATTGAAGCATTAACAATAACAATACTGTCTGCGTCTTCACATTTTTATGTTCCATTATTTTCTTATAATATTCTGGAGTTTTACCATCAATTCTGGAAACAAGTGTTCCGTAAAATGAAGACCGGTACGCATCTATTCTTACATGCATTCCCTTTTTCAATCCGATTCCTGACACAACCTTTTCTATGGGCCGCTCCCTGCCGTACAAGGTCACTTCATATATATCAAAATCATCATACTGCGTAACTGTATCAATCAGAACAACATCTTTTATCACGCCCTCCTGTATTTCCATCGTACGGTTACAGGTATCCAGTAACTCATGCATTCTCCATCCATAAATACTTAATGCAGCTAGCAAACACACGCAAATCCAGAATACATTTACATATATTTCTATCGCCTCTTCTACTTTAAACCATATATTTCTATACCACCAGCCCGACAGTACAATCCCCATGCCTGCAATTATCATTATATATAATGTTATGCTTCCTCTTCCCATGCTCTCTCCTGTATATCTCTTATCCCAAATATGATTTCAATGTATCATTCCCCGATAACAATGTCAAAATATTTTTCAGGTCTGTTAAGCCAGATGCCGTCACTCCCTTGCCAGGGTACCGCAATTCAAAGCATCACACTTTTTATAATCCAGAATATACACCATGAAAAATCACGTTTTGCTACTGCCTTTTCGTTTTTCAATTCATATTCTGCCACCTTATATCCATCTAAATAATATGTCAACATTCCAATCTTTTCACCTTTTTTCAGCGGTGCATTCCAGTATTTTGCAAGTTCCATCTTTGCCCGCAATTCTTCCCCGTCTCTCATAAGGATTTTAGAGTTTTCTTCCGCCGGTCTCTCAATTTTCACAGGAACATTCAAGCAATACTGATACGGCTTTTTATCATCCACGCCACCGGCAACTTTTATTTCCGGTATCTGCATTTTTTTATCTATATCCCGATATTGATAATGCTCCAGCCCATACTCCATTAACTTCCTGGTATCTTTCCATTTATATCCTTTATTATCCGGCCATCCGCATGCCAGAAGTGCCACGATAAAGGTACGCTCATCCCGTCTTAAGCTTCCCACATAACAATATCCCGCCTCTGCCGTAAATCCCGTCTTGCCGCTCAGTGCCCCGTCCATCATATCCAGGAATGCATTATGATTATGACACGAAAATGTACGCTTCCTGTCTGTATCCTGGAACTGATATTCCTTCGTCCGGGTCACTTCAAGAAATGCTTCCTTTTCCCCGGATGTCATAATACAGTACTGCATGATCTTTGCCAGGTCTTCTGCTGTTGTAGAATGTACGCCGCTTTCATCTTCCGCATCCAGTCCGTTTGGCGTAATAAAATGGGTGTCCTTACAACCGATCTCTGCAGCTTTTGCATTCATTTCTTTTGCAAATTCTTCTACACTTCCGGCAATGCCCTCTGCCACAGCCACAGCGCTGTCATTATGCGATTCCAGCATCAGGGAATACAACAGGTCTTTGATGTAGAACACTTCCCCTTTCTGCATCCCAAGATGTACCTTCGGCTGGGACGCAGCCTGATCCGATACTTCTATCGTCTGATCCGGATGTTCCCGCAAGTATTCCAACGCAAGGATACACGTCATAATCTTCGTTGTACTTGCCATCGGACGGACCACATCTGCATCCTTTCCATACAGTACCCGGCCGCTGTCTGCATCCATCAGCACTGCCGAAGCGGCATAAAGTTCTGCCGGTTCATCCCCGAACACCCGCTTCGCATTCTGTGCAGCATCATCGTTCTCCGTTCCATTCGTCTGCTTCTGTGCCTCTTTTTTCCCCGATTCGGTCAGAATCTTTCCGGCAGTCTCCGTATTCTCTGTCCACCTTTTATTCCTTGATTCCAGACTCTGTATACGGCATGCCATGCCCATGCCAGCGATCAATACCGCCAGCAATACCACCGATACGATTTTATGCGGCCGTCTTTTCATATTTCTCCACTCCGGGTATATTCCGTTAAGAAAATATATGCCCGGGAAAACAAAAAAATCACTCCACCGGCTGTCTGCCGCGTGAAATGATTTTCCATGTTATTTCCTGCCACATCTTCTATATATCTAATTTTAACTGTACTTCTTCTTCTGCTTCTTCTTTAAACGTCTCTACCTGTTCCGGATTCGGACTTGGAAGGTCATCCAATGAATGAATACTGAACCTTCGCAGAAATTCTTCCGTTGTTCCAAAAAGAATTGGTTTTCCCGGAGCATCCATTCGTCCTCTTTCTGATACAAGATTATATTCTACCAGTTTATTTACCGCATGATCTGACTTCACACCACGTATCTTTTCAATCTCAAGCTTTGTAACTGGCTGCTTATAGGCAATGATCGATAGTGTCTCAAGTAAAACATCCGTAAGGACATGCTTCTTCGGCTGCGATGCCACACGGATCAAATATTCATACATCTCCGTCTTCGTACACATCTGATACGCACCGTCCAATTCTATGATGCGGACGCCTCTGTCTTCCGCCACATATTTATCCATCATTTTATGTATTACTTTACGCGTAGTTTCTTCATCCTGTTCCAGCGCTCTTGCGATCTTTCCGATCTCTACAGAATCCCCCATTGTAAAAAGAATCGCCTCGATGATCCCTTCCATCTGTTTTATTTTTAACTTTGCCATGTTATCTTCCTTATACTTCTTCAACTTTTGATGTAATCATAATCTCATCAAATGGCTGATCCTGCTCTATAAAGATCACGCCTTCCTTCATCAACTGTAAGATTGCAAGAAACGTAACAACCACCTGTACCTTGGAGCTTTGCTTTTTTAATAGCGCCCGGAATCCAAATTTCCTGTGCGACCTGGCATATTCCGTCACATAATCAAGCTTGTCCGGAAGTGTTACTTCTTCTTTCTCAATTTTTCCAAATTTACTTCGTACCGGATCAACCTTACTTTCCTGTCTTTTCATTACTTCTTTGAAAATACGGTTAAGCTGCACCAGTGTCAGATCTCCCAGAAGTTCATCCAAGTTCACTGGCGGTACATATCCTTTTACCTCATCCGGAATCGTCGCCGACTTATACATAACCCGGTCACCGTCCAGTTCACGGTCTTTTAGTTCATATGACATGAATTTATACATCTTGTATTCCAGCAATTGTTCTACCAGTTCCTGTCTCGGATCCTCTTCTTCTCCTTCTTCATTCACTTCTTTTGGAAGGAGCATTCTGCATTTGATATCCAGAAGTGTCGCTGCCATCACAAGAAATTCACTCATAATATTCAGATCTTCTTTCTGCATGGCTTTAATATATTCCATATATTGATTCGTGATCTCGACGATTGGAATATCGTAAATGTCTATTTTATTTTTTTCGATCAAATGTAACAGCAGGTCTAACGGACCTTCAAATACCTGTAATTTTACCGGAATCCCCATACATATCCTCCATTATCATAACTTAATTATTATACAGGACATTTGGAAATTACTCAAGTCTTTATCTTTCATTTCCGGATAATTCCAGAACAATCAGCTCCGGCCAGTTCCACAGTCTTAACGGCACCGAATGCGTCCCAAGTCCGCGGCTTACAACTGCTGTCTGTTCTCCTTCCTGGTAAATTCCCCCGGAATACTTTGGAAACAGTGTAAAATTCGTCGAAATGACTCCACCGATCCACGGGAGTTGTACCACACAGCCGTGATAATGCCCGCCCAGGATCAGATCTGCCCCATATGCCAGATATTCTTTCATATATCCCGGATGATGCGCAAGCAGGATCTGATAATCATCCCCGTGTTCTCCGATACGGTCTGTGATTTCTTTTAACGAAAGTTCTTTCTTTCCAAATCTTGCATACGCTCCAAGCGGGATCTCCAGGCCAGAAAGTTTCACAGGCACTTCGTCCAATTTTACTGTCTCTGATGCATTCTCTAACATGTGGATTCCAGATGCCGTCAGTGCTTTTTTGTACTCTTCATAAGATTGTTCATACTTATCCGGCAGTTCTTTTAATTTCTGTTCATGATTACCATTTGCACAATAAACCGGGCAGATTCCCGGCAGTTTTGCAAGAAAATGAACCGTCTTATCATAAGAATTTCCATCCTTTCTGACCAGCATATCACCGCCGATCAGAATCAGATCCGGATGCTGATTCCGAATACTTTCCAGCAGGCGTTCATTCTCTTCTCCATACATCCGGTTGTGTAGATCGCTTAAGAATATAATCTTTTTTTCCCTTTTGATTCCATTTAATTTCTGTGAGCAGATCCGATACTTCGTCACGCGGAAATCCCGCAGTTCTCTTATCATTTCTATCAGGCAGTACACTATAAAAACTGCCACAATTATCAGAATTATTTTTATCAATTTCTACTTCTCCTTTACATCCGGGTTTATTATATAATTCTTTCTGTTCATTTTCAATTAATTGTGCTAAAATTCATTCTTGTAGGTTATTCAATTCATTATAAGGAGGTTTTTGTTATGAATATACCAGAACGAATCTCCGCTCTTCGCGCATTAATGGAAGAACGAGGATATGACGTCTACATGGTTCCAACCGATGATTTTCATCAGAGTGAATATGTCGGCGATCATTTTAAAGTAAGAGAATATATCACAGGATTTACAGGTTCTGCCGGAACTGCTGTCTTCACAAAGGATGAAGCAGGTCTCTGGACTGACGGAAGATATTTTCTTCAGGCTGACCAGCAGTTAGCCGGAACAGGCGTAAAGCTCTATAAGATGGGCGAGCCTGGCGTTCCTACAGTAGAAGAATTTATTGCTTCTGCATTACCGGAAGGTGGTACACTCGGATTCGACGGACGTGTCGTTGCCATCGAAGAGGGAGCTGCACTGGAAGAAGCCGTTGCTTCTAAAGATGCCAAGATCAACTATTCCGAAGATCTTGTCGGAGAAGTATGGACAGACCGTCCTGCGCTTTCTGAAAAGCCGGCTTTCGCACTCGGCGAAGAATACACAGGTGAAAGTACAGAGAGCAAACTTGCACGTGTCCGTGAGGCTATGAAAAAGGCAGGTGCCGATGTACATGTTATCGCTGCACTTGACGATGTATGCTGGATCACGAATTTACGTGGAGATGATGTAGATTTCTTCCCATTATTACTTTCTTATGCAGTCATCACAATGGACGAAATGAAGCTTTACATCGATGAACGCAAATTAAATGACGATATGAAAGCTGATCTTGCAAAGAACAACATCACCATCCATCCGTATAATGCAATCTATGAGGACATCAAGAACTTAGACACCGCATCTACTGTTCTGGTAGACCCAAACCGTCTGAACTATGCATTGTTCAACAACATTCCTGGCGGCACAAAGGTTGTACAGCAGGTAAACCCTACAATTGCAATGAAAGCAAAGAAAAATGATGTTGAGATCAAGAACATCATCAACGCTCATAAAAAAGATGCCGTAGCCATGACAAAATGGATGTACTGGCTGAAGACAAATATCGGCAAGATCGAGATCACAGAGCTCAGTGCTGCTGCCAAACTGGAAACATTGCGTAAAGAACAGGAAGGTTACTTATGGCAGAGCTTTGAACCAATCTGCGCTTCCGGCGAGCATGCTGCGATCGTTCACTATGAACCGACTCCGGAGACAGATGTTCCTCTGACACAGAACGGATTATTCCTGACCGATACAGGCGGAGGATACTTAGAAGGTTCTACCGATATCAGCCGTACTTTTGCATTTGGTGAACTCACACAGCAGATGAAAGAAGATTTCACAACTGTATTACAGTGTAACTTCAATCTTGCACATGCCGTGTTCCTTGAAGGAACTACCGGATACAACCTGGATGTTCTGGCCAGAATGCCGGCATGGAGACGTGGCATCAACTTTAACCACGGTACCGGACATGATGTCGGATATCTGATGAACATCCACGAAGCTTCTTGCGGATTCCGCTGCGCAATCCGTGAAAAAGAGCAGGCTCCTTTGATGGCCGGACTTGTCATCACAGACGAACCTGGTATCTATATTGAAGGCAGCCACGGAGTTCGTACTGAAAATGAACTTCTGGTAAGAAAAGGTCCTAAGAATGAATACGGACAGTTCTTATACTTCGAGCCTATCACATATGTTCCGATCGATCTGGATGCAATCATTCCAGAGATGCTAACAGATCAGGAACGCGAGCAGTTAAACGAGTATCATAAGAAAGTTTATGAGATTGTTGCTCCGCATCTTAATGATGAAGAACGTGAGTGGTTGAAGGAGTATACTCGGGCTATTTAATCTTGGGAACCGGACTCCCGGACCTCCACAAAACTTAACAAGCCATTCCTGTTCAGATTCCGTCGGCAGGAAAATCTAAAGGGACAAAATTCTGCTAAAAACAGAGTTCCGAAATCTGAAACTCGGCATACGCCTCAAACAGTCAAATTTCGAACCTCTAACGCAGAATTTTGTCCCTTAAGATTTTCCAACAACAACCTATTTCGAGCATATACTGCTTTTAAAGTACATACTCTTCCAGCACATTCTCTAATGCGCTTCTATAATTTTGTTTCTCGATTTCTTCTGTCGTGATGATGTCTACGGATCCGATTCTTTTACCGTTCAGGTAATACATTGTTTCACCCACTTTTTCACCTTTTTTTAATGGTGCTTTTACATTCTTATCTTTTCTGGTTTTATTTTCTATCTTGGTCAAATCTGCACCTGTGGTGTCTATATAGGTGAATGCACCTTGCTGGCGTACCTTTACCTGTTTTTCTCTGCCACCCCTGACTTCAACCGGTGATATCTTCTTTTGTTTCTTTTCTGTGTATTTCTGACATTTGCCGAAACCATAATTCAATAAAGTAATCGCGTCTCTGACTCTGGCTTTGCTGTCATCTGCTGCCATGATCACGGCGATCAGATCAATATCATCTTTTCTTCCGGTTGCGGATACACAGAATTTGGCTTTACTGGTAGAGCCAGTCTTTAACCCAGTTGCATACTCATACTGACGGATCAGTTTGTTTGTATTCGTAAGTCCGAATTCTGATTCGCCCTTTTGGGTTTTATGTATGATATTCTCCATCCAGATGTTGCAGTAATCAAAGATTTGAGGATATGTAGTGATCAGTTCTTTTGACATCAATGCAATATCTCTTGCCGTTGTCAGATGACCGTCTGCATCCAGACCGTTGCAATTTACAAAATGTGTATTCTTCATGCCAAGATCCTTTGCCCGTTTGTTCATCTTTGTAACAAATTCTTCTTCGTTTCCGCAGATGTATTCGGCCATCGTCACACACCTAGCGTATACGTATGGTAGACACCTTCAAAAATGCCCTGAAATTCAACATTTTTCAAAAATGTGAAATTCATGCTATCGTATATCTATAGTAGACATTTTAATCTTCATACGGATTTTTGAACCGATAATGAATGCAGATACTTCCATCTTCAGAAACATCTATCCGTTCAATCAGCTCAATTACAATTCCCCGTGTCAATTTATCAATATCTACATATTCAGAAAACTTATCTACCCACTCCTGATATTCTGATTCTAATTCCTTATCATCCTCTCTTCGCTTTTCTAACCCAGATATCTCGGCTTCTATTTCTTCTAATTCTTTATCGTAATTTGCCGTATATTCTTTATAATCCGCTTTAGAAATCAACTCTTCAAGATACGATTGATACGTTTTCTTTTTAAACTTATTTATCCTTTGCTTACGTTCTTCTGCAAATTCTATTTCTTTTTCAATGTTTTCAATTCTTCTATTTCTACAAGATGTCTTTTTCAATTCTTCTACATCATCATTACTTAATATTTTTCTTGCTTCCCGTTGAATAGATAAAAGCACAGCATCCGTCAACTCCTCATAATCCATACTATGACTTGTGCAAACACGATTTCCATGAGTCTTATATGTCGAACACATATATCCAACAAATTCATGCTGTCCTCTTCGGTTATATTTGCGAATCATACTATGCTTACAGTCAGCACAGAATATTAATCCAGAAAATATACTTTCATATTTTGGATCTTGTGCATTGATACTTTTTGTTTTAATTTTTTGTAAAGCTTTTACTCGCTCAAAAGCTTCTTTGGAAATAATCGGCTCATGTGCATTTTCTACTTTTATCCATTTGTCCGGTGACAATTGAATCTTTTTCTTATCCTTATAAGATAATGTTGAAATTTTATTTTGAACCAGATTCCCGATGTAGACTTCATTATTTAAGATCTGATGAATTGTCTGAAATGACCAAACTTTTGTAGTCTCAAGTGCATTAGGATTATTAAAATTTAGTCCTTGTACTTCTCTTTTATATAACGTTGGTATCAGAATTCCTCTTTCTCCAAGGATTCTACCAATCCTCGCTTTTCCTATTCCTTGCAGATACAGACTGTAAATCTCACGGACTACATTTGCAGCATATTCGTCTATTACCAAATGATTATGATTCTTCGGGTCTTTTATGTATCCATACGGACAAGAAGAACTTACATACTGCCCGGCTCTTTTCTTTGCACGAAATGCACTTCTGACATTTTTGGAAAGATCTTCACAATACCATTCGTTCACCAATCCGTTAATTTGTCTAGTCTTTTTATTGTTGTCATCTGCCGTATCTACACCATCAGATACACCAATAAATCGGATACCCAGAACTGGTAAATCATGATGAAGATATTTTTCTACATGCTCCATATTTCTTGTAAATCTTGCCTGTGTCTTTGCAAGAATCACATCAAATTCTCCAAGTTTTGCATCTTCCATCATTCTATTAAAAGCTGGTCGATCATCATACAATCCACTTTCATCATCGTCGGAATATATATTTGTAATGGTCATATTATGCTTATTCGCATACTCTACTAATAGAAGTCTCTGGTTCTTAATACTTGCGCTATCATCTCCTTCAGATATTTTATCGACATCTTCTTTAGAAAGTCTTAGGTACAACACTGCTCTATTATTCATATAAAATTACTCCAATCTATACAATGTAATACCCTTATACAATTCTGTTCTAATTCTAACATTGTACAAGGGTATTTTCCATCTAATTTCTATGTTCTTTAATTACATTTTTCATACATTCCACAAGAGTTTTCTCACCGTATGTAACCTTCACAGTTATTTTTTTCTTGTTTTTGCTCAAATAAAAATCCCCCTTATTTCTATTGATAATTTATATTCAGTAAAATAATTGTCCAATTCAAAAAGGCTCACTAGGAATATCCCAGTGAACCCGTTAATTTAATCTATATTCTATTTTTAGCTGCACATTGCAAGTCGGACATCCCAGTTTAGCATTGCTTCATACGCACACATCGGGATTGAACCTTTGCATTTTTCTGCAACACTTTCTATACGATTCTGATTTCTCTCACAAACAATGTCTTCGGCTTCTTTCAATGTTGCGTATGTTTTCTTTTTACCTCCACCAATAACAAATGTACCATCTTCTTTTTCATAAATCTTATCTTTCGCACTACGCTCGAACATCGTATTCTGATAATGCAATAGGAATACACACGTTTCAGGACTATAAACCTTATTCCCCTGTACCAACAAATCCTTATCTAAATCTATTTGATTATTCTTGTATGGTACATAGTGTTCATCAAACCAGATTCTAAAATTTGAATAATTCAACCATTCTTCACAGACAGACTTATCTTTGTACTCCGGCTTATATTTCTTATGTATCTTTTTGTCATAGCATCTTTGAACCATGTTCTTCCACTTATAATAAGAAACTGAATGACGCATCTCTGTATTCATTTTCATACCAGAATAGCCAACTCCGCACAATCCTCTGTGATAGTCCCAAGGATTCCAACCCTCCTGTTTATACTCAACTGCATTAATCACATCCATAATCACATCTTCAGATAAAGGTTCTGAAGATTGCTCCTGTAATTCAGTCAATCTCTCATACTGATTCTCTGTTACTGGATACAAATGCTTATAATATCCATCAGATATATTATTGTTCAAATGCCAAATTCTGGTATTATTTGCCATATCGTAATTCACAATGAAGTTCTCCACAACTAGAGAATCCCCTGTGACTTTAACCTTCTTATACGCATATGTCTGAGTATATTTAATGTATCTTTCTTTGCGAAGAGTGTATATAGTATCACCTGTCCATTTGTCAATGCTACCACGAAGCAGTTTATACTCACCATCATCAATGATAATACATCTACCGTAATTACTGATCCAAGCATCTTTGTAATACATAAGTTTTACAAATTTTTCATCCTTAGCACAGAAATCTATCCCGGATATTTTCTTTCTCAAAATTCTATCTTGATTAATTTTCTTATACTGACGTTTTATATCCTCATTACGAAGTCTAAGTCTTGTAAGACAAAAGTCGTTGACTGCATTAAATAATTCACTTGTCTCAATTTTCTGTTCTGTTTTTACACCTTTTACAATTTTATTCATAATCTCAAATCTCCTTCTTTTTTATTACTCTTTGAAATATTCATCCAATTCTTCAAGACTCATTCCTTGTTCACCAGCCACGATAAAGTTATTGCCATCTACAATCATCCAATTGGTGTTACCAGATCCATCCGCCGGTGCTACTTCCAAATGCAGATGTTCTTTCGCAGCTTTCTTCTTCATCATACTTAATGTGAAAACCGGCACGATATTTACGGCTGCAATGCCCTTTTCTTCACTACGAACATCAAATTCCACAATATCTCCGGCATCCAATGTTCTGAATCCATCCATTCGAATTTGTGTCTGATGAGCAAAATACTCCGCTCCATCATCTCCTACGATAAATCCATAACCCTTCTGTGCGTTAAACCATTTTGTTGTTCCTCTCATTGTTTCATTTCCTCCATTCTTAAATTTCTCTAATGCGTAATCTGCTTGCATAATCATTACTTCAATCTCCTTGTCTTCTTTTTCAACAAGTCTTTGTTGCTTTGGTGTCAGACTGATCAGAATTTTATCTTTTTTACACTTCATTTTTGTAAGGCAAAAGAGTCTGATTGCTTCGTTTAAATCCTCACTTCTCTCCTCAAAATCTTCTTTCGTATAATGTCCTCTTACAAGAGTAACTGTATCTCCTTCTATTCCAACTACTGTAACTTTTGTTGGAACACCACCAGTTCCTTTAAACATTCTGTAATAATGTCCATACATTTCAAGTTTCATAATCTTACATTCTCCTTCCTAAATAACATGCTCCACATCTACACGAACCAATGCTCCACTATCTCCGAATCCCTCAATAAAGATATCTCCAAATTCTGAAGAATCTGTATCTGATAAGTTCTTTACATATGCCATCAAATAGTTATCTTCCAGACGTTCCGCATTCCAGTCTTCTTTATCATCACTGGTGTACAGAAGAGAAAGTAACTTTCCATCTGGTGTAATCGACTCGATAGCATGGTAGACCATATACCCTTTGTTCTCTGTTTCGAAGTCTTTTACAACCTTTTCGTAATCCTCGTTATATGAGATTGTATCAATACTTCCCATCATTCCCATTGCTGTCAGGTAACTGTAATAGACTTGTCCTTTTCTGAAATACTTCAAGACATTTGGATTTAGGTTATATTTATCAATCAATGTCTTGATTCTGCTGATTGTCTCAGCTTTTACTTCTTTGTCTGTTGCTTTTGTTAAAATCATACGCTTTCCTCTCCTTATCTGTTCTTTTGCTTTGCTTATATATTCCCTAAACTGTTCCTCACTTGTTCATACTTTTTACAAACTGTTAATGAAATCCCATGTTATTTGCTTACGCTTACCCGGTGTTTTTTTCTTTGGGATCTCTGGAACTTCAATATCATCTATTCCAAGATCATCTAAAGTCGAAAGGGACTCTCTTTTCTCCATTCGTTTCTTCTGTTCTTCCACAGCAGATTTACCAAGTTTCGTAATATATTCAACTGGATATCCAAGTCCTGACGCACACGCAATGTTAACTCTTCCATTGTTTCCTACGAACACATTCTCTGGAACACCGATTGCTTTAATCAGCTCATGTTCATCAATCTTATTGCCTTTTTGATTAATAATTCCAATGTTTCCTACCACACCATCATTATTAATAGGAAGAAAGATGTTTTTTGCAGTCAGTGCTGTAACTATATCCTGTGATGTTGTCTTACCATTTTTATTATCGGAAAGCATTGCCAAAACAAATGCTCCATGCTCTTTCAACATCTTCATCTTTTCAGAATCATCAAAGTTTGAACCACTGGAAGATGATGTGTCAGTTAAGAACGCATCTAACATATTTACCAACATGGCATTTACTTTCTTCAACTCTGGATATGCTGCATTGTCAACAAAGATGATTGCTCCGATTGATTCCGTATCCATTAATTCCTTGGCTGCATTGTATGCATTCAATCTTTTCTGAATTGGTTCATCCGGTCTTGGCATTAATAAGATTGCAACTACAATGTTTGATGGCTTCGATACGATATCACATATGTAAGGTATTGTTCCTGATCCTGTTGAGCCACCTCCTGAAGCAATACAGATTACAATTTGATTCTCAATTTCTGACAGTTTCTTTAATATCGGTGCATTCTTTTTTAATGCTTCAAGGGCAAGACTTCTATCACCGGCTAGTCCGTCATATCCTTCAAGAACCATAACATTCTTAGCTCCTGTCAGTGTTTGATTGTCCTGTGTTGAACCATTCATTAAATAGGAAGTGTAATTTCTGATTTGAAAATCTAATCCTACTGTTTCGCCAGCCAATCCTATTCCTATGACTGTTGTTTTATCCTTTAACATCTTCTATCGCTCCTCCCAGTGTTGTTACAATTTCGACTCCTTTTTGTGTGATACAAAATGTATCTGCATTAATACTTTTGCAAGCTTTCTCTATATACCCTTCAGTAATCAGCCTGTTTAATCTGCGGTAGGCAGCAGATCTTGAAATTCCGACTACTGATATAAGTTCCTGCATTGTCATACCAGAAAAATATGCAGTACAGTTACGAGATTGCAGCACCTTCATCAATGCAAAGTCAATTCTACTCAATTCCATGCTCTTATCTCTCCTTTATTTTCCTTAGTTATCCTTAGATTAGTCTTAGCTGTTCACTACTTCGTAAAAATAATAGGCTGTTCTCAGCCATGTTCTTTACTCGGTATACGTTTATTGTTGGGATTCCAGAAGCAACTACCCCGTCTGCACTCGTCACTGTAGTGTTGGCAGTGGTTACACTCCGGTTGTTCCCAAGCTTTTTGATGTTTCATGTGTGGATACCTCCGTATTCTATTTTCAAGGTTCATTTTGTGTACACAAATAAATGATGATGTATGCTTATATGGATAGACTTCACCTGTTAATTTGGTACTCTGTTCAGTTTTAATAGTTGGAATTTATGTAACAGACTTGTCACGATTGATTTTTGATGTTATACTTATCTTTGCGAAAGATTCATTCGTGAGTCTTGTACATATGTAAGATGATACTGCAATATCATCTCGGAAGCCGATGCTCTGCAAAGCGTTGGCTTCTTTTTTATTCCTCTATCATTCTAAATCAGAACATTTGTTCTGTCAACTATCTTATCAAACACTTGTTCGTTTTCTTGCCGTCTCACTCGCCTTTCCTGTCTGTGGTGGATGTTGTTTCACTGCATCCTGTCGTCTCTGTTCTGTAGCTTGAGTTTATAATAGCACCGAATTATTATCGTGTCAACACATTTTATGATAATTATTATAAAATTATCATTTTTCTTTTATGATAATTATTGAATTGTTTTTACTTACATTTAATGATATACTATTTTTAATGGAGGTCGATTTTATATGGCAAAACAAATTTCCTATAGAAAGCAAAAAGTCAATGTTACTTCATTGCTGCAAAACTCACTAAAACAAATGCGTAAAGAATTTAACAAACGTGGTGATACATTATCTAAAGAATTAGGAAAGGGTGCATCCTATATTTCACAGTTGGAAAACGGAAAAATAAAAGAAATCGAATATGATTTCTTGTTAGATATTTTTCATACAATTACAGGAATGTCTGAAGATCCTTTTATGAGCTATTTTATCAAATTTATTAACTCTGTGATATCTTCTTGTAAAGCGAAAGAGTCATTACTGTATGAATATTGGATTCATATTTTTGTAGTGCAAGACGTTCCACATCCTATAACTCCATGGATTAAAGATTTTATCGAAAACAAATTATCTACTTCTGGTCATACTCCTGAAGATTTAGTACAAGATATAAACCGTATTTCTGGTCGTAGAAATAGTTTGTCCTTATATGATGATTTAATCCCAAACAAAGCGTATGTATCGGCTCATGAAGACCGTTCTGCTATATTTAATGAAACGTTTTCTCTCTCTATATATGCATCTTACAATTTGGATAGCGATTATATTTTAAACATATTGAATAATGAAATAAATTCAATAAATTATATGAATATGCAAGCCATTTTTGAAACACTTTTTTTATTTGACAGTTCTTATGACTTAGCTGGTGCTTATGAAAAAACATTAAAAATTATGAAAGACAATCAATTTTATGATACATTTGAATTGTTTGATTCCTTCTCATTAGGTGAGTCTTTAAATAATACCAAAGAAGAAGCTGTTTCTCCAAATGAATTCAGATTTTATGATGATCTTGTTTTAAATTATAGGGAAAAATATTCTCAATTAAAAGACGAACTATTTGAAAAAATGGATTTTGCACTACAGCAATACTATTCTGCTAATCATGCATATTCTTGTGAGGTAATGGAAGTTATTATGAAAAATTTAAACACTGATCCTGGATTAGTGTTAGCACTTCTTTCTTCCCCACTGCACAAAATTTCTTTAGACAAACGTCATTTCTTTATGGATGATTATAGAGATCTTATAGATCGTTATTCTGATTAAAAAATTCCTCCGGCATAATAACCGGAGGGTTCTTATTATCTTATGCTTTATGATCGAACGTGTTTCTTCTTATTATATATTACATTATAGAACTCTTCTCTTTGTTGCAACACCAGTATCAAGCAATTCTTTCAATTCCGAAATCATCTCAGAAAGTATTTTATAGTTCTAAAGAGACCCATTTATATTGCCAAGCCGGATTGCGGTCTGTCAAGCTGTGTATTAAGAATTTATCGACATCTGACCACAGCATTCAAGAATTTTTTCTTTCAGGCTACGATCAATCTCTAATCTAACCTCAGATACTTCTTCTTTTTCGGCATTTCCGAATAAGAAATTATAAGCTACTTTGAATCTTTCGTATCCATTCTCCATTCTTTCTTCTTTTTCTAATTCTTTATATGGATTATAAAAATTCTCATACAAATTTCTTCCTTCCGTAGTCATCTTCATTATTTCTAAATATCTACTCTCGCCATTCAAAAATTTTCTTTTTTCTTCTACGTTTTTCATATCCAAAATTATTAAAAGTGGAACAAACAATGAAGCAATTGTTCCCTCTCTGGAATAATCGTTTATCACTTGACATGATTCTAAATTATTAATTTTCTCTCTGTAAATCAGGAAATCTCTTCGAGACAATTTAAAGTATCTAACCAATTCATTTGCAATACGTATTAAAAAATGCTGACTTTGATTAATAACACTAATTTCAGTATCATATGTTTGAAGTTCCGGTAAATGTGCATCTAAGTCAAAAAATTTATTCAAATATCCTGTAGAATCAAATCCCGTCCCATAATAATTAGAGATCGTATGTATTAATTGCTCTTTATTTACAGACACGACAAAAATGATTCGATCATCATCAAAATAATGTTTTATACGTTCCAACATTTCCAATGCATAATTCGGTCTGCATCTGTCTAGCTCATCAATAAATATGACTAATTTCTGTGCTTGCTCAACTATTGCTTCGTCTAATATCCGTTTAACTTCTTCTCGAATTTCTTCTGCTGTTTTTACTTCTTCGAGTATATCTACATTCTTCAAAGAATTTGTGGCTTTTTCTCCATCAATTGAACCTTGAATACTAGATTTTCCCGGAAATGTAACACTTGCATTAAATGATGACAAGAATTCTCCAAAACGATTAGAAAGTTTTTTTGCTCTAGTTGTATCAATATATTTTTTACTTTTCTTTGAAATCACCAACAACAATGACCTTAGTGGATCAGCATGATTATCATACAACCACGCATTATAATACACCGGAAAATATGAATTCTCCAAATCTATATCTTCTAATACTGTGTTTGCAAAATACGGTTTCATTTCCTCTAATTCAATTTTTGTATCATCTGTACCAAATTTTTTCAACGTCTGATATTCCAATGTTTTTTCAATCTGCCGTACATAAAAAGTTTTTCCTTCACCCCATCTTGCATCAAGACTAATAAATCTATTATCTTCTATGGCATCTAAAATTTTTATAAATTCTAGAATGCGTGCGTTTCTATTTCCTATTTGATCCGCAATTGATTGTAAAATATTTTCATCTGTTGCATCTAATGTAGCTTTTTTCATATGTATTGCCTCCTTATTCTACTATTCATTTTCCTGCTTGGCATCTTCTTTTTTAGACCTACATTTTCCGTACATAATTTCATAATATCGATTATTTAATTCATTTGTTATCTCTCTAAATAATTTATTTATCGTATACGATTGTTCTTGTTCAGAAATCACCTTCCCGTTATCATCTGTTTCTAACGGTATTTTATAATGCTTTCTTTCTATAATTAATGGTTCTATCTCATCTATATAATATTGCATCACTTTTTCGTTTCGTCCGCTACCATCTTTATGCCATTTAAAATTCCAATAATGCGGTGTAATCATATTACTCAGCTTATTAATTGGTTCATAAATAGAATGATATATATATTTACGATTTCTTTGTTTCCAATCAAACAAAAAATCAATTTCACCAAAATATCTATCCCATTCAATTCTATCTTGATTATAAAAATCTATAAAAAAATCAATCTTCTTCTCTAACGACATACTTTCTTCATAGTTATTTATTTGCTTAAGAATCTTATGGGTATATGACCAGAAACCTTCTAATACTTTCTTTCGTTCAACTCTATATCCTACAATAACCGTTATCAACGTTAATATCGCACCACTAAATACTCCTATTGAAATATCATACCAAAATCCAACCTCTTTTCCAGTAAGATAAAATTTTAATACAAAACTTGCAATGAAGCTTGTAACGGATATTAATATTGTTACGATTACTGAATTTTTGTAAATCTGCATTTCTTATCTCCTTTGCTCAAGTAATAATATATTTACCAGTATCATTTTTACCATAGAAATCGACTTCTTGTATTTATTGTAGCATATTCAAATGTGCTTTGTGTGCAAATTGAAGTTTCTGATATACTACCATCTGTTCTTACTGTAACATACATATTTATGCTTTTTCTGCAAATTTAAAAAATATTTATACTGCTGCACCAGTTTATTCAATATCTCCTCTACCATACCAAAAAAAATTATCCTTTCGAACTCAATTCCTTCTATATAATACCTCGTTCCACACGATATCCTGTCCCCATGATTTCTATAATTTCCTTATTTTACGGACATTTCTTCCATCCTACTCTCACCACATTCTCAGTAAACTATTCGGTTTCTTGTTCGAATAACCCTTATTCTATAAGGATTTCTGACAATCTTCCTTATTTAATTCCTACTATTTTACTAGGGTTATATTTATTTTATCCCGTATTTAAGCTATTCTACCGAACTTACCTATAAATCAATACTTTCTACACTTCAAACTATAAATAATATTTTATATTCCCTACCTTTTTACTAGGTTTATACATTTATTCCACATCCACCGAACTCTCTTCCCTGAATTAAAAAAGCCATGACCTTTTTCAGATCACAGCTCTTGATATTACTTTACTCTCTTCTTATGTACAAGAGTATATTCTGTCAAACAGATCACTCTCGAAACACCAAATTCTTTTCTAATCTTTTTTCTTGTTTTCCAATTTGTCCAGATAAAATTTCACATCAGAAGTGCTTGCAATTCCAGTAGCTTTACTTATTTCTCTAAGGCTTGGTGAATATCCTTGCTCTTTTACATACTTGATTAAGAACTGATATACTTCGTACTCTTTTTCTGTCAGTTCCACTTTACTCTTCTGCACTTCCTCTCTCACCTCTTTTAGAAAACTCATATCCAACTGATACCTTATTATAAGCAATCCTGACCTTTGCAATCTGTTTCCGGGACATCTGATTTCTCAACTCTTTTACCATTCCCTCACGTATCCTTTGACGTATTATCTCCGATTGTATATCTTTATTGCTGACGCACATCTTTATCATCCTCTTTGAAATGTTCTTCTACTTCTTCCATTGTCAAGAATAATTCATCTTCCGGCACATTATGTCCATTGACTTTATATCTCACACTTAGACCATTAATAGAAAAAGACACTTTGACACTTGTAATCTCTCTCGGCCTTTGAATTTCTCTGGATAATTTTGTTTTCTGTCCTGTAATAATCTTTCCTTCTCCGTCACACTTAGGACACATACATGAATAGCCTTTATAATTTATTTTTTTCTCGCCACAACACAAATCGCACGTCTCTTCTATGTCAAACGTTCTCTTTATTACTCTTGCTCTATATACTTTCTGTCCCATCTCATACTTTGTATTAATTTCCATCTTATAATCCTCCGTTCTCCATATCTTCAAAGATATCTCTCAAGTTCTCCATATCTGATTTCAAATACCATACCCGACCATCAATCTCAATCGGTGTACCGTTTTCTGCTGCCATCCTTAACTTTTCCATCATCAGCTCCATTCCGACTGCAATACCTTTGTTATACTGTTCTTCCATCATCTGTTCCATTCTTTCTCTACTCTCCATGTCTTTTATTTCCTTTCTGCATGAATCTATTTGTCTCTTCACTATATAAAGTGGATAATTAGAAAGAATTTTCCCAGAAAATAGAAAAATAATTTAAGATTTTTTCGTTGAGTTATTAGATGTCTTCCATTATAATGTTGATGTAAAGGAGATTTAATCAATGGACATAAAATCAAAATCCGAAGATATTGTCTTTTCTGTCATTCGGCATTTACCTATTGTTCCAAGCTTCTTAATGAATTGGGCGAATGATTATCTGAGTCGGCGAATTGCTGAGTTAGAACATGAAACAATCCGTCAACAATGGGATAAAGCTTCTCTCGAAAAGACCCTATCAAAAATCCATGACCGGCAGCAGGATAAAGAAAAGCACTAACAGAGGATTTTATTTCTTCCGCTAGTGCTTAATATTACTTGTCGCTATAATGCTGTCTACAAGCCAAAATATAAATATTCTGTTCATCAATACGATAAATCAATCGGTCTTTATCATTAATTCGTCTACTCCAATAACCTGATAAATTCCCTGTCAAAGGCTCTGGCTTTCCTATGCCTTCGTTTCCATTCCGATCAATATCTTTTATAAGATTATTGATTTTTTTCAAGGTTTTCTTATCTTCTGTCTGCCAATACGTGTAATCTTCCCAGCCATTATCAGTAAACATTTTATTCATCTTCTGCCACCTCAGTTAATGTATGAGAAGCAAAATTTCCATTTTCTAACTGTGCTTTTGATTCCATTAGCCAGTCATAATTAGCTTTATTTCCCATAACATGAATATTTTCCATCAAGTTATTGTAAGCTTCTTCAGACATCATAACAACATTTTTATTGTTCTTACGGGTAACTATCATTGTTTCATAATCATCAGTTACTTGATCCATATAACTTTTCATATTTTCTCTTAATGATGTATAATTTACAGCTAACATTCCATTCACCTCCGTACAGTTTTCTGTACTTAAATTATAACGTACAGTATTCTGTACGTCAATATTATCATAGATAAAATTTTACTACTTTTATCATCCATTTACAGCACAATTCCTTCTGCCTTTACATTATTATAAAATGGCAATGCCTCAGCCAATACTCAATTTATGAAAACTTTAAATAATATCATGTGTATTGTTTGGCATATAATTCCAACGTCTTTTTTACTGGTTGATTGTTGGGATATAGTGTTTATGGGTGGGTTATTCTATGTTACTTTCTATGATATATTTTCCACCTTTAATTTCTGCATCTTTATCAATAAAAGCAAGTTCCATTCCTAATTTATCTGCTATTTTAGCAAGTTCATCCGGTGAAAAAGTATTACGCTGCATTTTGTTACTAAAATTCTGTTTGCTTATACCCAACACTTCTGCCATTTCTAACTGAGTTACTTTTTTATCTTTTGATATTGTTTTTATCGTATCTTTTATAGCCAACATTATGTCCTCGCTTTCCCTATTATACAAACATAAGGTTTACCTCATATTCGTATTAATAGTATATCATATTTCCACTGTTCTTTCCTAGTAGTTAATACGACACCGACAGAATTAATTTCCATCAGTGCCGTACGTATATAATTTATTTATCTAATCTCTTCAAAATTATCTTTTCTATTATTTTCCAAACCCAATCATTAGCACACTTTTGCTTCATCTGATACAGGAAAATATCTATTATTTTTTGTTCAAAGTCTTCTGGTCTGATACTCGATTTGAATTGATTACAAGCATAACAGGATGCCTGTATATTTTCCAATTCATCTGCACCACCCACAAATATTGGCTTGATATGATCTAATGTAAGTTCTTTGTATGTGATTTTCTTTCCACACAATGCACATTTTCCCTCATACTTACGATATATAAACTTGCGTTCTTCTTTTGTATAAACTCTGCGTTTCCCTTGATAGCGTTTTTTATTTTCTCCCTTTTCATCGCCCTCTGTATCAAAAATGTAATATCCCTTTAATTGTCCCGGCATACTCAGCAATTTCTTTTGTGCCACGTTGACATTGTAATAAAATTTGGCTTCAGAAAGATTTTTTGTCTTATTCATTCGTTCTCCAGAATAAGTACATCTTTTAACATAATACTCTCCATTTGTGATAACTATTGCCATATTTTCCACCGCCTAATACTCTCTTGGAAATAATACGGTTGTCACAGATCTATCAGCTTCAGATATAATCCAGACTTTCCCTTTACAAGTTTTATATGTTCCCATTAATCGACCGCCATCTTTCAATGCAAGCTCATTCATCTCTTTATCTTCTTCTAACATTCTGCCCCAGTTTCCAAGAGAAAATAATCTCATAGCGTGCATTATTTCCGTTGCAAACTTATAGCTTGACTCCATTGCTCCATAAATACCAGGTGTTACTACTTCTCTTCCCAATTCAAAATATACTGATTTAAACATTTGCGTTCCTCCAACTTTCTCTTTAGAATTTTCCGTCATCAATTATCTGACGAATGTTTTCAAGTTCTCTGTAGTACGATGATTTACTCATTTCCATCATCAGACTTATCTCTGCATTGGTATATCCAAGCATTTTTAATGTAATAATGTTCTGCTGCCGAATGGTCAAATTTTCTATCACGGACTTTAAAATTTCCAATGCAATTACTTCATCTTCTGCGGATGATACCTTTGTCATAATTATTTCCGCTGGTTGTCTTTTCTTCGCTGTTTCCATTTTGAAATGGCTTTTCATCTCTGATCTCATGCAGTTCCAACAGATACTAGCGAGATTATTTCCTGTACCGTTTCCAATGTATCTACAATACTTCTGAATTCCCTTCAGATATCCGAATACGACGATATTATAGTAATCTTCCATACTGTAATTATGTGATTTTAAGAACTGGTAAACCAGATCATGATTCTTTTCCGCTAACCTTTTCTCTTCTTCTGTGAATGTTTTCAATCTATCTGCCATATATTTCTTCCTTTCCCTGTATTGGAGAATTGCCTTGATTGACAACTCTCCGTTTATGTAGTTAATCGTTGTAATACTCGTCCAGATATTTTTCAACAAGCACTTTCGTATCAGTCATAAGTTTTTTCCAGCGATAAAGATTAATCTCCAAGAGTTTTCTAATCTCTTTTTGGGAATACCCAACAATAAGCAATTCAAATATCTTTCTCTGGTTATCTCTATCAAATTCGTCCATAAGATTATCCAATTCAAGTTTATCGATAATCTGATGTTCAATCGTATTATGATAGTTCTCAGATACTCCGCCCAAGATTTCCATACAAGCACCGTTTTCATTGTCGCTATAGATTGACGAAATTACTTCATCGAAACTAACGACTTTTCCTTCTGGTCGTCTCTTCTGACGATTTATGTCACGATAATAATTACTTCGTGCATTATCTAATGTTCTAAAGAAGATCTGATCGAATTTAAGCTTCTGTAAATGCTCATATGTGTGATACTTCTTTACTGCCTGAAGATATGGAATAATTAAGATGTCATACCACGGATCAATTGACAATCCATGTATTCTTAAATACCGATAAATCATGTCATGATGTTCTTCAGCAAAAATCTTTTCTTCCTCTGTCAATGGTCTATCTGTGTAATCTGCTTTACGTCCTCTTCTGTGTTCTGTCATAATTTTGTACCTCAACTTTCATAGAATTATTTATTTATATACTTGCAATATTGCTTAATGGTAAGCGGTCAACTGAATGACCCACGGCTCAACCGTCACTCCCTGTTTAATGCCCACTGGTAATAGTCTGGATTTTGCCATGCGATTCTTTCTAGCATTGCATACAAGACATCATTTGTATCTTTTATCAAATACAATTCTTGTTCTATGCAGTCGACTTCATCGGCATATTCATCTAATGAATCGGCATAATCCATATCAAGAGACAAATTGAAAAGGATATCTGCTATTTTATGAATACTCATGCCCTTGCTCCTTTCAAATGTCGAGATACAATCTCATGTACTGGTATGCTAAATGCCGTGCTTTATCATCTGCTGTCTCAATCTTTTCTTGAATGTCTGACCGATTACCGTAAACATATTCCCACGTATCAGTTAACGGCAAATCATCAAGAATCTTTTCAACTACTGGATATACCATCTTTTCAAATGTCTCGTTGAAGAACTCTATAAACTCCTGTTTTGTGTTAAGCTTGCAGTCCATATAAATCGGCTCAATGGATTCTGTGTACTCCTTGTAAGAGATATAACTTTCTTCTTTACCAGTCATAGATAAAAATTCACTGTACATCATGGTGCTACACCTCCTCGTCTATGATGATGAACTCTTCTTCTGTGTCTTCATCAACCCAAAGATTGATACTGTCTTCTGTAGTTGCTATGCAGTGATCTTCATGTACCTCTGTAATAACTGCTGATTGATCTACAGTTCCGTCAAAATCTTCTGTGTGCCATAATACTTTCTGATTTAATTTAAAACTCTTCATAATCCTTTACCCTCTTTCTTAATATCCAAATACAATCCATGTAACTATCATCCCAAAGACAAACAGAATCGGAATCACACTTGCAACGATTGCAGATATTGTCAATTCTCTGTCATATTCATCTTTGCTGATTTTGTGCTTATTGTGTTTTACCGGAACACTTGCAACTGAGCGTTTACGAATATCAATAACTTCAATTCGTTTAACTGGTTCAGTCGACTCTACCACCTCATAGTTATCAAATACCGCCACTGTTTTAAATCTCATTTTGATTACCTCTCTTTCTTCTTTCTCGCTGTCCTCAGCTTTTAACAGACTTGGAACTGTCACCCTGTAGGTGGTAGCATTACAGCGTTGGCGGATTGCTCCGCCGTTACTGTTATTTAATTCTGAGAACTCCAAAAGAACTTTTAAAAATACATTGCTCATATTGTTTATCTGTGAGAAGTTTTTTTACTTCTTCTTTTTTTACATTTTCACGAGTTTGCATAGAATATGTAGCTTTGTAATCTGTTCCAATGTACTGCCTAATAGGTTTCCCCTTTTTATCTGTAGTTTCGCATTCTTCTGTATCATTTAAAAATTCAATAATGCTATTTTCAAGTGCACGAATTTCTGCCTCTGTTTCTTCTTTTAACATTTTTAAGGACTTCAATTCGGATACTGTTTTGTTTAACTCTGCTCTTGTGATACACATATCAATTCCTCACTTTCTTATATGGGAGAAACACGGTTGAATCATCTTCCTGACTATCGCTAATCTCTCGGGACGCTCACAGGTATATGGTTTTCAACTTCACATCTTTTCGGGATGTTCGTGTGTCTCTGTTGTTTTGTTTGTGATTACATTGTACACGATAGTGTGTACTTTGTATATTGACAGAATCAACAAATATACACGTTATCGTGTACTGTTCTTTTGTGCAAAAGTACACGTATATGTGTATTACGCACAATTCAAAGTACATCTTTTCGTGTGTTATTGCTATTGTGAAAGTACACGTTATCGTGTATTATAATTACAACAATTAAATACAGAGGAGGTTCAAAGATATGAAAACGAACGTATATGAAATGGTAACGAATAGAATTATTGAACAGTTAGAAAAAGAAGTCATCCCATGGCAACGACCATGGCAAGGATCTAATAAAGGTGCTTACAATAGAATAAGCAACAAACCATATTCATTATTGAATCAGATGACACTTCAACATACTGGTGAATATGCAACTTTCAAGCAATGGACTGATTTAGGCGGTCACATTAGAAAAGGTGAGAAAGCCGAACAGATAGTATTTTGGAAGCTTCAACCTATTGAAGAAGAAAACGAAGACGGTGAGAAAGTTATAAGACAGATACCTATACTTAAATACTTCAATGTCTTTCATATTTCACAGGTTGATGGAGTAGAACCGAAAGAAGATATAAAAGTAAATGAGCATGAACCAATTGAACAGGCTGAAAAAATCAAAGTCGATTATATGAATCGTGAACATTTACAGATAAGAGAAACGATATCTGATAAAGCTTACTACTTACCTACTGTTGACTACATTCAAGTACCTTGTAAGGAACAGTATCAGAATATCGAGGAATTCTACAGTGTGCTATTTCATGAAATTACACATAGCACTGGACATAAGAGCAGACTTGACAGAGAAGACGTTAAAGATTGTTTGTTTAAAGGTGATGAAAACTATTCAAAAGAAGAGCTTACCGCAGAATTAGGAAGTGCTTTTTTAATTAATATGCTCGGTATTGAAACAGAAAAGAGTTTTAAGAACTCAAGCGCATATATACAAAGTTGGTTAAGAGTATTAAAGAACGATACTCACTTCATCGTATCAGCAAGTAGCAGAGCTGAGAAAGCAGTCAACTACATATTGAATGAACAGTAGCAATGATAATCAAAGGGTGTATCAATAACAGGTACACCCTAACATATATGAAAGGATGTAAAGAGATATGAAGAACAGAATAGTTAAAGTAATGATGATTAGTGTAACAATGATGATGATGGTAACAGGATGCAAAGACACAACAAAGAACAGTGAAGACACTGCAAAGAGTAATGATGTACAGAGTATTGAAACATCGGTGGAACTACCGCAGAATATGACCGATGATTTTCAAACAGAGATTTATTATATTGACAGTCAAGAGAAATCTGATAAATGCTATGAAGCTTTACAACATCGTGACGGAAAGATTGTTGTTGAAGTGGTTACGGGAACGGTAACAGGTGAAAACGGTGATGGTCAAATTGATTATCAAGGTTATATAAAATATCATGATGACTTGGCTATAGGAACACGGGTTGAATCTGTAATGATCTACAATCCCGATAATAATTATATTGATGATATCATGTATAGAGCCGATACAATAATTGAATAAGACAGACATAAAAAGGGACTGGGAATTCTTATCCTAGTCCTCTTCTTTTGCCCTCTCTGCAAGGGTTTAAATGCGTATATATGGGGCTGTTTTGCTCTATATCGGTGTGGGTGTCCAATTGGTAGGGAATCTCTTAAAAATTGTTTCTAGGTCGATTCTGAGCGTTTTTCTCTAGCGGTATAGTTGTCTGCGGTGTGGGTGGCAAAAATTTTGATCTAGGGGCATATTTTACATTTTCTTAAAGATGGAAAATTTTAGATTCTTGTATATGTATACCACTCACACGATGGATTGAATTTTTTCATTACCGAAATACCGTTCGGGGGTAGTAAAAACCTCAAAAATGAAATTGCTTTCTGAAATTCGTATAATGTGATTCATCCACACACTGAGTCAAAAATCTCACAGCGGAAAATTTCGCAGCACATAATATGCATCTCCGGCAACGACACCAAAATGGTAACATTCCGGCAGCAGTCCATGACCGGGGGTATGTTTACACTCTGAGAAATAGCGTTTCCTATATATCCGGTACCCTTTTTGAAAAATATAAAAAATGTTCTCATGGTCATTTCTTATCAGTAATGATATAATTAAGTCAGATTTATACGAGCGAGGAAATGTACATGAAACTATACCATACGTTAGGCGGACAATATCTTATACATGGCAAAGAATTTCCAAAAGGTACAATCGTTCTATGCTTGGACAACGGAGTGGAATTATATTGTGACAAATCAAATTTTCACAATACAAAATCCAAATTTCTTATCAAAATATACACCCCAGATGAAAAAACTTGGTATCGATGTAAAATAAAAAATGAATATACCGACCTCATGTACGATTATTTCAGAAAAAATAAAAACAAAATTGAGCCAAAGAAAATACCGAAAAAACACCACCATACCAAAGAAAATAAACATGGTTCAAAACGTATTACTATCCCAAAGAGTGTTAGATGGTCTATGGAACACCCATTCCAGGGAGGCGGTATTTCTCCGAGGTGATAAAATTATGGAGGCATATAAGATGAAAGTTGAATTTAATAGATTATTTGACAAATTAAAGGCAGAAGGAATAACGCAAAAACAATTTTTAAACACAGGATTTAGTGCCTCTTCATTAAATAAAATGAGAAATAACGGTTCTGTAACTACCGACACCATTTGCAAAATCTGTGATTATTTCCAATGTTTACCGGAAGAAATTATGGAATGGATTCCGGATGCAGATTATGAAGACAAACAAAAGGCAAAGGCAGAAGTTCAGGCACAGATCGATGAATTACAAGCTAAATTAAATTCAATCTAATTCTAATGACTTATTAGTTTTTTCGTTCTACAATACCGGCACGGATATATTAAAGTGTAAAAATAAGGGTACCTGGAACAGATACCCTATATGTAATATTTTACTTTTTAATAAATCCTTGAACTTTCTACTTCAAATGATCTCCCATTTTTTCGTAACGTCACTTCAAAATTTGTTCTTATAGTTGCACCAAAAGAATTTTCTGCGTCCACCCAAGATTCCACATAATATTCATCATTATATCTTGTTACTCGTACATCACTACTAGCCGGTGCAGCACTTCCAAATTGCGCTGAAGAAGGACTCTTTAATTGACTAAGAATTTCTTCTTGCGCCAATTTCCAACACGTGTCTATCGTTGAAATATTTGTTACTCTTTTATATCCTTCTTCCTTCTCAAATTTAAACATTTTTTCATTGCAGTCACCATAAGCTAATATTTTCTTTGTGCTATCTGTACTATTAAATTTCGGATTAATAAAACAATATTGAAAATTTCTTGAAAACCTCAAATAAAATTCATCACCAATTTTTTCAGCTGTACATCTAGAATAACTGTCATACCATGATCTTACAGTATATGTATCTTTAATTCCTTTTCCATACATACGTTTTAATTGAGATATAATTTCTTTTTCATCTTTTTTTGTTAACTTATCAAATCGAAATTCTTCAAAACAAATTTGACCGATAAAATCAGAATCATAGTCATCTTCATTTGGATTTTTGACATAATATTTAAAATATCCTTTATGTCCGAATAAAGTTGCTCTTTCTTTAAAAGAAGAATAATTCTCGGCTGAGTTATCATATTTTATTTTAAATTTTTTCTTTAAATCCTCCATACTCAAATCTGTAAATTTAACTCTTGCATTAATCTTGTCATATTCCTTTTTCAGTGTTTTATCTTTCTTCAAGTTTACTTCACATTTTTTTAATTCTTCTTGCTTTTTAAGGTCAAAATATCCACACCGTAATTCCGCTGTTTCATCTTTGAAAGTATATACATATGATAAATAATGTTTTTTATCAAGTTTCCATAAAATATAAGCCTTATCATATCTCTGGTCATTATAATTATCTTTATGAACAGGTTCTCCTACTTTAGCTGTGATATCTTTAATTATATCTTTCGAATTTGGATGCCCTGCAAACGTAAAATATAATGAATTAATTTTTGAATAATCATTATTTTCCAATGATATGTTCATATCACCTGTATATTTTTCAAAAAGCTTGATGTTTTCGTATGTATATAAACTATCGTAATCTTTAGCAGCCAATTTTCCATAAATTTTTAATGAATCCAGTTCATCTGGTTGCATCTCTAAAGTCAACTTTTTATCTAATCCAACAAAGCCATCTCTTTTATATTGATATTTATTAAAGAATATAATACTAGCCACTATTCCGATTATAATAATTGCAATTATCACTATACTGATTTTTTTGTCCCATTTCCACTTAAGAGAACTCTTTTTCTTCGTTTGCAGTTTATATCCGCAATGTATACACACATCACAAGTATCGCTTATCTCTTTCCCACACTCCGGACACTTTATTAATGTCATATATCCATCTCCTGTCTTTACACTTTTTTACATATTAATAGCTAGAACTACATGAACCAATTGCTCCTATGGCACAGAATACAACCATAAGTATCAATATTCCTATAAATACGCTGGATACAGAATCTTGCCCAGAATCTTTTAAAGCAGCAACAATAAACATTAGTATTACAACTATCACATAAACCATGTGCTTTATCTCCTTTTATTTATAAGTCATCTACTTCTATTTGATATCTACGATTTTTTATCATTTTTTCAATACTTTTCAAATGTTCCTGAGTCACGTACACTCTACCACATCTTTTACAATATGATACGATATCCGGTACTTTATCAAAATGAATGTAAACGGGATCCATTTTCAAATTATGTACAGGACAAATATTTTCTTTTCCCGTATTTATTGATACCCATCTTATCTCTTGTCCAAGTCTTAAATGTTCATATCTTTTGTGAATAGATAATTTTTCATCTCTGGTTTTTGGCTCCTCAGTCTGATTATATACTTCCGGTTTTACGATATCTTTTAATTCCGATATGTCATCAGCCAGTATACAATTTAAATGCATCTCTATACGGTTACTTTTTATATGTGTTGCATCTTTTCGTCCTCTGTTTTCTGTGTATAAAAGAAAATATTTTTTATTTTTTTCTTTACCAATCGTAATCCCTTTTTTGTAGCTTACATTAATAAATTCATTGTATGTACATATAACAATTTCACTGTAATAAAGATTCTGTTCTTTACATAAAAAGGAAATAAGTACAGGATATTTTTTATCATGGTATTTCTTGATGCAATCCTTGTCCGTGTCTGAAAATGCAAATGTCCAACTCTTATAGTTGTCACTCTTATTATTTTTTACTGTAGCATATTTACAAAAAATAATTATGTCTTTTTCTGATGAATTTGTAGTAACTTTATAAACACTTTTCTCTTCACCTATTTCAAGTAATGTCGGACAAGCATCTGGATTTTGAGATATTATTGTATTTAAAATTGCTCCATAATAGAAATCATATTGATGTAATTTAGCCATAATATATCCTCACATAATTTCTCAATTTCAAATGCCATTTTAATGACACACCTTACAAGGTCTTCTTCCTCCGGCAGAACTTACCGAACCACTCACTATATTGGAAGATCTCTTTAATGTTGCACAGTTTGGTGATGAATGATAACATTCTCCACCAGCAACCCAATATACCGTTTCTTCAGTATTCTGAGATTCCTGTTCCAACTGTTGTTGCTGTGCTGCTCTTGCAGCTTGTTCCTCTGCTGCCTTTTTGGCATCAACCTGTTGCTGAAGATTATCTCTCTCCGATTGCAATGAATCATACTGCGACTGAATCTCTGTAAGCTTATTATTCTGGTCATTGATTGTAGCTTGCTGATCCTTATAATTGTCCAACTGAGAATTAAGTTCATTGTATTTCGACTCATAATCTTCTTTCTCTGCAAGCTGCTTTTTCAAATCCTTAATGGTGTCTTTGTAGTCGTCAATATCATACTGATAAGCTTCAATCTTCTTTTGTAAATTCTCATTCCTCATTTTTGCTGAAGACAATGAATTATACAAACCAAGAATAACGAATACCGATAACACCGCATATGCTATAAATAATATTTTTTTAATATTTAACTTCTGCGTTTTATTATCTTCCTGTGATTGTTCCGGCTGTTGATTAATCTCTTGCTGACAATATGGACACTTTTCTGACGTTGCAGATATTGCCTTGCCACAATGCGGACAATCAATTATTTTTTGAGAATCATTTGTATCACTCATAAGCTTTTACCTCTGTTTACTCATAATAACTTGCTGTAACTTCTGTAGTAGCAAAATCTTTATCTGTGTAAAACTCAAACTGTGCTTTTGCTCCTTTAGTAAAATTACTTACATCATCATATGTAGTCTCAACAATAACACCATCTGCATTTTTTAGATTAATATCCACATTAAGTGTACTAATATCTTTTCCGGTAGTATTTTCTACAACTCCTTGATAAGTCTTCCATCCATCTTCATTAGAAACTTCTGTAAACTGAATATTGGCAAGCATATTTTTTACAGATTCTTCCATTGCATCCTGATCTTTTACTAACTGTGAATTTGTTTTAAATTCATCCAATGTATCCTGATGCTTTTTATCCACTGTTAGATTATAATTTTCTACCAAATCTTCAATAATTTTACTTCTCTCATTATATATAGAATCTAATTCTTCTGAATATTTTCCATAATAGTCAACTGGGATATATTTACAAGCATCCTTATGTTGTTTCAAGAGATTAACATACTTAACCGCATATTCCTGAAGCTTACTATCATTAAATTTTTCATCCGTATATTTTTCAACACAATCAAGTTCTGCTTGAATGCAATCAAGTGTCATATCTTTTTCTTCCTGGCTTTGAGGATCTACTTCTTCATCTTTCTTTTCATTTTTGTCAATTAAATCCCAACGAGCCTGTAATCCTTTAGACATATCTTTTATAAACTGTTCATCTGCATACTTGGTTTCTTCTTCACTTTTTTCTGTCTTTTGATTATTCCCAGAACTTGAACAGCCAGTAAACAACATACCTGTAGCCATCATTGCACTTAAAATTAAAATTGCTCTTTTCTTCATCTCTTTTTCCTCACTTCAATCTTTTTCTCTTATGCTCATTGTTCCTCCCAGATATATAAGCACATAATTTACAAAAAACTGTCGCCTTTTGTAGAAATTATTTTATTTTTTTCTTATAACAACCGCTGTACCATTCGCAGATACACCAAGCATATTATTGCCAAACATTGTATAATCGAAATCAATTCCTATTACAGCATTTGCCCCCGTTATCATTGCATTAGCCATCAACTGTTTTAATGCTTTCTGCTTTGCCGTCTTCATCTTCCCAGCAAAAGTATTTGATGTTGTTCCAAACGCATCACTCCAACTTGCTGCAAATTCACTTATAAATCCAGTTCCAAGCACAATATCACCGCTGACAATACCTTTATAGTCAACTATCTGATATCCATCGAAGTCATATCCTGTTGTTACTTTAAAAGCCTTTTCCAGATCATAAAAGTTTTCTTCAATAATCTGTGCCCGTTCTGCTTTTTCTTTTGACTCATTTGTAATTGCAACAAGTTTTTCACTGTCTGATATAACAGACTTACTATAATCTGTTAAAATCTGTTTAACATCTGCATCGTCTGTCATGCTCATTACAGAAACAAATAAATCCTTAACTTCTTGAGTATCTTCATTCTTTACTTTGTCGATTTTCTTTAAAACTTCTCCGCATGAATTACATACTTGCAAATTATGTCCGGTATAAGGCTCCGAACCTCCGCCCATCAGACCAAAGTTCTTACCGCATATCTTACACGTTCCCATTTGTCCGTCCTCCCTCATAAACATCATTAAATTCATTATACTATTCAGAAAATTTTTAGTCAACTACTTCAAGATATATTCCACCAAATAAATACATATAATATAGTACACTATTCAAAAGGAGATTTTGATATGGTTGATTTTGGAAACACATTAAAAACATTAAGATTAAGAGAAGATATGACACAGGCACAGCTTGCTCAAAAACTGGGATTAACAAAATCTGTTATCAGTGCTTATGAGACAGGTTTGAGATTACCATCTTATGACGTTCTGATTCACGTTTCCAAGATATTCAAAGTCTCTACAGATTATCTCCTTGGAGTTGAATCACAACATGATCTTGATTTATCCGGCATATCTGATGATGAAGTTGCAGCTCTTAAAAATCTGATTAAAGCTATGAGAAATCGGCATTGATATTTTTGCATGATAAAAGCACCAGACGTTATCTTGTCCGGTGCTATGTTATTATCTTCTATATATGGCATTCACACCAAATTTTGTATACTCTCCGCTCCTGTAATGTTCTACAAATTCACGATCATCTTCCCATTTAGAAATTGCAACTCCCATATTATTTCTTGAGCCATGTTGCCGGATAAAGAAATCAAGATAGCTGATAATCTCACTCTTTGATAAAACTTTGTTATCAATCATCACTGCAAGTATCTTTTGTCTCTGACGTGCAGATAATCCGACCGTTTGAGATACATTATATCCATACTGCATTAGAATAGATTCCTGTGCTAATTTAGAACCATTCATAAATCCACCCTTAGCATATGTTTTAGAATCTGTTACCCGGCATAATATGATACCTTTTCTTTTTAATTCTCGGTATGTAGATTCCATTATGAAGTAAACGTTACATTGCCGACAGTAACCGGCAGAGATTTGAACATCTTCCTCTCTTCCATCTTCAAGTAAAACTTTTACTATCGCAGTAATATTCTGAATCTCATGTCCTTCATGCATACATTTAAATATATTGCATCTAACAATTAAGTCTAATATCCCTATCTGTCGAATTACTTTTTGTGTATAATAATCCTTCGGTTTTCGAATTGAATCTTCAGATACATTATTTAATATTACAGCCAAAAATTCAGTAAAGGCTTTTCGTTGTATATTCATCTCTGCTTTTGTGCGATATTTATAATTATTCCATGTAACTTCTTTCCTCTTATAATTTTTATTAGCATCAAAACGTACATTAAATTTTGTAAGGAAACATCGCAAATATTGAATTGCTGGTATGTCTGATTTTTTTATTCCAACTCCATAAAAATAATCGCCATCCGAACCAAATAGCCTATTTAATATAGGACGTAAATCGTTCTTGAGAATCTTTACACTACTGTTAAAGTTATAATCATAAATTAAATTTGTAAGATCAGCTCCACCTTGTTTTGGATCAAATATTGATTCAGAAAATAAACAATTAGAATACTTCACATATGCTAAACAAGTCAAATGTATTCTGTCCGTCATACTTAATTTCCTTATCTGATTTATCGGTATACAATTTTTACATTCTTCTTGTAGCTCAATAACCTCTTGACGAGCTTTTATAAATTTGTCAGTATCTTTACCTATAGAAGCATAGATTATTTGTTCATCAACTGTCATAACATTTACATCTGCATGATCATACTGTATCTTCCTTTTTCCATCTTTGAAAATCTTCTTTTCTTCAGCTCTTTTCAATTCTTCATTTCTGACAATTGATTTCACACATTCGTATACAAGTTGTCGTTTAGATTCTTTAATTGCTTTATCCTCAAGCCAATCTATCTCTTTCATAAACTTCACCTTTTATCGTTCAAATAACTTTATTCCAATTCTATCATGTATTTGTGACAGTGACTATATTGCAATACATATTTCACATTTATTTGCTTATATTTGCATCCTAATGATTTAGCCGGAGAATTTGTCATACTGATTATTGAAATAGCTGTATGGTCTGTATATTGATTATAAATACACGGATATATACATAGAATGATACCGCATCCACAGTAAAACAATCATCCTACTACGATATTATTTCTCCGGCATCAATATCCCAAGAATCCCCATTTTAAAGTAAATTGATTCAACCAATTATAAAAATATCAATCCTCAATTTTTCCAGTAAATATAGGCATCTACAAGAATATCAGTAATCATTCCTATTATCGTACCACTTATCGTAAAAACTCCCATTTTAAGCCAAAATCTTTTATAATTCCTACTGTTTCAGTAGGCATTAATTTTCAATTTTCTACTCTCAATCTTTAATTTTCCGCTTAAACGCTGACTTTTTACGATATCATATTTTGATAACCATTTTCAATTACAAACACATATATTATCATTTACTCTTCCACAAACATATTCCCCTTCCAGTAATCACTATATCCTCTTGCAACCAAATACTGCATATACAAATACCTTGCTTCATGTCTTAAATGCTTTTCTTCTACATCTTCAATAGAATTGGACAACAATGATATCCAGTATATACCTTTGCTATGATCTCCAATCAACCGATATTTCACCCGGATATAATTCTGTATTGTATTTCGTTCTATATCCAGAATAACACTGTCTTCTATCAGAATCGCCATACAGGTTTTTACCTCTTCATCTGTCATCACTTTTGCCATCTCTTTGTATTCCATATCTCGAACTCCTCCAACTTAACATTCTCATTTAATGTTCCAACAAGTTTCACTGTATTTTAAAATGTCAACTTTCCTCTCAGTGTAGAGTTTATGACTCTAAAAGTCAATAGAGTTTATTCCTCTTAGATAAAATATCTTTGAGGTGAATTTCTATGGATTACAAAGAACGCATACGTGCATTACGTGAAGATAATGATTATACGCAATCTCGCATTGCAGAATTACTTAATATTGGACAAAGAACCTATGCTGATTATGAACTTGGCAAAACACGAATTCCTGTAGACTCACTTATTAAGTTGGCTCAGTTCTATGACGTAGATATGAACTACATTACGGGTATCAGCAAAACAGCACACAAATTTCCTAAAGATAAATAGCAACTGGCAGCAGTCAATAAAACGTAAAAAAATAGCCATACCAGAACACACTCTTTACAAGTGCAATCCTGATATGGCTATTGTTGTCTCTGAAATATTAAAATCAGTACACAATCCTTGATATTATATACTCATTTTAACATTCTATATGAATTGTATAAGGGTAAAACATCTTAAATTATGTCTCCTATTACTATACGTCACACATGCATCATTCGCACTTGCCACAGAGATGCATTTGATCAGTGTATCTACCGTCTGTGTCTCCCCAGGCTCCAGAAATACCTGTGAGCCACCCATGGATGCTGCATATTCAGATGTTGTCACTTCATCCCCCAGCTTGATCTGCCCACTGTCCAGTGCATCGAATATTAACAACAATGTCATAACTTTTGTTACACTTGCAGGCGGTAATTTCTCATCCGGATTTTTTTCATATATGATCTGTCCTGTTGATGCTTCCATCAAGATTGCCGACGGTGCACTGATCTGCTCTTGTTGTCTTTTCTCATTCTCTGTATTATTTTCTTGTGAATTTTCCGGTTGATTCTCTTCCGACGGAACTGCATATGCAGGTTGTAAAAAGAGTACAAAAGACATTAGTATTGCGCTGATACATCGTCTATGCCGCATCTTTTTTGATTCCTCGCTGACATTTTTTCGATTATTATTATCTTACTCGGAGAAATTGTATATTATTCCATAACTCTATTGTTTTCCCTCACCAAAAATCATATAATAGACAGGAACACTTTTTGAAAGGATGACAAATTATGAAATTTATATACCCTGCAGTATTTCACAAAACTGAGGAAGGACATTATAAAGGATATTTCCCGGATCTGGAATGTTGTTATGGAGAAGGTGAGACTCTGGATGAAGCCATTGAAAGTGCCAATGAAGCGGCACGTGACTGGATCACACTGGAACTTTCCGAAGATGAACCGATGATCCCATACGTATCTGATATTGAAGATATCGAAGTAAAAGACGGTGAGATCGTCCGCAATATCTCCATGAACATCCGCTTCTACGAAGGCTGGGACGAATAACCTGTGTATAAAATTTTTGAATCTGAAATTTCTTCCAGATTATGAAAACTCTTCTAGTGTATTAATTATATTTCTCCACATACTATGGATGTAACAACAAGGAAAAAGTTACAAAGTTACCAGAAGGAGGAGTATAAAAATGGCAAATCGTTCATCAAACAAAGCAGCCGTACCTGAGGCAAAGGGTGCATTAGACAAATTCAAGTATGAGGTAGCAAGCGAACTTGGAGTTCCGTTATCAGACGGCTACAACGGAGACCTGACATCAAGACAGAACGGATCTGTCGGCGGTTATATGGTTAAGAAAATGATTGAACAGCAGGAAAAACAGATGGCAGGCAAATAGTCTGACACCGCCTGCAAAAGCTAGAAACGCAGACTGGAAAATTGCAAAAAATCAACACATGATTTCTATTATTACAAAGTTGTCATGTGTTGATTATTTTTTGTTATATTCACAGAGTCTGCACATTGCGGCTTCTTTGTTATATCCGCCGGATCCATCTGCAGTGATTTCCCCCGTTATGTTATATCACAACTCCTGCCGCATTCTCATAATTCGGCAGTTTTCTGATCCATTCTTCATCTTCTTCCGTAAGCTGATCTGCGGCCTCATTTGCCATCTGAAGGATCTTCGCATCCTGATAGATATCTCCAAGCTTGAAATTCATAAGTCCGCTCTGGCGGATACCAAAAAGGTCTCCGGGACCACGTAGTCTTAAATCCTCGCTTGCAATCTTGAATCCATCATTTGAGTGATTTAGAATATCCAGCCGCTCTTTCGTTTCCTTTGATTTTGAGGCACTCATGAAGATACAGTAAGACTGATATTTTCCACGTCCCACACGTCCCCTTAACTGATGAAGCTGCGCCAGACCAAATCGTTCGGCATTTTCGATCATCATGACGGTTGCATTTGACACGTCGATTCCAACTTCGATAACTGTGGTTGACACCAGAATCTGAATCTCATTTCTTCCGAACCGGTCCATAATATCGTCTTTCTGTGCCTGCTTCATCTTTCCATGCAGACAGGCCACCTGGATCTGATCACCCATCTCTTCTTGAAGTGCTACTGTATAATCCGTTACATTTTCAGCTTCCATTGTCTCGCTTTCTTCTACCATCGGACAGATCACATAGCACTGGCGTCCTTCTGCGATCTGTTTTTTCATGAAATTATAGGCTTTATTGCGATATCCGGTATCTACCACACAGTTTTTAATCGGAAGACGGTTCGCCGGAAGTTCGTCAATCACTGATATATCCAGATCACCATATAAAATAATCGCAAGCGTTCTTGGGATCGGCGTCGCACTCATAACCAATACGTGAGGTTCTCCACCCTTTAATGCAAATGTTTCCCGCTGTTTTACTCCAAATCTGTGTTGTTCATCAGTTATGACAAGCCCGAGGTTATCATAGCTTACAGCCCCCTGGATCAATGCATGCGTTCCGATAATAATTTTCGCCAGTCCGCATTCAATCCGGTCATATGCACGCCGTTTTTCTTTCGCTGTCATAGAACCCGTAAGCAGTTCAACCTTGATCGGGATATCATAATCTTCGAACATCTTCGTTATATTCTCATAATGCTGCCTTGCAAGCACCTCTGTCGGTGCCATCATTGCCCCCTGATAACCATTGAATGCCGCATTCATCAGCGCAAGTACCGCAACGATCGTCTTACCGGAACCGACATCCCCCTGTACCAGTCTTGACATTGTCTTGTCCGAACCAAGATCTTTCTCAATCTCTTTCCAGACTTTTTGCTGTGCACCGGTCAGTTCAAAAGGCAGATTTTCCAGAAATTTCTGTACCTCCGGCCGGGACTGCATCGGATAATTATTGTCCAGACGTTCATTTTTCTCCTTTAGTCTTCGGATCGACAAAATGAATTCCAGAAATTCTTCGAATACCAGGCGCTCTCTTGCATGATAAAAGACTTCCTTATCTTCAGGAAAATGTATTCCTCTCACCGCATAATTGTATTCTGCCAGACCATATTTCAAACGCAGTGAATCCGGCAGGATCTCTCTTGTAAGATCCAGACCATCCAGTGCCTGCTTCATGGCCTTCATAACCATGTTGTTGGATAATCCGGCCGTCAGACCATATACAGGCTGTAATGTATGCAGCTTCTCTTCGTATTTTGCAGAAGGATAGAAGATCTCCGGATGTTCCATGACCAGATCGCCTGTTTTCTTACGGACGACTCTTCCACGCAGTGTGATCACGCCTCCGCCGGATAACGTATTTCTAAGGAAGGGCATACGGAACCAGATTACTTTTAACGTTCCGGTAAGATCTTTTACATGAAGTGTCGTTACCTGCATCCGGCTGCTTCCGGATACCTGTACACGTCCATAGATCGCACCGGTAACTGTCTGAATCTTATCCTCCTCCAGCTCACTGATGGGTACTGCTTCCTCATATACATCGTATCCATGCGGATAATAGCGGATCAGGTCGCCTACTGTATGAACATTAATCTTTTTAAAAAGCTTCTTCGTCTTCTCTCCGATTCCTTTTAAATCTCCGATGTCTGTCTTTTCTATCATACCCTTCTTACTTCTCCTATCTTATAACTACAATCTCACATTGCAAAATCACTTCCGGTTCATGTATGCAGAGAACCGAACCCATACACCTAAAGCATTGTCACTTCCGGTATATAAATTCGGTTCTATACATATCTGTTCCAATTGTAAAACTGAACAGATTTTGTTCATTTATAATTCTGCACCTTGTTTACTCTACAGCAAGAACATAATAATAGATCGGCTGTCCGCCAAACTGAATATCCACATCTACATCCGGATACAGTTCTGTGATCTCTTCTGTAAATTTCTCAGCATCTTCTTCTGATACTTCTTCACCATAATAGATACTGATCAGTTCTGAATCTTCATCTACCAGATTAGCGATCAATTCTTTTGTAGTCTCTTCCAGATCTTTTCCAACTGCAAGAATTCCGCTGTCACCGATACCCATGATATCTCCTTCATGGATCTCTTTATCATCAATGTGTGTATCTCTGACTGCGTATGTTACCTGTCCGGTCTTTACATTCTTGATCTCTTCCAGCATTGCCTCTTCATTTGTCTTGGCATCTGCGTCCGGCATGAAATTAATGATTGCCGTAATTCCCTGTGGAACTGTTTTTGTAGGGATTACAATAATCTCTTTTTCTTCTACCAGTGATTTTGCCTGGTTCGCTGCCAGTACAATATTCTTATTATTCGGGAGAATAAATACAGTGTCAGCATTTACCCGATCGATGGCATTTAACATGTCCTCTGTACTAGGGTTCATGGTCTGTCCACCTTCGATGATATAATCTGCTCCCAGTTCTTTGAATATCTCATTCATACCTGCTCCGATAGAAACTGCGATAAATCCCATCGCCTTTCTCGGCTCTGCAGGCTTCTTTTCTTCGTGTGCTGCTTCTTCATTTGCCTGCTGTTCGGCAAGTTTCTCTGCATCACGGATCAGCTTCTCCTGATGTTCTTCACGCATATTATCAATCTTCATCTTGGAAAGCTGTCCATAAGTAAGTGCCTTCTGGATCGCAAGTCCCGGATCATTCGTGTGTACATGAATCTTGACCACATCATCATCTGCAACACATACGATAGAATCTCCGATAGAACTTAAGAATTTCTTGAATTCACGCTCATCGTCCTCCGTAAATTCTTTCTCTGTCAGAATGATAAATTCTGTACAATAACCGAATTTGATATCTGCGGTATCTTCTGCATTTACTTTATTTACCGTTACACCTGTGCTTGGTTCAATTACACTGTAATCAATCTCTTTACCAAGGAATGCATCATATGCTCCTTTGATCACTTCCAGAAGTCCCTGTCCACCGGAATCTACTACACCTGCTTCTTTTAATACCGGAAGCATCTCCGGTGTCTGGTTCAATACATCCTGTGCATGCTCAATAACAGCCGGGATAAACACTTCCAGATCATCTGTTTCTTCTGCCATCTCTGCTGCCTTTGTCGCAATTCCACTGGCAACAGTAAGAATTGTTCCCTCTTTCGGCTTCATAACGGCCTTGTAAGCTGTATCTCTTGCTCTCTGGCATGCTGCTGCAAGTGCAAGTACATCAATCTCTTTTTCTTCTTTGATTGCTTTTGTAAATCCTCTTAAAAGCTGTGAAAGGATAACCCCGGAGTTACCTCTTGCACCACGCAGAGATCCTGAAGAAATCGCCTTTGCAAGATCTTTCATAGCCGGTTTGTTTAATGCTGTTACTTCTTTTGCCGCTGACATAATCGTCATAGACATATTGGTTCCCGTATCACCATCCGGCACCGGGAATACATTTAATTCGTTAATATAATCTTTTTTCGCTTCAATGTTCTGAGCACCTGCAAGAAACATCTTTGCAAGTACGTCCACATTAATCGTTTTCGTAGCCACTTCTTACGTTCCTCCTTAAATCCACAAACTAATCAATGACTCTGACGCCTTCAATATAGACGTTGATCTTATCTACCTGCATACCGGAGAATTCTTCCACTCTGTATTTTACATCACTGATCAGATTGTCTGTTACAGCGGAAATACTTACGCCGTATGCCACAATAATGTGGAAGTCAATACTGATATGGTTATCATCACTTATATTTACATGGATTCCTCTTGTCAGGCTTTCCTTCTTTAACAGATGAACCAGTCCATCTTTCATATTCACAGCTGCCATTCCTACTATACCAAAGCATTCTACAGCTACTGTTCCTGCATATTTTGCAATTACTTCAGGATCGATCGTAATAATTCCTAAATCTGTACTCATACATCCTTTCATAGCCAAAACCTCCACTTCTTTCATTATCTATCAAAATCAAAACACAATATATTTTATTATACCCTGTTCTATCTTCAATTACAATAGTTCTTGTTGCGCAAAAAAACTCAGATTCCACACAGCGAAATCTGAGTTTCAATACATCTTATGCACGCTCAACTTTTCCTGATTTCAAACAAGAAGTACAAACATACATCTTCTTTGTAGCTCCGTTTTCTGTTTTCACGCGAACAGATTTTACATTTGATTTCCACATCTTTGGTGATTTTCTATGAGAGTGGCTGACATTGTTTCCAAAGTGAGCACCCTTTTCACAAATAGCACATTTTGCCATGACTGCACCTCCTAACGCTCATAATAAGTTCTTTGTCCGAACTCGCAACAATAGTTATTCTAGCAGACTGTTGCAAGAATTGCAAGAGTTATTTAATATTTTTTTGTTTACATTTTATTTTTAGCAGCAAAACAGGCAATATCCCACCGCAATACACAGAATAATACACAGGATCTGGCAGAATAAGCCCGGTAAGACCAGAGCCAAAACCATTCCTGCTGCCACCCAGAACAACGCAAATCCTACGATTCTCTTCACAGACACACACCTGCTTTTTGTACATTATATGTATGCTGCTTCAAAAAATTCCGGTTATTTTTCTGCTTCGTCCAGGATCTTATTCACATCGTCTTCTGTAACATTGTCTTCTTTTCTGGATGTGAAACGATCCATCACATCCGGAACCATATCCAAAAGCTTAGTGATCGTATCCTGATTCTTGATATTCACAAGCTTGGTGTGACCATTCTGAATCACCAGCACTGCACTTGGTGTCATCTTTCCACCGATACCTCCGGCACCTTTTTCTTTCTTATCTGCATTGAACGCGCCCGCACCTACTGCAAATGACACATCCACCAGCGGTAAGATGATCGTATCTCCGATATGGATTGCATCTCCTACTACCGTCTTGGATGACACAACTGCGTCCATCCCATGGAACAGCGCCTCTACGGTTCCCTTAAAATTATTTTCAGCCATCTTTTTTCCTCCTCGTACTATCGACTTGCACTGTCTAATCTATACTTGTTCTGTTTATATTCGTCTGATCTATCATCGGATTATAATTGAAACTCCCGGATATCATGGTAAGTCTTTCGGATTTCCCTGCACCACACCAGATTCCACAGGAAACAAACCAGAGGCACCATGCGGAATCCTCCGCGGACCTTTATATCCCCTTTCAGGATCCTTCTTTCAAAATTCGGTTCTATCGATAAAAATTCTCCGATAAATGGGTAGATTATACTGAAAGCTGCAAGTGCCTGCCCTGTATGGCATGGATCTTCGAATCCAAAACGAACGGTACCTTTTATCACTTTTGGTTTCCAGCGTTTCAGCAGTTTCCCTGTTTCTTTTTTGGCCTTTGAAAAAGCTTTCTGATGTACCGGATCTTCCAGTTCTTTTATGATCTTATCTTTCTTTTCCGACAAACTCTCCAGCTTTTCTTCCGCATGTCCGACTGTATGCTTTATCTTATCACAGAACTTTACAATTGTACATTTGATCTTCTCAAATCTTCCGGTTTTTTCTTCCTTTTTTTCTATCTTATCCGTCTTCTCCGGTTTTTCACTGTTTTTTTCCGGTTGAACTTTTTCAGGTCTCTCATGAGTTTTTTGTAAAATGCTTTCTGGGCTTTTTTCAGTCTTTTTTCCGGACCTTTCTTCCATATCCTTCGAAGCTGCCTGGCCACTTTCCACAATTGTTTTTTCTTCTGCAGACTCTTTTTCCACTTTCGGTAGTCCGCGACTGCTTTCCACTCTCTGTTTTTTCCGAGTCTCTTCCCGATCTGTATTTTCTTCTCCATGAGTTACCTCCTTTTTAGGTTCACTTCCAAAAGATTTCCATGCAATTCTTACACGCCATTTTAGTTCCTGTTCTTCAAAGGATGCATCTATCCGTATCAGGCGCAAAAGCCACGTCACGCGCCCGCGTACGGTACTTTCTTTTATCTCGCCGGGCATCGACGCCTCCATGCGGTATCTGACCGGAACACACAAAAGAATCACCAGAAGTAAAAGTATCAGTCCGAGAAGCACCGCAATTATGATCCCTATTATTTTTAAAATGATCAAAAGAATATGTAACACCATCTTATCTTCCCTGCTCTTTTTCTAATATATAAGACCGTATATCGCATGTACCTGTCTGGTCATATACTTCCTGTACAATCTGTTCTACCAGTTCCACCGCTTCATCATATCCTTTCGTGATCCCCACCACGAACAGTTCCTGCTCCGGGAATGCAGGCTGCTTAAACTGAATTGTCGGATAGATCTCGAGTTGGTTTCTCTCGCTGACTGCCAGTGTGATCACATGCACACCTGGCTGCAGTTTACCGGCTTCCAGCTTACGGATGATTTTTTCTTTTTTCTTTTCCAGCCCTTCTGTCAGGTACAGATGCTTATAGTATCGCATATTTTCCGTCCTTCTATACATTTCTTTTTAACTATATCTCTCATGATATCTGACCGATACCAGATCCTAACTCTAACGATAATACGAATCAAAAATCTCTTTTGCAACATTTACCGCTTTGGCAGTTCCATCCGAAGATTCAATAATCACGCTGACAACCAGTTCCGGATCTTCTACATTCGACATTCCAATGAACCAGGAGTGATCTTTTTCTTTATCCGAACTGTATTCTGCGGTACCTGTCTTTCCTGCCGCCGTATAACTCTGTCCACTTAATACAGATGCCGTACCGTAATCTACTACACTCTTCATATACTCTTTGATCTGAGACGCTTCTTCTTCGGTCATAAGCTGCTTATACTCTTCCTGATCCGTCTCTTTCATAACTGCACCCGATGCATTCGTTACCTTGTCAACCAGATACGGTTTCATCAGCTTTCCACCATTTGCGATTGCAGATGTAATCAACGCCATATGATACGGACTCACTTGCGTCTCTCCCTGTCCCATTGCCGTCATCATCTTCGTGCCATTCCCGGCTGAACCATCCAGTGTGAAGCTGCTCTTACTGTATGGAAGATCCGAAGGCAGTTTAGAATCAAACAGAACTTCCTCTGCCGTCTTTTTAAACTTCGACGGGTCTAACGAAAGACCAATATTAGAAAATGATGTATTACACGAATATGCCAGACTGTCCTGCAGATTTACCTGTCCGTGAACATGTCCATTATAACAATGAATCTTAATTCCGCTGTTCTCGATCGAACCCGTACAGTTATAAGAATAAGAGCTGTAATCCGGATTCTCCCGCATAAATTCCAGAAGTGTTACAACTTTAAATGTTGATCCCGGTGCATACTGTCCCTGCGTCGCACGATTCAGCAGCACACTGTTCGTATCTGAACTTAAGCTGTTCCAGTTCTCTTCCACTGTATTCGGATCGAAATCCGGCTTGGATACCATGGCAAGGATCTTTCCTGTCTTTGGTTCCATAGCTACGACCGCACCTTTTTTATCTCCCAGTGCCTGATATGCTGCTTCCTGAAGATCCGCATCCAATGTAGTCACAACCGTGTTTCCCATATTCTTTTTATCCTGGAATTCATTCTTAAGCTTAATCAGAAAATTCTCATCCGATGTCAGAAGATCATAATTTCCCAACGATTCGATTCCTGATTTTCCCTGCACATTGTAACCAACTACATGTGCAAATGCGTTTCCGTATGGATACTCTCTTGTCTCACTTCCATCTGCAGCCGTATCTGTCTTCGCAAGCACATTTCCATTCTTGTCTACGATCGTTCCTCTGGTCACGCGCTTTGCATTGGAATTCTGTCTCGCATTATATGGACTGCGTATGATATCCTGACTTTTTTTCACCTGAAAATATCCGATATATCCAAGCAGCACCAGAAACAGTCCCACAAATACATAAGTAACTCTAGCGAATTCTTTGTTTCTTGCGCGCTTTGCCTTGAGCCGCTTCTTTTCGCGCTTTTTGGCTTCTTTTCGCTCTTTGCGGGTCATATTCTGTCTCTCGATATCTTGCCGCATTCTCCTGTCGGCTTCTCTTTGCTCGTAACCTTTCTTTCTTCCTTCTCTCAATATCCTCTTCCTCGTCTTCTCTTAAAATATACAGTCCCTGGATAATTGCAAACATGATCAGTGTACTGATCAGCGAACTTCCACCATAACTTACAAGCGGAAGTGTTACACCTGTTGACGGAATGAACTTCGTTGCCCCTCCGATTGTCAAGAACACCTGGAATATGTAACAGGTACCAAGTCCCAGTGCTACCATCTTATAAAACAGATTATGCAGCTGCATTGCAATATTTAAAAACATTACATAGCAGCTTACACAGATCAGAATCAGGCACATTGCATAGATCAGTCCCATCTCTTCCGAAATCGCAGAAAAGATAAAGTCTTCTGCAGATACCGGAATCGTATCCGGCTGTCCCTGATAGAGTCCCGCACCAAACCATCCACCGGTTCCAATGGCAAATAATGACTGTGCCACCTGATAGCCGCCATTATCATAAGTCCCGAATGGATCTCTCCACACATTGACACGCGTCTTAACGTGCGTAAACAAATGATATGCCGCAACTGCTCCTAAGCTTCCTGCGCCAAGTCCGGCAAGAATATACAGTGGTTGATGGGTTGCCACATACAACATAACCAGATATACCACAAATATGATCAGTGCCGCACCAAGGTCTTTCGATACCACCAGGATCAGCACGTGAAAAGCAGCTACGACCGTCGTCACTACGAGATCTTTAAATTCCGTCGAACGCTTAAAACTGGATGCTACAAAGAACACAAATACGATCTTCACCAGCTCCGACGGCTGAATATTGATTCCCGCAACCGTAAAACCAAGCATCGCACCATAAGATACTCTTCCGACAACCACAACCACCGCCAGCGATACAATTCCGACAATTCCATAAAGGATTCTCCATTCTGATAAGAAGCGGACCTTCCGGATGATGATCGGAATTACAAGACAAAGCACAATTCCCGCTGCTGCGATCAGATACTGCTTCGCCGCTTTATCATAATTTAATCTGGTAATCATGATAAATCCAATACTCAAAAGCATGCACATATTATTTACAACCAGACGCGATACTTTTGGATAAATAAAACTATATAACAGGATGGTTCCTCCAAGAAGCGTTACCTGCATCAGATATAACGCCAGAATCTTTGTGTCCTTTTTTTCCAGATACATCACGAGAAATGCTGTCAGATGCATCACGAACATCAACACATTCTGCTTTCTGAGACACCGTTTCTTTTTATCCGGATCATAATACCCGAAAATGCTGAAGCACAGATATGTATACACTGTGATCATCAGAATCATCAGATATTTTGATAACTGTACAATTATATTTACCAACTCTTCACCTACTTTACTCCTCTTTTAAAATGTCCTCTTGTATAGTCCTGCATCGGAGGTTCTGTCTTACACCCTTTTTCGAATGCGAGCGTATATGCATGACAGATCTCTTTCACCTGTCCGCTGCTTTCTGTCGTAAAGTCCAGACGTAATTCTGCGGGTGCCAATGCATGTACCTCTTCTGCCTTATCGGCTAGGAACAGCGGAGCCGAATTATACATCACATTATAGCAGTCTCTGCAATATCGTCTGACTGCAAACTTCTTCTGATAACGATCCGAAATCGAAAGTACACCGCCTTTTCCATCACAGGAAGCACTGGTCTTCTGGATACACCCTGCACTGATCATCACCGGCTGATAACCATATGCGATAAACACCTGCTCCTCTATTCCAATTCTTGCCAGTTCACGGTCATTCAATTCCACTGATGCCGTTCCCCGGGCAATTCCCAATCGTCTCAATTCCTCTTTTGTCTTCCGATTAAATATATAAAGGTTATAATCACTGCGGATTTCTTTCTGATATTCATGCCGTTTCAGCCACGCATAGCTTTCCCAGTTCCGGATCAGAATACCATCATATTTTTTCTCGATCTCTGTATACATTTTTTCATATCTTTTGATCGTATTCTCTCTGAAAATATATGGCATGGCAAGGAAATACTGTACACCGTCTTCCCGTTCAAATTCTACATCCTCTTCCAGATAGATGTACCGGATTTTGCCGTTTACCGCTGTATCAAGCTGAGCTTTGTTCTGTACACTTGCAGATATACAGCATTCTTTTTTGCCTGCTGTTTCTGTTACACCATCCGCATCGCTATCGAATCCCGCTGTTGCTGTTTTCATTCCACAACCGGCTTCTTCCCGTCTATACTGCATCTGTATCTGTTCCGTCAGTTCTTCAATACCTTCTCTTCGCAGTTCATTCAATGCCTGCATCGGGAGGAATACATTTCCTTCAATCAGAATCTCCAGATTATCAAATGTAAACTCTGTATTACCGGTTTTGCGCATCTGCTTTTCGATTCTTGCCGGATCTAACGGTTGTTTCTGTGCCGCCTGCACTTCCTGTCCGATACATTCTACAGTAACATCACCGCATGATACTGTTAGTTTAGCACGGTTTCCGACAGAAAGTGTTAAAATACCATTAATTTTTTCTTGTACTTTTATATCCTGCCATGGCTTTTCCTCTGCACTTCCATCTCTTCCATTCTTTGGACGCTTCAAAGATACCATGTCCTTGCCGTTATGCTGATAATAGTAGCCTTCACAATAACCACGTCTCTGATAAGTTGCAAGTAACTCTCTTTTGTCTGCCTCTGATACATGATACGAGGATTTTCCTTTGCCCTCTTTCTGAAGTTTCAGATACTGATCTGCATATTTACGATACATTTTTACAACCGTATATACATATTCCGGCTGTTTCATTCTTCCTTCAATTTTAAACGAATCAATCCCGGCATCGATCAGTTCCGGTAAAATGTCAATTGTGCACAAGTCTTTCAGACTCATAAGATCCGCCGGTTTCTTTCCTTCTGTCTGATAAGGCAGACGACATGGCTGCGCACACTGTCCCCTGTTGCCACTTCGTCCACCAATCATGCTGCTTAGCAGACACTGTCCGGAATAACAATAGCAAAGGGCTCCGTGTACAAAACATTCCATCTCCAGTCCTGTCTGTTTCTTCATATCACGGATTTCCTTTAAAGAAAGTTCTCTTGCCGGTACAACTCTCGTAATTCCGTATCTTTTTAAGAAGTCTGCTCCAAGTGTATTGGTGATCGTCATCTGTGTACTGGCATGCACCGGCATTTCAGGAAAATATTCTCCTATAAACTTAACCGCACCGATATCCTGTACAATCACTCCATCCAGTCCTGCCTTGTAATAAGGAAGCAGGTACGCATACAGTTCATTCAGTTCCCTGTCTTTCAGGAGTGTATTCACCGTCATATAAATCTTTCTTCCATGAATATGCACATATTCAATTGCCTGCACCAGATCTTCTTCCGAAAGATTCTGTGCATATGCTCTCGCCCCAAATTTTGTACCGCCAAGGTATATTGCATCCGCACCTGCGGCCACCGCTGCCCGCAGACACTCCATCGACCCTGCCGGAGCTAATATCTCTACATCTCTGTTCATAGTATCCTATCCTGTCTTTTTCAACTCTTTCTTTTTATTCCAAACTTGTAAAAAAGGCTGTCATATGACAGCCTAATTCTTACTTATTATTCTTAATCTCTGTTTCCAGCTGTACGATCTTCATCTGAAGTTCCTTATTCTCTTCCTTCAGCTTGTCCATCGCTTTCTCTGCATTCTCCAGCTTGATCTGAACGGATATCAGTTCATGCTTTAAGTCATACATCTCTTTATCTTTTGCCTCGATATCACTTTCCAGTGTACCGCCCTGCTTCTTCGCCTTAAAGTAATCATCCGCAATGTTCAGCGCCAACAGAATACTTCTGGTCTCTGCGCTCTGCTTGCGATATCCCTCACTATTGCTGCATTCGTCCAGCTTATGGTTCAGATATGTAGAAACTTTCTGTAAATAGTCTTCACTTTCAAATCCACTTAAAGTAAAAACCTTTCCTCCTATTAATACTTCTGTATAGTTTTTTGATGATGCCATAAGAAGCCTCCTCGAACTTTCATAATTTCTGATAACTATTATAAACTAATCTGTAAGAAAAACCAACTATTTTATTCATTTTCCTTACAAATTCCCAGATGGGCATATGCCGCATCCGTCACGACTCTTCCTCTTGGAGTTCTCTGAATAAACCCATTCTTCAACAGATATGGTTCATATACATCCTCAATCGTACCCGGATCTTCTCCGATCGATGCCGCAAGCGTCTCCAATCCGACCGGGCCGCCGCCGAATTTCCCGATCATAGCCAGAAGGATCCCTCTGTCCGTCTGATCCAGACCTTCCTTATCCACATCCAGAAGATCCAGTGCATAATCCGCCACTTCTTCTGTGATGTAGCCGTTATATTTCACCTGGGCAAAATCCCGGACACGCTTTAACAGACGATTGGCAAGTCTCGGAGTCCCCCGCGAACGTCTCGCCATCGCATATGCACCATTTTCATCAATCCCGACTTCCAGAACCTTTGCCGAACGTAAAATGATCATCTTCAGTTCTTCGACCGTATAATATTCCATCCTGGTCACCACACCGAAGCGGTCCCGCAAAGGCGCTGTCAGCATACCTGCCCTTGTCGTTGCCCCTACCAGGGTGAATTTGGGGAGATCCAGACGGATCGATCTTGCCGAAGCGCCCTTTCCGATCATAATATCGATCGCATAGTCTTCCATTGCCGGATACAGCACTTCCTCCACCTGACGGTTCAGGCGGTGGATCTCATCTACAAAAAGGACATCCCCTTCCTGCAGGTTATTCAGGATTGCCGCCATCTCTCCCGGCTTTTCGATCGCCGGTCCTGATGTGATCTTCATATTTACATTCATCTCATTGGCAATGATTCCTGCAAGTGTCGTCTTTCCAAGTCCCGGAGGTCCATAGAACAAAAGATGATCCAGTGCCTCGCCCCTCGCCTTTGCCGCTTCAATATAAATCTTCAGCATTTCTTTTGCTTTTGTCTGACCAATGTAATCTTCCAGAAGTTGAGGTCTTAAATGATTCTCGATCCTGACATCTTCTTCCAGATTCTCAGTCGTCATAATTCTTCTGCTCATCTGTCTGCCTTACCTTCTACAACATATATTTCAGAGACTGACGGAGAACATCTTCCACACTCATTTCTTCCGTAATCTCTACCTGTCTGACTGCTTTTAATGCCTCGGTATTGCCATACCCGAGTGCAACCAGTGCCTGTACCGCTTCTCCTGTCATCTCATTTGCCATGCCTGCAGATGTATCTGCCGTGTTCTGCACTGCATTCGCGGCATTCTCAAGCGCATCCTCCAGCTTCAACTTGTCTTTTAATTCCAGAATCAGCTTCTCCGCCGTCTTTTTACCGATTCCCGGTGCCGCCTGTATTGCCTTTACATCATTCGACGCAACCGCAAATCTCAGATCATCGGGTCCGAGTGCCGAAAGAATCCCAAGACCGCCTTTCGGTCCGATCCCGCTGACACCGATTAGAAGCCGGAATACACGGAGTTCATCCCTTGTAAGAAAGCCATATAACTGCATCAGATCTTCCTTTACATGCAGATAGGTGTGGATCTTTACTTCTTTTCCAAGAGCCGGAAGCCTGCCCATTGCGGTTCCTGCCATGTAGATTCCATATCCGACACCGCCGACATCTACAATGACCTTGTCTTCTTCCATTCCTTCCAGAATTCCACGTATATATGTAATCATAGTTCCTCCATCAAAACTGTATATTCTTAATTCTCTTCAACATTTCCGCCGACACGATCCCGATCACCAGTCCGGTGATCAGTCCTGCAACCAGAAGCACCGGGAAATAATAACCGACACTGAATGTCTCCACCACAAGCATTGCAACGATCAGCTGTCCCACATTGTGGAACACTCCGCCCGCCACACTGATTCCCATCACACTGAATCCTTTGCTCTTCTTCAAGAGTGCCATTACCGTCAGACTTAACAATCCACCGGCCAGGCTGTAAATAATACTGAAATAATTCCCAAATATGAATCCTGACAGTAGTACTCTGACCACAGACAACAGATATACCTCCGTCAGCTTCATCTTATATAACGCGATCACGATCACCAGATTCGCAAGCCCGAGCTTCACTCCCGGGATTCCGAAATTGATAGGGATCAGCGTCTCCACATAGCTGAATATCAGCGCCAGTGCCGTAAACACTCCAAAATATGCCACTCTGTTCTTCACAATGTCCCTCCTAATTTGCCACTGCATCGAATTCACTTTCTTCACTTCCGTCTACCTCAACCACTACTTTATTCGGCAGACAGATAATGCTCTCATGATTCTTTGAAGCTGCTTTCTGATGTACACACAACTGATCCGGACAGTCTGCATCTGTCATCTTCGCTTTTCCGTTCTTTATCGTAAGTATATTCGTACCGCCATTGATCCTAATCTTCTGATCCTTTGCGAGCGGATAGGTTCCTGTCACCTTACCATCCACCTTCACAGTCACGGTATCAGCTCCATCCCCACCGGCAAATTCATGTACACCGAAAGCTGCACCGGCAATCAAAAGAACTGTCAATATAAGAACCGCATCTTTTTTCTTCCAATTCATACGTTCTCTCCTTGTCTACTAACGGTACTATTCTATCACAAGAAATTGTCCCATTCAACAAAAAAGAAAATATGTTTGGTTTGCATCTGTTTTTTTTCATGTTATACTACAAGTTATGTAAATACATGATAGAAAATCATCAACTACGAGGTTATTAGTATTATGAAATGTAAAAAAAATAATATCATAAAAAAACTCAGTGCGGTTCTCACTGCCTCTGCTCTTCTCTTGACCGGATGCTCCGGCGCAAAAAGCAGTACACAGACCGATCAGGATCTTACTTATACCGACATGCTCTTTGACACTGTCATCAAGATCCAGATCCTTGATCCTGCAGATGAAAGTATTCTGGATGGTCTGAAGAAACTTTGCGAAAAATATGACACAATGTTCTCCACCACCAATACAGACAGTGAACTTTATAAATTAAACCACGCAAACGGTCAGCCCTTCACTGTCTCTTCCGAAACGGCCAATCTTATTCAGGAGGGTATCCATTACAGCGAACTTTCCGGCGGTGCCTTTGATCTCACCATTGAACCGGTATCGGCTCTCTGGGATTTCAAGGCAGATAAACCAACGGTTCCATCTTCCGATGCCATTGCCCAGGCCGTAAGCCACGTTGATTACACAAAGGTCGACATTCAGGATAACACCGTTACACTGGAAGATCCCGAAGCCGGCATCGATCTGGGAGCCATCGCCAAAGGATACATTGCCGACCAGGTGAAAACATATCTCAAAAAGCAAGGGATAAAACATGCGATCATCAATCTTGGAGGAAACGTTGATGTCATCGGCACCAAACCCGACGGAAGCAAATACAACATCGGAATCCAGAAACCTTTCGATGAATCCGGTGAAGCTATCACCTCTGTACAGTTAAAAGACCAGACAGTTGTAACTTCCGGAATCTATGAACGGTATTTTAAGAAAAACGGAAAACTATATCATCACATCCTGGATCCACGAACCGGATATCCGTGCGAGAACAATCTTTACAGCGTATCGATCATCACTGACTCTTCTACAAAAGCAGATGCACTCAGCACAACCTGCTTTCTACTGGGATACGAGAAAGGAATGGAACTGATCCAGAGTATGGATGGAGTGGAGGCGATATTTATTACGGATGATGAGAAGGTGCATAAAATTGGGATTTAATTAAATTGGGATTTAATTTATTAACTGGGAAGCGGCCTCTCAGTCC